>Ga0315547_1000076_pt1 | contig 114960 bp, 93 predicted proteins | sample SalMarSW160240MG_2_FD_202542 | JGI IMG/M metagenome (GOLD analysis project Ga0315547, IMG submission 202542) | Salt marsh sediment microbial communities from the Plum Island Ecosystem LTER, Massachusetts, United States - Salt Marsh Sediment SW1601-240 ...
CAGAGAATGTTTTTTATCTTGGTCAGAACTATCCAAACCCGATGAGAAGTTTAACTACAATTTGTTTTTCAATCCCCAAAGATGCGAAGAACCCTGATATAAAGATTTACAATATAAAAGGGCAGTTAGTGAAAAAATTCTCATTCACTAATAGACAATCATCAATCGTATGGGATGGGAAAGATGAAAATGGTAACCAACTTTCTACTGGAATCTATCTTTACAAATTAAGTATTGGTAATAATAAATCTATCATAAAAAAGATGGCCCTACTTCGTTAATCCCTGCTTGTCCCGATTTTTCGGGAATGTATCGGGCCGTAGAATAAATTCTTATGAAATAATAAAAAAGTTAGATAATTAAATTTATGAGTTATGCAAAATAGCAAATATGGTTTAGTTTTCTTTTTTAGAGATTAAACCACAAATTTACCTCATCCTCTAACTCCTTCTCCTACAAGGAGAAGGGGAACCAACAACTTCCTCTCCTTCCAGGCTTTTCATTATACATAACTCTTTAGATTGGCTTCTACAGAGCATTTAGAAGCCCACGATTTTAATCGTGGGTAACAATGAAGCCATACTTTTCTAACCATTTTAATGGTTTATAAATTTGGCAAACCGTTGAAACGGTTGATGTTTTCCAATTTTCTTTTTAATACCCACAAATGAATTTGTGGGCTTCTATGGAGAATTCCATATTTGTGTATAATGGAAAGCCTTCCAGGAGAGGATTGAGGTCAAAAAACTTCATTTTGCGGATCTCATAATTAAATTTAAAAGAGGAGAGATTGGGTTTTCTCCTCTTTTTTTTGCAAATTCTCTAAAAATATTGCCAACCTTTATTTTAAATCAAATTTACGGTTTAAATTAATCAAATAATTAGAAAAGGGTAATATGGATAAGCAGTTTTTCATTTCTAATCGGAAAAAACTTTTTAGAATGATGGATGACAATTCACTTGCAATTTTTTATGCTGCCAGAACAGGACCCGGCACATTACCCACTGAATTTGTACAAAACAGGAATTTTTATTATCTTTCAGGTCTTAATGTGCCTAATGCTAAACTTATTATGCATAAAAAGGGTAAGAAAAATATGGAATTGCTTTTTATAGAAAGGAACATCACGGAACTTGAGGTTTGGCTTGGAAAAAAAATGTCTAAAGAAGATGCAAAGAAAATTTCTGGCATAGAAACCGTTTATCATACAGATGAATTTGAAAGGCATCTTCATCTTTATGCATCATCAACTGAAATATGTTATTATGACTACGAAACCTCTTTAATAGATACTAATCTTTCCTATGGTTTAACTCAACTAAATCTCATAAAAGAGCATTACCCTACAATTAGAATTGAAAAAGTAACTCCATTTTTATCAAAACTACGCATGAGAAAGAACAAGGAAGAAATAGAAAATATAAAGAAAGCAATCTCATATACAAACGAGGGAATAAGAAGTATATTAGAGCATGCCAAACATGGAATGATGGAATATGAATTAGAAGCATATTTCAGATTTGGTTGTATCAGACGAGGAGAAAAGAAACTTGCATTTTCTCCAATTGTCGCAAGTGGTAAGAATGCAACAATTCTGCATTACGAAAAAAACAATTCAAAGATTGAAAAAAATGACCTGGTGCTTTTAGATGTTGGTGCGAAATATAATGAATATAATGCAGATATTTCAAGAACTTTCCCCGCCTCAGGGAAATTTAATAAAAGACAAAAAGAAGTATATAACGAAGTGCTTCAAATTCAAAAGAAAATAATTAATTCAGTAAAACCTGGCATTACTATTAAGGAATTACAGACTAAAACTATTAAATTAATCACGGAAGCACTTTTCAGATTAAAATTAATCACTAAAAAATCCAAAGTATCTCCCTCTGATAGAGAAGAATACAAAAAGTATTATATGCACGGAGTTAGTCATCATCTCGGATTAGATGCACATGATTTAAGTAATAGAGAAGAAAAACTGCAGGTTGGGAATGTTATTACAGTTGAGCCAGGGATTTACATCAAAGAGGAAAAAATTGGTATAAGAATAGAAGATGATGTTCTGGTAACTAAGAATGGATGTGAGGTTCTTTCTTCAAAAATTCCAAAGGAGATTGAAGAGATAGAAAGAATTATGGCAAAAATGGAATGAAACCAGAACTTGAAATTTCTAACCTGTAATCTCTAACTTCTAACCTGTAACTTTAGAAAGTCCTATAGTAAAGATTATCCAGAATAATCATTGTAAAAAGAGGAAAAAATGAAAAATATAGCAATTTACCCGGGCACATTTGACCCTATCACCAATGGTCATATAGACATAATTGAAAGAGTTTGTAAAATATTCGGCAAAGTTATAATAGCAATTGCTAAAGAAACAAATAAGAAATGTCTCTTTTCTCCTGAAGAACGAGTCCATCTTGCAGAAATTGCAACTAAGAATATATGTAATGTAGAAGTTGAAGCATTTGATGGATTAGCTGTAAATTATGTTAAAAGAAAAGGAAGCTCTGTAATGATACGAGGATTACGGGCTGTATCAGATTTTGAATATGAATTGCAGTTAGCACTTGCTAATCGCTCACTATGTGAAGATGTTGAAACTGTTTTTCTCACTCCACAAAGTAAATATCTTTATCTTAGTTCAAGCATGGTAAAGCAAATTATTAGTTTAGGCGGAGAAATAAAAGATTATGTTCCTGATGCTATTTTTGAAGAAGTTAAAAAGAAAATAAAAATAAATTAATATCAAAATAAGATTAATTAAAAAAATGGAGCTATAAAGCACAAATGAGAAGTAACAAATTTCAAATTCCAAATAAACTTCAAAATCAAATAATTAAATGACCAAAACATTTTGCTTCAACGATTAGAATTTATTTGTTACTTAGAATTTTGAATTTGATATTTATTTGTTATTTGGCTCTTGAAATTTGTAATTTGCGTCTCGTTCCCAACGCCCTCGTTGGGAATGGAGAAAAGGATTCCAATATGTCATATCAAAAAACAACTTTAGAAAATGGGATAACAATCCTATCTGAAAAGATAGATTATGTTCGTTCAATAGCAGTAGGAGTATGGATTAATGCTGGTTCTCGGGATGAAAATCCAGATAATTGTGGAGTTGCCCACTTTCTTGAGCATATGCTTTTCAAGGGAACTGAAAAACGCAATAAATATGAAATTGCACATTATCTTGAATCTCTTGGCGGAACAATTAATGCATTCACCAGCAAAGAATTTACCTGTTATTATACACGCATATTAAGTGAGTATCTGAAGCAAAGTATTGATTTGCTTTCTGACATAATTCAGAACACTATTTTTTGTGATGAAGAGATTGAAAAAGAGAAGAATGTGGTTATTGACGAAATTGGTGAAATTGATGATACTCCGGGAGAGCTTATTTTTGAAAGATTTTATGAAAATCTATTCCATAATCATCCACTTGGATGCCCAATTTTAGGACATAAAGATGATATAAGAAAAATCAACAAAAATGTTTGTATAGATTTTATCTCCAAAAATTATCATCCCCAAAAAATAATAATAACTGCTTCAGGTTTTCTTAAACATAAAGAATTAGTCAAATATGTAAATCAATATTTTCATTCACAATCTAATACAACATCAAAAAATGCAGAAAGGATATTATCTCCAATCCCGAATATTAGAAAAAAGAAATATGTCTACCCTTACGATGCTAATCGTCAAACGCATATAATCACTGGTATAAGAACATTTCCATATACTAACAAAAATCGTTTTACATTACTCGTTTTGGATTCTATCCTATCTATAGGAATGAGTTCACGACTGTTTCAAAACATTCGTGAGAAATATGGAATTGCATATGATATTCATTCTTTTACTGACTTTTTCCACGATACTGGATGTTTTGGAGTTTATGCTTCAACAAATCAGGAAAACAGTAAAAAATGTCTGAAATTAATAAAAACTGAGATAGATTTCCTTGTATCCAAAAAAGTTGATGAATCGGAATTAAAAACTATCAAGGCACAATTAAAATCCAGTTTAGTTATGGGACTTGAAAGCACAACAGCACGAATGAGTCGTTTAGCAAGGCAGTATATTTATACCAATAAAGTTGAATCTATTGATGAAATTATAGAAAAGATAGAAAGCATTAAATCTGCTCTTATTCAGTCGTTGGCTAAGGAATTGTTTCAACCAGAAAGATTTATAACTACAATTTTGCAAGCAAAAAAGTAAAAGAATAATTCATGAATATCACAATAAATAACATCAATCTTATTGATGTAAAGAACGAAACTATTTCCACTGCTTCGGTTGGAATCAACGACGGAAAAATAGTTAAAGTTTCTAATTCTCCTATTCAAGCGAATAGAACAATAAATGGAAAAGGCAAATTCCTGAGTCCTGGTTTTATAGATGCTCATTTTCATATTGAGAGCAGTAATCTAACTCCATTCCATTTTGGGGAAGCTGTGCTCAGACAAGGCACTTCTGCTATCATAGCTGATTGTCATGAAATCTGTAATGTTACTGGAATGGAAGGATTTGAATATTTCCGTCAGGAAAGCAAAAAGGCAAGAATTGATGTATTTCTTACAGCCCCTTCTTGTGTGCCTGCAAGTTCGCTTGGAACATCTGGTGCAAAAATTGGTTTAAATGAAATCAGAAAAATGTTTGAATATAAACAGATAATTGCACTTGGTGAGGTAATGAATTTCCCGGCAGTAATAAATGATAAACCTGAAATATTAGCAAAAATAAAAATTGCAAAAGAAAAAGGCAAAATCATTAATGGCCATGCACCACGCTTAACTGGAGACAATTTAAAAAAATACATAAATGCAGGAATTACAGATGACCACGAATCAACAAGTTATGGCGAGATGAAAGAAAAGCTTGCTCTCGGTATGAATATTTTCATCAGAGAAGGCTCTGCTGAAAAATGTCCTGACAAATGCTATCAACTTCTAAATGAATACAAAGATAATATTATGCTCTGTAGTGATGATAAATTAGCTTCTGATATCATGAAATCAGGTCATATAAACTTTAATGTTAGAAAAGCTGTAAGTTTGGGTATAAATCCTATAAGAGCAATACGAGCTGCATCTTTTAATACTGCACAATATTACAAATTAGATAATATTGGAACTGTTGAGAAAGGTAAAAAGGCAAACCTGCAAATATTGAATAATCTTATTGATTTCATACCTGAAATTGTAATTTTCAATGGAAATATTGTATATCAAAATGGAAAAACTATTCCGGTTGAAACTGAATTGTCAATCCCACAAAATATACTTAAAACAATTAATGTTAAAAAGATAAGCACTATTCTCAAAATTCCTTCCAATTACTTTAACCATATAATTGATGTTGAAGATGGAAGTGTGGTTACAAAGGTGTTAAACATAAAAACAGAAAATGAGATTGATTTGAATCAAGATATTCTAAAATTGGTGGTAGTTGAAAGATATAACAAAACAGGAAATATCTCAACCTGCCAGGTTCATGGATTTAACTTGAAAAAAGGTGCTATTGCTTCCAGTATAGCTCATGATTGTCACAATATTATAGCAGTTGGGACAAATGATGAAGATATAAAATCAACGGTAAATATAATAATAGAAAATCAGGGGGGATTAAGTTCTTCTTGTAAAGGCAAAGCATCAATAATGAAGTTGCCGGTGGCTGGTTTAATGAGCCTTAATGATTATCATAAGGTGGCTATTGAATTAGATAAAATAAATGCAAAAGCTCAGAGTTTGGGTTCTGACCTTAAATCACCTTTTAGCAGTCTATCTTTTCTGGCTCTTGAAGTAATACCTGAAATTAAGCTTACTGACAAAGGGTTAGTGGATGTGAATAGATTTACTATTCTGTGAAAATTTAAAATAATAATTCTATACAATTTTCTTTAAAAACTAAACAATCGTTCCTTTTTCAAATAATCTGTTTTATACTTCTCTCTCAATAATTTATTCTTTTCAGATTTTAGATAATAATCTTCAGATATGACATCAAATGCTATTTTGCGAGCGGTCTCTAAAATCTGTCTATCTCGCACAATATTAGCAATTCTAAATCTTGGCATACCTGACTGTTCAGTTCCAAAGAATTCTCCGGGTCCACGAATCTCAAGGTCTATTTCAGAAATCTTAAAGCCATCATTAGTTTCTTTCATAGTATTCAAACGTAATAGAGCTTCTTCACTAATCGGTTCATAAGCCGCTAAGATACAATAAGATTTAAAAGCACCCCTACCGACCCTTCCTCTTAATTGATGTAATTGGGAAAGCCCAAAGTGTTCAGCATGTTCAATCAGCATAATTGTCGCATTTGGAACATCAATTCCAACTTCAATGACAGTGGTTGAAACCAAAACATCTATTCTGCCATCTTTGAAACGATGCATAATCTCATCCTTTTCCTGATTGCTCATGCGTCCATGCAGTAGAGCTACTCTATGATTACGAAATACGCCACTCTTCAATTTCTCATAAGTATTGGTGGCATCACGAAGATAAGATTTTTCTGACTCTTCTACTAAAGGACAAACTACATATACCTGTCTTCCTTTTGATATTTCTTTATTAGTAAAATTGTAAACCTGGGGTTTTTTATCCTCAGTAATCCAACTTGTGTAAACCGCCTTACGATTTGGTGGCAACTCATCAATAACACTAACATCCAGGTCGCCATATACGGTTAAAGCCAAAGAACGCGGAATAGGAGTGGCACTCATAACTATTTTATCAGGTACTTGTCCCTTTTGAGTCAACGAGTGTCTTTGAATAACTCCAAATCTATGTTGTTCATCAATGATGACAATTCCGAGTTTTCTAAAAACTACATCCTTTTGTATCAAAGAATGCGTGCCGATTACGATATCAATCTCCCCTGTTGATATATGCTCCTTTAATTTTTTCTTTCCTTTATAATTTCCGCCAAGAAGTAAACCAATTTTTACATCAATCTTCTTTAAAAACTCCATAATGGCAAAATAATGTTGAGTAGCGAGTATTTCCGTTGGTGCCATAATAGCTGCCTGATATCCGTTCTCAATTGCCAATAACATCGCAAAAAGGGCAATAATTGTCTTGCCTGACCCAACATCTCCTTGCAAAAGACGATTCATCTGGAATGGTGATTTCATGTCTTTCACAATCTCATTCAAAACTCTTTTCTGCGCAGAGGTAAGCTTGAAAGACAGCATATTCTTTAATTGAGTAGTATAAGTCTTTTTGATTTGCATTGAAATACCTTCAGACTTATGCCAATGAACCTTTCTTCTCGCGAGCATCAACTGAAGGTAAAATAATTCTTCAAATATAAATCTCTTTCTAGACGAAGTAATATCATCTTCTACTTCTGGCATATGAATTTTCCTTAACGCCTGATTAATTGGTAATAGCTCTTGAACTATAAGAATATTCTCGGGAATCGTTTCTGATATCTTAAACTCACTTTTGAAGACATTTAAGATAATCTTTCTGAAAATCTTATTAGTCAATCCTTCAGTAAGAGGATATAGAGGAAGGTAATTTCTTTTTGTCCAGAAACTTTCTTCTGATTTGGAACCAACAAATTCAAAATCTGGATGAAGCATACAAAGTCTGTTATAATAATATTTTAATCTGCCAAGTACTATAATTTCTTTTCCTACTTCAAACTGCTTTTCCAACCAAGGTGTGGTTTTGAACCAAATACAAGTTAGATAACCCGAACCATCTGATATTATTAGCTGAAATCTTGCACTCTTATACTTAGATATATAGCCATACGAAACAATTTTTGCTCTTACACTGGCAATATCATTAATTTTCAGGTCAACAATTCGTTTGTTAGTTATCTTGTTAATATAATCTTTTGGAAAGTAAAATAGAATATCTTTTACTGTATGTATTCCTAAATGATGCAGTAGCTTGGCTCGTTTTGGTCCTACCCCTTTGACATATTGAATATTATTCTGAAGATTAAAAGTCAAAAAATCTCCTAAAAAAGTTGAATCAGTTTACCCTGTGGAATGCGAGTTTACGAGCTATTCCATCAGGGTTGAATTGGTTGAATCCAGTTTACCAGTTCAACCGATTTAACAGATTCAACCAGTTCAACTAAATTTACTATCTTATTACTGCGAATTTTCCAGTGATATGCACATCATCAAACTCAGAAGAAAGCACATAAAAATAAATTCCACTGGCTACAGGTTTATTACCTTGATTTTTTCCATCCCAGCAAAATCTAAAGTGGTCAGATTCCTTCACGGTAGTTATCAATTCTCCCGCTAAATTGTATATATATAACAAATTATTTCCAGGAGGAAGTTCCTCGTTCGGATAAGATTTAAAATAAATATAATTATGTATTGAAGTTATAAAGGGATTTGGAAATACATTAACTTTTTCAACAATGTGAGATTGAGTTGTATCTTTATGACTTGCGCCAATATTAAAACTACAAAGACCTTCGGTGGTGCCAACAAATAATTCACCTGAATAGGAATTATACGCAAAAGATAGAACGACATCACTACATAAATCACTATTCTCTGTATTAAAATTAGTAAAATAATAATTATCCTCATCAAGGACTGAGATTCCACCGCCATTAGTTGCAATCCATTTTCTACCGTGTGGGTCTACAAAGACTGCATTAACTTGATTAGTTTTTCCAGAGCCCATTCTTGATTCAGGATTTCCTTGTTCATCATACCAATAGTATATCCAAGGCTGCCACGAGGTTCCATTCCACCAGTATTGTCTTACATTTTCAGTAAGACCACATGTAAATTTATACCAATCACCCCAATCATCATCATACATATAAAGACCATCACCACCTGTCCATATATAATCCCCATAATCAGTTCTTTGTATCTCAATGTTCATAAAAGGGCCTTCAAAAGTGGGATTTCCATTTGGTATTTGACACTGACCTGTTACTGGAAAACCTTCACCTTCCCAAAATCTAATACCACTATAATATGCACCAAACCAAATATTATCAGGTAATATTAAAATTGAAAGTGGGTCCTGCACACCACATGGATGTGAACTTGGAATAAAAGCATCAAAACCATAAACAGTATCATCAGTTACTACAATTTTAATATTTGTGTTATAATCCCCTATCCAAACATTCCCAACAAAGTCGTGAGTAATGAATGAAATTGTATTTTCATCAATAATTCCTGGCACATCGCAAGTAGGACTAGCAGTTATTGACTCCCAAATTTCGGTTGTATCCTCATAATTTGTAATACGGGTTATTCCACTATTCCAATCCCCTATCCATATTCTACCTTGAAGGTCTTCTGTCATCCATAATGATTTATTTCCCACTAACTTGCTGTTACTATTATTGTAATTCTTCCAATTTTCATTATCATAAACAGATATTCCTTTGACACCTTTTGCACTTCCACCGATAATACCACTTCCACACCAAAGTCTTTGATTGCTATCAAACATAAGTGTCGAAAAGAAGTTAAAACCAGGACAATTGCGTTTATAATTACACCATGTTGAATCATTATCAAATTGATAGATATCATTACACCAAGAAGCAACCCAGACATTTCCATCCTCATCAACCTTTATATCAGAAATTTGGTTAAATAAAGAATCATCTTCGTCCCAAACTTTGTAATCATCAGGCTCTAATAAATTATATCTACCAACTCCTTTTGCATAATCATATCTTTGATTTGTCTCATTCCACCTTCCAAATGCAACCCACACAGTAGAATCATCAGTAGCTAAAATCGAAGAAATCTTTCTTGTTGGTAAATTATATATAAATTCATTAAATTCTAATGAATCTGAATATATTTTATTAATTATAGCAAAACCATCTTCTGTTCCAAAATAAATTTTACCATCATAATAATCAATACATGTTATTTTTTCTTCTGCAAAGGGATATCCTGGTGTACTATTATTTATATGATGCCAGTTTTCTGAAAGAATCATCTCATCATAAGATGCTTTTGTAAAATCTATCCCCTGGTTAGTTCCAATCCATATTCTATTTGAATCATCAAAAGTTATACAGTTTACATTATTATCAGATAACCATCTTGGGGCAATGAAGGTCTTTTTAAACTGCGTTTCATTGTCTACTATTTCAAACATGATAAGACCTTTATCGGTTCCAGCAAAAACGAATTCATTATTATCATCAATATCATTAATATAATCACCTTCAACACCTTGGTTCTCTTGATATGGCTTAAGAAATTCTCCATCTTTATAACGGGAAATCCCTTTAAGAAAAGTACCAAACCAGAATTCATCAATCGGAGGAATATAATGAACTGAACGAACTTCATTTTTACTCAATCCATCACTTCTTACTAATGTTGGAAATGTTAAATCCTTCTTATTGAAAATACTAATTCCTCCCCAAGTTGCGGCAATGATAGAATCACCTTTGCAAAAAATTTGATGAATATATGTAGTATTAGTATATGTCTTCCAATTTGAAAGATATATATCCTCCGCTTGATATCCATAAAGAATATTTGAACAGAAGATAAGTAATATAACGACAATCCTCTTTTTCATTTGAAAAACTCTCTTTTAATAATATTATAGAAAATAATTAAAATCATTAAACCCAAAATAACTAAAACGCTGAAAAGAATTCTCTTGTCCACTAATAAAAAACCCATAGAGATAATACCAAATAAAAAAGTCAAAAAATATCCAATAAAAACTACAGTTTTGTAGGAAAGACCTAATTCTAACATTTTATGATGCAAATGATTTTTATCTGCCTGAAATAAACTATTAGGTGTTTTCAATCTGCGAAAAATAGCCAAAAATGTATCAATCAGAGGGAGAGATAGAACAATTATTGGGATAAGCATTGTCATTGCGGTTGTCCCTTTAAACTGAGTATTACCGGCAACTGATAGAGCAGCAACATTAAATCCTAAATATAGACTACCAGCGTCTCCTAAAAATATTTTAGCAGGATAAAAATTATATCTGAGGAAAGCTAAACAGCTGCCCAATATGGAAAATGCAAAATACGCAACAAATGTGTTAGAACAAACTATACTCGCAAAACCTAATATTAGTGAAACAATTGCGATGATACCTGTTGCCAGACCATCAAGACCATCAATCAAATTAATTGAGTTTATTATAAGTAAAAACCAGATTATTGTAAGAGGAATAGATAAAGTTCCTACATCTATAGATGTGCCAAAAGGGTTGGTAATTAGCTTAATTTTGAATCCAAGAATGGTCATAAATAAAACAATAATTATTTCTACAAGAATTTTTTGCCAAGCATGTAAATTAAAAATATCATCCAAAAAGCCCAAAGTAAAAATTAATAATCCTCCACAAATCAATCCTATAAAAAGCTTATTAAACTCTTGTAATCCTGTCAGAATTAGAACAATCTGGCTTATAATTAATCCAACTAAAAGCGAAAGCCCTCCACTTTTCGGTGTAGGAACTTTATGAATACTTCTTTCCCTTGGATAATCAATAATCCCAAATTTATTAGACAGTTTGCAATTTAACGGAACTATAAAATATGTAATTAAAAATGAAATGAGAAATACTCTAATATAAATCATAATTTTGATTGATATAAATTAATATATAAGTTTTTATAACTTTCTATAAATCTGTTTAAGGCAAACTTTTTTCTAACAAGTTTAAGACTATTTTTACCCATTTCATCTCTCTCTCTATCGTGTGTAGAAATCCATAAAACATTTTTAATAAATGAATCCTTGTCGCCAATTTTTACTAAAAAGCCATTATAAACATTTTTTACAAGTTCATTATTCCCTTTTATATCTGAGGTAATTATTGGTAATCCCGCAGACATTGCTTCAAGAATAGATAGGGATAAACCCTCCCATAATGAATACAAAATAAATACATCAAAAAAGGCAAGCCAATCTGCAACATTTGATTTCCAGCCGGGAAATAAAATTTCCGCTGATAAATTTTTCGCTCTAACCATTTTTTTTGCGTCTTCCCATAATTCGCCATCTCCAATAAAAACAAATTTTATCTTATCATGTGCTTCAAGAATTTCTATGGCAATTTTTATCATACTTATGATATTTTTTTGCTTAGAAAATCTACATACAGAACCAAATATCTTATCATCTTTATGAAAACCAAACTCATTTCTGAAAATTTCTGACCGTGGACTTGCTTCACCAATTCCATTATATATAGTTAGAATTTTTTTCTCAGGAATTATATGTTTTTCTATAGCAAGTTGTCTTTCAGTGTTATTTACAGAAATGGCTCCGTCACAAAAGAAGGCCGCAATTTTTTCTAATAGTTCAAAAAAAATCTGCTTCGGTAAAGGTTGAAACGGGTTAAAAGGAAAACCATGAATCGTATGTATTACAACTTTAATACCTGCAAATCTTGCGGAAATTCTACCAATAAAACCTGTTTTTGAAGAGTGAGTATGGACAATATCAAATTTTCCCATTCTACATATTTTATAAATTCTGATTAAAACAAATAAATCCTTCGGGCTTATTTTACGGACAAGCCCAGGAATTTGATAATGTTTTATTTTTAACTCTTTTAACTTATTAACTAAAGGTCCATCAGGAGCAGAGATTACCGAAGATTCAAATTCATCAGAATCTAAATTTGTAACCAAATTAAGCATCACATTTTGTACGCCTGAAAGCAAAGGTAAAAGTTGAATATGAAGTATCTTAATTCGTTTCATAAATATTATCTAAATTTTTGGAAAGTTCATAAGTTAAATTCCTTCTTTCATATTTCAGATAATCTTTGGAATCTAATTTAAAATGAGTATTTAATAGGCCAGATTTGTATAAATTTAGTAATTTTAAAATATTTTCCATAATCAAATTTTCTTCATCAATTTCTGAAATGAAACCAGCATTATTTTCTCTAATAATTTTTGCTGATTCTCCATTTCGTGGTATCATAGCTAATATCGGCTTTCTTGCAGCCAAATACTCAAAAATCTTTGCCGGTAATATTATCTCACTGTCTTTCTTGGCAATAAAAAGCATAAGAAAATCACTTTGAATTAAATATTTCACACTTTTCTTATGAGTTACTTGTGGAATAACAGCAAGAATACTTCTCAGCCTTTTATTTTCTAACATTTGCATTATATCTTTAAAATAATTTCCTATAAATTTAAATTCAATATTAGGGGGTAAAAGATTTTTATTCAACATCTTCTCCAATACTTTAAGAAAGTAATATGGGGTTCTTTCACCATAAAATCCGCCAGTATAAGTAAAAATAATTTTATCATTTTCTTTAGAATACTTTTGACTAAAATCTTCTCTATCACATCCATTATATATCACTTTAAATTTAGAATTCTCTATTTCTGAATAAAGAGAAAGAATCTTATCTTTAGTAAACTCAGTGTTAACAGTTATAAGTCTTGCAAATTTAAGCATTTTCCGTTCCCAATAAATTGAAAATTTTCTATGCCAGTTTGAAAAATAAGTTATATCTGGTTTTCCAATCCATAAATCTCTATAATCAATTATCAGTGGCAGATTAAATTTTTTTGCAAGTTTATATCCAACTATTGCAGAAGAATATGGACCTATGGTTACAAAAATAGCTTTAATATCTTTATTTTTTATTAATTGTGAACCTTTTTTAAGGGCAAATGGTATCCAGCCAATTTTTGAATCAATAGGAAATATTTTCCGAGAGAATTTCCGTAAGCTGTCTGATGCAGTCATATATAATTTATTTTCTTTTTTTCGAATATTTCGAATCCTTTCAAAATGATAAAGTAATCTCATTAAATCAAAAGAATCAGTCCTATGAATTTCAACATTAGAAATTTCTTTTAATAATGAGTAATCATAAGCAATATATTCAATATTTTTGACAGTAATAACTATGGGTTGCCAACCAAATTGAGGAAGATATTTAGTAAATTTTTGCGCTCTTTGGACGCCTGGTCCACCTAATGGTGGGAAAAAATAAGAAATAAAAAGAATTTGTTTCAAGTTATTCAATGTGCGCTCATTTTATTTTTTGCAAGAGTTCCAAAATTCTTTGACTCGCCTTACCGTCTCCATAGGGATTTATTGCATTTGCCATTTTATCATAAGCTTTCTTATTTCTAATTAGCTCTTCCACATTTGAGAAGATCCTTTCAGTCTGAGTTCCAACTAATTTTGAAACCCCAGAATTTACCCCTTCCATACGCTCAGTCTTCTCTCTCATAACAAGTACAGGTTTTCCAAAAACTGGTGCTTCCTCCTGTATTCCACCTGAATCAGTTAATATTAAGGAGCTCTTCGCAACAAGGGATATAAATTCAATATAATTCAATGTAGGTAATAAAACAATATTTTCCATACCCGACAGTATAGATGTAACGACATTTTTTATATTAGGATTTTTATGAACAGGATAAACGATTTTATACTCAGGAAATTCTTGTGAAACTTTAATTAGCGCCTTACAAATATTTTTTATGCCTTCTCCGAAATTTTCTCTGCGGTGAGCTGTAACTAATATAATTTTTTCATTGTTACTGAAGCCTAACTTTAGTAGTTGCTTCTCTAATTTATCTTTATGACCTTCTTTTATTAGAAATAAAGTATCTATTCCTGTATTTCCTGTAACAAATATTTTGTCAGGACTTATACCTTCTCTTATCAAATTTTCTTTATTACTTTCAGTTGGAGCAAAGCATGCATCTGATATTATATCCACCAAATGTCTGTTTATTTCTTCTGGAAACGGTTGATATTTATCATAAGTTCGCAGACCAGCTTCAATATGAACAATTGGAATTTTTTGATAAAAAGCAGATAATGCACCGGTAAAAGTACTTGTTGTATCTCCTTGCACCAATACAATTTCTGGTTGTTCTTGTTTCAATATCTTACTAATAGAAATTAAACAAGATGCTGTCAATACAGATAATTTCTGATCCTCTCTCATTATATTAAGATTGTAATCAGGTTTTATTTGGAAAAAGTCTAAAACTTGGTTAAGCATACTATCATGTTGCCCTGTAGCAATTAATTTATACTCAAATTTATCACTATACTCGGTTTTTATTAATTTTATTATAGGTATGATTTTTATAGCTTCTGGTCGTGTTCCAATAATTATATCTACTTTCATCTTTTTATTAAGTTTTTTTGTATGAAAATTATTTGCACTTTCTACTTTTACCATTCTTTCTCTATTGTATTATTAATCCACTAAAAGTTGTAAGAAATTAATCTCCTTTATTCAAAATCTGGGCATACATCTTAACTGTTCTTTGTGCAATTTTATCCCAGAGGAAGTTATCTTTTATATGATTCTTTAGTTGGTCATCTTTTATTCTATTTAACGACTTTACAATACCTTGATGTATAGAATCTATTGAATATGGGTCTACATATTCCACCATATTTTCAAAGTAATCTTTTGTTCCTCCATATTTTGTAATCACAATTTTAGCACCAGCTAAAGCGGCTTCCATTGCAGCAATTCCAGGTGTTTCATATCTTCCGGGAAGAATAAAGGTGTCGCAAGCAGCATAGGCAGATGCAAGAATAGGATCGTCATGCCTTAACCCTTTAATTACAATCAAATTCTTATTCTTTTTAGCTTCCTGTAAACAAATTTCGCTCTCCTTTGTATTTGCCACATCGCCTATAATTACTGCAGGATGGTCTATTTTTTCTAAGGCTTTTATTAAAGATAAGACATTTTTGCGTTGACCCCCAATGTGACCAACATATAATATAAAATCTTTTATACCATATTTCTTTTCAAATATAGATGGATCACTATTTAAAAATCTCTCTTCAACTCCATTAGGAATAACTTTTATCTTGGAAGAATTTATTCCTAAACCTTTTGAAATAAGTTGAGCTTCTGCTTCTGTATTAGGCAAAACCATTTCTGCACATTCGCATATCTGTTTTGGTATACTGTAATCTGAATATGTTCTTTTAAAAAGTAAATGAAATGGCTTCTCTATACTTTGATAAGTCCTTAACAAGGTAGGAGAATGTTTACTAAAAAAAATTGGATTAACAACAAATTTAATCCCATAATGCTTTAAATTTTTTGCTAAGGAATATGTTGCAATATTTGCTGCAAAAAGATGCACTAAATCGGCATTCAAGACATCTAAATTTACATCCCATGGATTAAAATATTGGGCATCTACTCCTAATTTATTAAGTTCTTTTTTTATTTCAACTAATTCATAGCTCGGGCCTCCACGAATAAGCATTATAGATTGATAACTTGCTAAAATTATTTTCATCTTCTTTACCACCGATTAACCCCGTGTAATATAAAGTGGTTCTTAAAGGGCAATATAAAAAGCCTGGGAGATGCGATATAAAATACTATGGCTATTACTCTCCAGCAGTTATTACACGGGGTAAACACCGAATTTCACCGAAAATTATTTATTGATTTCTTCATTGGTGTAATTTTTCTCGTATGCTTTCTAAATCATATAAAAAATCTCTCCAGCTAAACCGTCTTATGCGATTAATATCTTTGGGTAACGATATAATTTCATCCTTTTTGTGCCATTCTAAATTTCTTAAATCTATTTCTGGACTTATCTGAGTTATAGAATTTCCAAATTTGGCACTTGAAATGCGCAACCAGAAATCAGTTGAGAAATTATTGCTTTCAATTATTATTTTCCCATTTTCTAATATCGCATTAAATTTAACTTTATTTCTCTTTTCCCACCAATTGTATAATCCGGCAAAATCAATTTTTTTAATAGAATGTTCATTAATGAATTGGAATATCTTGTCAAAGATATCAAATTTTTTGTGCGATGGATGATGATAAAAAATTATGGGCTCGCAGAGTTTAATCTTTTGAACAATAACATTCTTATAATATTGCCACATCTCTTCATCAGTAAAATGCGCTCTTCGCAATCTTCCAATACTGATTGGATGAATTGGAATTTGCAATACCTTTGAAAATCTATCTCCTAAATATGGATAAAATGGCATATTATCATAATCAAGTGAAAATTCTGATGAATATTTAAAATCTGCATCTTCAATTGCATTTCCAAGATTGTAATTCCACTCTCCATAAGGAGAAACAAAACCAATTGGTTTAACCTCATATTTTTCTAAAATTTTCTGACCCTTTTCCAAATTTTTTCGATTATTATTATAATCTTTAAAAACACAATGTCTATAACAATGCAGTCCAATTTCCTGATTCTGCATCTTTTTGAAATCAGCTAACCATTGCATTGATGTTTTTGCTTCTATAAACCAACTGCCAGGAATTTCATTTTTTTTACAAACCTTATACAATGCTTTAGTATCATTCTGATTACAAAAGTCAGTATCAACCCTAAATGCAAAGATATTTTTATTTCCTTTAGGGTAATACCATAGTTGAACAAATGGCAATTCTTGAATATGGTGTAAATATTCTAAAGAAATTCTAACAATTCTCCTTATCTCTCCTTTTGAAATTTTTGCAATCCTTTCAGAAGGTAACTCCTTTCTTCTGAAATAGAATTTTCGACGAGAGGTTGAAATATCAAGAATAGCTTTATTAACATTAAAGGGCAGTATTAATACAATGCCCTTTTCAATTCTCTTTATCTTAATTTTCAATCCACTATCTAAGCTAGTTATATCTCCATCTTTTAGAATCAATCCATTTTGATAAACATCAACTAAACCAACTGCAGAATAACTTGAATTTTTTTCAGGAATTAAATACTTGATTCTAAACTTTTTCATATTAACATTTAACAACTCTGATGACATTTCTGCATCAACAAGAACTGCACCACCAGATTCAACATAATCTAAAATATTATCGCGTTGTTTCAAACAATTAAAGCCACTAACAATCAGTGTAGAAAAATCTGAATATTTTACAACATCAAAACAAGAGATTATTTCATACGAAACCCCTTCCTGCTTTAACAAAATTTGCCAACCTAATTTGTTATCAGTAAGACCAATTCTTAAATTCATATAACTTTGTTCCTCAAAAATTTCAATTCTTCTCTTTTGATACCTATTAACTGAGAAATCGGAATCATACAGATTAATATTATTAAAATTTTAAAAATGATATTCAAATCTACAGTAAATATTAAGGGTAAAAATATTACAACTGAAACAATTAAAGGTAATACTATGATTTTCAAAAATTTAGTGTCTAAGAAATTTTTCAATTTATTATTCATTATTAAAAGTACAACAGCTTGATAAATGCCAAGGCCAACTCCCATCCCAGCAGGTCCAAAAATCTTTAATAAAAACCAAGCTGAAGCAAAAAAGACGATAGAACCAATAAAGAGAGAAAAAGTATATGCCTTCTCTTGCTTTAGGGCTATTAATGTAAAAGTAAACGCAGAGTTAATCAAAGTTAGCATAAAATAACTCATAATCGTTTGGAAAATCAATACTGAACTTAAATATTCTTTTCCGAATACAAATAACACTAAATACTTTCCCAACAAAATTCCTGAAAATCCAAATAAAATTACAACAATAACAATCCATTTTAAAGTTTGATTAAAAACATTATTCAGCCTTTCTGGAGTTTTTGTTGCGCATTTACTGATTGCAGGAAAGAATGAAAAAGAGAAAACTCTATCTAATATTAAAAACAGAAATACTATTTTAGCAGCAGCACTATAAAAACCAGCTTCTTTTGGAGACATTACAAAACCAAGAAAAATTGGTGGAAGATACAAAGTAATCTGACCAATCAAATTTGCCACTCCTAAAGGAAATGCTTCTAAAAATAATGATTTTATTCTATAAAATGAAAATCTAATCTTTATTCTATTACCTTTTGATACATATATCAAAATAAAAAATAAAGATGTTACTAATCCAGAAACAAACCAGCAATATGGGACATAAATAATATGTTTATTAGTCCTGACGAAAATTAGAATTAAAATGAGATAAAACATCATACCAACCGCTCTTCCCGAAACAATCAAACCCATCTGCTCCTTAGCTTGAAAATACCAGACTAATAAAAATGCTGCTGGAAATAAGTAAAGTGAATAAGCTAAAATTATACTCCTTAGCTGTGAAGAGCTTATAAAAAAACTTATTAAAAATATCAAGATGACCGCAAAAATTGAGAAAACGAATCTGGTAGAAATAAAATCTCCAACAATTTTGTTATCATCTTTACATTTAATAATTTTTCTTACCCCTAAAATTGGGAGTCCATTGCTACTAATAGTTAAAAAATAACTTAGAAATGCTAATCCAATACTTATTAAGCCAAAATTTGTAGCACCCAAAATCCTGGCTAAATATGCAACAGCTATAAAACCGATTAAACGATTAAATATATCACCTGCAAATAGTGCTACAACATTTTTTGCTGTTTTCTTTATTTTTGGCATTTTTCTATTATTTTGACTAATCTTTTTTATGTTGAATTAAAAAATGAATACATCACATTTATTTCTCTATTAAAGAAAATATAACTAATAATTGGCAAGTAAAGAGATGAAGCTTTTATTCAAAATTACCAGGGAATATTTCCTGTTTCGTCACAGTATTTACAAATTGAAATAGACCATCTCTTACCTTTTTGCAATCTTAAGCGACAGTCTTTAAATTCTTTGCTATTCCAAATTTTTGATATTGTTTGAGTATTCACATTTCCAAATTTGCATCTTGCATAATAATCATTACAGCAAAGCAAAACCTCTCCTTTCCAGTTAATCACAAGTTGTCCTGAAGGACGTAAGCATGGCCTATTAAGTGTCTTCTTACTACCAAATATTTCACCTGCTCTATCAAGTTTTACAAAATCTTTGTAATTTCGCACAGTAATATGAGCGGGATATTTCTCTGCCAATTCATTCAATAGAGATTTTTCTTTATCATCATAATTAGTTACAAAAAACCGATTTGTCCCATTTTTTACCAGTTTTCTAAACAATTTGTCATCCAAATAATCACCATTTGTAGAAATAAAAATATAAGAATTGGGACATTTTTCTCTCGCATACTTTACTAATTCTGGTAGACGAGTATCCAACAGGGGTTCTCCGTAAAAATGAGGAGAAATCCGTCCATAAAAATTCATCTCACCAAGTTCATTAATAATCCTTTTCCATGTTCCTGTTGGCATTATCCCTTTTTCTCTCTGTTTAAAACGATCACTGTTAAAACAAAAATCACATTTTCGGTTGCAATAAGCATATGTTTCCAAATCAGCGGAGATAAAACCAATATTTTTATGTTGCTTTCCTAGTCTAATCTCTCGAAAAATAAAATATCTAATTCTAATGAAAACTCTAACGAAAAAAATACGAAGATTATACTTATAATATGGAATTAATTTTGTGCCTAAATTTCGTCTGGATATTTCCAATTTTACAAAAAATAGAAAGAAATCTTTGGCCTGCTGAAAAATCACAATCATTTTTGCAATTTTATAATAAGTTCCTGATTGACTTACAATGTCTCCTAAAATATTTTCTTATATTAGACATTTTTCAATAATTTCAATCAATTTCTCTTCTCGCTGATGTTCCGAAAACATCTGCATAATCCACTGTCTACATAAAAGACCCTTCTTTGTATCCATTCTCATAGCATCAGTAACGACATCCGCAGTCCCCTTCACATCACCATATTCTACAATCCAGCCCGTTTCTCCAATTGCTCGTGGGATCCCCCCGACATTAGTTCCAATAGGCAAACATCCACAAAGCATCGCCTCACAAAGTACATTTGGTAACCCCTCTATCCAACTGAGTTGGCAGTATATCTTTGCTCTCTGAAAATAACTTAATAATTTATCTTGTTTAAGTGGTCGAATCAATTTAACATTAGACGGTATTTTATCTTCCAATAAATTAATAATATTATTTGTAACACCAACAATTTTGAACTTAAATGAAAGTAACATGGAGGCAATTTTTAATAATATATCTATACCTTTTACCTTTATTCTTAGAGGAGTATCGATATAAGCAACGCTTAGAATATAATCTTCCTTTGATAATCCAGGTTTCCAATATTCAAAATTAAATCCAAAAGGTATAACTTTAATATTTTTCCCATCATACTTTGCGAGTTTTATGGCTTTCTTTTTTAATGATATGTCAACTGCTAGAACATAATCTGCATTTCGGATTGCGTATCCAACAAATAAAGCTCGCCACCAGCTATTCCAGATTCCATAACCAATCTCTTTATATTTTGTTGCATCAAATCCACCAAGAGAGACTATTGTCTTTTTGCCAAGAAGCTTAGAAAGAAACACTATAACCCCAGAATGGACAGAGGCAAACCAAATGAATGAGACATCTACTTTAAGTAAATATCTAAAGATCTTTACCAATCCATTTAACCCTGAGCCGAATATCTTATATACATAAAAATGTCTGCTTAAAATTTTATAGTCTCTATCAATATAAGTTGCATCAAGAGCAGAGAAAAAGAGAATTTTCTTAAATTTTGAATTATTAGAAGATTTCATTAAACAACTCCAATCAGGTTTGTTAGGAGAATTGCGTATTATCTTTTAAATACGAAATGTAATTGTGTTCCTCTATCTTTTTTTAGAGAAATTGAGAATCCAGCTTTGAACATAATAGACTCAATGTCACTTTGAGAAGCACCAAAAAGAGGTAAGACTTCAGTGTGCACTTCGCATTGGACCATTCGCAGTGTTTTATTTTCAAGAATTTTCTTCATTCCTTTGAGAACCAATACTTCTGCCCCTTCTACATCAATTTTGACTACATTTGGCATAAGAAGGGTATCGTTTTCAACCAGAGAATCAGCTTTCCGCACTACAACAGATTTACCTTTTGATTTCAATTGATAGTCTGTTCTTTGAACGAAGCTATGTGTCCCTATATTAGGTGTGTCAGAGGGAAATAGGATTGACTTACCATTAAAGTCACCAAGTGCAAATGACATTGGAACTATATTATTAATTTTATTTAATTGTATGTTTCTCTTCAATAAAGACTGATAAGTTTGTTCGGGTTCAAAAGCGTAGACTACCCCTGCGGGAGTGATATTATATCCAGAAGGGATAGAATAAATTCCAATGTTTGCTCCAACATCCCATATAACATCAGACGGAAAAAGCTCGCTGATAAATTTCTCCATTAACTCTCGTTCTCCACCGCAATTGGCTACATATTCATTCATATAAAATGTTGGTGTCCAAAATCTAAAAATCTGCCTGCCGATGCTCATTTCTGTTTGGCTTCTTAATCGTCCTATATGATTATAAACCCAGCGAACAGGTTTATACAGACTTATTTTTTTCAAGTGATCTGCAATTAACATCTTGTCAATTCTTAAAATTGTTCTCCTTGATTTCATGGATCTTCTAATCCTTTATTGTAGATAGAATTTATGTTTTCCATTAAGTCCAAAACTTAATTTTTGTCCCATCCCCAAAGAATTTTTACCAATTCACTTTGCGTATACTGAACATTTTGTTGCCATAAAGATCCAGAGGTTTGCTAATTCTGTATCTTTGAAAAATATCTTGAAAGATTGACATCGAACGGGTGACCATATAAAATGAGTTTCGTTTAAATTGTCCTATACAGGTGGAAATGATAATAAATCCATTTTCTCTAAGGTGAGACTTAAAGTTTTCTATGGTATATAAAAATTTCGCCTTATTGGTGATATGCTGTAGCACATCCATTGCAATAATGAGATCATACTTTCCCTTAATAGGGGTAGTTGAGACATCAATCTGGAGGAACTTAAAATTTGGAAAACGCTTTCGGAGGCCGTTAAATAGAGTATCAACAATATCAATGCCGGTGTAATCCGTTCCACCAGCATCGCAAAAGGCATTTGCATAGTGACCTGTTCCACATCCAACATCAAGTAAAGAAACCTCCTGAAGGTCAATTCCTTCACGATTGCATAATTCAAGCATTAATCGACTGCCTTCGTTGAGAATGCGTTGATTCTCTTCTTGTGATTTAATGCAACTTCCAACTCCACGCAAGTCAAAACCGTATTTTTTGTGGGTGTTTTTCCAAAAATATTCTGCTTTATAATCATAATGTTTAGAATACCTAAACCATTTCAAAAAGACATAAATTCTATTAATCACTACGCGTATTGGATGTTTAAATAATTTAATAAGCTTTTTATTCATAGATTTCCTTTATAGTAATTTCTTTTAAATATCAATTTTATTCAAGTAAAAAAAATGTTTATTTCTGCGAGGTTGCGAAGTGCAACTTTGAGTTAGGAAACCTTGATATACTTTTATTTAAAATCCGCTTCATAATATTTTTCAATACTACTTTTACCACACTCAAATTCTTCAATAATTGAAGTAATAGTAAATAATACATCAAGTTCTTGTTTACCATGCTTACTACAATTATCAGTTATATTTTTCAACTCTGAATATGATAAATACTCAAGGATCGATTTACAATCAATTGTCTGCTTTTGGATGCACCTAATTAAATTTGAGTTATGTTTATATGCACTTTTATATTCGACTTTCTTTCTAATTTTCAACATAATTTTCGGATAATTAGAAATAATCTTGGATAAGCAGCTTATTAAATATCGTTTAATCCTATATCTAATGGATGATATTGGTAAAGCTAAATTTGCCTCTATAATCCTAGACATTTTGGGAGATAACTTAATTAACATTTCACGGTATAAACGATTATTAATTTTTTGCTTTTCCGGGCAATTTATAGCATAAATAAAAAAGGGTGTTGACTCAAGAGGTGTTCTAACCCAGAAAAAAAATCTATTGCGGTCTATTCCTTCATAATGCCAATTAAAACATCTACTATAAATAACAAAGTGCTCATATTTCCCTTGTAGACTTTTTTCAGGGTATGATAAGAGATTTCTTTTTATCTCACCTTCAATTTCTTCTTTAGTAATCCGAGTTAAATTTTCAACTTCATTTATACTAATCATCGAATGCTTAGATATAATAAACTCAATAAGATGATTTATGTCTTTAATTCTTTTCGGCAAATTATGAGATCTTAGACAAAGACCTGTATCACCAGTAAAGTACGTGACTTTATTTCCAAAGTCTTTTTTTATTTGTCTGAAAAAAGGTAGAATAAAACTCATAAATAAATAGTTCATACCCCTTTTAATATCAAGTAATTTTATAAAATCCTTACCTTTGGGTGAACTAAGGGGAAATAAATGCCAATCAATATTCAATGAACTTGCCACTTTCTCTGCAATTTCTGTATCAAGTTTAAAAACTTTATCGAAATCAAGGTATGTAACGCCTGAAAATGGAATTGAGCATTTTCTTAATGCGGCAGCAACAATTCTTGAATCTAATCCTCCACTTAAAGATAATACATTAACAAAATTATCTTCAGTATTACTTTTATTGCCGCAAGTTGCATTGAGTAATGATATTAAATTTGTAACATTTTTATTAATTGTATTTCTACAATGTGTTTTGCAATCAAAATTTAATTGATAAATATTCTTAATTTCAAAATGTGATTCTAAAGAGTTAATCTTTATTAAAGAAGAAGGTTCTAAACGAAAAATGTTGTTAAATAATGTTTCTTTCCCTAATGTATAACTAAATAACAAATAATTCGCTAATGATATTTTATTAAAATTTTCCTTTTTGATAAAATTTGCAATAAATTTTATTTCTCTTGAGATATATATTTCTGATTTGTTTTTATAATAATATAAAGGCAAATGACCTAAGGCATCATTTAAAAATGCAACTTCATATGATTTTTTATCTAAAATAAATATAATAAATTCACCATCAGTATTTAACAACCAATCTGAAATTTGCTTATTTGTATTAGTCTGATTCTGAAAAATTAGTTCCGATAATTCATTTAACTCTGATTTTATAGTCTGATAGTCTTTCCCATATATTTTACCTTCAAGATAAATACAATATTTATTGGTTTCAAAAGAAATAATTGGATATTCTTTATATTTTGTATAGCCTAAAAAATAGAACTTTTTTTTTAAAAGAATCTTTCGTTTATATTCCTCAAAATGAATCAGTGAATCTAATGATTGTAAAATTATAGATTCTTTCTTTGAAATATCTTCTGTAAAATCATAGATAAAACTTAATCCTGGCATCTTCTTAATATGTTAAACTTTTGTTTGTAATAGATAAAATAATTATAGTTGATAATAAAAATTCAAAAATTTGAATATTTCTATTCATGTATTGAATAATATTTTTACTATCTTATTAGCAATAGATTCAGGGTCTAATCCCTGCACTTTATATACTTCTTCATTTTTTCCAGAGACTCCATATCGTGTAACACCAAATTTTACTAATTTGCATTGAATTCCATATTCAACTAATTTTTCAGAAACAATGCTTCCCAAACCGGTATTCACATTATGGTCTTCATAAGTAAAGATATAACCTGTGGAAGCTGCACTTTCTAAATCTTCTTTGCAAATATCAGAAACGCATGATAGATTCCAAACTGAGATATTAATTCTTTTACTTTTTAAGATTTCATATACTTTTAATGCTTTTTCAACCATCCCCCCGGTAGAAATTATCGTTGCATCATTTCCAGACCTAAGTCGGTCTGCTTTACCATAACAAAATTGATAATTGTTACTGTAAAAAACTTCATTATTTTCATCTAAAATAATTTCAGTTTTGGAACGTCCAAGTGGTACGAAAAAGTTACCATTTTCAGATGCAATATATCTTATAATCTTATCAGTTTGGTTCGCATCTGCAGGAATAATTATTTTAAATCCAAAGAGATTACGCATCACACCAATATAATCAATGCATTGATGAGTTTTGCCATCCTCACCTACATCTAAACCAACATGAGTAGTAATCAATTTCAGATTGGTATGATTAATATCATTCAATCTCTGCTGGTTATAAGTCTCGTCTACACCAAAGACACCAAAATCAGAGTAAAAAGTTATAATGCCTTCTTTAGACATAGCACCTGCAATTACTGCTGTGTTATGCTCTTGAATTCCACCTTGATAAAAGTTGTCGGGATTCTCTTTTGCAAATTTATTAGTTTTGACGGAGCCAGCAAGATCACAATCAAAAACTGCGAAATCAACTATATCTTTGTTTACTCGGACTAAATCAGCTAAAGCATTTCCATAAGCATCACGATTTGCAACCTTTTTATCCTTATCATATATTTTTGGCTTGCCTTTTTGAACATTTTGTTTGCTTTTTTCTTCGGGATTGTTTGGGGGAATAATAAAACTTTCCCTTAAATTTTTATATTTATCCAAATCATTTTTTACATTCAATTCATTCAAGGCTTTTTCACATTGAGACTCATTTAAAGCTTTTCCGTGGAACTGTGCATCATTTTCCATAAAAGAAACTCCTTTACCCATAACAGTATGTGCTAATATTGCAACAGGAGAATCTTTATAGGAATTCGCTCTTTCTAACGCAGAAAAAATTTGGCGAAAATCATGACCATCAATTTCAACCACTTCCCAGCCATCTGAGAGATAATTCTCCTTGATATTTTGGGGCATTACATTGCAAATTTTTCCACTTATCTGAAGTTTGTTATAATCAATTAGCACAGTGATGTTATTAAGACCGTATTTTCTTACAAATCTTCGTGCTTCTGATATTTGACCTTTTTGCTGTTCACCGTCCCCCATAGCCACAAAAACATTGTATTGAAGTCCTCGTTGCTTTCCTGCTAAAGCAAATCCGCATCCTGCAGAAAGTCCCTGTCCTAAATTGCCGGTTGCCCATTCAATACCGGGCACACTTGGCTCAACATGTCCTTCAAATATGCTTCCCGCTTTCCTGAAATAAGCAATAGCGTCATCAATATTAAAAAATCCGAATCGTCCTAAAACAGAGTAAATTCCAGGAGCAGTATGCCCATGACTGATAACAATCCTATCACGATGTATATCTTTGAGATTATTGGGAGATATGTTTGCAAAAGAATATAATGCAAGATATAAATCTAAAGAAGACACTGAGCCACCTGGATGGCCACTCTGAGCTAATGTAGTCATTTTCAGTATATCACCTTTACAAATGTGACTTAATTCATTTAATTCAGCTAAATCGAGTTTATTTTTTTTCATATGAAAATCCTTTCTAACCACAAAGACACGAAGGTACAAAGATAAATGTAAAATTACGAATTACAAGTACATTGCGCTGATTCTAACACCATTTTTAATGGTGTTTTAATAAACAGTCCGCTCATGCCAGAGGCAGATCCTTCGGACAGCTGGCGGAGAACTTTTCGCTTGTATTGGCATGCTGAAAGTTCACACCGAATAAAATTCGGCATTCGTTTCAGCACTCCTTTTTTCATTTTGAACTAATATCCTCAAGAAGTAATTTCTTTTCTAATTCAATAATCTCTTTTATTCCCTTATCAGCTAATTTCAACATTTCCAATAATTGAGATTCTGAAAAAGTCTTATGCTCGCTTGCTCCTTGAATTTCAATATAATTGCCATCGTCATCTTTAACGATATTCATATCAACTTCAGCAATCAAATCTTCATCATAAGCTAGATCAAGCATTATTTCACCATTAATAAGACCAACGCTAATTGCTCCCAAAAACTTATTTAATGGGAATTCACTTATCTTTTTTTCTTTTTTCATCTTTGTAAAAGCATCGTAAAGAGCGACAAAACATCCGTTTATTGCAGCAGTTCTCGTGCCTCCATCTGCTTGAATAACATCGCAATCAAGATATATAGTTCTATCTGGAAATAATGTAAGGTCAGTAACAGCACGAAGAGACCTACTAATCAATCGTTGTATTTCCTGACTTCTCCCTTTTATCCTTCCTTTGTATCTATCACGAATTATCCTTTTTTTAGCGCTTCTGGGAAGCATATCATATTCAGCAGTTATCCAGCCTTGATTCTTGCCTTCTTCTCGTAAAAAATGTGGAAGTTTATATTCAACAGATGCTGTACAAATAACCTTTGTATTACCCATTTCAATAAAAACAGAACCCTCTGGGTCCTGTAAATAGTTTCTTAAAATTTTGATGTTGCGAAGCTCATCTGTCTTTCTTCCATCACTTCTCTGGTAACTCATTATCTTCTTCCTTATTTTTATTGTCAGTCTCTCTGAAATCAATTAGTTTCTCTACTAACTTTAACAGGTTTGCTTTATTAATATTTGCCTCTGAAAATTGTAGGCTTTTCAGTTCTTTTGAAATTTTATCATTTATTCCTTGTTCAATGATTAATTTAAAAGTAACTTTGTTTTTATATTCTTTACCACTTTCTTCTATTGGTTTAAATCCTGAATAATATGAAACTATTTCCATACCAAAAAGGATAGCTACCCAGTTGAAATACAGCCATATCATAAAAATTGGGAAAGACCCAAGCGTGCCATACACAGAACGGACATTTGTAAAAGATACAATATACCAATCAAAACCGAATTTTAGAACAATCCATATTATACTTGTAAATGCTGCTCCAATGAGTGCGTGTATTGTTTTGGGATGCACAGATGTAACAAATTTATAAATTACAAATAGCAATAAATAAATACCAAAATATGGTGTAATTTTTATAAAGACTGCCAAATTAGCAACCTTACTAATCACTGGAGCAGAAGTCGTGAAAAGCAGCGCAGCAACTATAACTAATCCACCAATTATTGCAGCTACGAATCTTTCAAAATCTCTTAACAAAGAACCATTTCTTCTATGATAAACTTTTAATATTTTATCAAAAGTATTTGAAATAGATTTAAAAAGAAAAAAAGAAGTGATTAAAAGTAAAATTAAACCAATAACATCAAGTCCAACTCTTCTTTCTAAAAGCTGATTGAATACTGTTCTCATAGTCTCTGCAGAGCTGGGCATAAAAGTTTTAAAGATAAACTCAATTATAGCTTCTCTGATTTTTACTACAGTAATATCAGGGGTAAACAAAAAAATTACCATCAAAAATGGAATGAATCCAAGAAAAGTAATATATGCGAGAGACGATGCTCTAAGAAAGCATTGGTCAGAAACAAAACTTGAATATATTAGCTTCAGGCTTTTATAAAACCTTTTTAAAGCGTTTCCCAATTTATTCATATCTTAATATCTTAATTGGGTCAGAATGGCTTGCATTGATTGCCGGGAAAATGCCAGCTATTAAACCAATACCAATTGATAAAACTAAAGCAATAATAATCATTTGAAGATTCGCAGCTGTCGGTGATTGCAAAAAATTTCCTAATGTATTTAATAGCAATAAGCCTATAATTATTCCGATTAATCCGCCAATTAAACTAACCATAATAGTCTGAACTAAAAACTGAACTAATATATCTTTTCTTTTTGCTCCAACTGCCATTCTAACTCCTATTTCCCTCAATCTCTCTTTCACAGATGCTAATATCACATTAGTGATAACAATTCCACCGACAATTAATGAAATTCCTCCAATCAATAGAAAAATTAACTGTGATTGACTTGATTGTTTTTCAATATCTGCAAGACGGTCACTATTAGCTCTTACTTCAAATATTTCCTCCTCATTGCGAAGAGCTAATAAGAACTTAGATAACCTTTCCTGTGTTGGTTTTACTAATTCTGATGAGGTTACTTGAAAATCTATTGAATTTAAAGGTTCTTCTCCATACAGTTTCTTAACAACAGTATTAAGTGGAACAAAAGCCTGCCGATTCATCCACTCAAATGCATTATGAGCCCAACCACCCATAAACATCTCTTTGTTTTCCATTATTCCTACAACAGTAAAATTTGTATTCCCTATAGTGATACTCTTTCCCAATGCGGGTTCATTCAAGAATAAAGCCTCTTTTGCTTTTGTGCCTAATACAACAACTTTATTTGCTTCCTCAATATCAAATTCTGAAATAAATCGTCCTTTCTCAACAAAAAAATTTTCTGCATTTTGATATTCAGGATATACCCCGCTTAATCTACAATTGAACACATTGTCTTTATATTTCAATCTTAACCGTTTAGTAATTATTGGGCTGAAGTATTGCAAATCAGGAAAATATTGTCTTATTAATCTCATATCTTTAAGAGTTAATTTTTTTTGAGCAACTTCGTCTCGTTTCTCCAAATCAAAGGTCCATTTGGGATGGATAGATAGTTTAAGAACTCCACCTCTCTCTTCTAACCATTTCAATGATTGTTCCCTACCTCCATTTACTATTGCTAAAACTGCAATAACTGACATTGTACCCAGAATAATTCCAAGCATAGTAATTAATGTTCTGCCAATGTTGTGGAGCATATCAACGATGCCCAATCTGACATTATAAAAGATACTCATTATCCAACAATATTCCCATCAGTTAGTTCAATCACATTATTAGCCATTTTGGCAATATTACTGTCGTGAGTTACAACAATAACAGTATTTCCATTTTTATACAAATAGTTAAATATATTCATAATACTGCTTCCAGAGGCGCTATCTAAGTTACCTGTAGGTTCATCTGCTAAAATAATTGATGGGTTATTTACTAAAGCCCTTGCGATTGCCGTTCTTTGCCGCTCTCCTCCAGACAATTCTGCAGGTTTGTGTTTAAGTCGTTTAAGTAAACCAACTTCATCAAGAACTTTTTCAGCCCTTTTTTTTCTTACTTTTTTGCTCATTCCAGCATAAAGTAAAGGCAGACATACATTTTCTAAAACATTCATATTAGGTAAGAGATTGAAAGTCTGAAATACAAAGCCTATCTTTTTGTTACGAATTTCTGCTAATTTATTATAACTTAATCCACTTACCTCTTTCTCATCCAAAAAATATTTCCCTCGGGTTGGTGTATCCAGGCAACCCAGGATATGCAATAAAGTAGATTTTCCGGAGCCGGATGGCCCCATTATAGCAGTATAACTATTTTTTTCAATCTCAACAGATATACTATCTAAAGCAGTAACTTTTACTTTTCCCATTTGATATATTTTCTGCAAATTTTCAATCTTGATAAGCATAAATTACTTCTTCCTCAAACTTAAAGTTCCACTCGGATAAACTTTCAGATAATAGCTGCATTTTAAGTCAATGTTTTTATGAAGCTTAGCCATCAAAGTGTAATGACGAATCTGTTTTTTATATTGTTTTATTTCTTCTTCAAAAAGAAACCATATATTTGCTGTACTTTCTATTGCACGAGAAATACAATCTTCAGTCAAATAGATAGATGTTTCCCATCTATCAGGTTTTACTTTACCTGGAGAAAGGAAATAACTATCAACTAATTTATCATAATATTTATTAGATTTATATATTTGACTATAAAAATATTCATCAATCCCCGTCCCCGCGGTCCCCGATCCAATCGGGGAGGGGATAGTCGGTGATTTAATTCTATATCTCCGTTTTCCAATATTCAGATGGAGAGCCCCAAAATTTTTTCTCACATCAGCTTCATAAACTTTATGTGGAACTTCTTCATATTCAAAGCGATATTTCCCATCTGTATGAAATGGTTGATGAAGGTCTGCAACATAATGGGAAATAACTCCTAATTCAAATACAATTATTTTCAAAGGATTATCTATAATCTTCTTTAAATAACCAGCACATTTTGGGTGATAGATAAGTGAATTTTTATTGGATAAAATTTCATGAATTAATATTGTTTCTTTTTGAATTTTTTTTACTACTGAACCGTAATGATAACCTTTTTCGTTTGGTGTGCAATTATAGTAATGATTTGTTGTATCACAAAATATTTTGTCAGGACAGATGATACCAAGTTCAAAATACTCGGGATAAACATCTATTAGCAGATTAAATTGCCGAGACATCTTTCTTAATGCCAATCGGCATATTTTAATATGAGTTGATGGATTCCAGGTCCAAATCATAATAAAAATTTATAAAAATTTGTAAAAATTCATAAAGACTTTTAAAGATTCATAAAGATTTATTATTCTCAATCTTTCAATCTTTTTAATCTTTCAATTTTTTTCATTTCTCTTTGAACATCTTTTTCTCTAATTTTTTCTCGTTTTTCATACATCTTTTTCCCTTTTGCTAATCCCAATTCAATCTTTGCTAAACCCTTTTTGTTAATATATAATCTAATTGGTATTAAAGTAAACCCTCTTTCTTGAACACTTTTTTCAAGTCTACTTATTTCATGTTTATTAAGGAGTAATTTTCTTGTCCGAGTTGGGCTATAATGCTGATAACTTCCTTTATTATATAGGCTAACATGCATATTATACAACCACACTTCACTATTTCTAATTGAAGCATAACTATCTTTGAAATTAACTTTTCCTGCACGAATTGATTTTATTTCATTTCCTGTAAGAACAATTCCAACTTCTAATGTCTTTAATATTTGATAGTCTCTTTTGGCTTTGCGGTTTCTAATTTCCATTGAATTAGTTGAATTGGTTGAATTTGTTGAATTGGTTGAATCAGTTAAATTAGTTCAACCAGTTTAACCAGTTTCCGCCAGAGGCGGATCCGCCTCTGGCGGACAACCACTAGAATCTAATTTACTTTTTATAATATTTAATCATATCTGTGTTTATCTGTCCACCCTCCGTAGCATTGCTATTGCGGAAGACGGGTGTAAATCTGTGGCTTATTTTTTGTAATATTCTATAATCTCTTTTAGGATATTATCCAGAGGAACTTTTGGTTCAAATCCTATATCTTTTTTGGCTTTTGATATGTCAGGAACACGACGCCTCATATCTTCAAATCCCTCTTCATAAGCTTCATTATAAGGGATGAGCTTTATTACGGATAAACTATTTGTTAGCTTTTTAATCTTTTTAGCAAGGTCCATAATAGTTATCTCTTTGTCTGAGCCTATATTATAGACTTCTCCAATGCATTTCTCTTCATTCATCAATTTAACTAACGCATTTACAATATCTCCAACATAGGTAAAGCAGCGAGATTGTTTGCCATCACCATAAACTGTTATAGGATGACCAAGCAGAGCCTGTTGAACAAACCTGGGGACGACCATTCCATATTGTCCTGTTTGACGAGGCCCGATGGTATTAAATAATCTTCCAATAACAACCGGAAGCTTCTTTTCGTGCCAATATGCTAATGCCAAAAACTCATCAATTGCCTTTGCCTCTGCATAAGACCATCTGCGAATATTTGTAGAACCGTAAATTCTATCAGTGCCTTCCTTAAATGGTAAAGAATTGGCTTTCCCATATACCTCTGATGTGGATGCAATAAAAATCTTCTTTTTATACTGATTAGCTAACTGAATCATTATCTCGGTTCCGGCAACATTCGTTTCAATGGTTTGAACGGGGTTATCCACAATAAAGCGAACCCCAACCGCAGCTGCTAAATGATAAACCTGCTCGCAATTTTTTATCAAGCTGTCCATCAGTTTTTTGTTGAAAATTGTATCAATATGGATTTCCAAATTTTCATTTCTATAAATTTGTCTGATGTTTGCCAATCTGCCTGTTGAAAGATTGTCAACAATAGTAACCTGATGACCATTCTTAAGCAAATATTCAGCTAAATATGAACCTATAAACCCTGAGCCGCCTGTGATTAAAATTTTCATACCATCTCTCCTAACTTAATATCATCTCAAAACTTTACTCAAATTTACTGCATAAGATGAGAATAAATTTTTTAGGCAAGTTTTTCAGAAGGAAAGATTAAAATGTGTAATAAATTGAGTGAATGTTATAAAAAAGATATTTATTTTTTTTCTTAAGATTCTTCAAATACCATTTACAGGTTTTTCTTATTTCATCTTCAATTGTATGTTTTTGAACATATCCCATTTCGCGAATTTTTTCAGAATAGTATTCTGTTGATGTATCAAATTTTTTCATTCTGTCACTATTTATTGGTAAATCTTTTTTTGTAATAAAAGCTAATATATCGAAAATTTTGCCGCCGAAAACAGCAAAAAATAATGGAATTCTAATAATTGGTAAACGGAATCCATCATTTAATGCAATAATTTCCATTAATCTTTTTACTGAAATATATGGTTTATCTAATGTATTGAAAATCTGCAAACCTGGCTTCATCCTTGATATTATAAAATCAGTCATCTCCACAAGATTTTCCAATGAAATCATTGATTTAATATGTTTTCCATTTCCAATTGTTATCCAGGGTTTACGATGCATCATATTAATTAAATTATACATATTTGCGTAATTATATGGACCATAAATTATTGATGGTCTTAAAAAGATAACTTGCCTTTTACTATCTTGCTTTAACCATTTTTCAATAACCTTTTCTCCAGCAAGTTTACTTGCACCATATTCATTATCAGGTTGGAGCTTACCTGTTTCATCACAGGGAACAGATTTATGACCATATACAGAAACGGTACTGTAGTAAATGACTTTATTAATTTTTTGTTCAGAAGCGTATTCCATTAAAACTTTTGTGCCATATTCATTATTACTATAGTAGCTTTCTTTTGTGATTCCCCAATCGTGTTTCGCCGCCGCACAATGAATTATCAAATTAAAATGTTTATCATTAAATTTTCGTAAATCTTTTATATTCCGTATGTCCCCAATTATTGTATGTGGATGTTTTTCTCGTAAACAAATATCACTGTTATCTATCCCCCAAATCTCATGCCCTTTTTCCTCAAGGAACCACATCAATCTGGAACCGACAAATCCGTTTGAACCTGTGATAAATATGTTCATTTTCCTCTTAATCTGCTTTCAATTCTAATAGAATTCTTTCAATTTTTTCTGCTAACTTTCTTCTATCATAAAATCTCTCAACGAACTTTCTGCCATTTTTACCCATCTGAGTTCTTATATTAGGATGATTTTTTAGCCAAAGGATTTGCTTTGACAGCTCATAATAATTCTCAGGCTCGTAAAAAAGACCGCCTCTACTTTCTTCCAAAATCTCTCTTGCTTCTCCAGCTACGCCTAATAAAACAGGAAGTTCACAAGCCATATAATCAAACAATTTAGAAGGAACGGTGCCAGAAAAAACTTTAGATTTTTTAAGAGGAACAACTCCACAGTGAGCAATTGATAGATATTTAGAAATTTCTTCTTTGGGCACTTCATCAAAAAACATAACATTTCTCAAATTTCGTGTTTCAGTAATAGTTTTCAATCTATCGTTTTCTAGCCCATCACCGATTAATAAAAAAAGTATATCTTCCTCATTCTTTAATTCGTTTGCAGAATATAGAAGTGTTTCCAATCCCTGAGCAAGTCCTAAGTTGCCAGCATATAGTACAACAAACTTGTTATTTAATCCTAATCGGTCACTAATATTTTCATCATTAACTTTAATCCAATTGCTGACATCAGTACCGTTTCTGACAACTACGATTTTCTCTTTATTAATTCTCTTTTTGATAATTTCCTGCTTAAAGAAATTAGTAGCAGTAATAATTTTATCAGATATTATATAACACGCTCGTTCCAGTCGTCTGCTAAGTTTTATGAAGATTTTATTTTTTAACTCATTTAATGCAATTGCTGCATCTGGCCAAAGGTCACGCACCTCAAATATAAATTTTGTTTTAGGAAAAATATGCTTTAATGCTATTCCAATTGCACCAACAAATAAAGGTGGAGAAGTTACATAAACAGTATCATATTGCTTCCAATTTATCATTGCATATATAAATCCCAAAATCATAAAACTGATATAAAATAGCAACCTTGTAATAAAATTTTTATTAGGTGTAGCATAAACCCAAACCCGTAATACATCAAACCCATCCATTTTTTCATGACAAAAGATTTTTCTTCTGTATGCATCAAAGATTACTCCTTTAGGATGATTGGGCATTTCAGTAAGAATAACGACTTTATGTCCTTTCTGCGATAAATATTTTGCATTAGCATAAGCTCTATTTGGCGGAGCACAAGCTTCAGGTATAAAATATTGGGTAATATAAAGGATTCTCACTGATTCTTTCTAATAGTCGTAATTAATGTTTTTTTGTTTTCAAATGTTCCATAAATTTTAACTGTTTGTTTACTATCTTTCTGATACATTTTAGGGAAATAAGGTGTTGTAACTATTGAAAATTCATCGTCCGGAAATTCAAATACTATCTCATCATTTATTATTAATTCATTTTTATTCCTTTTTAAAACAAGCATTTGAGTAAAATGAAAGTATAACTCAAAACTGTGATAATTTTTTCCGAACAAACGATCTTGTATCAAGAATCCATTATCTTTCTTCTTTATAATCCGTTGATGAATAATAGCCTTGTCCTTATAACAATTATATGAACATTGGAGGAAATCTTTACTAATTTTTTTATTAAAAAGTTTACCTCTTTTCCCAATTCTAAACACTTTCCAAAGTTCACATTGATTCTTTCCATCAATTACGATTGTATTGTGTGCAGATGTAGAACGGGCATACATCCTTTCTGCACTTTCTTCATAATCATAATTGCCTGTATCAATTAAAATGGGTTTGCCATTATCCCATAATAATATTGATAACATATCAGCATGTGAATGAGCAGGATTATACGCTGGATTTATTGGAGCACAATATAACATAATTTTTAAATCATTATTTTCAAGTATTGGATAATATTTTGAGATTTTATCATTAATAGACTTATCTTCTTCAATTTCTAGATTTGAAGCATATTCTTTTAATTGAGAAGGCAAAGGACATCCTTCATAGTTAACATCATTTATTTGCAAATATTTTTTATCTTCACTAAAATAATCTAACCAATGTAAACCTTTCTGAATTTTTTCAGATAATGCTTCTAAAAAATCCTCATATAATCCTTTAGCATTGTTTTTAATAAGATTGTAAATATCTAATAAATCTTTTGTAAAAAGAGCGTGATATGTTGGAGAAAATTCAAAATGACAACCCTCATCATTTATCTGTTCATCAATTTGCTTTTTTAATTCATTCAATGCCCAATTTTCCCATTTCTTTACATTAAATAGAAATCCCAAATAAAGCAAAGCAACTATATTTTTAAAAAGATGATTTGTCAATAAACGATATTCTCTTTGATAGAAAAGCCAATACCCTTGAAGTAATAATGAATCAAAAATCTTTTTATCATAAATTGAATATTTAATTATGAATTTTATCCAATTTACAACCCTTAACGATATAGGATAAGGTTCCCATCCCGATGATGATAAACTTGGGGGAGTTGATTCTATCCATTGATAAATTATCTTTATTCCTTTTTCTTTATCAAAATTTTCAAGAAAATCAAAATAATGTAGTTGATAAATCCATAATTTGGGAATAGAGCTTTCTGCCCATTTTACTTCGTCAATTTTTATTTTCTTATTAAAAATTGTTATAGAATTTTTTATTTTTCTATTCAGAATTTTTAATTTCGGAATATCTTGAACATCATAACTCTTCTTGAATTTTTTATATCTCAAGCATAATTTATTTATTTTAATAACAAATGTCCAATAAATTTGAATTGGTTTCAAATATTTAATAGTTGATATGGAGCGAGAAATTCTTTTTATGAACATTACTAAATTGACAATGCTAATCCAGTTTTAATTGATTCAATTATTCTGAATGTTGAAAGGGTTGTTAAATAGAGCGATTTGAACGATATAGGTGAAGGATTGTTGGTGATTATTGAATCAAAGAATTGCTGATATTCTTGTGCAAATCCCTTGTCTTGCCCTTTTGAGTGGTATTTTGATTTATGTCCGTTTTTGTAAAATTCAGTAATATAGAAATTATACATCTTAACAGTTTTATTATCCGCACTTACTTCAAAGAATTCTTTGGGGAGAGATTTATCTCCTACTGCATGATATGTAATGTTTCCAATAGAACCATCTTCATAACTTATACATATATGAACAGAATCGTCATTTTCAAATTTCTTATTATCAGTTTTTAATGAGATAGCAAAAACACGATTGGGTTTGCTATTAGAAATAAACTGCAGAAAATCAAGAAAATGACATACTTCGCCAATGATTCTTCCGCCACCTACCTCAGGATTTTGCACCCAATGTTCTGAAGGAATATCACCAGCATTTACAACATAATTCATAACTAATGGAGTAAATTTTTTATAAAAGAATTCTTTTATTTTTTTTGCATGTGATGAAAATCTTCTGTTAAAGCCAACCATTAAATGTTTAGGAAATTTTTCATACACTTTTTTAATCGCTTCCAAATCCTCTTCCTTGATAGCTAAAGGCTTTTCAACAAATACATTCTTATTAGATTTCAAGCATTCCATAACTAATTTTGAATGACTGTTATGAGGAGTAGTAATCATTACAGTATTAATTTTTTCATCTTTCAGAATATCTTCTAATGAGGAGGATATTTTATTAAATTGATATTTCTTCCCAATATGTGAAGATATAGTGCTATTGTAATCAACTAATGAATTAAGATTTACCTTCAGATTTTTTAAAGTAGGCAAAGCGATTGATTGTGAAAAATTACCTGCACCAACTAAAGCTAATTCAATTTTTGATACCATTTTTTTATTAGAAATTTTGATTATTGTTTCCTTTTTTATATCTTCGTCATAATTAAGGATTATACCCAAATAGGGTTCTTTTGTTTCACCGGTTAATAATTTATAAGCATCAATAGCATCATTGAATTTAAATCTATGAGTAATAAGTTTATCAGGTGTAATTTTTCTTTGTTCAATTAATCTGATAATTGTTTTTAGGTTCCTTTGTTCTGTCCATCTAACATAAGAAATAGGATAATCAATTCCTTGTTCTTCATATATTGGGTCATATCTACCAGGACCGTAAGACATAGAAAGTTTACACTCTAACTCCTTTTTATAATAAATATCCCTTGGTATCTCAATGGGAAACATGCCAACAATTATTATTCTTCCCTTAACTCTGCAGATTTCTCCGGCATTATGCATAATTCGTTTTGACTTGGTTGAAGCAGTTAGAATTACACCATCAACTCCAATACCATTTGTAAAATCTTCTATAATGAAGAACATATCACTATAAAGTGCGGTTTTATCAGCCCCCATCTCCATGGCTAATGCTAATTTACTCTTGTCAATATCAACAGCAATCACATCACATCCATTAGCTTTGAGCAATTGAATTGTTATTTGCCCAATCAAACCAGAACCAATAACAGCAATTTTTTCTCCGATTGTCGGATTTAATTGTCTTACGCCTTGCAAGGCAATGGCACCGACTGTAGCAAAAGATGCATTTTCAAATGAGACAGAATCTGGAATTTTTGTAAACAGATTTTTCGGAATGAAATTAATTTCTGAATGACTTGCATAACCAGCACCAGCACATGCAACTCTATCACCTTTTGAAACGCCCATAATATTCTTACCTGACATAATTACCTCACCAGCACAAGAATAGCCTAATGGAACAGGAGAATCTAATTTTGTAAATACCTTTTTTATCGTTGGTCGCAATCCATCTCTTTTTACTTTCTCCAAAACTTGTTTAACTAAATCTGGTCTTGATTTTGCTTTTCCTAATAATGACTTTTTAGCTAAATCAATCATCAATTTCTCTGTACCTGCAGAAACTAAAGACGATTTTGTTTGAATTAAAATTCCATCGTTTCCACACCCTGGTATTGGCACTTCTGTCAAAATCATCTTTCCTGTTTTGTAGGATTGGATTATTTGTTTCATATATTTTACTCCAGTAAAATTTTTATTAAAAGAATATTTATTCTTTATCTACGCTCCAATAATTTTCATCAGTAATTGTTTTTCTTTTGCTATCAAATTTGCTGTAGAAATTTAATCATACGCTATGGAATCTAATTTACCATTTTTTACCATAACAACTTCTTTACTCATAGTTGCAGGCTTTTTGAGTATCTGAAGTTTCCAAAAATTTGGATGCCCTGATTTTTATTCATAAATTTCTATCTTATTATAATCATCTTCTTTATTTCATTGTAACTCTCAGTTTTCAGTTGATAAAAGTAAATACCATTAGAAAGTGGACTACCATTTTCATCTTTTCCATCCCAGATGATATTAGTCATTTGACATTGATTATTAGTCATTTGGTAAAGAGTTCTCACCAACTGACCTTTTATATTATAGATTTTTATATTTGATAATCTATGTAAACCTGGGGCTAAAAAGGAAATAGTAGTGGAAGTGCTAAAAGGATTAGGATAATTCTGATATAATAATATATCTGATGAAGATGTATAGAAATCATCAATACCTTCCCCTTGCCATTCATAACAACCCATATCAACAATACTATTATATATTCTTGGATTTCCATCCAAATCAAATGGTGGTAGATTAAGACCTGTTGTATCAGGATTACCAGCATCAATACAGGGAGAATCATAATATAAATGATAATTGCTATTTAGTGTATCTACAAACTGCGGGTCAACAAACAAGTTATAATAGATGTCGCATGAATCCTCATTTGCATTGACCGTAACAATTACTCCGAAATATGGGGGCACTCCAAAACCATTTATATCATTTTGCCAAAATAGATTATATTCCAAAGTAGTAAGGATAGAATCCGCATAAATCCCATAACCATAATCTTCTCCATTATTACTAAAAACTATATTGTTTAAAATATTAGGAGAAGATGAATTGGTTCTAATTCCATATCCATAACCATAACCATAACCACTATTACTAGAATGATACATACTCCCACCATCACCTTTCCCTGCATTATCACCTATCGTGTTATTATTTATAATTGGAGAAGAATTATTACAATTTATACCAAAGCCATATCCCTTACCCCCAGAACAATATCCCTCACCAATTCCACCATCTCCGCCATTATCACTTATAATATTATCGTTAATACTTGGATAGGATGAATTAACACAGTATATTCCTGAACCATAACCATCTTCTGCAGGCCAACTTAAAGACTTACCGGCATTACCACCATTTTTAATAATTGTATTATTACTAATATTCGGAGATGAATTATCACAATAGATTCCATATCCATTACCAGAACCACTTGATGGTGTCCTACTTTCACTACCATTACCATTATTATTGCTTATAATATTGAAACCATATCCTTTACTACCTAAAAACTGATAATAATAATCTCCACCTTCACCGCCATTATTACCTATAATATTATTGTTAATATCTGGACAAGATGAATTTACACAGTATATTCCTGAGCCATAACCATCTCCAGGAGGATTTCCATCACCACCATCACGACCATTATTAATTATTGTGTTATTGCTAATACTTGGAGAAGATGCATCACAATAAATCCCATAAGTTGCATATTCAACTTTAGAGTATGAGATTAAACTATTGGAAGAAGAATTCCCTTCAAATTTAATATGATTCCAATCGTTATGACGAGGTTCCTGTTCTCCTGAAGTAAAAAGAATAGAATCTGTTTCTGTTCCTTCCGCAAATAAGGTGCCATAAATAGTAAAAGAATAAAAACCCATAAACTTAATAGTAACACCATGTTCAATTATTAAAGTATCACTGAAATTAACAGAAATATCACCAACTACATTGTATGTTTCACCTGTTGACCAAATACCACTTTGTGAGCCTATTACTTCAAGGCTGAGTGTTACATTAGCAAGCGTTGTATCTTCAACAAATTCAATTTCCTCAGGAATAGTATAAGGTTCCCAACCTTCATGAGAATAATGAACAGTATAAATTCCTGCTGAAAGCATAATAGCAAATGAGCCATCTTCATTTGTAAAGGTGCTGTCTGTTGTTGCTGAAGGATTTACACCAGAAAATAGAACTTTTGTTCCTAAATGATTGCTCATTCCTGCTAAATAGCAGAAGCCATCAACAGTAATACAATCATGATTTAGTGTAATTCCCGTTAATGTTGTATCTTCAAGAAGTTCAATTTCACCAGGAATAGTATAAGATTCCCAATACTTATGAGAATATTGCACAGTATAAGTTCCCGAAGAAATCTCTATAGCAAATGAGCCATCTTCATTTGTAAAGGTGCTGTCTGTAAAAGCAGGTGGAGATACTGCATTGAACAATACCTTTGTTCCTGAATGGTCACTCATTCCTGCTAAATAGCAGAAGCCATCAATGGTAACATCAACACTATAGAGGGTAATGTCTGGCAAAGTAGTATCTTCAAAAAATGCAATTTGACCAGGTATAGTATAGGATCCCCAACCTTCATGGGAATAATGTACAGTATAAATTCCTTCTGAAAGCACTATAGCAAATGAGCCATCTTCATTTGTAAAGGTGCTATCTGTAACAGCGGAAGGACTAACAGCATATAAAAGAGAACCTTGGTTCCCGAATGGTCGCTCATTCCTGCTAAATAGCAGAAGCCATCAACAGTAACTGACCGTGTTTGTGCCATTGCATTATTACCAATAATTAAAGGTAATAATAGCAAGAATGTTAGAATTACAATTTTTTTCATCGTATCCTCCTTCTTTTAATAATTCTAAAATTCAGTATTTTCATTCCGAAATAATAATTACTAATTTTTTTTAATTATATTTAAAAATTCTCACTTTTCACAATTTACACAACCAGAACTAATTACATAATCACGAGTAGTAGTTGGTTCGCAAATAACTATTGGAGCTATCTTATTACCTTCAAGAAAATTTGTTCCAATATGATTATGGCAATTATTTTTCGTAATATAAACTCCATAATCCTGGGTTTTATTTTCATCAACTCTATCATCATAACATCTATTACCAACTATGTAATTATAAGTAGAATAAACAGGTGGTACTCCATAATTATGCACAAATATTCCAACTCTTTTATATCCTATGGGAAGTCCCTCAGCATATAAACAATTATTGTATACAATGTTGTTCGCTATTAGGCAATTATCTGATGCATATACTGCTATTCCTTTAGTATTATTGCAGCTTACAATATTTTCTGTGACAATAACTCTTTTTGATCTCCAAAGGCAGATTCCTATATCTCCTCCACCTGAAACATGGTTTCCGCGGACAAAACTATTCTTACAATCATACATTGCTATCATATCAGCGTTACCATCAGTTGAATCTGCATCAAAATATGTAAAGTTTCCAAATATGTTATTATCGAAAACTCTTATATTATCATTCTTTACCATATTACCATTAGTTGTGAAAAAAATTGGGTAGCCACTATAACCTATTCCACCTAATTCTGATAAAGTATTTCTTTTAACGGTTATCTTCCTGCAATAATCACCCTGAGTACATCCAACATATATTCCTCCACTTTTAATACCATAAAAATGGTTATTAATGATGTCTATTAATTCTGCCTTTCTAGTAATTACAATACCTCTAAAAAAATGTTGTAATTTACAATCTTCAATTATTATATATTGGCAATTACTAAAAACTGCTCCTCCACGAATCCATATTGCCATATCACCGCTTACTAAGTTACCCAATTTTCGTATATAACATTTTTTTACTTTTATCTCTGATGTCCTGATAGTATCATTGTCAGAACGGATCTCCAGGGCAGTGATTCGTTTTGTTAAATTATCACAAATAACATCTAAGTTTTCAATGATAATATTGCTTTGATCTATTATAAGGATACATGCATCGGAACCTGGCACACTCATAAATTTCAATGTTGCGCCCATGCCAATCGAGAATAATCTGGTATTTTGGGGCATACAAACAGGCTTATTTAATAACAATGTCATATTTTCAGAAATATAGACAGAACCACCGCCTGCTGAATCAGCAGTAGATATAGCTTTCAATAAAGCAGCAGTATCAACATTTTTATCACCCGTTCCTACATTTTCACCAAAATCTCTCACATCAAAAATATCATCATCAATTCCAGCAAAAATGAAATTAGTAAAGGAGACTAAAATTAAAACAAGTAATAGCTTTTTCATTTTTTCTTCCAATAATTTTTTATTTGTAACATTATAAAATTTATACCTTCTCTAATATTCAATTGATGTATATTTCTCCAAGATCCTTCCTAATTCATCTTTGGATAAACTTTTCCTAGCTACCCAGCCAGGTTTCTTCTTCGCAACAAGCAACCAGGAATCTCTCCAACCTGTAAAAATTTTTGTTAATGCAAGATAAAATGGCTTAACAAAAGTAGAAATCTTTCTTAGCATGTGATGACAACTCCTCAGTTCAAGTATTTCTAGGTTGAGATACTTTGCAAGCTTAACCAAATCGTCTTTTGTATATTCACGAATATGTCCTCTCCAATGTCCAGGAAACCAGTAATATGATTCAAATGAAGGGAGGTTGGTTTTTCCAAAGAATACATCGATTCGTTTTCTAACATTAACAAGGTTTGGAACAATTACGAAGAGAAGACCTTCTGGTTTGAGTAACTCAAGTAAATCATTTAGAAGATCACGAGGAGAATCATGAAGATGTTCTAGTACACTATGCATCATAATCATATCAAAATAATTCTTTTCAAAAGGTAAAGTTTCATCAATTGCAAGTTTAAAATCAATTCCAATATCCTTTGTGAAAGCGAGAATTTTCTCCCTATTTCCTTTTATCTTGTGCCAGTAATCTTGTAAATCATCATAAGCAGAACACTTAAAACCAAGTAGTTGCAAAACTGCTGTCTTATCACATGGTCCGCAACCGAAATCAAGAATCTTGCTCCCAGGCTGTAAATAACGCAAAACTGTCTTTTCAATGTCAAGGAATACATCTTTTGCAGCTAAAATATATCCTTCAAACGGAAACCGTTCACGAACCAACTGTATTGCTTTTTCTGTTGTCATTTTCATCACTTTTTATAAACTATATTTGCTCATAATGATTATCAAGTCCATAAAGGAGAAATCATAGTATTAATTATCTCCATTTAATACTAATCATAATTTCAATTTCTATTATTTTTGAACCAATATAAAATAAGTAAAATCATCCTAATTTCTCAAATATTTGAATTAGTTTTTTAACATGATTTTCCCATTTGTAGATTTTTGCTCTGCTTTTACCTATCGCACTCAATTTATTCTTTAAGTCTTGGTTACCATTTAATAATAATATTTTTTCTGCTAATTCATTTGAATCAAAAGGTGAGAAATAGAGAGCAGCTTCAGCACAAATTTCATGATTTATTGGCGTATCAGCCGCAATTATGGGTAGTCCAGCACTCATAGCTTCAATAATAGGATGTCCAAATGACTCCATAAATGAAGGAAAAATAAATATGTCAGCATTTTGGTATAAGCTTTGTATTTTTTCATAATTCTCTGAACCTAATATGATATTATCTTTTATTTCAACATTAAATAATGCTTCATAATCATCCTTCCAAGTTACATACCTTTTTGCATGATCTGATTCCATATCCATAGATATTCTTGCAAGTACTTTATAGCCTCTATCTTTAATAATTTTAATAGCCTTTGCCATTATACCTGGATTTTTATGAGCATAATAAACGGAAACATAAAGTAATTTAATGATAGTTTCATTTATATTCTTTTTTTTATAAACATTATTAAACTTGCTCTCTAAGGTTCCATAATAATTTACATAACATTTAGGTAAAAATTTAGGATAAAACCGAAGAAAATCCTCTTTCATAGAATTGGAAGGGAAAACAATAATATTGCTGTATTTTGCTGAAATTCTGATTAATATTCTCCTTATTTTATTTTCTATTTGCTGTATCTTTGATAAATGTGGCCATATTATTTCATAATACATTCTGTTAAATGATATTAGGCGGCGTATCAATAATACTTGGTTTAGACTCTTGCCAAAAATTCCGAAGTTAGCTGAAGAAAAAAGCACATTTGCTTTAATATGATGAATTTCCTTTTTTAATATAAACTGTTCATAAAAAAATCTTCTTATAAAATTATAATCTGATGCTTTTACTTTATGCAAAATCACATTACCATTTCCTCTAAAATCACCGTTGTAAGATACCCAGAAATGAAAAATATGTTCTTTATAATTGGCAAATGAATTTATAAGATTTCTCGTATATGTAAGAATACCACCAGATTTTGCCGAAATAGCATTAATTGCCACAATCATTTAAACTTCCTTATCATCTGTAAATCAAATAATTTCTTCTTTGATAATGTAAGAAGAAAGAAAAATATTAATAATAGAGAAACTAATAATGACAGAATATTATTAACCTGAATTCTAATAAAATAAAATTTTAATATTAATGAAATAATAAAAAATAGAAATCCAAAGAATAAAATTTTTTTATTTAATAAAGCAGAATATTCTAAAAATATCTTACATTTCAGGATATAAAATAAATAGATAACCACTGCCACCGAATATGCCCAATATGCTATGGGTAAGATATAACTCTTCAAGGAATTAGTAAATAAAATAATCGCTATTAAATATGATACCAACCCCAAAATATTAGCAGCAACAAGCTGATTTACTTGTTGAATAGCAAAAAATAATTTAAGTAAAATTGTATAAAAGAATAAAGTGCAAATAGCAAACGAATACATAACGAGATAAGTAGATATATTGCTAAGTTCATTTTTAGAAATACCTGTAAGTCCATACACTAAGCTTGTAAGTAAGCTTCCATTAAATAGGACTACAACAAGAAATGGGAATAGTATAACAGTTACAAATTTAAGGGATTTTTTTGTTATATCAAATATTCTACTAAAATTATCCTTCCCAAATTGTTTAGAAAGTTTTGGCAATAACAAAATACTTAAAGGAGTAATCAAAATAATTGAAAAGATAAGTACTAATCTAAAAGCAAGATTTAGTTCGCTTATTGTTCCCTCTGTAAAACGAGAAGCAACTATTTTTTCAATTACAAGAGTAACATTAGAAAGAAATATTATTGCTATAGCTGGGATTGAAAATTTAATTAGCTTTACCAAATAATTATCAAAAAAACGAATCATATTTCCAATGCTTAAATATTTTATAGTAAAAGGTAAATGGATTAGGAACCATAAGAAGAAGCCCAAACTTGTTCCCACTGCAGCTGACAAAATACCCCATTTATTGTAAAAAAGAAATGTTATGACAATTGTAGTACTATTTGCAATAAACAATCCCAAAGAAGGGGCAAGGAAGTCTTCTAAGACATGCATTGCTCCCCTTAAAACTGCAGCGAATCCAATAAATATAACTCCTGGGGCAAGAATCTTGAAAATTTTGGATAGTAGAACATATTGAATTTCTGTGAATCCAGGTGCTATAATTACACCAATTTTATATGAAAATATATATAAAGCTATTGCGATTAAAAATAATACACCCCCTATTACTAAGAATGAAGAACTTACAAATTCTGAGAATTTTCTATTCCCATATTTAACTAAAATCTCACTTAAAATCGGAATTAATGCACCGGATAACAATCCTGCTATAAGTATATTAATTGTCATCTCAGATATTGTATTAGCTATAAAAAAAGCGTCTGTTTGGTAATTAAGTCCAAATAATTTAACAATAGTAAAATGCTTGAAAAAGCCAGCAAATTTACCCAAAATTAAGCCTATTGTAATATAGCTAATAGATTTTAAATTTTTGTTAATTTCCATTACAAAATTAATATAATAATATAGTTTACTTGTGGCTGCAGAGGTCCAGTAGAATAGCCGTCAAATGAAGCGTTTGGGTAGGCATTCTTTACTCTGTAAACAAGCAGAGTGCTCTAATTGACTAAGCCAAAGATTTGTAAACACAGCTACCCAAATGAAATTGTAAGTCTGAGATGGTAACGGTGCTTCATCTACAATAATCTTTCGCAATTGATTCATTTTAACTAAGTCAAGGACATCTGTTAAAACGGATTTGGAATTCAGAAGTTGATCAAATGCTTTGAGAAATTCTAACTGTGAAAACTTTTGCCTGATTGGGGCGATAAAGGCACTCTTAGACCGATAAACCATATCCTGTGGCACATGAGAAGCAAGAATGGATTTGAGTACCCACTTAGGTTGCTTGCTACCAGGCCAGTAACAGGCTCTTTGAAGTGCTAATTCAACCATGCGATGATCAAGGAATGGATAAATGATTTGTCGAGAGTGAGCATCAAAAATGGATTTGTTTTTTTGTGCAAATATCTCACTACATACTAATGCTAGATCAATTGCACTCAATCGGACTTTATCATTATCTGAAGGGATAGTAGATTTCATCCATCGTTCTATTAGATCTAAAACATTAAAATAAATGGAGTCTTGAACATGATAAGTAATCCCTAATAGAGGATTTTGGGCAATACTTGCTTGTAACATAGGCATCTGAACTGAACGCCGACATAGTCGAAGAAAGTATTCAATACGAGATACATTTTTCCAGTACCCTTTTGCTTTGTAAAGATATCCCATTACTTTACGGAATGTTCTTGGAATACTATATAGTTTTCGAAAATCTGAAGTCTTACCGAATAATCCAAAAGCTCCATCAGCCCCTGTTCCATCTATGATTACTCTTGATTTGGAAAAATTCTCCAATACTGCAAAAGAAAGGTTATAGGTCGGTAATGAAGAATGATCACCAAATGGACACCTAAATGTATTTGCAATTCTATTAAGCATTTCAAAAGAATTATAGTCCCTGTCATTGATTCGCAAGAAACTTAGCCCTAAGTGTTTTGCCATATTTTCAGCTAGAAAAGATTCTTTGTCATCATTACCCATGCAATAGTTTATCAACTTAGTCTTCTTCCATCCCATAGCTGATGTGCGAGCAGCTAGCACCCCTGAGTCAACGCCTCCGCTAAATAGAATTATAGGATCTTTATGAGGACAGGACTCTATTAGAATTTTGTCTATCAGTTTTATTAGCGTCTCTTGTTGCAAGTTGGCATTCAAAAAATAATCTACCTTTTTAGTAGTTGGCCAAGTAATAGCAGCTTTTTGCTCGATAACATTCAAAGTATTAATGTCAATTATAAATCGTTTTCCAGGAGTAAATCGTTTCACATCGGTCCAAATACTTAAGGGTGGTACAATGGCACCGAATTGTAAGAGGGAATACAACCCACGAATATCAATTTCCATACCATTTCTGAATAGGCTTCGGGGATCGTTACTAATGGAGAGTTTTTGAAGATCACGACTAAAATAGAGTTGATCTGGTGAAGCAAGTGGTATCTCTACTTTCAATAGACTTTTTGTCTTTACTAAAAAGATCTGTGCTTGTCCAACAGTAAATTCAACCTTTGATTGGTCGTTTTGAGTAATAAAAAATTCTGCTTCTTGATTTATTACTGGTCTCTCTCCAAGCTTGATAGTTAAATTAAATGAATGCATGATATTCATTGTTTTTTATCTGACCAACTCTTTATGATCATAGTTAGAAGCTTATAATTTAAATATCGCGGGGATCTTAAATATAAAAATCACAAAAGATAGCACAAAGGCAACGGTATAAGCTAAGGATGACATCAAATCTCCTCTTAACATAAAAAAGAAAAATCCTAACAAAAATGGATATAATACCTTATAAATAGTCAACCTTGTAGAATCCTTTACTGAAACATAATATAAACAATCTAATGCTGCTATTATTTTCCCAAATATAAAAGCAAAAACTAAGATGCCAAAGATTCCAAAATTTATATATCCTTCGGATAGAAGAGGATTAGATATATTTGCATAAGTTAGCCCATAGTTATTTTGTAGGTATTTTCCTATTACAAATCCCGAACCTTTCGGTTTATTTTGCCATATTTGTCTTGGTATAAAAAATAATAATGAACCGATTAATTGTCTACCGTATGTAATACCATCAATCTTAGATAACTCTATAGTATGACAGGTATTTTCATAAGCATCAAAGGTTCCACTTGTCAATAAATCTTTAGGTGTAATCGTTTTGAGCTCCAAAGTTTGATAGCCCCATGATTTACTAATAAAAAGCCGTCTTCCAACATCTAAAGCAGGAAAAACAAAAAGTAAACCAATTAGCATTAATAACAAGAAAACAGCACCATTTTTACATTTTCTTAAAATAATTAAACAAAAATACCCTAAATAAATTGCAGCAACCCAGTTCCTTGCAGCGCCTAATGGATTTGTTACTATAATAGTTAATATAATCAGTATTGCTATTAACGGATACCATATTATTTTTTTGTTTAGCTTCTTCTTAATGGGAAACAGTAATAAAGCACCAATTGTAATTGCAGGAAATGATCTTATAAATTGCCGGCTCATTAATAATAATGGCTTACTCTGAATCTTTTGTTGAGCAATTTCTCCAAACAATCCTCTTGTAAGAAATGCTCTTATGCCCATCCAAACTACTAAGATAATTGATACAGCAATTGAAATTATTATAGCTGTTTTTATATTACGCTCATTTATCTTTTTCAAACTTAATCGCTTAATAGATTTATGAAATAAGGACTTTTTCCCATCAAATGTGTGATAAACTATCATAAAAATAAACGACCATAACAAAATAAGGATGTTGGTTAATAGTAACAAATGGGGAGCAGTTAAATTACTAAATGTGCCTTTAGTAAGAGGATAAGTATTCGTTAAATAGCTAGTTAAAGGTGACAAAAAAAAGAAGGTTAAATTGAATAACCAAAATATGGCATTTAAAGAGAAAGGTCTCCATTCAAGCTCTTGTAATAAGTTTATAATTGATATAAATCCAATCAATAAATAGGTTGCAACTATAGGAAAAACCAATTCTCTGCTAAGGAGATTTGGAGGTAGCTTAATAAAAAAAAAGAAGTATAAAAAAAGTAACAAAAAGAATAAACTAACAGTTAAGGGGAATAACAAAACTTTCTGTTTCATAAAGCTACTATTTATCAAAAAATAAAGAAGATTAACTAATCTATTTTATTCCTTCTGATATTGTCACCAGCAATAATAGTCGTAATCTCTAAAAAGAGTGTTATAAAGAGAGCGAAGAAGACTATCATCTTCCTTTTCGGTTTCTCTCTCCTCTCCGGCCTTACCGCCTTATCAAGAACCTGAACAGTTGGAACATTCCTTGCTTCTTCAATCTTTGCCTGCTCATATTGTGGTCCTAAATATTCCAAAAGTTTAGCATAATATTCTGCTTTTCTTTTCAGTTGTAAATACTCCTTCTGCATATCTGGAATACTGTCAAAATTAAGAAAGAGTTTCTCTGATGAAGCTTCTGAATAAAATTCATTAAATTTTGTTCGTAAAATCACCAACTCGCTTTCTAACGATTCTACTTCAGGACTTTTTATGCTAAGCACTCTTTTTTTAACTTCTAATTCTACCTCTTTCGCCATAATTGCTGCTTTCATATCTGCTGCTTTTTCTACAGCTGTTTTCATCTGGTCAGTAATACTTATTATGCCTTTTTCCTCCATAAATTGGCTTATATTGTTTTCTAACCTATTTAAACTATCCCTCACAATTTCCATCCTATTATCAATAAATTCTCTACTGCTTTTTGCTTTGCTGGTTGTTAATGCAATATTTAAACTATCCAAACAACTTACAACATAATTTGCTATATCTGCTACAATTCCTTGATTTTTATCTAAAACAGAAACTTCAATCTGTTCTTCATCCCCTACATTAATCATTATATGTTCTCGTACCATCTTTATAGCTGATTCCAAATTATCAATTTTGTATCGTTCTTGATAATCAAATTTTTCACTAATTGATTTAAGTAATGCTCTACTTTTTAGTATTGCAAGAAGTCTCATCTGGCTTTCACTTCCACCAAACATTCCACCTAATCCAAATGCACCCAGATTGGCACTTATTCCAGCAAATTTGCTTTCTTCTGTCGCCGGGGGCATAATAACTGCTGTTGCTTTATACCATTTGGGCAGAAGCAGGCTAATAATCACAGATAATACCGTAACAATGGTAACAGTAATGATAATAAATTTTCTCTTTTTCCAGATTATATTCCAATAATCAATTAAGTTAATTTCTTTTTCTTGCATATTACCTCTTTATTTTGCCACAGAGACACAAAGACACAGAGAAAAAATTATTTAAAATAACTTTGCGATTTCTGCGACTTTGCGGTGAGAGAGTTCACCCTATCGTCTTTCATACAAGACGATATCCTGTCATTATCGTCTTATATACTTGCCAATAGAGAAGGGAACAATATTAAAATCGCAAACATAATTTCTTTTTCTTCCATAAATTCCTCACTTTTCTCATTCCCAAACTCAATTTGGAAATGAGAAATCTATATAGTTATCATTTACCATTTCACATTTTGAATTACAATAAGAACGGTTGCAATATCAGCGGCAACTCTCATCACATCCTTTGCAATCTGCCAATAATCATACTCTTTCTTCTCAGGAATAAAAATCATATCACCAACCTCAATTTTAGTATTCTTATCTGGCTTTAACCATTCACCAGTTACAGCCTTAATTAACCTTATTTTACTCTTGCGGGCTCGCCAGGCAAAACCACCAGCTTTATTGATATAATATAGATAGTTTCTACCTTGAATAAATGTAATAAGTCCAGGACTTTTTACTTGACCCGAGACAGTTATAGTAATGGTTTTGTCTGGAATATAGATGAAATCACCGCTTTTCAATAAAATGTCTGCACCTTTATCCTTATCAAGCAAAAGTTTCCCAAAATCAATAGGGACCATTCCTTTTAATTCTCGGGACTTGGTTTTAAAATATTCATACTCCATATCAGTCATATCTTCAACCAACATCAATTTTAATCTTTCAAATTCCGGGTCAACTATATCTACACTTCTTCTTCGCTGGAGATAGGCATTTTTCAAGTCAGCCTTATCAGTTGGTCTGCCGCATTTTTCAAGAATTTCAGCAAGGTATGTTTTGCCCTCTTCTATTGAGTATGCACCCGGGAATCTAACCTCTCCTGAAACGGTTACACCTTTCTTTTCATGAAATTCAGGAATTGAGCGAATGAAAATTCTGTCATCATTTTTTAATAATATGTTGTCTTCGCATTCAGGCTTATCTATTATTTTCTTCAAATTTACTGTTAGAATTTCAGTATCAATATGGTTCTCTTTGAACCTAACAACCTCAGCTTTTTCTAAATATGCATCATCTCGTAAACCGCCAGAAACTGCTATTGCGTCAGATAATCTATATCCTTCGGTTAAGTTATATTCATCAGGATTTTTTACTGCACCAGATACAGTAACTTTTAACTCTTCTCTTTTGTGATATTCAGGAATTGCTTTAATAAAAATCCTATCGTCATTTTTAAGCAAAACATTATCAGTAGATGCGGGATTATCTATCACATTTTGCAAATTAATGGTTAATATTTCTGTATCAATATGATTATCTTTAAATCTAACAACCTCAGCTTTTTCTAAATATGCATCATCTCGGAGTCCCATTGCAAGTTCAATTATATCACTGATTTTATCACCTTTTACCAATTCATAGGTGCCGACTCTGTTTACAGCTCCATAGATGGATATAGTCTTATCCCTAACCGGAACGAAGATAACATCTCCGTCCTGCAGATATGGATTATCTTCTTCAGAGCCCAGAATAAGAAATCTTGCTAAGTCCAGTTTAATTTCAGAGTTATCCCTTCTTAATAATACCTTTCTTTTAGAGGCATTAGACAAAAAGCCAGTCCTTATGGTATCTGAGAAAGAAGCATATTTTATTGCTGTAAGGACTCTATCAGAGGATGGTAACTTATATACACCAGGATTTTGAACTGCACCTACCACTGAGACGCTATAATAGACTTCAACTCTTTGAGGCATAGTTTGTGCAGTCAAAATGCCATTTGCTATAATGAAACACAATAGGTAAATTAAGACTGCATTTTTTTTGTAGTGTTTAGTCATCTTTCTACCTCAGTAATTATTTAATTTCACTCAAAATTTTAGTTAGTTATTTTTCGCACACTAACAGCTTTTTATTACTTTTTCCATTTGGACTGAAAATATTAAGATAATTTGTATTCTTAAAATTTTCACCATACTATTTTTCGGACTCAAGTTCATTGATAAGTTCTTCTGCCTTTTTAAGAAAAAATTCTTTTAATTCTTTAATAGTAACTTTTTTAATCATTCTGGGCAGTTTTTCTATTTTTCTAATTTCAAATAAAGATTGAGCTAACCAATGCTTTTCAATTCCGATATGCTTCTTTCTGGCATTTTCATAAATCTTATCAAATGATAAATATTCTTTATCAATGAAATATATATCTACAAAATCCTTTGCATCATGTCTATCGAAAAGAGCAGAAAATTTATTACAAGCAATATCCAATAAGTTATCTACATAAATACTAAACTCGTCGTTCATTTGAATAGGAGCTAAGCGATATGGAGAGTCAACAGCAAAGTCCATTTTCACTATTTCTTTCAGCTTTTCTTTATTTATTGCCCAACATTCAATAAATGTAGAGTATTCCCGCCGAAATTCAGCTTTTGCCCCAACTTTATCCAAAATATCAGGAAGTTGTGCTTTTGCAACCAGAATTGCCTTTGAATCGGTTGTAAAAAAATCAAGGTCTTCTGAAAAGCGATGTTTTAAGTAAAAGGCAGATAATGCACTACCGCCTGTGAAAAAGAAAAGTTTTCCAACCTCACTCTTACCTAATCCTTTAAGTATCTTCTTTTGAAAATTAGTGAGAATTCCCATATTTTTTTCTAACATCTGGTAATGAAAAATACCATTCCCAGAACTCTCTATGTGAACAACTAAGATTTAATTCTTTTAAATACTTAAATATATTTTTTGTACCAATTTCCTGTAAATCCTTGTCAGTTCCTCGTTCTAATACTCTTACGATATACCATTTTAGAAACATTTCCGATTTGAGTTCTTTCTCGGAAAAATCGTAATCCCAGATAAGCTTCTTGTTTATTTTCATTTTTTGCGAAAAATTACCAAAATTTTTACTCATTTATTTCAATCAATTTATCTGCAATATTTTCTATGTCTTGAATCAAGGTACCGAAATCAGGCATTTCTATCCATTTTATTATAGAAAAATTCTGTCTCTCTGCTAAGTATAAAATCCGAGCCACATCAAGAGGAAATATTCCAGCAGCTTTACTACCAGCATTTTTTATTGCTTTAGATAATGATAGACCCATTTTAGTACAGAATGCCCAAATATCAACAATATCCTTTGGCTCGTTTCTATCAACAAGTGCTGTAACTTTATTAGCCAATATATTCTCGGGACTATCAATTCTGCCAAGAATCGGATGATTTCTTATAAGTCCGATATGAGATGGCACATCATTTACAAATTCTATCTTCAGTTCAATTTCTTTATCCACAATTACACATCTGGCAAAACGGTCTTCTCGTAACAAAATATCTAACTTCCATTCTTTGTTTTTTGTTATTGCATTGAAAATTCTATCAACCCACAGACTAAATTCAGGTTTATCGTTCACAAAGAAATCAAGGTCATCAGAAAAACGATGATGTAAAAAAACTCTTGATGCAACTGTTCCATCTGTCAGATAAAATTTTTGATCTATTTTTTGTATAACCGAAAGAAAACTATCTTGCAAAGGATACAGTTTGTTGAAATAAAAATTCTTATCCATTGAGCTTCTCTGGATGTAGCTCTGTTAGCCATTTTAGTAAAAAGTCATACCCTCGTCGTCGGCTATTAGACCTAATTCTGTTTCTTACCTGCGGCCATCTCTTTACAAATTCAGGAAAACCTAATAATTTTATAACATCTTGATAATAAGCATATTCTAATAATCTTTGTGTTGCCCAAAGATAGTCTAAATTACCAATATGCATTTTATGATTTAAAATATCAATAAATGTTCTTTCATCTATGTCATAATCCCATATCCAGTAAATACTTTTCACTAAAGTTCTCCTTAGGCTTACACTTGAATGAATTCTGCAAAAATATGGAAAATTCCCCTAACTTGCCGTTCTCGTGATCCCCGCATCCGCGAGGAGGGAATCCAGTAGAAATACTTGTCCTCACGAAAGTGGGGAAAGGACTGTGGATTTCCAATAGATTCCCAATCAAGTTGGGAATGACAATGTTGGGAATGACATGCGTATGCCATTTTGCAGATCTCATTTACAATTTAAAACAGTGCAAAAAAACCTTTTAATGAGAGTTGTTAAATACAACTCTTCCCTTTTTGATAAGCATCTCCACACAATTACTTCCAAGATGGTAAGGAAGATATTTATATGAAGGCATATCCATAATTAAAATATCTGCTTGTTTACCCACTTCAATTGAACCAATTTTATCACCTAATTCTAAGGAATAAGCAGCATTAATCGTAGATGCAGTAATGGCTTCAGAAGGCAGTAAACCCATTTCTATGCAAGCTAAACTAATTACGGTTTGCATAGAATCACAATGACAGGAGCCAGGATTAAAATCAGTAGCAAGAGCAATTGGCAATCCAGAGTCAGTCATTTTTCTGGCTGGAGCATATCTTTTCAGCCCTAAACTGAAAGTCGTGGCCGGAAGCAAAATTGGAATTACATCTGCTTCTTTCAGCTTTTGAATTCCATTATCTAAAACAGCGACAAGGTGGTCAGCAGTAACTGCACCGATTTCTGCGGCAAGTTCTGCACCTCCGATTGGCTCTAATTCATCAGCATGCATACGAATCTTAAAGCCTAATTTTTTCGCTTCTGACAGAATTCTTCTGGATTGCTCAACATTAAAAACATGTTTCTCACAAAAAATATCACAATATTCGGCAAGATTTCGCTTTTTAACTTCCGGTAGCATTTCATCAATTAAAATCCTTATGTATTCTTCTTGATTGTTTTTATATTCTTCAGGAAATTCGTGTGCACCTAAAAAAGTGGGAATTATGTCCATTTCTGAGATTTTATCTATTTTCTGGATAGCTTCCAGCATTTTTATTTCTGACTCTACGGAAAGTCCATATCCGCTTTTTGCTTCTATAGTGGTTGTTCCCATTTCAAGCATTTTAGTTATTCTCTTCAGACCGAGTTCTACCAGTTCTGCTTTTGAAGCTTTTCTGACATCATTTATACTTGAACGAATGCCACCACCGGATTGGGAAATTTCCTGGTAAGATTTTCCAAGAATGCGTATCTCAAACTCATTTTCACGGGTTTTAACAAATATTGGATGAGTATGAGGGTCTACAAAACCAGGCATTACTACTTTTCCTGAAGCATCAATAACATTTTCGGAAATAAAATTTTCTGTAATTTCTTTTATAGTGCCAACCCCTGCTATTTTTTCACCAAGAACAGCAACAGCCCCATCTTGAATGATACCAAGATTTTGCATTTCAATACCAGTTTTGGGACTATCTGACTTAAGTGTCAATAGTTGATTTGCATTCTTGATTATTAAATCTGCTTTTTTCATATTAAAAATTCTTTGCCACAGAGACACGGAGAACACAGAGATAATTTTTACAACTCTTCAATAATCAAAGCCACAGCATAAACCTTTACACCTTCACCTTTTCCTACAAATCCCAATCCTTCCTCTCTTGTGGCTTTGATGGAGATTTGGGTTATTTCAATGTCAAGTTTATCAGCAATGTTGTATTTCATTTCTGGAATATAAATCTGTAACTTAGGTTTTTCAAGAACAATTGTTGAATCAATATTAATTATATGAAATTTTTTGTTAGCCAAAATCTTACCTGTTTCTTGTAATAAAATCAAACTGGATATATCTTTGTATTTTGAATTAGTATCTGGAAAATAGGAGCCAATATCACCAAGCGATGCTGCACCCAAAAGTGCATCAATAATGGCATGTATTAATGCATCACCATCAGAATGTCCTAAAAGTCCTTTTTCAAATGGAATTTCAACTCCACCTAAGATAAGTTTTCTATCCTTTGTTAAAGGATGAACATCGTAACCAAATCCTATTTTCATTTTTTTATTTTAATTCGACGTAGAAAAACGCTGAATATGCTGAAAAACGCTGATGAAGACATATCTTTTTTCAATGATAATCAGTGGCTTTAGGCAGAGTTCTTCTGCCCGCTATTAAACGCAAACCATTGCGAAGGTCTGACGACCATTCGCAAGGTTTTGAAATCAGCGTTATCCTGCGTGCTATTATATCTAATCCACAGTAATTGATTTTGAAACATTTTTTGGTACATCGGGATGGACGCCATGTCTGGGCACATGGAGTTTATTAAGATATTTCATCTTTTTTATACTCATTCTCAAAGCTAAAAGTTGTAATACAACAATGCTTGAGAAAACTGTTAGAAGAGTATCACCGGTTTTTGGAAGTTCAATATAACCCCATTTATAGTCTGGATGTGCAGATGGAATTGAACTAATGTTCTGGAGTAAGTCATCATTTTCTTCGGCAATAAGAAAGCTATTGGCACCCCGAATTTTATGTGTATTAATTTGCGAAATTGTTAATCTAACATCTCGCTCTTCAGGGCCAGTGATATAGATTAAAGGATAGTTTCTATATAGAGATGCAAAGAAATCAAATTCTTTAACTGCCTGTTCAAAGAGTTTCAAGGAATGAGGTAATAAATTAAAAGGTCTAACCCTATCAAAAATATAATCACCAAGCGCGGTTATCACTTTTGGAATATCTTCCTCAGTTATCACATCATCGCTTTGGGTTTCAGAGTAGATAAATTCAATTGCTTTATTATACTTTTTCATCAAAGATTCTATATTCCATATTCCAAAAACTGTATTTTCTCCCAGTATTGTATTTGGTCCGTGTTTAAATTCCGCTCCTTCTCTTCCTTCTGTATGATTCAAAACTGTTTCACGGATTTTTAAAGCGCCTTCTTGTGCAACGGGGCTTAACTTTGTTGCCAAAATATGTATGCTGGGCTCAAGAAAAATTTGTTCGGCGACATTTTCAATCTGAGCCTGGGTTGTATTAATCGTTTCGCTTATAATGTTTGGAATATAATCAAGTGTCTCAAAACGCTGAGTAATCTGTTGCTCTAATTGCTCTATTTCCTTCTTATCATACGAATTAGCCTTCATATGTTTAAGTCTAACTTCAGCGGTTCGTATTGCTAAATAATATAAAAGAGTAATTTGATTGATGTAACTTTTTGTTGCAGGCACTGCCATTTCTGGACCACATCTAATAGGCAGACAGAGTTGTGATTTCTCCTGTCCAAGAGTGGAATTTACATTATTTACAATGGCAATTCTATAAATATCTTTGCCCAATTTTTCTACATCGCTAAAAATATCTATTAAATCTTTTGTTTCGCCACTTTGACTTATGCCAATGATTATGTCCTTATCTCGCAATGACTTTGAATATTGGCCGCGGAAATCACCTGGTATAATAGGTATTATCTCAACTCCGGCGATTTCGTTAAAAAACAGGGCAGCGGTTTTGCTAGCATGATAGGAAGTACCGCAAGATGCAGCGTAAATATTACAATGTTTATCCCAGGTATTAGTTATCATTTCAAGAAAACGATCTATTTTTTTCTGAAAATTTAAAGTTTCACTCTGCTCATCAATGGCGTCCATTATTTTAGCTAATAAAAGATAGTCTTCAGAAATTTCATTCCCAATTATATCTAAAAAAACAGTTGAATTTTCGGAATAGAATTCATCTTTGGTAAAATCTGGGTCAGTAAATTTATCAAACAATTCTGGAATCTCTTTCTTGCATTCTCTTTTTATCTCTATAAAGGATTTATCAGAAAGGAAATTTTGGAAAATTTTTGTCGGTTTTTCAAAGTCAGATGTTTCGGTGATACTTTTGCAAATTGTTTGATAGTTCTTTAACACCTTACTATCTTTTAAAATGCTACAAATTTTTTTGCTGTCTTCACTTCCATTCTTTATAAATTGAATAAGCTTCCTACTACTTTCTACCTCAGCGTAAATTTCTTGTTCCATAAAATATTTAAATGGAGGTGAAAGCTTAATATCTTCAGCTCTTAACTTACTACGCTTCGGTTTAACATTTATCTTCTCACCTTCTTTGTAATGTTTATAAGTTCCATCCGCCAGACCCGATTCTATCCCCGATACATTCCCGATATATCGGGAGAGCTGGCGGATTGTTAAATCTTTTAATGCATATATTTGATATCTGTCGTGAGAAAATTCAATAAACTCATTTTCATATATTTTGATTAATACTTTTGTATAATGTAAAATTGCAGTTAAGTCAGAGGATGCAAGAATAAATCTGTTACCTTCATATTCTCCGACACCCATATAAAGACTGCTTCCAGCCTTAATTGCGTAAACAATTTCTGTAACAGGGTCAACTATTACAGCAGCATAAGAACCTTCTAACTTTTTGTTTGCCTCAATTATTGCCTTTCGCATAGAATCCTTGCGAATCTGTGGTTCTAAATGTCTTTTATCTGGAAATTTCTCAATATACATATCAAAATATTGCTCAACAGTATGAACCAGTATTTCTCCATCATTATTACTTATAACATCATGTCCTTCATCAATAAGAAACTGTTTTAATGCGCAGGTATTGGTAATATTTCCATTATGAGCCCCGTAGATATGCTTTTTGCACTTTACTTCATGAGGTTGAGAATTTTCCTTGTTAACTGAACCGAAAGTTGCCCATCTAACCTGCCCACAGAATATTTTTCCTGATAGTTTTTCTATTCCCAAAGTTTTAACAAGTTCAGAAGGTGCACCTACATCTTTCCTGACTACAATTTTTCCTTTATCATCCTGAACAATAGCACCAGTTGAGTCATAACCACGATATTCAAGACTTTTTAAAAGTTGGGCTGCTATCTTTCCCATTTTAATGGTCTGTTTGGCAAAGACTAAGCCAAGAACTCCACAACCAATTCCAATAACTGGGATTCTGATTTGAAAATCTTTTAATTTACTTAATATCTTTATTAATAATTTTTTCATATTCCTTAATTTCCATTAAAGCTTGAGTGACTTTAAAATTAATCCTTTTCTTCAATCATTTTCATCATCGTTTTTTCTGCTTGATTAATAAATCTTTCTGCATTTTTAATTTGATGTTCTGCGTCTTCTTTACTTATTTCTACAAAATCTCTATAATCCGCATCTTCTCTAATATTTTTGGCTGTTGGCAACAATTTACTCAATTCCTTAGGAAAAAATCCTTCTTTAACAATATACCTATTAAACAAGGAAATAACGCCTGAGTGTTTACTTGAATCCAACTCCTTCAATGCGAGTAATGCCTTTGTTGCGGAAAACATTGCATAATAACTTCTATTTGTAGACAATTTATAATGCCCATGTTGTAAACTATCTTTTGATTCAATAAGAATTTCCTTCGCTCGTTCCATCCTATATTTTGCTAATTCTATTCTACTCATAAAGTTACTCCTTCTTTTTCTACTTTTTCAAGGAAAAATGACTTTAACTCCTTATTTTTCTTATATTCAAAAACACTGGATACAACAGGAGATATTGGAATATCAGTTTCATAAAAATATTCAGCCGAAATGTCACTTATCTTATCTCTTACACCTTTTTTCCTTTTAACTAAAATAAAGATATCAATATCAGAATCTTTGTTAAAGTCACCTCTAACTTTAGAGCCAAAAAGTTTGATAAAAACTATCTCATTCCCTAATTTTTCTCTTAACTCTTTAACAAAAGATGATACTACCCTTGCCTCTTTTTTTGTTAAATATTTATATTTTTTTTGCATTTCAAAACCATATATTTATTCTTTCCTAATTATTCCTTAATATAGCTTCAGCAATTTTCAAATCAAACTTATCAGTTATCTTAATATTTTGGGGGGAACCCTGCAAAACAAATACATCTTCTCCAAGAATTTCCACTAATTCTGCATCATCATTTACTTTGAGTTTTTTGCTTTCCGCATTTTTATGTGCTTTATAAATTAAGTCATAATAGAATGCTTGAGGTGTAAAAATTTCCCATAACTGTTTTCTATCTAAAGTGGATATGACTCTATTCTGCTTAATTCTCTTAATGGTATTTTTTGCTGGTATGCCGAGTGTAACTGCTCTTTTTTCTTCAGTCAGTTTAACAATTTCCTGAATTTCTTTAACCTTTACGAGAGGTCTAACCCCATCGTGAATTACAACATAATCAGTTGCTTCGGGGCACATTTTTAATGCATTAAATACGGATTGTTGTCTTGTTACGCCTCCATCAACAATGATAAATTTCTTTTTAGGAAGATTATATTCAGAAAAGAGTATTTTTTCAGCAAGTTTTCTATCTTCTGAACTGATTGTGATAATTACTTTATCAAAAATTTCCGCTTTTAAAAATTTCTCTACTGTATGGACTATAATTGGTTTACCCGCAAGTGGCATAAACTGCTTTTTTATAGGTGGGTTCATCCTTTCACCTTTTCCTGCGGCTGTAATGATGGCTGATATTTTGTTTTTCATCTGAAAATAGCTTTTTTGCCACGAACCACACGAACTAATCGGTCTCGGCCAGTCTTGGCTAGGCCAAGCCTAGACAGGCGCCCAGACGGACACGAACAATATTTTGTTCATAAAATTAAATCCGTTTAAAATTGTTTACCCTGTGGAATAAAATCAAAGATTTTAATGCAAAGCATTATTCCACAGGGTGAATAATTTTCATAATCCTTTGTGTCCGATTTGTTTTCGGGACATGTATGTTTCATATGAAAATACCTTGCCACAGAGACACATCATGCCAGAGGCAGATCCGCCTTAGGCGGAGAGAACACAGAGATAATTTCTATTTCTTTTTTGATTATCCTCTGTTTCAAGCCTCTGTGTATAATTTTCATACTCCTTTGTGTCCCGATTTATCGGGACATGTATGTTTCATATGAAAATCACCTTTTTATTATTTCAATTCGGGATAAACCCGAATCTACCCACCAGTTGTCGGGTATCCCCAATTTAATTGGGGACAGGTTTATCCTGTTGCTGCAATAAAACAAGAAACTCATCTTTAATCTTGATTCATCTTTTTAGGCCCTTGTAGTTATCACTTTTTTTCACAAATTCTTTGGTGAAAAATCTTTTATAGGTCACCAAAGACCTCATCTTCAGTTTCTATATTTCCGACCTCAAAATCCTTAAAACCTTTTCTAATTGAGTTCATAAGTTCCGCATTAAGATTTATATCAATTGTTTCTATTAGCTTTATAAAATCATCAATATTGATTAATACAGACTTAATCTCATTATTTGAATAAATATATTCTACTTTAGGAATATTATACTGTCTTGTAATCTTCATAAGTTCACTTGGTAACATTGTTGTTCCTTTCTCTCCGATTGGAGTAATTTTTATAAAAAATCTAAAATTCTAGAAATTAAGTCAAGTTTCTAATATCAATTATACATCTTGCAATGCTTTCATCTAACTTTATTTGCTCAATAAGTTCTTCTTTATCTGCGAATTTTTTTTCATCACGAATTCTTCTTATAAAAAAGAGTTCTATCTCTTGCGAATAAACCTCTTTATCAAAATCAAAAATATAAGTTTCAATAAATTTTTTTCTATTATTCTTTTTTATAGTTGGTTTTTTGCCAATATTTGTTAGTCCCCACCCTTTTTTTCCTTTCAATTTAATTTTTGTAAGATACACCCCACATTGTGGAAGTAGCTTTCTTGGTTCTAATGGCTCAAGGTTCGTGGTTGGAAATCCTAATTGCCTGCCAATTTTATCGCCTGGAACGACCTTACCTAAAATAGAATAATTTCTACCTAACATTTTTTGAGCAGACTCTATTTTCCCATCTCTAATATATTCCCGAATTTTAGTGCTGGATACAATTTTCTTTCCCCTCCTTACTTCTTTTACAATATCCGTTTTATAACTATATGACTTTTCATACTTTTTCAATAGATGATAATCACCTGTTCTGTCCTTCCCAAAATGCCAATCATAACCAACTATGATTTCTTTAGCTACTAACTTATCAACAAAATACGCTTTAATAAAATCTTCAGGTGAAAGATTTGCTAACTTTGTATCAAAGTCAAGCCAGAGCACATAATCAATGCCCATATTTTTGAGAAATTCTTCTTTTTTTACCTTTTCTGTAAGGAGATATGGAAAATGCCTATTATTTAGAATTTCCAATGGGTGTGGATGATAGGTCATAACGACTGATACTCCACCAATTGCTTTTGCTCTTTTCACAAGAGTTTGCATAATCTTCTGATGTCCAAGATGCACTCCATCAAAAGTGCCAACAGTAACAACAGGATTTTTCAATTTATGCTTCATTTTGTGTATGCTTTTCATAATATCTTTTTAATTTGATGGAAACGAGTCCCAAACTTTGTTGCGTTCCCAAGCTGGGCTTGGGAACGAGAGGGGAATTGCGGCGAAAAGAAATATAATAATAAAAAGAAATTTGAATAATTTCATATAAATTATTTATTTATATTTGATACAGGATTAACCTGTATCTACCCAATTTGTTATTGGTATTATCAAATTTCCTATATTTTCCTTATTCAATTCCATCAATTTCAAAGCATCTTTTATGCGGAAATTACCAATTCGCATTCTTCTTAATTCTACTAAGTGCCCAACTGTGCCAAGTTTTTCCGCAATATCTTCTGCTAATGCTCTGATATAGGTTCCTTTAGAAACAACTGAAGAAAATTTCAAGAACGGTTTATTATACTCTAATAATTCCAATTCTTTGATTTCAACTCTCCGTGGCTCTCTTTCAATAGTTTTTCCCTTTCGCGCAAGTTTATAGAGACGAATTCCATCTTTTTTTATCGCTGAATACATTGGAGGAATTTGTCGAATTTTGCCAATAAAATTTTGGAAAACTGATTCTATTTGTGAGATTGATAACTCTGGAATAGATTTCTCCTCAATGACTTTGCCTGTTAAATCTGCCGTATCAGTTTTTTCGCTAAGTTTGATTTTTGCATAATATTCTTTTTCTAAACCAGTAAATTCAGAAATCTGTTTAGTCGCTTCTCTTCCCACAAAAACCAGTAGAACTCCAGTTGCAAATGGGTCAAGCGTGCCTGAATGACCAACTTTCTTTACTCCTGTAAGATAACGGATTTTTCTAACCACATCAAAAGATGTAATGCCTGCTGGCTTATCTATGTTCAGGATACCATTCATACACAAAATCCTAAATCCGAATTTCTAAATCCTAAATAAATTCAAAATTCAAATTCCAAATTAAAATGTGTGCCAAAAGCCTCATTTGGCATTTGACATTTGTAATTTATTTGTAATTTGATATTTGAAATTTGTCATTTTTTTTGTGGTTGATCAATTCCACAAGTTTCTCCTTTAACTTCTTTAATTCCATTTCTGTCTCAAAACCAGCTGCAAGTTTATGTCCACCGCCGCCAAATTTTTCTGCAATTTTCTGGACATTCAAATCTTTTGACCTAAGGGAAACCCGATAATGGTCAGTATTTAATTCACGAAAATAAATAACAACATCTCGTTCATTAGAAGGCTTAACCTCTTTTGAGAAACCGTCTGTCAATTCCATATCTGCATTACAACCTTTTAGCATCTTCTGGGTCGTAATGTAAAAAGCAATGCTTACATTTCGTCCTATTTTGTGGAATTCCAATGTTGACAAAGTCTTACCCAGGAGTTTCAACTCATCTGTGCTTCTATTTTCAAAGATATTAAGAGAGCAGAGATTATTATCTGCACCTATGGCAAGCAGTTCGCTCGCTACTGTAAATGTCTGGGGAGACACATTCTTATTTGCAAAATTATTGGTATCATAAATTAAGCCTGTATAAAGACAATTAGCAAATTTTCTTTTCCAATAGGATGAAAAACCTTGAATTTCTTCTTGTAAGAGCAAATAGATAATCTCGCATACTGAAGAAGCATTTGTATCAATGTAAAAAATGGTATTTGGTATCTCCTCTAATTTGTAATGATGGTCTATACATATCAACTGCTTACAGTTTTCAAATAAATTTTGAATTTTTTGTCCTGCTCTCTTTCTTTCATTATAGTCAAGCATAAAGACTATTTGATTGGTAGCGTTGGAGATTTGGGTTTCAACTTTATCTGATAAACCGAGAAAGTCATATTTATTTGAAGGAAGGTCTTGATTTATGATTCTAATACTTTTGCCATGTCCTTTTAGGAATAGATAAATGGCAAATTGTGCACCAATAGCGTCACCATCTGGATTCTCATGTGTTGTTATAACAAAATTTTGATTAGTATAAATAAGGTTTTTTAATTCAATCTTAAATTCATCTAATGTCATATTTTTTTCGTTCTTCTTCTATGAGCCTTTCTATGGAGCGAGCATTTTGAGATATTGTATCATAAACAAAATTCAATTCTGGAGTATATTTTAGGTTAAGGGATTTAGCCAATCTCATTCTGATATATTTCTTAGCTCTATCTAAACCTTTTTGAGCCAACTTTTTTCCCATATCACCATTTAAGATTGAAAAATATATTGTTGCATAATGCAAATCTGCTGAGACTTTTACATCTTTAATTACAACACCTTTTACTCTTTTATCGCGTAAATCAAACCGAACTATTTTTGCAACGGTTTGCTTAATAAGAGAACTCAATCTATTCTGACGGAATTGTGCCATTAATAATAATCCTCAATTTTAGTTATCTCAACATCCATATAAGTATCTTCAATAAAATGAATAACATCGGATAATTTTCTTTCAATATATAACATTTCATTAGCAATTATAGAAATACCGATTGTAGCATTTTTCCATTTCTCATTATTATTAATCTCAGCAATTGAAACATTATATTTATTATGGATTCTCTGTGTCATGCTTTTTACAATACTTCTTTTATTTTTTAAAGATTTTGATAAGGGCAGGTAAAGTTCAAGGATTATACTTTTTACAGGCATTAATGACTTTGTTGATTTAATGATTTGGAGATTTGGTGATTTTAATTTTAAGCTCCATAAATCGCCATACAAGCTCAAACTCCACTTGGAGGATACATACAAGACTTCCGAAATTCAGTAAATTCTTGAAAAAATTGAATTAATCAACAGACTCATTAATTTAGGTTATTCTATTTTTTTTCTTTCTTCTGTTTTTACATAAGCATCTATGATATCATCAACCTTGATGTCATTAAAGTTTTCAATAACAATTCCACATTCCTGACCTTCGTGAACTTCTTTTACTTCATTCTGAAATCTTTTAAGAGAGGCTATTCTCCCCTCGTAAATTTTGATTTCTTCACGGAAAAGTCTTACAAAGGCATCATTAATAATTTTCCCCTCCATTACATAGCATCCGGCGACAACGCCAACTTTAGATATTCTGAAGATTTGCTTAACCTTTGCTGTCCCAATAATTTCTTCGTGAATGACAGGTGCCAGTAAACCTTCAAGGGATTTTTTCACATCATCAATTGCTTCAAAAATAACATCATATAATCGTATTTCAACCTTATTGAGTTCAGCAGATTTTCTTGCTTCAGCATTTGGACGGACATGAAAGCCGATAACTATTGCATTTGAAGCTGCTGCGAGGTCTGCATCAGCCGCAACGATTCCGCCAACTGCTTTGTGAACGATATTGACTTTTATCTCTTTAGATTGTATTTTTTGAAGAGCATCGCAAATCGCTTCAACAGAACCATCAGTGTCTGCTTTTACGATAATATTAAGGACATTCAACTCACTTTGCTGAATTCGGTCAAAGAGATTATCCAAAGTTACACCTTTGCCACTTGCTATCTGTCGTTGTCTAATAATGTATTGTCTTTTAGATGTTATATCTCTTGCAATTTTTTCATCAAGCACAACATTTAAAGTATCACCTGCTTGTGGAATTCCATTTAAACCTAAAATCTGAACAACTCCAGATGGATAGCAAATAGGCACAGGTTGCATTCGTTCATCAAGCAGTAACCGAATTTTTCCAAATTGAGCACCGCATATTACGATATCACCAGTTTTTAAAACACCATTTTGCACCAATATTGTAGCTACTGGTCCCTTGCCTTTGTCCAATTTTGCCTCAACAATAACCCCTTCTGCATTACCTGAATACTTTGCTGATAATTCTTCAACCTCAGCAACTAATAAAATTGTTTCTAACAAATTATCAATTCCTTCTCCGGTTTTCGCAGAACATTCAACATACTCTACAGACCCACCCCAACCTTGCAATCTAATATTTTGCTTTACGAGTTGAACCTTCACTTTCTCTGGGTCTGCGTTAGGCAAATCAATTTTATTAATTGCTATAATTAAAGGTATATCCGCGGCTTTTGCATGGTCAATCGCTTCAATTGTTTGAGGCATAACCCCATCGTCAGCAGCTATTACAATTATAGCAATATCAGTAATATCTGCACCTCTGGCTCTCATAGCAGTGAAAGCTTCGTGGCCTGGTGTATCAATAAAAGTAATTTTTTTATTCTTAAATTCTACTTGATATGCTCCTATATGCTGAGTTATTCCACCAGACTCACCAGCAATAATATTACTTTTCCTTATGCAATCAAGTATTGATGTTTTCCCGTGGTCAACATGTCCCATAACAGCAACTACTGGTGGTCGTATTTTTATCTTTTCTTTCTTTGTCTCTTTTCGTTCTAAAGACAAAATATCCTTTCCGTATTGCTCAGCAAATTCAACTTCAAAATTAAATTCATCACAGATCATTATTAATGAATCTTTATCCAACCTTTGATTGATCGTAATCATTTTCCCAAGTTCCATAAATTTGGCAACAATTTCAATTGAATTTTTACCCATAATTTTCGCTAATTCAGAAGCTGAAGTAAATTCGTTAACAACAATTTTTTGTGTTTTCTGTTCTCCTGCTATTTTTCCTTTCTTACGCTTTTTTATTTTTACATCCTTTGTAAGCGTTGCTTTAATATTTCCTTTTATCTGTTGCTGGTCAAAAAATTTTCTTTCTCGTTCTTCACGAAGTCTTGCTTTCTTGTCTTTGTATCTAACTTTTTCTTTTTTCTTCTCTTTTACAAACTCTGATGGATACGGCTTCTTTTTTGATATGGACGGTGCTTCCTTTACCTTTGTTATTTTAGGAGATGGTTTTGTGGTCTCTGTCTTTTTTGATGGTTCTCTTGGGATTTTAGTTTCAGTACCAGCAACCTTTGCTCTTTCATATTTTTTAGACTCTTGAAATCTTTTAGAACGCAACTGCTCCTGATAGCTTTTTCTTTGCTTTTGTCTTGCGCTTGCGGCTTTCATTTGCTCAGAAAACATTTTCCGAATCTTTTCAACAGACTTTTCATCAATGTAGCTCATATGGCTTTTTACAACCACTTTCATATCTTTTAGGATTGACATCAATGCTTGTGGGGAAATTTTTAATTCTCGCGCAAACTCATAAACTCTTATTTGATCCATTTATTTCCTTTAACTATCTAAAATTATCTTAAAACCTTTGGTAAAATCTTTGTTAATAATAGCTACTAATGTCAACTTTTGTCTGCCAAAAATCTTACTTAATTCTTCATCTGGAAAAATGTAGGAAATTTGAATACCTTTTTGCTTATATATCTCACAGTTTCGTCTTAGAAAATTACTATTCTTTTTCCCGGAAAATATCAACCTGGTGTTACTGCCGGCAATACTCTTTTTCACTGCTATCCTGCCGAAAGCAACTGCTTTAGCCTTTCTTGCCAGTCTTAATAAGTTAGTTATTTTTTCTTTCTTTTTTTCATCCATTTTTCAAGTTTGTTCATACAATTTACATCTGAACAACAATAATATCCTCTGCCAGGCATTCTTTGTTTGTAATCGAAAACAATAGAATCATTTTTTATTATAAATCTTACTAAATTTGATTTCTCTCTTTTTCTTTTGCAGATAACGCAAGTCCGCTTTGGAATATGTCCTGCATTACTTGCTTTATTCACCATTTAAAAATACCTGGCAGATTCTTTAATTTTTTCAGCTATTTTTACACCAATACCTTCAATTCGGCAAAGTTCTTGCATAGAAGCAAGATGGATATCTTGAACAGAGGTATAACCCGCATTATGTAATATCATTCCAATGTTTTCAGTAACACCTTCAAGTTCAAAGACTGTGCTTGTAATTCTGCGTTCATCAGCTGAGATTTCTTCATATTCATCTTCTAATAAAACATCCAATTTATAATTAGTAAGTTTTGCAGCTAATTTGATATTTTTACCACCTTTGCCAATTGCAATATTTTTGTTTTTTTCATCAGTAATTATTTGAGCGAATTTTCCTTTATCAGCTAAATAGACCCTTTTTACCAACTCACTTCCAATACTATTCTTAATGAGTTGCTCATGATTTTCACTCCAAACAATTATATCAACCTGTTCTCCATGAAGTTCCTTTTTTATCTCTTCTATTCTCATACCTTTTGGTCCAACACAACTTCCAAATGCATCAATATTTTTGTTAGTACTATAAACAGCAACTTTGGTTCTATATCCTGGCTCTCTTACGATTTTCTTAATCACAACATCCCCGTCCAAAATTTCTGGAATCTCACTTTCAAATAATTTTATTATAAACTCTGGCCTCCTTCTTGAAAGTATTACCCTTACTCTTCCTTTTTGATGTCTAATATTAGCAATATATGCTTTAATATAATCACCGGTTTTATAAAATTCAGTCTCAACTTGCTCTTCAGTTGGGAGTAGTCCTTCTGTGAAACCTATATCAACGATATAACCATTATATTCCACTTTTTTTACAATACCGGATACAATTTGTCCTTTCTGTTTTTCATAATCAACTTTGATTTTTTTAGTTTCTGACTCCCTTATTTTGGTAATAATAGCCTGTCTTGCTGATTGAATTGTTTTCCTGCCAAATTCAGTAATAGGAATTTCAAATGGAATATAATCATCAATCTGGGCTGTTGGAATAATCTTTTGAGCATCTTTAAGATTGATTTCATCAAAATTTTTCTTAACTTCTTCAACTACCTTTGCAGATAATCTGGCAACTACTTTGTTCTCCTCAAAATCAATTTCAACAGATAGTTCACAATCTGGATTTAATTTCTTTAATAATGTTGCTTTTAAACTATCTTTAATAATATCTGCAATAACTTCTCTTTTTATCTGTTTAAGCCTTGCAAATTCATCAATAATTGCAATCAAATTAAATCCCATCTTGCTCCCTAATTCTTTTTACTTTCTTTTTTAGAGAATTCAGAGGTCCAGTTAAAAACTGTTCTTGCGTTTTTTACCTGTTCATAAAATATATTAATATTTTTTTTCTCATCTAATTTAATAGAGATAGAGTATTCATCAGCCGATGCAAGAATGCCTTTTACTGTCTCTATTTCATCCTTATTATTCAGATATTTAAGCTTAACCAGTTCATCTACAGCGTCAATAAAATGCTGAGGAGTTCTTAAATTTCTACTAAGACCAGGAGATGAAACTTCCAAAACATATCTTGAATCAAATATGTCTCTCATATCCAATTCATCTCCAATCTCCTGGCTAACTGCTTGGCAATCAACTAAAGTAATACCATTTTTCCGGGTTATATAGACGACCAGAGACTGATTATTACGAATTCCTCTTAATTTCCAATCATAGAGTTGCACATTCATTTTATTGCATACTTTTTTAATAATATCTTCTAAAATTTCATTATTTTTCATACTGTATTTTTCTCATACAAAAAATGCTCCGATTAATCGGAGCTAACTCGCTCTGCTTTTTGTTAATTTTGTTAGTTTATAATTTATTTGTCAAATATTATAGGATTTTTCATAGGTTCCACTGTCGCTTATTGGGAAGTAGCCCTACATAAAAAAAGACAGAATAAAAAAAATATTCTGCCTTTTTAATCTTATACTTGTCCGAAAATTAGTCAATTACCAAATTTATTATTTCAATAACATCATCTTTTTAATTTTATATTATTATCCAGGTTTATAATTTACCCATTCGATAGCTATAATCATAAGATGATTAGAAAAAGGTTGATATTTTTTGAATACGATATTATTTATTTAAAAAATATTTGTTACACAAAAGAAACTTCATTTAGCATACAGTTTTCAACGAACATTTAACATATAACAACTTCTTTTCAAATTGAATATCATTATGTTCATCATTTAGATGATTTTGTATGATATTTTTTAAGAAGAATTGATTAAAAAAAATTTAAAACTTGACACGAAAGTTAATCAGTTCTTCTAAAAACACCAAAATAAAAAATTAGAAATTTAAAAATAGTAAAAAGGAAATAATATTTTTATATTATTTTTTGTTGTTCTTTTAAGATGAAAATGATTCTATAAAAAGTTTTATGAAAAATTATTAATCGGAGGTATTTATGAAAAAGGTATTTTTGTTAGTTTTTATACTATTCTTGTTTATTTTACCATTAACATTATTTTCAATTGAAACTGGAAATATTGCAGGAAAAGTTTATATTCAAAAAACAGAAAAACCTCTTTTTCAGGCAAATGTTTATGTGGAAGATTTAAAAACAGGAATGCTAACAAAGGAAGATGGTAGTTTCATAATGAAGAATATCCCAGTTGGTATTCATACTGTAACAGTAAGTTTTATGGGATATGAAAAGTTATCTGAAGAGGTTGAAGTAAAACCTAATTTGACGACAACTGTAATATTTTCATTAAGAATGAAACCTATAGGTATCGCAGGTATTACAGTTACTGCTACCCGTGCAATAAAAAGAGAAACTCCTATTGCCTTTACTGATATTGAGATGGCAGAGATTTCTGACAAATATACAACACAGGATATGCCGCAACTACTGGAAGATGTTCCGGGATTGTTCTCAAGTACAACAGGTATTGGAGATGCACAGATAACAATGCGTGGTTTTGAAGCTGATAAAATCCAGGTTCTCATAAATGGTATTCCAGTAAATGACCCAGAAAGTCAAAATGTATATTGGTCAAACTGGACAGGTCTTTCATCTAATGTAAAATCCGTTCAGGTGCAAAAAGGCTCAGGGTCTTCACTTTATGGTTCCGGAGCTTTCGGTGGTTCCTTAAATATAGAAACAATTGGATCTATCCCGAATAGAGAATTCACTTTTAGATCATCCTTTGGTGGATATTCCACAGAAGGTGATGTCGCTGATGGTAAAGGAGAGATTACAGATTATAATCCCATAAATTATAACGCACTTTTTCGATATAATTCCGGTAATCTTTATGGTGGAAAATTCAATTATAATGTAATGTTGGAAAGAAAAGCTGGCGATTACTACCTTGCTGGCACAGACTATAATGGTTATTCTTTCGGATTAGAAACTCAAAACATAATTGGTCCGCATAAGATCAATCTTAGCTTCATTGGAGCCCCTCAATATCATAACCAGGTTTATTTCAAATCAGACAGAAATTTAATGGAAACTCTGGGTCGTGAGTATAACAGAAACAATCATGAATACCAGGAAAATTACTATTTCAAACCCCAGCTTTCACTCAGAGATGAATGGAAAATTTCTGATAAACAACTTCTGATGACAAATGTTTTTGTAACAAAAGGAAATGGTGGAGGAAAATATCTCAGCCAGGATAATTTTGATGTGGAAACTGGAGATATCAGTTTCAAGGAAATTCATTCAGCAAACGAAGAAAACATTACTTTCGGCAGACATGCTCGGTATATTTATCAAATTACTGATTCAACTATTATATTTGATGGTTACAATCCTTCTGATTCGAATTATTATGGTTACCCAACTTATAACGGTAAGATAATCACCTCCGGGGCAGACTTTTTTTCATCACCGGATAGATACGATTACAGTTGGAGAAATAATAGCATAAGTGATCATTCCCAATTGGGATTGAACACATATTATCAACATGATATAAACCCTATGTTGAAACTGGTTGTTGGTGGAGAACTGCGAAGATGGGTTGCTGATCATTACAGAAAAACAGAGAACTTCAGACATTTTAATCCTGAATTTCCAGATAGTGTGGAAACTTATGATGAAATCCAAAGACAATATGATGAAACATCTACTGTTACTAATCTATCAGGTTTTGCCCGTTTTAGCATAAAACCTATTAAAAACATAAATATCATGATTGATGGACAACTGGCAAGCTATAACTCAAAAGTAGAAGAAAATCCCATTGAAATTTATGATTTGGGAACTGGAGAACCTACCGGATATTATTTCTATTCAACCAAAGAAATTAAAGATGATGATGGAAATTTAAAATTTACGAAAGATGATTATAAGAAAACATATAACTTTTTCTCTCCGAAATTTGGTATAAACTATAATATTTCAAAATACTTTAATATAATGACAAATTATTCAATTTCCTATAAAGAACCCAGAACAATGGAATGGTACAGTGGTTATGACGGACCCGATGGAAATCAGAGGTACACACAGAATCTCGTAGGTGAAGATGCTTCTGGTTATTATGAATATTCAGAAGAAACGTTTTATGGTGAACTGAAACCGGAGAAGATCAATACAATGGAATTTGGTGTTGGTTATGATGGTATTATTTTTGATGTGAATGCTAATTATTATATTAGCGATTATATAGATAAGATTGAATATGTTGAAATTCCAATAACTAATTACTACTATGATGAGCAAAATGATTCAATATATACTGTCCAAAGGGATGAAAACCTTACATTAAATGCAGGTAAAGCACAGCACCAGGGTTTGGAATTAAGCACTTCAGTAAATTATGCTGATTTCGATTTCTCTTCTTCATTAACATTGGCAAGGTTTCGTTGGACAAAGATGAATATAGAAGAGATTTTTGGCATCAGTGCAGAAGAAATGGAAGGAAAAGTTGTTCCTTTCTCTCCTGAGAAAATGGCAAATGGTTCTATTGGATATACCTTACAAGGGTTACCAATGGATGGAAGATTGCGTATTGGTTTCACAGCTAAGTACTGGGATGACTATTATGCCAACTACACAAATGAATATGACTGCATTGAAGATTTAGATGGTGATTTTATTGCAGACACAACTTCAGTAAAAAGCACCAAGCTACCCCATTTCCTGGAATTTGGCAGCAACATCAAATATGCATTTAAGATTGGAAATAAAGATGCATTTATACGCCTGGATCTAAATAATATTACTAATCGAAAGGATAACTATTCCTCAGCAAATGTAAATAAAGACTACAATCGTGGTTATTATAATGAAGAAGGTGAATTTGTAGATGATTACCTGACTGATAACGATTATATGTATGTTACACCTGCCCCTTTGTTTAATATTTTTTTAACATTTGAAATTAAATTTTAAGTAAAATGGGTGTGTATTAAATTTAAATAAAAATCTTTAAAAGTTCCTTATGACCACCCCATAGATTAAGAAATTAAGTAATACTTCCTTAAAACAAAAAAGCCCCGAGATAGTTCGGGGCTAATTAAGTTATATAACTACTTCATTAAAATCATTTTCTTGGCAGAATGATATTGTCCTGTGTTAATTAGGTAGTAATAAATGCCACTTGAAACAGAGTTTCCATTCTCATCAGAGCCATCCCAAATAACAGTATATTCTTTTGCACTACAATTTCTATCTAAAAGTGTCCTGATTTTTTGACCACTTACATTATAAACAGCAATAGTAACATGAGATGGTTTTTTTAGAGTGAAAGCAATTTTTGTTTCTGAATAGAATGGATTCGGAAAGTTTGCTTGAAATACCGTATTAGCATTAATAGCATTATCATCAACTGAACCAGGTTCTATTAAGTCATCTGGAGTTCTGGGATTCAATCCATATTCATCATAGCTATAATCAACACAACCTCTTATTATTTCCCATACCATACCCACAGTAATTACAATAGGTGGAACAACCTCGTCTAAATAAAAGAATCCATCATCAATTTGAGCAATTCCAGTACCATCATGAACTAACCATTGTCCATATAAGTCTGGTTCTTGGATAACAGTTACATCATTCAACTCAACCAAAACACCTTCATAGGGTTCTCCAACACCCTCTGGGGCAAGGTCAGCACAAGTGATAGAAGTTGCATCAGGAATAGGATTACCTGAACTCAATAAGGTTATAGTAATGGGGTCACTATAACCAGAAATTTCAGTCATTCCATAATATTCATCTACAGTTCCTGTTACTTCTATTTCATCACCAGGAACGAGTGTTGTATCACCTGCCATATAAACAAGGATACCTTTCCAAGCACCACCTTCTGGCATTGAAATAAAAAAGTTATCCTTATAATGTGCCCATTCTATAGCAGTAACAATTCCTGAAACTGTAACTACCAGTCCATCATAAGTTGAAGGATATGTATTATCACTACCAGGTTCAGTTGTGTATTGAACCTTATAAATCGTTAAGGCAGAAAGACTTCCGACAAATAAGAATAAAACCAAAGCCATAACACACTTTTTCATAAATACCTCCGTTTTTTATTTAATTCAATTTACATTTTTTGTAAAAGAGATGTCAAGCACTTTCTGTTATATACATATTTTTTCTTGGTGAAATGCACCCACCAATAAATATAAAAATTAACCAAAACCTACCTCCCTTGAATTTGGTTAAGGGAGGTTTTTATATTAACGAAATATTATTAATTATATTGTTGAATAAATTTTATATTATTACTAAATATATAATTTCAATTTTGGTGAGCTTATCTCATAATCACCATTTTCTTAACTTGAGAATTTTCTACACCACCGAGTTTATAAAAATAAATTCCATTCTGAACTGGTATTCCATTATCATCCAGTCCATTCCAACCAACTGAACCAGAGTCGTTTTCTATCAGTAAGTTGCTGAATCCTTTAACCTTTTGTCCTTTAACATTATAAATTACAATATCTGCTTTTTGGGCCTGTTTTCTATTTAATCTATAGGAAATCACTGTAGTTGAATTAAATGGGTTTGGATAGTTTTGAATTAGTTTATATTCAGTTGAACTGATTGAGGTTTCATCAACATCTACAAAGGGTTGAGTAAGATATGAAAGATAAGAAGACATCAGAGTTGCTTTTGTATTGGGTCTGGCACCATCAATCATTGCTCCCAGAAGTGATGATGTAAAAATTGTATGATATTGACCTTCTCCGTCATAACAAACTCCACGACCTTTTTCGTCCTGAGAAATGAAAAAGAGTGTACCTTTATCAGCCCCAATCTCATCAACTGAATAATCGGAGTCAGAACCATATTGATAATTAAACTCGTAGTCTTCTGCAAATGTTCCATCTACCCCAAACAAACTCTGAACATTATAAGCATAACCATCACCATCGTAATTACAACCGAAATAGCTAAAAAGGTCAGTAAAATAATGATCAGAAGCAAAGTCTACGCCCTCAACATAAACAGCTTTACCAGAATTCAAAAAATCAACAAGCCTTTGTTGCTCGACCGAGCCAATTACTCCAGGAGGAGTAGAACCTCACCCCAAACACCAATGACCAAGTGTAACAAATATCAGGTCGTAATTTGATAGGTCTGAAGGTAAGTAAGAAAAAGTGGCATAACTTTCACCATTAGTCATCAAAGCCTGTTGTAAAGCATATTGACAACCAACATATCCTGCTCCTTCTGGATCATTTATATAAGAACCATTATCGTTATCCCAAATTAAAATTTCTAGTCCTATGACAATTTGAGGTATAATAAATAACATTATTACGAAACACAAAATTATTGAATATTGTTTAATAATTTTCATGATACACCTCTTTTTGATTTTAATATCAAAATAAAAAACAAATTAATAAAATAATTGTCAAGAAAAATCTAACGATAAGCTTTCTAATAAAAAAATTTAACCCCAAATTTCGCGGAGTAGACACAAATTCACCCTGTTAGATGTTTACTATCTAACGGGGGAACCACAAAGATAATAAGTAACTCAGTGAATTCTGTCACGCAATGTAGGGATTCTCTATGGTTAATTTCGGTTTATAGCTCTATAAATTTACTATCACTTTATTTAACAAAAATTTTTCCAGTGCCTTTGGAAATTACTTTTCCAATTTTTGAAAATCCTTGAATTCCCTTTTTCTGAAATTTGTCTATTAATTCTATACATTCATCTTCTGGAATAGAAACTAACAAACCACCAGAAGTTTGTGCATCGGATAAAAGAACTTTCTGAACATAAGAAATGGAAGAACTCCATTCTACAATTGGCTCAACAAATTTCAAATTGGATAAAGTCCCTCCAGGAATGACATTTCCAGCTGCAAATTCAACTGCGCCATTAAGGAGTTTTACCTTGTCAGCAAATACTTCAACATTCACATCACTCGCTTTAGTCATTTCAGATAAATGCCCCAATAAACCAAAACCCGTCACATCTGTGCATCCATGAACTGTAAAATCATTTAATATTTGAGATGTGTAATTATTCAAAGTTTCCATTGTCTCAACTAATTCTGTTTTTTGACTTTCAGAAAGTAATCCTCTTTTTAAAGCAGTTGATAATATTCCTGTTCCAATTGGTTTTGTAAGAAGAATTACATCACCAAGTAGCATACCTACATTTTTCCAAATTTTTTCTGGATGAACAAGACCAACTACAACCATACCATATTTCGGTTCTGTATCTTCAATAGAATGTCCACCAATAACAGTTATTCCCGCCTCTTTAGCTTTCTCATTTGCACCTTGTAAAATCTTCTCTAACACACTCATAGGTAACCGATTCGTAGGAAATCCAACTATATTCAATCCAAATAATGGTTTTGCACCCATTGCATAAATGTCACTTAAGGCATTTGCTGTAGCTATCATTCCAAAATCAAAAGGATTATCTACAATAGGAGTAAAGAAATCCACAGTAACAACAACCGCAGTATTATCATCAATTTTATAAACAGCAGCATCATCAGCAGTATTTGTACTTACTAAAATATTAGTATCAACTGGAATCGGCAATTTTTGTAATATTGTTTCCAATATCTGTGGTTCAATCTTACAAGCACATCCCATTCCGTGAGTAAAATGAGTTAATTTGATTTCTTCTCTCATATCAATTATAATATGATCTTTCTTTGCTTGAAATTTTTGCACAGTTTTAATAATAATTTCTGCTGCTTGCTCAATTTCTTCTTCAGTTGTAAATTTACCCGTAGAAAATCGAATAGTTCCCATTGAATAATCGATAGGCACATTCATAGCTTGCAAAACAGCCGAAACATCTATCCTGTCAGAATGGCACGCAGCACCAGCAGAAGCTGCAACTCCACTCATTTCAGAAAGAATAGTGTTCGCTTCGATTTTATAAAATCCTAAACTTAAAGTATTAGGCAAACCTTTTTCTGGATGCCCATTCAAACGAAAATCAAGATTTGATTCAGTGAGCTTTTCATGTAACAGGTCCCTCATCTTCTTCATATGTTTACAATTTTTATCCAGATCATTACCTGCAATTTCGCATGCTTTACCTAAGCCAACAATTTCCAATACATTTTCTGTCCCGGGACGCAAATTCTGCTCCTGATTTGCTCCATGTATTAGTTTCTGCAATCTTGTTCCTCTTTTTATATAAAGAGCACCAACACCTTTGGGTGCATATAATTTATGACCTGCAATTGAAAGGAGATCTACTCCTAATTCTTTTACATCCACTTTAATTTTGCCCATAGATTGAGCTGCATCTGTATGGAAGTAAACATTGTATTTTTTTGCAACTTTTGATATGTCTTCAATTGGCTGAATCGTTCCAACCTCATTATTTGCATGCATAATTGTAATCAAAATAGTTTGAGGAGTAATAGCTTTTTCAACATCATCTGGGTTAACCAAACCATATTCATCTACAGGTAGATATGAAATATTGAGTCCCTGTGATTCTAAATATTCACAAACTTCTATTACTGAAGGATGCTCAATTGAAGAGGTTATAATATGATTTCCCCTATCTTTATGAGACAATGCAATCCCTTTGATTGCAAAATTATTGGATTCAGAACCACCACTTGTAAAGATAATCTCATCAGAATGAGCATTAATCATATTTGCAACTTGTTTGCGTGCATTTTCAACAGCTTTTTTTGTTTGAATTCCATACCAGTGCATACTTGAAGGATTACCAAAATGATTATCTAAAAAAGGTCTCATAGCTTGTGCTACTTCAGGTGCAATTGGAGTTGTTGCATTATAATCTAAATATATTGGTTTCATAACTATCTTCCAATTTCTTTATACCCTTTTTCAGTAATAACTCTATAATCCCCTTTTCGGATGGTAATACCTTCGCTATCAAATTGGGTAAGCATCAAAAGACATATTTTACGATTCCCTTCAATCAAATCGCGGAACTCAGAAATTTTTATACCCTGAGGATTATCATTAAGATATTTTAATAGTTTTTCTCTTGCGCCATTAATAACAGAGGAATGAATAAAATTCCCATCAATATTACACAACTTCCCTTTATTTATTAGCAATCCAATAATTTGTTTTATCTTCTTATCATTATAACCTTTTTTCTCAGCAATGGAGCATAAATCAGATAAGAGTGGGGTTTTCATCCCTGAATTTTTAAAGTAATTTTCCACAAATGCTATTTGCTTCTCATCATCTTTAGATATATTTAATTTATGGGTTTTCAAAGCCCATGTATTTTGGATTTGTTTTATTTTTCCTTCATCTTCAAGCTTTTTCATAATAATTTGAATCCATTTGTCATTTGATGAATCGTTTTTCATTCCAAACAAACCGACTAATTCCTTAAAAGTTTTTCCCGTTTCTAAAAACGGATTTTTTTTATGATATTCTTTCAGATTTTCAAGAATCCTTTTTTCAGTTCTGCTTTTCTCTTCTTTTTTAAAAAGAAATATATTCTTATCTGATGATAGAATAGAAATATCTTCAGGTATAGACTTAAAAATTATCTCTCTAATTTTTTCTTCTGGTAAATTCAGTTTTTTTGCAATATATTCATAATTTAACGGATACAAACTTTTTCTAACTTCTGTAGCAATTAATTCAGATATATCACCAGAAGCAATTTTATAGAGCTTGTTAATTACATTTTCATTTCTTCTACGATGATGAAGTGGATGTGCATCAAGCACAATTCCCCCACCAAGAGTTAATTCGGACGAGGTATTTCGTAGAACAAATTTATCACCGTAAAAAGCAATACAAGGAGAATCAAGATGTATCTGAACAATACCACTTTGTCTCGGTTTCAAAATTTCTTTATCAATAAGATGTATTTTTGCTTGTGCCTGCAATGTACCCAAAAGAAATATTGCTTGTGACCATCTGCCAAAACTGCTATTGTGATTAAACAAAGTAATTTTTGCATCAATCATATCTGTTGTCTGTAAAGGCATATTAGAGATAAGCATTCCTCTTGAAAAATTTTCTTTATTCAATCCTATCAGATTCAAAGAAGCTCTATCTCCAGCAGTTATTTCCTCAACCTGGGTTCCATGACGCTCCATTCTACGAATTCTCAACTTTTTTGCATTAGGCAGAAGATAAACTTTTTCATTATCTCTTAACTTACCACTAATAACAGAGCCGTTTACAACGGTTCCAAAGCCTTTTACTGTAAATATCCTATCAATATACATTCTAAAAACATCACCAGTTGGTCGTTGTGGAATTTCTTCACTAATTTTTACTAAAAGCTGCTTTAATTCCTCAATACCATATCCTGTTTTTGATGAAACTTTTATAATTGGAAATTCTTCAAGAAAAGTTCCTTTTATAAAATCAGCAACTTCTTGTTCTACAATTTCTAGAAGTTCTTCATCTACAAGGTCAATCTTTGTTAAAGCTACAAATCCTTTTTTAATCCCAAGAATCTTCATAACATTAAGATGCTCAACTGTTTGTGGCATAATTCCACTATCAGCAGCAATAACCAGCATAACAAAATCATTTCCGCTTGCTCCAGCAACCATAGTATTCACAAAATCTTTATGACCAGGAACATCTATTATTCCAATACTCTGTCCATTTGGTAGCTCAATATGTGCGAAACCAAGATTAATGGTTATTCCTCTAATCTTTTCTTCTTTGTGAGTATCACATTCAATATTTGTTAAAGCTTTTATTAAAGCAGTTTTCCCATGGTCAATATGACCTGCTGTTCCCATTATTAAATGTTTCATAATTTTTTACCGCGAATTAACCCCGTTAGATATTCAGTTTTTATTTCTATCTCCACCCTTATAATAAAATTATCTAACGGGGTGTACGCTAATTTAAGCGAATATTTTTTCTTTGCCACGAATTTACCCTGTGAAATCCTTCAAAGAAGGAATCCCGACACATCGGGATTATTTCACAGGGCAAGCACGAATTTATATGAACATCTATGTATCAATATTAAAGGCATTTTTGTATTTCTTGTGATACATAATCTATATCTTCTTCATTAATTGTTAAAACATCAAAATGGATATTTCCTTCTCTGAGAATTCCAAGTATTGGCCTTTCTAAATGCAACAATTGTTTAAACAACTTTTCTGCAAAATTTTTCGTATTATCCTTGTTAATCAGCATTACTGAATAGCTATCTAATGTTAGACGAGGAAGGGTTCCTCCGCCACAATGTGCAATACTCTCTACTATTTCAGATTGTATATGAAATTTTGCTAACTCATTTTGTAATTTTTTTGCAATATAATAAAGCTCGGATTTACTTTTTTTTAGCATCCTATAAACAGGTATTTTTGTAAAAACATCTTCATCTTTAATATAATATCGCAACACTGTGGATAAAGCGGCAATAGTCATTTTACCCACTCGGAGTGCTCGCATAAGTGGAGCTTTTGAAAGTTTAGATATTAATTCTTTTTCCCCAGCGATTATCCCTGCTTGAGGACCACCAAGTATTTTATCACAACTAAAAGTAACTAAATCTGTTCCGTAGTTTAGACTGGAAACAACATCAGGTTCATTCCCAAAATGTAAATCTTTTTGTTTTCTTATAAGTCCGGAGCCCAAATCATACATTAAAATCAGATTATATTTTCTTGCAAGTTTTGATAATTCTTTTAGTTCTACCTCTTCTGTAAAGCCTTCTATATAGTAATTTGATTTATGAGCTTTTAAAATGATTCTTGTATCACCAGTAATTGCATTTTCATAATCTGATATTCTGGTTCTGTTTGTTGTGCCAACTTCAACCATTTTTGCACCGCTTGCCTTCATTATATCAGGAATTCTAAATGAACCACCAATTTCTATCAATTCTCCACGAGATATAATTGCTTCTTTATTTTCAGCAAAAGTTTTCAAGCAGAGCAGAACTGCAGCAGCATTATTATTAACCACAACTGCATCTTCTGCTTTTGTAACAAATTTAATTAATTCTGAAATGTGTTTATTTCTCTGCCCTCTTTTACCTTTATCTAAATCAAATTCTAAATTAGAATATCCAAGTATGATTGGTTCTAATTCTTTTAGAACATCTTTACCAAGTGGAGCTCTTCCAAGATTTGTATGAAGTATAATTCCAGTTGCATTGACCATTGGTTTAAGTGATTTTTTGGTTATAGATTGGATAATAACTTTAATATCCTCAATAATTTGGTTTAAGTTTTTTGCAGGCTTTGCCTTTAAAACATTTTTTCTATACTCATCCAAAATTTGTCTAATTGAATATGTAATCAAATCATTTCCAAATTTGTTTTTCAATTTCATTATTTCAGGATGATTTAATAATTTATCCACGCCGGGAATCTTTTTAAGTTCTTCTTTACACATAGTTAATCCTAAAAAATTTGCCACAGATTTAGACCAATCAAAAAAACGATTACCTTTATTTCTGTGGCAAACAATAAAATTATAAAGCCGAGAGGGCAGGAATCGAACCTGCCACAGACGGTTTTATCCGCCCACTACTGATTTTGAAGACCAGTCGGAACACCAGTTCCATCCTCTCAAATAAATATTATGATATTATTTTATGATTCTTTGTGAGCTTATCTCATAATCACCATTTTCTTACCTGAGATTTTTCAGAATTAGAAATTTTATAGAAATATACACCATTGCTAACTGCATTTCCATTTGTATCTGTTCCATCCCAGACAATCTCACCATAATTTCCTTCAAAAGGAAGGTTATTAAATTCTTTTACAATATCACCTTTAATATTATAAATAATGATTTTTGAATTTCTACTCGGCTTTATGTTATAAGAAATATTTGTCTCGGAGTTAAATGGATTTGGAAAATTCTGCAGCAAGCCTGAATTGTTATTTATCGCAGAATCAACACTATGTGGTTGATCAAAATATAAAGCACCCATATCTGCAACAGTTCCATCAGGGTCTGGTGGAGAAGCTGGATCTCCTGCGTCAATACACGGAGAACCTTCTAATAAACTCCAGGATGCTTCAAGACCATTGTAACTCGTTCCACTTCCTGCTGTTGGATTCTCAAACATTGGGTCTTCATTGATATTTCCAGTTCCACTATAACCACCTGATATACAAGTATAGGTTACATAAACAGTACTACCAAATAGATTGAATACATCTAAGTCGTCAATTAGGATACAATTGTTAACTGTTGCAGAAGAAGATGCAAACCACATTGCTCCATAACCATAGGTAGATTCATTATTTGCTATTGTGTTGTTAATCATAGTCGGGTTTGATGAGTTTTTTAAACTAATTGCACCAGCGAAACCTGCAGTATTATTAACGATTATATTATGAGAAATCAGAGGATTTGCATTATCACAAACAATTCCTGCACAAAGAATTGAACTTGTATTATTGGCTATTAGGTTTTTATAAATATACACACTATCTAAACCAATTACATTAATTGCTGCGCCTTTCTGGGTTGTAGTTAAATTCTCATAAATAGTGTTTTCAATAATATCAACTTTTGAATTTTCAATATCTACTGCACAATAAGTGGCATTAGTTATTTCACAATTCTGAATAAGATTGTCTTCCATAGTATTAAAGAATTGAATACCTTTCCAACTATCATTTGATGTGAAAATTATAGGACCTTTTCCAGAAGCATCAGCAACTATTTTTCCTTCAACTTTTATCTTGCTATTATTATTTGTAATTATTTGAACATCAGGTTCAATAGTAAGTTCACAGCCATCTGGAATTGATACATCATCAGTGATAGTATAAGGGCTAAAAGCTGTATTCCAGACACCAGCAACAGTTCCCGAAATATTATTACTATTAGTAACAGTGATGTAGTCCTCTTGAGTAATACTTGCACTATCAGCACCACTCCAAACAGTTAGAGATACATCATAAGATCCAACATCAGTATAAAGGAAAAATGGATTTTCTTCGTTACTGTCAATTAAGCCATCACCATCAAGATCCCAAGCCCATGTATCTGCACTACCCGCTATACTATGGAATTGAACTCCTAATGAAGGAGGTCCTGTTTGTATACTTGCATCAAATCCTGCCATTAATCCTAAAGATGCAATCGCATCATCTAAATATGTTGAGAAATTTACATTATTCTCACCATAATATAGTTGATATTCACCACCAATAACTGCAAAGAATGGTACATAGCCATTACCATAATCCCAATATAAAGAGCTAATATCAGAAGAATGATAAAATGTACAATTATAAGGTGGAATACTCCAATCATTTTCAGATAGGAAGTAAACATGTCCACCGGGGTTATATGTTTGCCACATAGCTTCTAATTGCGGCGCCGCCGCAACACAGCCACCTCAACTATAACCTCCCCAGAAAAAGACTACCGCTTTTTCTGCGTTGATCAATTCATATATTGAATGCGGTGCTCCAGTATTATCAGTCCAACTAAAATCATCTACAACATCGCCTACTTGGTATACTGCAAACAATGAACTTGCAAATACCAAAAATGCGAAAAGGGTAATTGCTTTTTTCATCTTATACTCCTTTAATTTTATTTAATTCCATAAAATGAATTTTACACATCTTATGAAATCATTTTTTACTATATTAGTCTTTTAAATAAAATTTTGTCAAAAAATATTATAATTTTTTTAAATTTATTTATGATTGATTTTGCAATTTATCTCAAAAGTAGCATTTTTTTTGTTTCTTGATAACTCCCAACTTTTAATGAATAGAAATATATTCCGTTTGCAAGTTTTCTACCATTTGCATTTGTGCCATCCCATACAACTTCTTTAATTTTTTCCCGAGTATAATTGGGATTAATTTTTAATTCTTTTATTAGTTGCCCTTTCAGGTTGAATATTTCAACAATTGGGTCTTTATGTGTGGGTTTATCAAGATAAAATGAAATAGTTGTTGAAAAAGAAAAAGGATTGGGATAATTTTGTGATAAATTGCAAGTTAAGGGAATATTGACATCATCTATACTATTTTCTGTCGTATATGAAAAATGGATGGTATCTGGCTCACTAATTGAAGGGGACTCAAAGATGAACTGAAAGGTAAAACTTCCAGTAGAGCTAACTGTTATGGTAAAATCAAGATTAAGTGTATCACCACTTACAAATTCGAATTGCCATGGCCATCCGAGCATATGGCATACTCCTGAACCATTGCACCAGATCATAAACCAGCCTGCTGGCATATCCTGAGTTTCAACATTTACTGTGAATGTATCTGTTTGACCATTATTGATAACATAAAAAAAATCTGATGTAAAAATATAAGTGCTATCTGTATAAGGAGGTCCCACAACATTTGGATTGAATGGAATGTTAACTTCTAAGTCAGCAATGAGCAGATTTGCACAAAATAAGATTATTGATAATGTTAATATTTTTTTCATTATTCTCCTTTCATTTTTTTCTTAAAGAAATGCTGATTATTGCGTTCCCAATCCCCAATTCAATTGGGGAGGGCTTTGGGAACGAGAAATCGCTTGGTTTACTATTACTAGAAAGAAGTTGTTAATTCCAGTCTAAGCCCTTTGAATCTTAATTGATATCTGCAAATTCCATTCCTGCAAACTTTCCCGCTTTTTTCTTTTCCAGCAAAAAGAATCAAATCAGTATTTTCAAATATTGGTACTTTCACTTCAGCTCCAATCCATAAAGGGTTATCCCATAATTCGTCAAGGTTTTTATAACTATATTCAGCAATAATAGAGAAGGATATATCTTTGTATACACAATCACATTGTAATAAAGGTTCATAATGAGATTCGCTTATCTCCTGGTGTTCTTTTTCAAAATACTGATATTCAGCTTTTATCATAACTGGCAATTTATGAATAAAGAAATCAAAAGAAATTTCTGGTGTTATTTCCTTTTCCCAGTTTTCCCATTCTTTATTAATTTGTTCAATTTGTGAATATGAAGTAGTTACATCAAACGAATCAAGATAATGATGCGATTCAAAATAAAGATCACTTTGCCGTATTTTAAAATTGCTGTTCCACGATTCTGAATAATTTAAGACAAATTCATCTGAGAAGTTTGGCATAAATCGTATTTCGCCCAATACCCCTTCTTCAGCTCTACCAGAAGGTGTATCAAAAAGAGGTTCAAGACTGTGGTTAACTGTTGGCACATCATTCAGTCTAAAATCAAAATTATGGTAATATTTATATCCAGAAGATAATGTAAATTTACCTAAATATGTGTTCAGATTTGCATAAATTGCTTTTCCTTCTTTTGAAATTCCATGATATTTTTTTGTTAAAGCAAATTCAGAAGTCATATCTAAAGAGCTAAAATTTAGATTAGTTCTACACCCGAGCACATCCTGCTGGTTGTATTTCTTATCAGGTTGAAGCTCTCTGAGAGATGCAAAACTTGTTCCGAATTTTACGCCTGGCAAAATCTCTTTATCAATATCAATTCCAGAAGCAATATCATTTTTTGATGGAGCGTTCTTATTTGGAAGAGCTCCATAAAAAGCCTTTACATTAAACTTATCTCCAGAACATTTTAGAGACAATCCTTCCAATCTATTATCAATATTAAAATCTTTATCCTGATAGGCTCGTAGAACAATACCAGAACCAAAAACTTCTTCAAATGTCCCTGCTTTTACGGAAAAATTATCACTATAGTAAGACACAAATCTTTCATCCCATTTATAAGAAATATTATTTGATGACAACTCAGATATTGCTGAATATCTGTCATATTTTGGAAGCCACGCTAAAAATTTCATACCAAATGAAAATTTGTTATAATCTATGCGAAAATTAAATTCATCTGAGAAATAATTCTTTAAGGAATCCTTTACTATTTTATGAACATAAATCGCTTCATTTAATCCAGAGATATTGAAATTATCAATAGCGTATAGATTAATACTAATTAATATTAAAAGAAGCACAAACAGAGAAGCAAATCTCATTCCTGACCACCTTTATTTTCCTTAATATTTTCTTTTTCGTTATCATCAATAATATTTTTTTCTTCTAAAATAATTTTCTGCTCATTTACTTCTAAACTATCAGAACCAACATTTTTATTCAACAGTTTAATTAATTGTTCTTCAAGATGAACTTCATCACCTTTCGTATATCCGGTATGGTCATAAACCATATTTCCATTTTTATCAAAAATTATTGTGCGAGGAATACTCTTAATATTAAAAAGGTTTTGCACTTCTTTATTACAATCAAACAATGTTGTAAAAGAAAATTTCTTAGATTTGACAATTGCTTTCGCTTTTGCAACAGCTCGTGGTTTATCAACCGAGATGCAGACAACATTAATTAAGGTATCATATTTTGTCTGCAATTTACTTAACTCTGGTAATTCTTTCATACAAGGACTGCAAAAAGTTGCCCAAAAATCTATTAAAACAGGTGCTTGTCCGACTAATTCAGATGATTTTACTTTCTTGCCATTAGCATCTTCTAATGTGAAATTAGGTAACACTTGCAAAGCGAATAATGAATTACAAACAACAAACACAAATAAACTTATTATCAAAATTTTCCTTTCCATATTTTCTCCAATCAATTTATCTATTTAGCAATTATTGATTCTTTAATCACATTATAGATTTTGCAAACATTATAATTATAGGGGTCAGTAATTTTTTGTACCCAAACATATAATAACAAATCATCAGGCGGATTATCAGGCATAGATAAACTAAATTCAATTGATTCTGAAAAATCCTCATTTCCGATATAATGTTCACCTTTTGCTAATACAACCTGCCTACAGGTATCACCAGAAAACTGATGAGTATAATTAGTTTTTTCTTCCACAAGGACATATTTAAGATAAAGATTATCAAAATTGATATCATCTTCAAAACGAATTTTCAACTCTCCGCACAATGAATCATTTGCGATTTCATAATTCAAACTATCTATAACAACAGATGCATTAACATCAAACAAGGGCAATAAAATATTACGGAATATTTCTTTTGAATCTGAGCTTCCTCCTGTAATTTTTATTTGACCTTGAACGAATGTATATGGTGCTGCAGGGTCAATTCCATATTGATTAAATAAATCCAAAGCCCCGATATCTAAAGGGTCGTTTAGATGATATTCTATATAATAAAACTTATCTCCATATTCTTCTTTTAAGTCATGCAGGGCTTCTTCACAATAAACACAGTTGGGACACCACATTCCTGTAATAAGTTCAACCAAAACTTTCTGTGGATTTTGGGGGGTTAATTGATTTCCAAATAGCTTATAATTATCCTGTTTCTTAATACAATATTCAATAATGGTTGTATCAACAGAAGTGCTGTCATCAGATATATTATATATAAATTTCAAACTATCGTTATTGATACCTATAATTGTTACTACAAGGTTATTTGAAATTCCATTTGATAATGATTGAAAATAATCTTCAACATCATTTTTATTCATTCCATTATTCAAATAATCATCACTATAATAATTCATTATTGACTCAATATCATCATGCAAAAGAAAAGTATATAAATCATTAGTGAAATCGTTTGTAAAATCTTCAAATGACACAACTTCAGTAGAAGTAAAATTATGTTCAAATCTATCACAAGAAATGATAAATATTATTAAAACTATCATAAAAGATGATACAATATTTTTCATTATTAAAATTCTCCCTTACTAACCATTCTCATTTAGATTATTCAAAGCATTAAGCACAATCTCTTCTGTCAATATTTTTGGAACGAGGTTTTGGTTCACTAACTAAAAAGTTATTTTGGCACGAGCACAACATAAGTAGGCAATCCAATCACTCCTAAATAATCAAGAATTTCTTTCGTTGGAGATTCTTTAAGATTTTCTGCTTTATATTTCACCAAGACATAGTCTTCAAGTTTTGCAATAACTTCATCATCCTTGAAAGTTGTAGCATCCATTACCAAACAGTTTTTACACCATGTAGCCCAGAAATCAATCATTACGGGTTTTCCTTCTTTTTTTGCTTTTTCCAGTCCTGCGGGAAGCGAATATATCCATAGGAAATTTGATGTTTGTTCGGTGACTTCAATTTGCTCTACAGACTTTACACTACCCTGAAATATCTTTACTCCTGTATAACCGTAATAAATTGCTATAACAAAAATAATAACACCAAAAATATATTTAATCCATTCCATCCATTTTCCTGGTTTAGGAAGGAATGAAAGACCAGCACCTGCAAATGGCCAGGGGATTGCCATTCCTGCACCAAGTAAAAATGGTAGCAATAGTACTGCTGAATTTCCTTTGGCATAAAGGGTTGTGGAATACAAAATGACAGAAATTAGGACAGGAGCTACACATGCTCCTGCAAGAACAGCAGCAATAACACCCAACACAAAAACAGTTATAAATTTTCCTCTGCTTTTCCTTTGTATGTTACCGCTTCTAAATTTTGAGAAATCAATTGGAATTATATCAAACATAGCAAGTGCAAGAACAATGAAAACGGCTGCAATTATAATATTAAACCAGGGAGAAGCATTAATAGCACCAAATTTTGATCCAGTTAGTACCACAATAACCCCAAGAGTTCCATAGGCTAAAGTCATTCCAAGACCATATGTCCCTCCAATTAATAATCCCCTCCCCTTCGATTCCGCTTGGGTACCAGCCCCAAGTACAGCGATTGTAATAGGTATCATTGGCAGAACACAAGGAGTAAGATTAAGTGCTATGCCTCCTAATAAAATAAGAAGAACGATTAACCAAATATTTTTCCCCGCAAATACATTTGAACTAACATCACCAGGACTTTTCGCTTTATCTAAAAAAGAAATAAATTCATTCCTCCTTTGATATCCTGCTGTAACACCTGCAATAATAAAATCATCTAATAACTTTTTTATATCGCTAAAATTTTGCTCTGTAAAAGAAGGTTTTGTAGGAACTGAGTCCTTGATTGGAGCAACATCCTCTGGTTTAGCATCATCTCCTATAGTAATAGGTAATACCAATTCAACCTCTTCAGGAAAAAGGCACAGACCCGCATCATCACAAAATTGATAGCCAGTAATGATTTTTATCTCATAATACCCGTGTTCGAAATTTTTATCAAGATTAAACAACCTTGTTAAGGTGACTTCATGATAATAAGTTATAACTCCATCTTTATCTTTTTCGCCTTCCTGTCTCGGCTTGGCCGAGCCAAGACGGGCTGGATAAATAGTAGGTTCAAAATGTATACCTTTCCCCTCTTCAGGTTTGATAAAAAAATAATCCTTTTCCAGACTTTGATGATAGCCAGGAGGAATTAAAAAGTTAACACTAATTTTTCCTTTTTGGCTTACTTTGATTATTTCAGGTTCGATTTTTGCAGAAACTACATCTTGGGCGTTTAATTCGCCTACAATTGAGAATAATAAAGACAACGCTATAAAAATTATTAGAAATTTACGATATCGCACATCTTCTCCAAGAAATAATTTTTTGTAGAATCAAAAAATACAATATTATTATGTCAATAAAAAAGGCGGAATTTTCATTCCGCCAATTGATATTATATTTTGATAACAACTTATCGTATTACAATCATTTTCTGAATTTCAGATTTACAATTTTTAGATTCCAATTGATAGAAATAAATTCCATTTGAAACTGATTTTCCAGAATAATCTTTTCCATCCCATGATATGGAGTAAAGCGACTCCGTCGCTTTTGCAGAGAGAGACTCTCCGCACTCCATAGTTTTCACTAATTGCCCTTTGAGATTGTATATATTTATTTTTACATTACTGGATTGTGGCAACGAATACATAATTGAAGTATGGGTATTGAATGGATTAGGATAATTCTCAAGTTTAGTTTCTTCAAATGTAGTATCAAATCCATTATTATCTATTGAAACTGAGAGCAGATTTTCATAAATCTGTAACCCAGGAACCTCACCGGCTACATAAGCGTATTGTCCAGCCAATGCTACACCCCGAGCCCGACCCGGTGTAACATAATAACCAACCTCATAAGGTGCCGATGGTGTAGAGATGTCAATTAGCCTCAGACCGCCCCACGCATCCGTAACATAGGCGTATGAGCCAGCTATTGCTACACCATTAGCATACTCGTCCGGTGTTTCACAGTAGCCAACCTCAAAGGGAGCCGATGGCGTAGAGATGTCAATCACCCTTAGACCACCACCCCTATCTGCTACATAAGCGTATTGTCCAGCCAATGCTACACCCACAGCCTCGTCCGGCGTATCACAAGAGCCAACCTCAGATGGTGTCGATGGTGTAGAGATGTCAATCACTCTCAGACCAGCATCCAAATCTGCAACATAAGCGTATGAGCCAGCCACTGCTACACCAAAAGCCAAGCCCGGCGTATCATAATAGCCAACCGAATCTGGTGCTGATGGTGTGGAGATGTCAATTATCCCCAAACCAGCAGTGTGATCTGTAACATAGGCGTATGAGCCAGCTACTGCTACCCCATTAGCAAAGCCCGGTGTATCATAATAGCCAACCTCAGATGGTGCCGATGGTGTAGAGACGTCAATCACCCTCAGACCTTCATTGCCGCATGTAACATAGGCGTATGAGCCAGCCACTGCTACATACCAAGCCGGACCCAGTGTAATATAAGAGCCAGCCTCATAGGGTGCCGATGGTGTAGAGATGTCAATCACCCTCAGCCCGGCATTATAATCTGCAATATAGGCGTATGAGCCAGCCACTGCTACACCATCAGCAACGTCCGGTGTAAGATAATAGCCAACCTCAGATGGTGCCGATGGTGTAGAGATGTCAATCACCCTCAGACCAGCACACCCCTCTGCAACATAAGCGTATGAGCCAGCTACTACTACCCCATAAGCCGTCGGCACCGGTGGAACATAAGAGCCAACCTCAGAGGGTGCTGATGGTATAGAGATGTCAATCACCCTCAGACCAGTACCCTCAGTTGCAACATAAGCGTATGAGCCGGATACTGCTACATCCATAGCCGGCGCGAATCCAGTACAAGAGCCTACCTCAGAGGGTGCCGATGGCGTAGAGATGTCAATCACCCTCAGACCAGTACCCTGAGTTCCAACATAAGCGTATGAGCCGGATACTGCTACAACCAAAGCCGGCGCCCATCCACCACAAGAGCCAACCTCAAAGGGTGCCGATGGCGTAGAGATGTCAATCACCCTCATACCAGTATAATGATCTGCAACATAGGCGTATGAGCCAGCTACTGCTACCCCAAAAGCATAGCCCGGCGTATCATAAGATCCAACCTCAGAGGGTGCTGATGGCGTAGAGATGTCAATCACCATTAGACCAGTAAGCTCATCTGCAACATAGGCGTATGAGCCAGCTACTGCTACCCCACGAGCAAAGTCCGGTGTATCATAATAGCCTAATTTCAGTGGATTTGAAGGGTCTGTTACATCCCAGATTTCAAGTCCTGCTGGCCCTGCTGCAATATAGAGCCTATGAGTAGGCTCATCATAGACTAGCCCCCAGACCACGCCCCTTGTACGAACTTTTTCCGATAGCTTAGTTGGTGCTGCAGGTGTAGATACGTCAAGTATATACACGCCACCACCTGAGCCACAGAATGCAAGTTGTCTTGTAGAATCAGTTGTCACTGTGTAAGAGGTACCAAATGGCCAGTTACCAACAAATCTCACATTAAGTGAATCGAAGCCTGGGTTCATTTTATTGCCGTAGAGTTGGCCTCTGCCTTCATCAGCACCATTTCCGCCAGCCTGTTTTACCCACTGCCATTCGGGAACTTGGGCTTTTAATACTGAGAACATCATGAATAAAACCATACATAAGATAATACTCTTTTTCCCCGAAAGTATTCGGGATTTCATTTCATTCATCATTTTTTCTCCTATAATTTTTTAATTTTTTTGTTATTATAATTATTCTATCCCGATACATCTACATCTCTTGAGACAGGTCGGGATGGATGCCTATCAATGACATTAACTTCTTATGCCCTACGAACCAAAGTGGGCGGACTCCTATCTTTGACATTAACACATTTCTCTCTTTTGATTAGATAACATTTCGCCTTTTTTAATTTATATTTTCTCTCTAGGGGGTGTAATAGTTTGGGTAATAGCGAAGTATTTTTTATATACATAACACATCCCATACGTCTTATATTATTATACTTTAGTAAGCATTTTATTACACCCCCTTGATTTTAAATTCTTCAAAGGGCATTGATTTTTCCCATATACTTTCAAACACATACTTAAGTGCTTTGGCAAAGCTGGGATGGTTAATTATCATAGTAGTTATGCTTGGTTTCAAGGAGATAGGATCGTTCAATGCAAACATTGTTATTCTTTCATCAAAGATAACCATTTTCATTGGCAATTCCTTGATTACTCGTGCTTCTTCACCTGCAGAAACCCATAAAGAGATTACATCCACAAGTTCTTGTTTCACAACATCTTTATACTCATAAATACCTTTGAACTTGACTCCTCTTTTTAGAGCTTCAATTTCTTTATCATTATCAACATTAAATGAAGCTGTGTAAGGTGATTTCGTAAAAGCAAGAACTTCTTTCTTAGTTAATTCTAAATAGGAAACCCATTTTTCATGAATTTGTTGCCTATACTTAATTACCTCAATGTATTCTAAAGGATTATCTTTTTCCTCCCTTTGTTTATAAATGGGTGAAAGAATCTTCAATACCTTATTAGCTATATTTTCTTTCTCTGTCACCTCTTCTCTATGTTTCTTTAGCAATTTTTCAAAAACGGATCCAGGGTTCATTGCCTCATATTTTTTACTGCGGCCTATTCTCTTCTCAATACATAGCCCCTTATTAATCAACTGATGCAAAACCTCATAAACCTTGGTTCTTGGTATATTGACAAGCTGTTGGATTTCAGAAGCAGTAAAGTCTTTTTTACGAAAAAGAGTAGTATATACTTTTGCTTCCCGCATTGGTAAACCGAAATCAATTATCAGTTTTTCTATCTCTTTTAACTTACTCATATTTTTGTTACCTTATTTGAGGGTAAATAAATCCTATAAAAATTTTTGTGTCAAGAAAAATTTTATTTTTTTGAAAAAAAGTTACCTATTTTTTAGGTTTCAATATAGTTAACTGGCACAATAGTGGTAAGTTAAAAACAAAATATTGTAATGAGAATTTATAAAAAAATCTTATCCATTTATTCATGTGGAACTGATTAGCTCTACATTTTTTAGCTTAACCTTCTAATTTTTTTATGTTAGCCTCTCCACCAAAATGTTAAAATTGCTTATAAATAGTTCATAAAAACAAAAGGCGGAATATTTCTATTCCGCCTATGAATGATTTCAAAATCTATTATCTTATTAAAACCATTTTCTGAATTTCAGATTTACAATTTTTAGATTCCAATTGATAGAAATAAATTCCATTTGAAACTGATTTTCCTGAAAAATCTTTTCCATCCCAAACCACATTAGTCATTTGGCATTGGTCATTTGTCATTGGGGTAAGAATTCTTACAAGCTGTCCTTTAATGCTATAAATCCCTATTCGTGCTTTTTCGTGTGGTTTTGCCTGCCTTGCCGTAGTTTGACGAAGGCAGGTGGCTAAATTAAAAAAAATTGTTGTTGAACCACTGAACGGATTAGGATAATTTTGATAAATTCTGAGTTCTTCTTGCGTTTCAATTGTATCATCCACACCAACAGGATTTCCATCAGCGAGTGCATATATCCAGCCATCTCGTAATCCAGCGAGAATATCTGAAGAGCCATTATTATCTATATCTTCTATCCACCAAGCAGATTCAACACTACTACTCATATTTTTAGTCCAGAGATTGTCGCCACTTAAACCGTCCATCGCATAAAATACACAACTTGAAAAGCCAGTTCCTCCAACAACATCACATATACCATCTCCAGAAATATCAGGAATGGGAACTGATGTGAAGACCTGGTCAGCAGCAGGAGTTAACCAGATAACATCTCCTGTGAGTCCATCTATGCAATAGAAAGAGTACATTCCCACACCAGAAGGAAGGAGTTCTGGGATTCCATCCTCATTAATATCAGGTAATGGATAAAGGTCTACAACCATGCCGCCTATATTTCTTGTCCATATCACAGTGCCGTCAACACCTGAAAATGCAATAACTTTACCATCCATAGTGCCAACAGCGACATCATTCACATCATCTGAATTAATATCACCAATTGTGGTGACAGTCCAGCCTGTTGAAGTTAGCCCAACATTCCATAACTCGCTGCCATCACTTCCATTCAGAGCAATAGTTCTAAAAGCTGATGGAACATAGTCTCCAGTAGTTATAACAACATCAGGGTTACTATCTTCATTTAAATCCCCTACCTCACGAATACCAAAAACTGCATAGGGACCAGGAGAATGTTCCCATATTTTCGTTCCTGTTGCACCCGAGAATAGATATGCGCGGTGTGCATCTCCACCTGCACCTGCAAGAATATCTGTGATACCATCACCATCCATATCACTCATAGGAGCAACTTCATATATCCATCCACCAGTTCCATACTCATGTGTATCGTACTGCCATATAATTCCTCCTGTTGCACCTGAAATGGCAAAAACCTTTTTTGTGCCCCAAATAGTTCCAAGCATAACATCAGATATCCCATCGTTATCTAAATCCGGAACTGAAGTGAGTCCTCTTGTAATATAACAGGGGTCAGCAGTAAATGTCCATATAACATCACCGGTCTCACCAGATAAACAATATAATGTATCATTTTCAGAAACTGCAAGAGCATCTTCGTGTCCATCTCCATTCACATCAGCTATATTCTTTATTGACCGAACATGATGCCAGTCCCACGGGTTTTCAACATCTGCAAAGTATGACCATATAACATCTCCTCCATTTCTTGCATTAAGTCCCATAGGCAAGAGCATAGATAAGAGAGTTATTATAAAGATTACTCTTTTCATATTCACTCCTTTTTATTTTTGTTAGCTTTTCATTTTAATGAACTAACTTTGTTATAATTGGTTAATATAATTCTTTACCTACTTATGACATTAATTTTTTCTTTCGGCATTTCTGCCTTTATCAATTTTGTGTTATAATTGAAGATCCATATAGGTTATCTTATCAAAATCTATTATACAAAACTTTCTTGAACTCAATAGTTTTAGCGAAGGAGGATCATTTTCTTAATTTCAGATTTGAAGTTCGGGGTTTCTATTTGGTAGAAATAAATACCATTTGAAACTGGTTTGCCTGAATAATCTTTACCATCCCATGATATGGAGTAAAGCGACTCCGTCGCTTTTGCAGAGAGAGACTCTCCACACTCCAAAGTTTTCACTAATTGCCCTTTGATATTATAGATTTTTATTTGTGCATTTTTGTGTAATTTTGTGGCTGAAAAAGAAATTGTAGTTGAGGTGCCGAACGGATTAGGATAATTTTTCAACAATATAAAATTATCATTCTGGGTTTGATGCTCATCAACTGCCACTGCATTGAATCCTCCTGAATAGCAATATACCCAGCCATTTCTACCACCAACTACCATTTCCATTGAACCATTTCCATCAATATCCGGGATTGCTGCGATTGCATCAACTGGTGTTCCCACACTAATAGATTCTATTTCTGAGCCATCTACTCCATTAAGGAAATAAGCATAGTTATTATTAAATAATGTGCCGACAACAATATCATCAATTCCATCTCCACTTACATCAGCAATTCTGGAAGCATTCCACGGTTGGTCTGCAACAGAATGCGACCAGACAAAAGCTCCAGAATATCCATCAATTACCTGTACTATACTATTAGTGCTATGAGCAACTCCAAAATCAGGATTCCCATCGCCATTAACATCATTTAATTTTATGAATTGGAGTATAATTGCTACACCAACACTACCGGTATGAAGTACTGTTCCGTTTGTGGAATCAAGGTAATAAAAATGCCCTGAGAAATCACCGATAATCACATCTTTAATTCCATCTTCATTAATATCATTTAACTGTTCTAATGCCCAAACTGATGTAGCGGTTGTAGTATATGGCCAAAATATATTACTTGTTGCTCCATTAATAGCATAAGCATAACCTATGGTTTCATCTTCATTTGAAGCACCAGCCAAAACATCTGGTTGTCCGTCACCTGTGCAATCTTCAATCCCAATTACAGAGAAACCAGGTCCACCTAATGGGCGTTCCCAAATGGATAATCCGGTTAATCCATCAAGACAATATACTCGTTTAGGACCTGTATCGCTTGCATCATCACCAGTGGTGGCTAATACATCAAGAACTCCATCATTATTATAATCATATCTGCAATCTACCTGATAAACCCAACCACCACCACCGTATTCATGAGTATCATGAGTCCAGATAGTTTGACCTGTCTTTCCAGAAAGGGTATGTATTGAACGGTCACCACCAGTAGTGGCTACAACTACATCGCTATATGAATCATTGTTAATATCTTGTGTAATAAATAAACCACGATATGAATAGATATTTCCTGAATATATTTCTTTCTCCCATAGAACATCTGCATATCCTGATGAATTTCCATTAAAACAACGAACATAATTATCTTCTGAACAGATTATAACATCACTAATTCCATCACCATTAATGTCCTGTATGGGTGCAATTGCCTTGGGACTATTATCCCAGCTGGTCGTAATATGATATTGCCATAAAGTTTCTCCAATTTCATATTGTGAATCATCGCCTGTTCCTTCTAAAGTAACTTCAAATGGATTGTTATCAGGGTCATTGCTTTCTATAAACAATGTTGCTTCATATAAAATAGCTTCTTCGGGATTAAACCAGATGCCAATTTGAGTGATATCAAGAACACCGATATTTATTGGAAAACTCACATCAGAATCCACAGTAAAGTGAGTATCATCACAGTAAATACTATCAATTACTAAGGTTGAATCTCCAATATTTTGAATCTCCATAAACCAGCGAGTTATTGCATTGATCCTAACTAAACCGTAATTATGGCTTGTTATTGGCACATAAATACTTGGTCCGGGATTTACTGCATTTCCTGTTAAAGTAATATCAACTTCTGGGTGTAAAGGGTCATTAGATAAAATCGTTCCAATTGCATCCAATATACCTGGTTCTTGTGGGGCATAAGGAATAATGCAATTTACAGCTTCTCCTGGAAGTATGGACAATGTTGTTCCAGTTTCCCAAAGAACAAACTCAGAGCCAGGTCCTGTTATATCTCCAAAAATTATTTCTAATACTGCGTTTCCGTCATTATATATTACAAAACCGCTGTATGCCATTTCACCAACAGTTACAATTCCATAATCCAACTCGGTAGGGTTAATAGAAATCTCTGGTGTTCCGCCACCACCAAGATCAATCTTATACAGCCAGTCCTGGTCGTATCCTTCACCATTATCGCAATACCATAGATATGTGCCATCAAATACAATACCTGCTGGATCTGAATGTTCTGATGGATGAGTTTCTATAAGATTACCTGTGGCAGGGTCAATCATATAAAGCGCATCTCCGTAGTAATCTGCCATCCAGAGATTACCATGTTCAATGCACAGGTCCCAGGGTTGATCATCAGGTGCGTCAAATTGGGTAATTATTGTACCTAATGTATCAACTTTATAAATAACTGCTTCTGGATCGTAATATGCAGCAACCCAGAAATCTCCATTATCATAAGCAATGCCGGACATATAGTGAGCAGGGAGGTTAAATTCGGAAACCAAATTGCCACTCATATCAAGTTGCATGGCAACCGCAGGGGTAGAACTGCTTCCTGGATGGTCAGTTGTCCATAGATAAGTACCATCATAGGTGAGACCAAAAGCATCTCCTTGGGGTCCTGTAAACAAGAGTGAATAACTTCCATTACTTGGGTCAATCTGATAAACTTCATCACCATTGGCTCCATAAATCCCACAGTAAAGATATGTCCCATCATAGGCGAGTCCAGCAGCACCTTCTGGAATAGGATAAGTTGCAACTATTGTCCATTCACGATTTTTCAAACTATGATTTTCAAATTCATTTGCTTGAAAATTAGTTGAAGAGCTTGCTAATACAAATGTTGGTAATATTAACAAGGCAAGAAATAAGCCAATCATTCTACTTTTTTTCATCATAACTCCTTTTTTTTAATTATTGCTATTTAACAAAATAAAAAGCGGTATCCAGGTAATGTCAAATTTTTTAACATAGACACCGCTTTAATTTTTCACTTTTTACTTTTGACTTTTGCCTTTTGACTTTTTAGCTTCTTAATACATTCCGCCGCCACCATATCCTCCTGGAGGCATTGGCGGAGTTTCTTCTTTCTTTGGAATATCAGAAATAATGCATTCAGTAGTAAGGAAAAGTCCTGCAATACTGCAAGCATTTTGAACAGCAGAGCGGGTAACCTTTGCTGGGTCAATTACGCCATCAGCCATCAAATCAGAATATTCTCTTTTCGCCGCATTGTAGCCAATATTAAGATTCTTTTCATTTTTCAGTCTTTCTACAACAACATCACCTGCCACGCCAGCATTCTTGGCAATCTGATAAACCGGCATTTGAAGTGCAGCTTTAAGTATTTCTGCACCGATTTTTTCTTCTGTTTCTAATTTTAGTGTGTCTATTATCTTTGCAGCATGAAGTAAAGCAACTCCACCGCCAACGACAATACCCTCTTCAACAGCAGCGCGGGTAGCCTGAAGAGCATCATCAACACGGTGTTTTTTCTCCTTCATTTCAGTTTCTGTTGCTGCCCCAATATTTAAAACAGCCACACCACCTGATAGCTTTGCAAGTCTTTCTTGAAGCTTTTCCTTATCATAATCTGAAGTGGTTTCATCAATCTGTCTTTTAATCTGCTGAATTCTTCCGGAAATATCTTTTTCACTACCTTTTCCTTCCCTAATTGTTGTATTTTCCTTATCAACAATTACTTTATGCGCAACACCAAGGTCGTGCAACTTTGTATTTTCCAATTTCAGACCAACTTCTTCAGAAATTACAGTTCCACCTGTAAGAATTGCAATATCTCTAAGCATCTCTTTTCTTCTATCACCAAATCCGGGTGCTTTGACAGCGCAAACATTCAGAGTGCCTCTTAATTTGTTAACAACCAGGGTTGCAAGAGCTTCGCCTTCAATATCTTCTGCAATGAGTAGAAGTGGCTTGCCAGTCTGAGAGACTACTTGAAGAATCGGAAGCAAGTCCTTCATAACAGAGATTTTTTTGTCCAAAAGTAGGATATAAGCATCCTCCAATTCTGCAACCATCTTTTCAGCATCAGTCACAAAGTAAGGCGAAATATATCCTCTATCAAACTGCATACCTTCAACTTTCTCCATATAAGTATTCATAGTTTTGGATTCTTCAACATTGATTACACCTTCATTGCCAACAGTATCCATTGCTTCTGCAATCAGTTTTCCAATCTCAGGGTCATTATTCGCAGAAATAGTTGCAATTTGCTCAATCTCTTCTGATGTTTTGGTTGGTTTGCTGATCTTTTTAATTTCATCAACCACAGCTTCAGAAGCCTTAGTAAGACCTCTTCTCATAAACATAGGATTAACACCTGCTGTAACATGTTTAAATCCTTCATCAATGATAGATTGTGCTAACAAAGTAGCGGTTGTGGTTCCATCACCAGCAACATCATGAGTTTTGGTAGCGACTTCCTTAACCATCTGCGATCCCATATTCTCATACTTATCTTCCAGCTCAATCTCTTTTGCAATTGTTACACCATCATTTGTAATCGTGGGTGAACCAAAGCTCCTTTCTATAACTACATTTCGTCCTCGTGGACCTAATGTAGTCTTTACTGCACTAGCCAGAATATCAACACCCTTTTTTAGATGTTCTCTGGCTTCATGTCCAAATTCAAGTTGTTTTGCCATCTTTCCTCCAATTATTATTAATTAATTATTTTTTACCAAAATAGAAATTTTTCTATTTTTGATGTCAATAAAAATTTTATCTGTTTTATCAGAATTTTGAACTGTATCCTGATTTGTGTGCGAACCTTTTAGTAATTCAATAGCAATTTTGTTTTCAACTTCTTTTTGAATAAGTCTCTTTAAAGGCCTTGCTCCATACTGCGGGTCAAAACCGTGTTGTGTTAGATATTTTTTGGCTTTATTGGAAATATCAAGTTTCATACCTTGTTGAGATAATCTTTCTTGTAGATCAGCAATTTGAATGTCAAGAATCTTAACTAAATCATTTTCAGTCAGTCTATGGAAAATTATTATCTCATCAATACGGTTAAGGAATTCTGGACGAAAATTTGCCTGCAAAGCTTTCATCAAAACTGGTCGTGAAATTTCATTCTTACTATTCTCATTGAAAATCTGCTCAGAGGCAATATTGGAAGTCATAATAATGGCAGTATTTGAAAAATCTACTGTCCTGCCCTGTCCATTAGTAAGTCTACCATCTTCCATTATCTGAAGTAGGATATTAAAAACATCATGGTGAGCTTTTTCAATTTCATCAAATAAAATCACACTATATGGTCTTCTTCTTACTGCTTCTGTTAATTGACCGCCTTCTTCATACCCAACATATCCGGGTGGAGCTCCAACTAATTTAGAAACTGTATGTCTTTCCATAAATTCTGACATATCAATGCGAATCATAGCTTTTTCTGAATTGAAGAGGAACATAGAAAGCGTTTTTGCTAATTCAGTTTTACCAACACCAGTTGGACCAAGAAACATAAAAGTTCCGATTGGGCGATGTTCAGGACTAATCCCAGCACGATTCCTACGAATAGCATTTGCCACAGCATTTATAGCTTCATCTTGACCAATAACACGCTTATGCAATTCATCTTCCATACGCAAAAGCTTACTGGTCTCGCTCTCAAGCATTTTTGAAACAGGAATATGCGTCCATTTAGAGATAATTTCTGCTATATCATTCTCATCAATCTCTTCTTTTAAAATTCGTGTTTCTTTTTGAAGATTTTCTAATTTATGGTTCATCTCTTCTAATTTCCTGGTAAGTTCTCTTAATCTGCCATACTTTAGCTCCGCCGCCTTTGTAAGATTCCCCTCTCTCTCTGCCTTTTGCATCTCAATTTTAACACTATCAATCTCTTCTTTAAGTCTTCTTGTGTTGCTAATTATTTCTTTTTCCAGATTCCATCGTGTTCTAATATGATTTGCCTTTTCTTGCAATGCCGCCAATTTTTTCTGAATTTCTTTTTGCCTAGCAATGGACTTGGTATCTTTTTCCTTACGAAGTGAATGATTTTCAATTTGCAACTGACGAATTTTTCGTTCTATCTCATCCAATTCAGCAGGCAAACTATCAATTTGCAAACGAATATGAGCACAAGCTTCATCAATCAGGTCAATTGCCTTATCTGGCAGGAAACGGTCTGCAATGTATCTTTCAGAAAGTGTGGCAGCAGCAATAATAGCAGAATCTTTGATTTTTACTCCATGATGGATTTCATACTTTTCTTTGATTCCTCTTAATATTGAAATAGTATCATTTACATCAGGTTCAAAAACCATTATAGGTTGAAATCTTCGCTCTAATGCAGCATCTTTTTCAATATATTTTCTGTATTCATTCAATGTTGTTGCTCCAATACAATGCAAATCACCTCTTGCCAGAGCAGGTTTTAGCATATTTGAGGCGTCAATAGCTCCTTCAGCAGCACCGGCTCCAACAACTGTGTGCAACTCATCAATAAAAAGTATTATTTTGCCCTGAGCGGCTTGCACCTCTTTTAATACAGCTTTTAATCTGTCCTCAAATTCTCCTCTGAACTTTGCCCCAGCAAGGAGTACTCCCATATCTAATTCAATTATATCCTTATTTTTTAGAGTTTCTGGAACATCATTTTCAACAACTCTGCGGGCTAATCCTTCTACAATTGCAGTTTTCCCAACCCCTGCTTCTCCTATCAAAACAGGATTATTTTTTCTTCTGCGAGATAAGATTTGCATAACCGAACGGATTTCTTCATCTCTTCCAATAACTGGGTCTAATTTGCCCTTTCTTGCTAAGTCTGTAATATTTCTGGCATATTTTTCCAACGCCTGATATTTTGCTTCTGGATTCTGGTCTGTAATTCTCTGATTTCCACGAATTTCTTTTAATATTTGCAAAACATCCTTTTCAGTAATATTATGCTTTTTATACAAATTTGTAAGTTCATTCTTGTCTCTAATTGTTGCAAGCAAAATATGTTCTGTACTGAGATATTCATCTTTTAATCTATCTGCTTCTTTTTGTGCATCATTGAAAATTTTATTCAGTTCTGCAGATAGATAAGGCTGTTGTGAACTACCAGAAATTTGAGGTTTTTTATTTAGAATTGTTTCAATATCTCTATAGAAATTTTCTTTATTAACTTCTAATTTGCTCAAAATAGATGGAATAATCCCTTCTGATTGTTTCATAAGCACAGCAAGGATATGTGCAGGAGAAATCTCTTGATGCCCAAATTCTTGAGCTAATTGAATAGCTGATTGAATAGCATCTTGTGCCTTTAATGTAAATTTATTTATATTCATCTTTATATTTTAGATTCTTTCTTTGTTTATAGAAAATATAGTTCTTAATAAAATGAATGTCAAATTATTTTAGCACTCTTTAATAAAAAGTGCTAATTTTTAAAAAACTTGAAATTGATTTCCGATAATACGAATTATAGATAAAATATCTGATATGGAGTCTGATATGGGGTCGGCGAGTCTCTCGCCGTATAAAGCCGACGGAGTCGGCTACTCCGAATGCCGACAGAATTCTGCCACAGGCAGACAATCTGGTTATTCCAAATAGATAGTGTGTAAAATCCCCTCTTGCCTGTCCGTCCTCTGGCGGGAGAGGGGTGTCCCGATGCAATCGGGATGGGGTGTGTAACCCCAACCCAAACCATCATTTGCCACGATATATCGGTAGTGTTAAAATTACAGTTTATGACCCTATCAAACAGGATTTCAAATCCTGTTTGGATTCCGTAGGAGTGAACTTGAGTCAAATCAGCTAAAGCGGACTTAACTTAAGTTACATATGAGAGGAACAGGTTTTGACATTTGTCCCCGAGTAAATCGGGGATTGGAATTTGTTTGTCATTTGTCATTCTTTTCTGGCTAATATAATTAAAATATGGAAGTTAAAATTAATGTCAATTAGTGTCCATTCGTGGTTAAGATCTTTTTATAGTGGACTCATCTATGCAAAAAACTTGAAACATATTTATCATCCTTCTGATTGTAGTAAAAAATCGTGGAAATAAAGGAAGTCACTAAATGAAAAATATTTCAGTTATCGGTATGGGAAGTTGGGGCACGACATTAGCTATTCTTCTTGCAGAAAAGGGATTCTCTGTTAAAGGCTGGGAGTGGATAAAAGAACGTGCTCTGGAAATGCAAAAAAATCGTATAAACAAATTCTTTCTTCCAGATTGTGCATTTCCTGAAAATCTATCTGTTACCAACAATCTTAATGAGACTGTTTCTTCTGGTGACATTATTGTGATAGCTGTGCCTTCGCAGTTCGTCCGAAACACTATCTCCAAAGTTAAGAGTGAACTAACGCACAAGTATATCGTGAGTGTAACCAAAGGATTAGAAATAGATACATTAATGAGAATGTCTCAAGTCATTATTGATGAAACAAGTGCACCGCCAGAAAATATAGTAGCTTTATCTGGTCCAACGCATGCAGAAGAAGTTAGCAAAAAATTACCTGCCACAATCGTTGCTGCATCTATCAATGAAGACTTTGCAAATGAAACACAAAAAATATTTATGACTAATTATTTCAGAGTTTATACTAGTGCTGATATAATTGGAGTAGAATTAGGTGCAGCTTTGAAAAATGTAATTGCAATCGGAGCAGGAATTGCTGATGGTATGGATTTGGGCGATAATTCAAAAGCCGCTTTGATTACACGCGGATTAAGGGAAATTACCCGTTTAGGAGTCAAATGCGGAGCAAATCCACATACATTTTCAGGCATTTCTGGGATTGGTGATCTTATAGTTACCTGTGAAAGTAAATACAGCCGAAACAGATATGTCGGCGAACAGCTCGCTAAAGGCAAAACATTAAAGGAAATAACAGAAAGTATGGAGATGATTGCAGAAGGCATCAAAACCACACAGGCAGCATATAAATTAAGCAAAAAGATGAATGTTGAAATGCCTATCACTAATGAAATCTATAATATTCTTTTCAATGAACTTCCACCACAAGAAGGATTAAAAAGGCTTATGACCCGTTCAGCAAAAAGTGAAGACGAATTCTAAAACAAAAATTACAAATTTACCCTGTGGAATAATTTTGTTAAGACAAAATTACTTCGTATTCCACAGGGTGAACAAATGACAAAATTATTTTTGCCTTTGACATTTGTATTTTTGAAATTTGGATTTTATTTGAAATTTGGTATTTGGAATTTGTCATTTTTTAGTTTATGAGCATTCCATATTCTGGTGAAATTTTATCGTTAATTTGCGCTGTCATTTGGGCAATTGCAGTAATCTTTTTCAGAAAAAGTGGAGAATTTACATCACCATTTTCCCTCAACTTTTTCAAGAATGTTGTAGCCCTGATATTATTTCTACTAACTTCTTTGATTCTAAATAAAACCTTATTAATAAAAGCTTCCTCTCAAGAATACTTATTGCTATTGGTCAGTGGAATAATTGGGATTGCAATAGCTGACACATTGTTTTTTAGATGTCTTAACTTACTCGGTGCCGGGTTGAGTGCTATCGTAAACTGCTTGTATACACCAATAATGATTGGACTTTCTGTAATATTTCTAAATGAAAATTTAAGCATAATTCAAATATTTGGTGCACTTTTAATCATAAGTGCTATCCTCGTAACTTCTTTGCAATTACCAGGGCATTCTATTCCTCGTAAAAATATAATCTTGGGGATAATATTTGCCATTATATCGGTTTTTTCCATGTCAATATCAATTATAATAATAAAACCTCTTTTGAACAAATCATCAATTCTCTGGGTTACGGAAATCCGTCTTATTGCTGGCACAATTATAATGGGAATTATTGTTGCACTTCATCCAAAAAGAAAAGAGATTCTTAAACCATTCCATCCTTCAAAAAATTGGATGTACCAATTACCAGGTGCAATATTCGGCGCCTATCTTGCAATGATTTTATGGATTGCAGGAATTAAGTATACCTACGCAAGTATTGCAACAGCAATCAGCCAGACAAGTGTGATATTTATATTAATATTTGCAGCAATTTTCTTAAAAGAGAGATTTACATTGCGAAAATTTATTGGAATGATAATGGCGTTTTCAGGTGTGGTTTTGGTTTCACTTGGATGAAATATTATTAAGGATATCCAGTAAATGCCAGTAGTTGTTTTACTGGTTTGTTCTAACGGATGCAATGACTACCAGTGTTTATTTTATTTGGAGTTTATCAACTATGTTTATGCAAGACGATGAAGTCGTTTAAAAAAATAAAACATCACTCCTGCCCCGTAAAATACCAAGTATTTATTTGGGGGATATTTTAATCCAAGAAATTAAATAAATAAAGAAAAAATTTAGCCATCATAAAGTTAAATGAAAGGCAGATTGAAGATTGTTTTTATAAATTTCTTGACACTACAGAATATTCAAAAATAGAATGATAAAAAATTTGGTTATCATAAAAGTATATGAAAGATTTTTATTGTTTTAAGATGATTTAAATTAGTGAAAAGGTTAAAAACGATGAGAAATAACTTAATAAAACAAAAAAACAAGTCTCCCGATAAAATCGGGGGAAAAGGAGAAAAAATGTTGAAACTAAGTGTAAATCCCGATGTATCGGGGAAAAAACTATATTTTCGCATTTTTCGCCTGCCCTCTGGAATGCTAAGATATTCTATCGGGGCGTTATCCCTGTGGAATAAAATCAAAGATTTTAATGCAGAGCATTATTCAACAGGGTGAATTCGTGGGAAATGAAAAAAACTTGACAGGGATTTATAGAAAAATTTTTCATTTTAAATGAATAAATAATTTAAAAAAAGAAGTTGTAAAATGCCCATAATTTCAATGTTTTATGGAATACTTGTTGCAATTTATTACGAAGATACTGGACGTCATAATAAGCCACATATTCACGTCCGTTATAAAGGGAAGAAAGCTTCAATTTCTATCGAAGACGGAAAAGTGCTTGCTGGAGATTTCCCAGCAAAACAACTCCGGTTGGTTCTTGCCTGGATTGACATTCACAAAGATGAACTTATGGCTGACTGGGAATTAGCGGTATCTGGAGAAGAACCTTTCCGCATTACCCCATTACAGTAATTATGGAGGAATTTATGGAAAAGTTATTAGACATTGTCAATGTTGAACCACACAAGGATAACACACTTTTGCTTGTTTTCGAAAATCAAGAGAAACGACTGTTTGATATGACGCCATATTTAGACAAAAAGCCCTTTACAAAGCTTAAGGTTTCACCACTATTTATGAAAGCAACGGTTGCATATGGTACAGTTGTATGGCCGGGGAATATTGATATTGCACCAGAAACGCTTTGGGATTATTCAAAACGTGTCTAACGTTTAATGTTACAAAAATTGTGATAAAAGAAATGATAAAAAAATAAACCCCAGTGAAATAATCCCGATATATCGGGACACGGGGAAAAGGAGAAAAATATAATGAAGAAGTTTAATGTGATTTTGGTTTCAGCAATTCTAATTACCTTAGCACTAACATGGTTTGCATTCCCAATGACGGCAAACGCCACAACCTTCCAACTGGATAACACCGACGATACCGGCGCCGATACCTGGCTGAACCAGTCATCTCCTGGCACTAATTATGATGGCGATGTTTATGATTGTGTTAGGAGCCTCACCAGCAGCGGAAACAGAAGGACAATCCTGAAGTTCAATATCAGTAGTATTCCATCAGGCAGCACCATAAGCAGCGCAACATTAAGTTTGTATTATAGTAGTAAAGCAGGTGATACCCCTACGGGGCGGATCTACTATGCTTACCGCCTGACCACGACAGATTGGGTTGAGAACTCATGTACTTGGAATACACCCTGGACTTCAGCGGGAGGCGACTATACGGAAACCGATGGAGCATCGGCTACAGTACCAGCTCAAGGCCAATGGATGGAGTGGGGGGGCAGGTTCAAACCGCCATCGACAGTGGTATCAATGCCCATTTTCTGATAAAGGATGGTACTGAGAATAATGGGTCGGAAACAGGTCTCGGATTCTGGAGTGAAGCTTATGGAACTACTACACTCAGACCCAAGCTTGAGGTCACCTATACAGCACCACCTACGGTCACTGTCACCGGAGTAAGCATTGCTCCCGGGGGAGTTTCACCTGGAGATACTGAAGTTGGTATACTTCAACTTAGTTTAGTCACGGATACTGGAACAGCCACATAGACACATATCAAAGTAGATTTAACGGGAACTGCAGTTGATGGTGATATTTCTTCTGTTGAAATATGGAAAGATGATGGAGATGGAGACTGGGGAGGAACGGGTAAAGATACTCAGATAGATAGTGGAATATTTAGCGCCGGCACTGTTACTATGGATATTACTGATCAATCTATTTCTATTACAACAAGTTCCCAAGATTTTTTTGTTGTTTATGATATTGCAGTAGCAGCTGAATCCACTCATACAGCAGGAGCTGAATTGCATGATGAAAGTTACATAACAGTTTCAAGTCCAGCAACAGTAAATAGCACATATTTTCCAATTAATTCTAATAATGCTACCCTGCCTGTCACCCTCTCATCCTTCACAGCCCAGTTCTTAAATGGAGTTCCTACCTTATACTGGAGAACGATGTCAGAGACAGATAATATAGGTTGGTATGTCTATAGAAATGCAGAAGAGGATTTTACAACTTCTGAAAGAATCACTGATTATTTAATTGAAGGTTATGGCACCACAACAGAACCGCATAGTTATATTTATAAGGATGTTGAATTGGATGGAATTCAGGGAGAAACTTATTGGTATTGGCTTGAGAGCGTGGATCTTGGTGGAGCATTTCATAGATATGACCCAAAGGTTCTTACTATTCCGGATATTCCTCATCCTGAGCCAAATCAAAATATACCGAAACAGTATGGACTTCATCAGAATAGTCCAAATCCTCTAAGTACAAGAAATAGTTCAACCAAGATAAGTTTTATCCTTCCAAAGACTGCAAGAGCAGAGGTAAAGATGTTCAACATTCGTGGAGAGTTAGTAAAGAATTTATACAAAGGAATGGCGTATGGAGATGATGAGGTTAAAGACATTATCTGGGATGGCAGAGATGAGACTGGGGTTTGAACAAGGAACAGGGATATATTTGTATGAATTAAAAGTTAATGACAAACCGTATGAAGTAAAGCGACTGATACTCCTTCGTTAGGACTTCGGAGCACAGGTTTTGATGAGATAGTCGTAGTGTCCCGATAAATCGGGACCACTGTTGCGGATGTAAAAAAACCCGACTCGAGTCGCAAACCCGAGTCGGTTTTCCATTGAACATCTGGTTCATCTGCCAGCAAGTGGACTAAACCAGCCAACAGCAGACTGATGAGTGCATCTATCCCTACATTCAGTTAAAGATTATTATCTGAATTTTCCTCTTTATCCCATATCTCCTCTACTCTCTTTCCTAACAATCTTTTTCTTGCATAAGCAATGATTAATAGTATCGGTATAATCATCCAAAGTAATCCAAATCCAGAATAAAAGACTGTTAAAATTGTATGTGTCTTTATAGAATTTCTTGCATCCACTATAAATCTATACAACGGAATCTGAAAAATATCAAAAAAGGTTTTCTTGAAATCAGTAGATTCCTGTAGTGCCTCCAAAAAATCCTGAAATTTTTCCTTTGAAAATCTGTTTATCAGATATTTTATTGTATAATAGCTTTGTAAATAGAATATTTCTACCTGGTCTTGAAATTCAGGGTATCTATAATTATATGCATTAAGATCTAATAAATTTCCTATAATCCCATTTCTAACAAATATAAACTCTCTTCTTATATCCCACTGTTTAGCAAAATACTGGGCAAAACCTTCATCAAACCAAAGTGGAATATTGACATCAGCTGCAATGGTATGTAGCAAAATATGATTGTATTCGTGAGTCAAAACCTGGAAAAAATCGGTATTCACTTCCATATCTCTCGGATTCCTAATTATGATTACCGCTTTTTGTGGAATAGCAAATGCCTCACTCTTTTCTGGCAAATCTTTAAACCTTAAAATATATTCTTTAAAATCTTTTTTACTATGACATAAGATTAACTTGACTTTTCCCGATATACCCGTTCTTTGTAGTCCCGATTCAATCGGGACGAAGGATGAATCGGGATAAAATCCCACTTCTCTATTAACCGACTCAACAATTTCTGAGAATTGCGATAATATCTTCTCAGCAACTTTTCTTTCATCTTTATGAAAAGTTATAAATAAATAACTGCTTGATAGAATTTCTGATGAGAGGGAAACCGCAGTAAAAAGAAGAATAGCAATAGAAATTAGTAAAAATAATGGAATCCTAAATTTTTGGAATTCTGTGTTCCGTTTCATAAAATTATTTCAAATCATCCAAGTTTATAATGTTCGTTGCCAGCTTGTTGATAAAATATCTATCGTGCGAGACAAAGACGAGTGTTCCATTAAATTGTGATAAAGAATTTTCCAGAGACTCACGAGTATCAATATCCAGATGATTGGTTGGTTCATCTAATACTAATAAATTACAATTATCAGCAAGAATCTTTGCTAAAGCTACTTTGCTTCTCTCTCCAACACTTAGGGTAGAAATCTTCTGATATACTTGCTCTCTCTCAATTTTTAGACAGCCCAATATAGTGCGAACTGCCAATTCATCGGTATTAACAGCAAGCAACTCCTCAATGATTCTATTCTGGAAATTCAGTATTTCATGTTCTTGAGCATAATAGCCACATTTAATTCTGCTTCCATGATAAATTTCGCCTGAATTCGCTTGCAATACTCCAGCAATTATTTTTAGCAAAGTTGTTTTCCCAGAACCATTTTTACCATGCACGGCAAGCCTATCGCCTTGCGGGATTGCTAATGAAAATTCTTTGAAAACCTGCAACTCATCAAAACTATGTGAAAGGTTAGTTGCGACAAATACATATTTGCTTGAAGCTACATATTCGGTTGAAAATCTGACTTTTCTTTTCTTATCTTGCCAGGGTCTCTTTACAGTTTCATCCTCTTTTAGTTGTTCTATTCTTGTTTCAACAGCTTTAGCTTTTTTCATCATTTTTTTAGCAGGATTGGTTATCATTTCAAACTTCCATCCCCCACCTTCTGGTCGGGTTTCCTTCTGGAATGTTTGTGCCCATTGTCTTCGCTTCCGTGCAACTTCTTTCAACTGCTTTATCTTTTTCTGTCGTTCCTGATATTTCTTAAGTTCAAACCGCTCTTTTTCTGTCCGAAGTTTCAGATATTCAGAATAGTTTGTACGATAGATAGTTGCATAACCTCTTCTCAAATCAATAATTTTATCAGCCATCTGGTCAATGAAGTATCGGTCATGGGTTACAAAAAATACTGCCCTTTGATAAGATAAGAGAAAATTCTCCAGCCACTCCAGAATTTCAAGGTCAAGATGATTGGTTGGTTCATCAAGAATCAACAAGTCTGGTTTAGAAAGCAGCAACTTAGCCAGTTCCAACCTGGTTTTTTCTCCACCTGAAAGCGTATTATAAATTTGAGAAAACCTTTCCTTACCAAATCCAAATTTTGTAAGCACTTTTTGAGCTTCTGTATGAAATTTTTCAATATCAGAAATCACATCACAAATTTCGCCATACTCCTCAAGAATCTGCTCTGAAATAGTCTTTCCCATTGTTTTCTCAAGATTTTGCCTTTGCTTTTTCAATTGATTGTAATTTGGAAACAATGAATATACATCTATTAGAATAGACAGATTAGAATTTCTCGTAAAATCCTGCCTTAAATAGCCAATTTTAGGATTGGATTTTGGATAGATAACTTCACCAAAATTGGGAGTGAGTTCTTTCAAAATCAATTTAAGCAGCGTAGTTTTTCCTGAGCCGTTCGGTCCAATCAGAGCAACCTTCTCCCCATCTGCAATTGTAAAATTTACATCAGAAAAGATGTTTTCACTTTGCGTTTCGTAATGAAAGCTGAGATCTTTTACTTGAATAAAACTCATAATAGTTATAAATAAAACTTGCCTGAAATTATGTCTATAAATTTTTTTGCTTCATAATGAAAAAATTACTTATTCCTTTTATCTATTGCTTTATAATCTCTGTGTCTTTGTGCCTTTGTATCAAAATCTTTGCCTGGGAAGATTGTCCATTTGGACAAAAAAACTGTCCATACCCCGGACTTTGTGGAGCATACATAGACACTGACAAGGACAGTATCTGTGACCTCTCTCAACCCGCACCAGAAAACAGAGAAGAGATTTCAAAAGAGATTTCAGGTTCTCTTAAAAATAAACGAGATGTTGATATGGGAATTTTAGAAACCGAAAAAGAACTCCTCGTAAGAAAATATCACTTTATCCCAATCTCTATTGTCTTAATTATACTATACATAATTACATTTACATTATTTAAACTTAAGATTTTTACACGCATAACCCACATAATAATATGGAATTGTATTCTATTAATAAGTTTTATACTTTCTTCTATTCTGGGTATTCTACTAATAATAAGAGTGAATTTTGGACTGCCTATATCTTTGCCACTTAACATCTTATTCTGGCATGTTGAGTCTGGCATCGTAATGATGGTAATTGGCATTTTTCACATTATCTATAATTGGAGATTTTATAAATATATCTTTATGAAAAAGCAAATTGGTTGACAAAAAAACTTCTTTAGATAATTGTTAAATCAAAGAATAATGAGACCTGCAAAATAGATCATTTTCATTTTTTTATGAGATATTATAAGAAACTTTTAATTAACCTCAACCTCTAACTCCTTCTCCTATAAGGAGAAGGAGAATTTTGTCCTCCTCTCCTTTTAGGAGAGGATTGAGGTGAGGTCAAAAAAACCTTATTTTGCAGAACCCATAATCAAAGAATAAAAAAAGGAGAATAACATGAATGGAAATGAAGATTATAAAAGAGCAAAACAAAGAGTTGCAGAAATAAGAGGTTTTTACGGGCATGTCTTCGTTTATGTAATTGTAAATCTTGGATTATTCATAATAAATATTCTTACTACTCCTCATCATTTCTGGTTTTATTGGCCTCTTTTAGGATGGGGAATTGGATTGTTTGCACATGGCTTTAGTACCTTTGGAACGCATGGAATATTTGGAAAAGAGTGGGAAGAAAAGAAAATCAAAGAGATAATGGAGAAAGAGAAAAATAAAAATAAATAAATCACTATAAAAAAATATAAAAGAGGAAAACCATGAAAAAAATAATTCTTATCGTCTTTCTCTTTATTTCAACTTGTTTATTTAGTCAACAAATTGATACCCTGTATATCTTACAGACAACAGATGTACACGGCAGAATTTATCCATACGACTACTTTAATGACCAGCCTGCAAAAGTGGGTTTTGCACAAGTCTATTCCCGAATTAAGCGATATCGTGCAAAATATAATAATGTAATCTTAGTTGACGCTGGTGATGTGCTTCAAGGAACCCCGCTTGCTTACTATTTTAACAAAATAGAAGCAGATAAACCAAACCCTCTTATTCTAACAATGAATCGTATGGATTATGATGCGTTTACAGTAGGTAATCATGAAATTGAGCAGGGAGTTGCTGTATACACTCGTGCTGAGAAAGAGTCTGATTTCCCATGGCTCTCTGCAAATGCAGAATTAGATGATGGCACAACATTTTTCAAACCATATACAATAGTTAAAGAAAAGGGCTTTTTAATCGGTATTATTGGTT
>Ga0315547_1000077_pt1 | contig 114399 bp, 111 predicted proteins | sample SalMarSW160240MG_2_FD_202542 | JGI IMG/M metagenome (GOLD analysis project Ga0315547, IMG submission 202542) | Salt marsh sediment microbial communities from the Plum Island Ecosystem LTER, Massachusetts, United States - Salt Marsh Sediment SW1601-240 ...
ATGCTTTTTTGATTTCACCATCTGTAATTCGTAAAACCGTATCTTTTCCCCTGTCACAACCTTCATCCACGTTTACCGACGGCAAGCCATCCGTTACTCGGACAGGCTGCTAGGAAATCCCTCTCTTATCTCCCTTTACGAAAGGGAGAAGATGCTTGTCCAAACCCTTGCATCTTCGGTCTAGTTCAATCTTTCCCTCCTTTGTAAGGAGGGATTAAGGGAGAATTATAAAAACATTTCCCCCTCTCCTTCATCTTGCCTCGTAAGGAGAGGGGGACTAAGGGGGTGAGGTTAAAAAATAATCAATAAAGGTGGGGAGGGGAAAAGTAAAGCGCTCTATGCCGCGGCGATGACGTAATACAGGTACACCACCACCCCCGCAAATAACACGCTGTCCATGCGGTCCAGCAGACCCCCGTGACCCGGCATCAGACTGCCGGACTCCTTAAAGCCGGAGTTCCGCTTCAACAGCGATTCTACAAGGTCGCCGGCCTGCCCGAAGACGCTGATAAGAACTCCCAACAGTATCGCCTGCCCCCAGCCCAGGGGAATCTGGAGGGGCGTATTAAGCGTGAAAAGTAAAGTGATTATCACCGCCCCGAATATCCCCGCGATAGCTCCTTCCCAGGTCTTTCCGGGGCTGACGCGCGGCGCCAGCTTGTGCCTGCCGAACGCCCTGCCGATAAAGTAAGCGGCGCTATCTGAGCCGAACGTGGCGAACAGCGCCAGGTAAAGCCATTCCCGCCCCGCATCCAGCCTCAATCCCACCAGGTAACTCAATAGCCATCCCACGTAAAGAATGCCCCCCATCATCCACGCCCAGCCGGTGAAAGCTCCTTCCTTCTGCCGGAAGAAAATCAGCAATATCAGGGAGAGCGCCATGGCAGACGTCAGGAGCGTGGGAACAACCAGGTAGTAGGTGCAGTGGGGATGCAGGACGAACAGAACCGTCCATACCGCGCCGAAGACGGCCAGCGGCACGAATTTATTCGCGCCTGACATTCTGTAGAATTCAAGGAAAGCGAGCAGACCCCAGGCGGCCGCCAGTATGCTGAACCACGGCAGCGGCCCGTCGAACCATACCGCGACGACGAGGATAGGGATGCCGCAAACCGCCGTGATAACCCTTTTCTTAAGCATTAATTCGATTACAGCCCGCCGAAACGCCTCTGCCTCTGGCTATAGGCTTGCAAAGCCTTTTTCAGTTCCTCTTCGTTAAAATCCGGCCAGAGCACCGGGGTGAAATAATACTCGGCGTAAGCCGCCTGCCATATTAAAAAGTTACTGGTGCGGATTTCCCCGCCGGTGCGTACAACCAGGTCGACATCGGGGAAATCGCTGTCATACAAATACCGCCGGAATATTTTCTCATCTACTTTTTCAGCGCCTGTCTTATCGTCTATTACGCGGCGTATCGCGTTAAGAATTTCCTCGCGCCCTCCGTAATTCAAAGCCACCCCGAGCGTCATGCCCTTGTTTTCAGCAGTGAGATTGACCGCTCTTTCTATGGCATCCTGCAGTTCCCGGGGCAGTCCTTCAAGTCGACCGACATGGCGGATTCTAACGCCTTTTTTATGAAGCTCGCGGGCTTCTTCATCAATGATGTTCTCCAGGAGATGGAACAATCCGTTTACTTCATCATCGGGACGATTCCAGTTCTCGGTAGAAAAAGCATAAAGAGTAATGTACTCAATGCCGCGATTATTGAGAGACTTGAGAATAGGGTGTACATTGCTAACTCCAGCCCGATGCCCCTCCAGGCGCGGCAGACCGTGATTTTCGGCCCATCTGCCGTTGCCATCCATGATAAAGGCTACATGATGGGGAGAACTGATGATACTTTCCATATTCGTTGAGGGAAACGCTGCCATGGTAAAGATTTTCCGGAGCAGTTACGAATCGCCCGGGCTAGACTTCCGAGAGTTCCTGCTCCTTATCCTTACCCAGCATCTCGATTTCAGCCATGAAAACATCGGTTATTTTTTGCAGCTGGTCCATGGCTCGCTTATGCTCATCCTGCGATATTTCCCTGTCTTTTTCCATCTTTTTTAGATCGTTCATAGCTTCGTGTCGCAGGCCGCGAATCGCTACCCGTTTCTCCTCAATCCTCCGGTGCACCACCTTAATGAGTTCCTGGCGGCGCTCTTCGCTTAGTGGCGGTATAGCTATTCTGATAATGTTACCGTCATTGGAGGGATTCATGCCGAGTTCCGCCCTCAATATAGCTTTCTCGATGCTGCTGATACTGTTTTTATCCCAGGGCTGAATAACCAGCAGTCCTGCTTCCGGCGCCGAAATACCGGCGAGCTGGTTCAACGGTGTGGGAACTCCGGCATATTCTATCTTGATGTGCTCTACAAGAGCGGGGGTGGCATGCCCCGTGCGGATAGTAGCCAGGTCCGCGCGGAACACCTTTATCGAGGCCTTCGTCTTATCTTCCATGCTCTTTAAACTATCGTTAACCATATCAACTCTCGCTCGTTACTAACGTACCTATGGATTCACCGAGAACAATTTTTTGCATGCCGTCCGGAGACTCCAGGTCGAAGACGATAATCGGCAGCTTATTATCAAGGCACAAAGACAGGGCAGTCGTATCCATTATTTCAAGTCGTTTGTTTAATACTTCAAGGTGGGTAATATTGTCAAATTTTTTAGCCCTGGGGTCTTTAAACGGGTCGGCGGAATAGATGCCATCGACATTATTCTTAGCCATCAGCAGGACTTCGGCTCCTATTTCTATAGCGCGCAAGGCGGCAGCGGTATCCGCCGTCATGTAAGGATTTCCGGTACCACCTGTGAAGATAACCACCCGGCCCTTCTCCATGTGCCTGATGGCGCGGCGTCTGATATAAGGCTCGGCTACCTGCCTGATATCAAGTGCCGATTGTGTCCGGGTAACCACGCCTTCTTTTTCCAGTATGTCCTGGAGGGCAAGAGCATTGATAACGGTTGCCAGCATCCCGGCATAGTCGGCGGTAGCCCTGTCCATGCCATTGGCCTCTGCTTGAGCACCCCGCCAGATGTTGCCCCCTCCGACGACGATACCCACGCCGACACTCATCTCCAGCACCTGTTTTATCTGACGGGCTATCCTGATTAAAGTAGGATTATCAATTCCATAGCCGTGTCCGCCGCTTAAAGCCTCGCCGCTAAGCTTGAGTATTACCCGTTTGTATTTAGTTTCAGGCATTTTTACCTCTAGCTACCTAATTCGTAACGATTAAACCGGCGTACTCTTATATTTTCTCCTACTTTAGCGATGGTCTCTATGATGACATCTTTAACGAGTATAGTGGGGTCTTTTATATATTGTTGAAGCAGCAGGCAGTCCTCTTCCGGGTTGCTCTCAGCATCTTCAGGGACTTCTTCCTCGGAGATATACTTCGGTGCGAGAGCGGCCACCTGCATTGCCAGGCAATGAGCCAGATCCTTGAATTCGTCGGTACGGGCTACAAAGTCTGTTTCACAGTTAAGCTCCACCATGGCTCCGATTCGCCCGGCAGTATGTATATAAGCTTCAACAAGTCCTGCGTTTGTAGTGCGTTCGGCCTTTTTTTGAGCTTTTAAAAGCCCCTTTTCTTTAAGAAGCGCCAGTGCTTTTTCCATATTCCCTTCACAGTCAAATAAAGCACCACGGCAGTCCATGATGCCGGAGCCGGACTGTTCTCGCAACTCTTTTATCATCTGGGTAGTGATTTCCAAATAATTCTCCTTATTCTTCGTCCGGTGTGAATATTAATGGTTCAGTAGAATCCGGGACTGATGCTTCTCCCTCTTCTTTATCCTCGACTACCTCGTCAGTTACGGCGGTTGCATCACCTATTTTGCCTTCCAGGACAGCATCTGCAATCTTGGTACAGATGAGCTTGATGGCGCGGATGGCGTCGTCGTTGGCGGGAATAGGGTAGTCTATTTCATCCGGGTTGCAGTTGGTATCCACAATAGCGACCACCGGTATACTCATACGCTTGGACTCGGCAAGGGCAATTCTCTCCTTGGTTGGGTCGACAATAAACAAGGCTCCGGGCAGTGTGGTCATTTCTTTGAATCCGCCCATCTGCCTGTTAAGTTTCTCAATTTTCTCGCCGATTTTGAGTACCTCTTTCTTGGTAAGTCGTCCCAGTTCGCCTCTGGCCATCTGGTCTTCAAGGCGGACGAGCTGGTCGATACGAGACTGAATTGTGGCAAAGTTGGTGAGCATACCACCCAGCCAGCGCTGGTTAACGTAGTACATACCGCAGCGTTCCGTCTCCTCCTGTATGGATCCCTGCGCCTGTTTCTTGGTGCCGACGAGGAGAATGGACTCGCCGCTGGCGATCACATCCTTGATAAAATCGCAGGCTTTATCAAGCATGACGGCGGTTTTTTCCAGGTCGATGATATGAATGCCGTTGCGCTTGGTGAAGATGTAGTTTTTCATCCTCGGGTTCCAACGTCCCGTCTGATGTCCGAAGTGCGCTCCGGCTTCAAGGAGCTGTTTGATGGTTGCAGTATCTGGCAAGTTATCTGACCTCCCTTAGTAAATTAATCATAAGCGTTCAGGATTAAGGTCTTTAAATAGTATAGCATATGCAAGAGGAGGCGACAATAGCTTATGTTAATTTGATATAATAGAAATATCATGCAGAAACTCATAAGCGGCGCACAGAAACTGGGAATCCAACTTAACTCCGAACAGATTGACAAATTCAAGCTTTACTACCGGGAACTCGTAGAGTGGAACAAACGCATGAACCTCACCCGCATTACCGATTACGATGATGTTCAGATAAAACACTTCCTCGATTCACTGACCATAATCCCGGCTGTAAAATCGATTGATATAAAGCAGGGGCTTAAATTAATAGATATCGGCACCGGAGCCGGTCTGCCCGGAATACCACTTAAAATAGCCCGTCCTGATATCAGGCTGGTATTGCTTGAAGCCACCTCTAAAAAGGCGAAATTCCTGCAACATATAATCGACGAACTGGGCCTGGATAATACAGAAGTAGCGGCCGGCAGGGCGGAGGTTATCGCCCATAATGTTCAATACCGCGAGAAGTTCGGCCTGGCGCTGTCGCGCGCCGTGGCGTCGCTGCCGACGCTGGTCGAATTGACCCTGCCTTTCTGCGCGGTGGGCGGACGCTTTATCGCCCAGAAGAAAGGGAATGTAGAGAGCGAAGTCTTACAGTCCGGGAAAGCTATCGATATGCTGGGAGGCCGACTGCTGGAAGTAAAGCCGATTGAACTCGGGGGATTGGAAGATAAAAGGTATCTGGTGGTAATTGATAAGATAAACACTTCACCGGTTGAGTACCCCCGCCGCCCCGGCGTACCGGCGAAAAGGCCGCTTATTTCCTGACGCGATATCCGCGGCTATTCCGGTAAGCTTTCAAGCTTATCATGCAAACGCTCGATAAGCTGTTTAAATTCCTTATCCCGCCGTATCCTTCCGCCGTAGAGACGCAGGTATTTAATGGTTTTAAATATATCTTCCCTGGCAGGTCCCTCCATTTCCAGAAGGTCGTACGCGGTTTTCCGCCATTTGTTCTTCGTTCTTTTTTCAATTCTGGCGAATAATAACAGCAAAAAGGCCAAAAAAAGAATAATTAATATAAAAGACAAGTATTCCATAGACAATCATGTTTTAACATATTTCATATATCGAGTCAACGATAAGCGGGAGCGGCAGGTCATACTTGTTGCCAAGGCCTGTCAACAGTAGTAGAATTATAATATCAACTTGAGAAATCCAGAGGAGGCGGGAAATGGAAACCGGGACGTGGAAGGTAAAAACAGGACTGGCCCAGATGCTAAAGGGCGGCGTTATCATGGACGTGGTCACGCCGGAGCATGCCAAAATTGCCGAGGAAGCCGGCGCCTGCGCGGTTATGGCGCTGGAGAGAGTGCCGGCTGATATTAGAGCCGCCGGCGGCGTGGCGCGCATGGCCGACCCCACCGTTATCGAGGCTATTATGAAGACCGTTACCATACCGGTCATGGCCAAGTGCCGCATCGGCCATTTCGTCGAAGCGCAGGCCCTGGAGTCGATGGGGGTCGACTATATAGACGAATCCGAAGTGCTGACGCCGGCCGATGAGAAATATCACGTCTGGAAGCATGACTTCAAGGTGCCGTTCGTGTGCGGCTGCCGCGAGCTTGGCGAGGCTTTACGACGCCTTCACGAGGGCGCGGCTATGATGAGGACAAAGGGTGAGGCCGGCACGGGCAACATCGTCGAGGCGGTGAGGCACATGAGGGGAGTCATGGAGGGCATTCAGCGGGTGGTGAACGCTTCCGAGGTCGAGTTGAAAGAACTGGCTACGGAATACCGGGTGCCCGTTGAACTGGTGAAGGAAGTGAAAAAACTCGGCAAACTGCCGGTGGTAAACTTTGCCGCGGGCGGCATAGCGACCCCGGCGGATGCCGCCCTGATGATGCAGCTCGGCGCCGAAGGCGTGTTTGTCGGCTCGGGGGTATTCAAATCGAGCAACCCGGAGGTCAGGGCCAAAGCAATCGTCAGGGCTACCACTCACTACCGCGACGCGGCTATCATCGCCGAGGTATCCAAGAACCTCGGCGACGCTATGGCAGGACTCGATATCAAGCAGATACCATCCGAGGAACTGCTGGCACAGCGCGGGTGGTAAGACGGACACGACTAAAGAAAGGATAATCATATGAAAATTGGTGTCCTTGCTTCGCAGGGAGCCTTCGCCGAACATATATCAACATTAGAAAAGCTGGATACAGAAGCCGTGCCCGTCCGATTACCGGAAGAACTCCGTGGAGTGGACGGGTTAATCATTCCGGGCGGAGAGAGCACGGCTATAAGCCGGCTCATGTCTTCTTATAACCTTACCGATGAAATAGCCTCTATGGCCAGAGGCGGCATGCCGCTCTTCGGCACCTGCGCCGGCATGATACTCATGGCAAAGAATATTTCCAGCAACAGCACGGCATCGTTCGGACTGATGGACATCAAAGTCAAACGCAATGCATTCGGGCGTCAGGTGGACAGCTTTGAGATGGAACTGGCAATACCGGCACTCGGTGAAAAACCATTCCCGGCGGTATTTATCCGCGCGCCGATAGTCGAAAGCTGCGATGCGGGCGTTGATATACTGGCGCGCCTGAAGGACGGCACTATCGTGGCCGCCAGGCAGAATAACCTGCTGGTCACGGCGTTTCATCCGGAACTGACCGACGATTTAAGGTTTCACCGTTATTTCTTGGACATCGTATCGGGAGAGAGTTAGAGACAATCGAGGCAATGATTGTGCAAAAAGTAATAACCGATGACATGGATGCCCTGCTGGATATCCTGCCGCCTCAAATAAAGAAGCTGCTGGTTCAGCAGAAGGATATTAAAGAACTGCTGGAAGTGGTACTGGACCTGGGACGCGCGCCGGAAGCGCGCTTCACCGGGCGGGAAATAGTCCTTAACAGTAAAGAGGTTGAGGAAACGGATATCGACTACGTGGTGGCGCGCATCGGCAGCTTCGGGGAGGACAACCGCGCCGGAATCGAAAGGACTCTCCATCGTATTTCCGCCATTCGCAATCGGCGCGGCCGCATCGTCGGTTTGACCTGCCGGGTGGGTCGGGCTGTTTACGGCACAATTAAAGTAATTGAAGACCTAGTACAGTCGGGAAAGAGTGTCCTGCTGCTGGGCAGGCCCGGTGTGGGTAAGACGACCATGCTGCGGGAAGTAGCCCGCGTGCTGGCCGATGACGCCGATAAACGTGTCATCATCGTGGATACCTCCAATGAAATAGCCGGCGACGGCGATATCCCTCATCCGGCTATCGGACACGCCCGACGAATGCAGGTAGCCGTGCCGTCCCTGCAACATGCCGTCATGATTGAGGCCGTAGAAAACCACATGCCGGAGGTAATAGTCATTGACGAGATAGGCACCGAGCTTGAAGCCATGGCCGCTCGAACCATAGCCGAACGCGGCGTTCAGCTCGTCGGCACGGCTCACGGAAATACCCTGGATAACCTGATGATGAATCCGACGCTGGCTGACCTTATCGGCGGGATACAGTCGGTAACACTGGGTGACGAGGAGGCAAGGCGAAGGGGCACGCAGAAGTCCATCCTGGAAAGGAAGTCGCCGCCGACCTTCAATATCGTGGTGGAAATACAGGAAAGGGACAGGGTGGCCATCCACCCTGATGTCGGTGAGGCCGCAGACGCGTTGCTGCGCGGTCTGCCCCCCAGCACCGAGGTACGCTGGCTGGACGAGGATGGGGAGGTAAAAATAGAGAAGGCAATAACGGAAAAGGCCAAACCCGCGAAGAGCAAACGTACTGAAAAAGAAGCCTCTCCTAGAATCTACCTCTTCGGAGTGAACCGTTCCAGGATATTACAGACGGGACACGATTTACACGTGAACCTGGATATAGTCGATAACCTGCACGAGGCCACCATACTCATAACATCCAGGAACTACTACCGGCGGCGGCCGCAGAAGGTCAGGGACGCCGAAAACGCTCGACTGCCCATCTACGTTCTGCGGAGCAACACTCCGCCACAGATGCGTCAGTTAATCAGCACCCTCTACTCGATGAAAGACAATATCAAGGCGGATAATTTTAAGAGCGCCATTAACGAAGCCGAAGAAGCTATAGAGCAAGTAAGCGAAGGCCAGGAATCCGTGGAGCTAAGTCCGCAGAGCTCTTATATCCGCCGACTGCAGCACATTATCGCCCAGCGTAACGACCTGGCTTCTCACAGCTTCGGCAAAGACCCCAACCGGCGGGTGAAAATTTATAAAGAGCAACCCGGATAAACAACAGGAAGCTATTTATGGCACTTTTCATTACCTTTGAGGGTGGCGAGGGCTGCGGCAAAAGCGTACAGTCGCGGCGGCTCTACCGGAGACTATCGAAACTGGCGATTCCGGTATTACTCACCCATGAACCCGGCGTTACCGCACTCGGCGGGAAAATAACACGTCTGCTCAAATGGTCGAAAGATATCAATATCTCGCCGATGGCGGAACTGCTGCTCTTCAACACCTCCCGCGTTCAGCTCGTCGAAGAAGTAATCCTCCCCAACCTGGAAAAAGGCGTTAACGTAATCTGCGACCGCTACGCCGACTCCACCACGGCCTACCAGGGCTACGGACGCGGGCTGGACATGAACAAGGTGGTCGCCGTTAATGAGATAGGCACAACGGGTCTAACGCCGGACCTTACCGTTTTACTGGATATGCCGGTTGAAAAAGGACTGTCAAGGAAGAGTGGTAAAACCAAAGACCGCTTCGAGGCGGAGTCGCTTAACTTTCACCGTCGCGTCAGAGAAGGCTACTTAAAGTTATCCGAACAAGAGCCGGAACGCTGGCTGGTAATCGACGCGGAGAAGAGTAAAGAAGAAATAGCCGGGATGATCTGGCAGAAGGTAAGCAAGCTAATTCCAAGATAAGGGGCGTCTAAGAGGGGCGAAGCCCCTCTTTTTTAAAATTCTCCCCCTCTCCTGCTGAAAGCCTTGCCAGGAGAGGGGGACACAGGGGGTACAGTAAATAAATACCCGCCGGAAGCCGTCGTTCGCCGAGGAGAAGCTGCTAAAAGAGCGGGGTTACCTTTTCATCGCCGGAGTGGATGAGGTAGGGAGGGGGGCTTTGATGGGGCCGGTGGTCGCCGCGGCGGTTATTCTACCATCCAGTTTTAAAGCGCGCTGGCGGTCTAAAGTCAGGGACAGCAAGCAGCTGCGCCCATCCGAACGCGAATATCTCTACGAGTACATCCGCGACGCGGCTATTTCGGTGGGTATCGGCGCACAGTCGAATGATATTATCGATTCTATCGGCATAGCCAGAGCCACCCGGTTGGCAATGATATCGGCAATCAGACAACTGACGCCGGAACCGCAGTTTCTTCTCATCGATTACTTCCGCATTCCCGAGATATCGCTGCCGCAAAAGGGAATAATCAACGGCGACGGGCTCTGTTTCTCGATAGCCTGCGCCTCGATAATAGCCAAGGTCACCCGCGACCGCATGGTGGTGGAGATGGACGGGGAATACCCGGGATACGGTTTCGCCGGTCACAAGGGCTACGGCACCAGGGAGCATATCAATAACCTGCGGGAAATAGGCCCCTGCCGGCTACACCGGCGGTCTTTCCGTCCGGTAAATCAGATGGCAGGTCAAGGCGTATGAAGCGGCGCGAAACTGGCATGCTCGGCGAAAAACTGGCCTGCGATTTCCTGGGCAAGAACGGCTACAGAGTTATTGAAACTAACTACCGCTGTCCCGCCGGCGAGATTGACATAATCGCACAACAGCAGGACACCCTGGTATTCGTCGAAGTAAGAACGAAGAAAAGCCGGCAGTTCGGCACACCGGAAGAGTCTATAACGCCTGCAAAGATGGAAAAGCTAAGAACGGTGGCTGCCCACTACGGCCAGAACCGCAGCAATCTCCCCGCCGCCTGGAGAATCGACGTCGTCGCCATAGAGATGGATAGCGGGGGTAAGGTATCACGCATCGAATTGATTGAAAACGCCGTAGAAGCGGCGTAACGGCATTTATCTTTACCTGACGATACGGCTATGCTAGAATTAACCACCGAGGTAAAGCAACCATGAAAGCCATTTCTAAAGATAACCTCCGCATTATCGATGCCAATCTGAATCGAATTGGCGAAGGGCTGCGCGTCCTCGAAGAATTCGCCCGCCTCTCGCTTAACGACACGGCTATAACACAGAAGCTAAAGGATATGCGGCACGATATGCTGAACGTGGGGGGAAAATTACAGGAGCAGCTAATCGACGCGAGGGACTCACAGGGAGATATCGGGGCAGACATGGAAGCAGCAGGGCAGGAAAAACAGCGCGGCGTTAAGGAGGCCGTCATTGCCAATGCCAGGCGCGTGCAGGAATCGCTAAGGGTCATGGAAGAAATAGCCAAATCTCCGGATATACCGCTGGACACGGATAAATACAGGCAGGAGCGATTTGCCCTGTACGCTATTGAAAAAGAGCTACTTTCCAGGATGCTGCGGCAGGACAAGATAAAACGCCTGACCGGACTCTACGTAATCATCGATACGGCATTTCTAAAGGGGCGCAGTCCGGTCGAAGCTGCCGAGCAGGCAATCAGGGGAGGAGCCGGGGTAATACAGCTAAGAGATAAAGAACACGACACCGGAAAATGCGTTTCTATTGCGGAAGATTTACAAAAGCTCTGCTCGAAACATGATGTATTATTTATCGTAAACGATAAGCTCGACATTGCCCTGGCATCCGGCGCCGACGGACTCCACGTAGGCCGCGACGATTTGCCCATAGCATCGGCGCGGCGGTTGCTGCCCATCGACAAGATACTGGGCGGCTCGGCGCGCACCGTGGAAGAAGCCAGAATCGCTTACTCGAATGGCGCCGACTATATAGGAGTCGGCTCGATATATGCCACCTCCACTAAAGAGAAAGCCCGGGTGGTGGGGCCGGGCAGAATAAAGGAGATACGTCCGACGGCAGACTTGCCCATCGTAGCGATTGGTGGTATTAATAAGAGTAATTTACGCGAGGTGTTCGAAGCCGGCGCCGATGCCGCCGCCGTAATCAGTGCCGTGATGGGAGCCGAGGACATTGAAGAAGCAACCAGACATCTGGTAAAAATAATCGAAGAGGAACAATGTGAATAATCTGGAATCGATATCGGAACAGGCACGTAAAGACCTATCGGCCAAGGATGAGGCCAGGGAACAAATGCTGCCGCTCTGCCGCGATGCAATACGTTATTGCAGTAACGCAATCCGCGCCGTGCACCGGCAGGAATTCGATAAAGCCGGGGAATTAATCAGAACGGCCCGCAGCCTGATAAGCGACGCTGAAGAAGCGGTGAAGAATCACAGCGAGCTTAACAGTACCGGAGCGGTCAGGGATGCCCAGAAGGAGTTTGCCGAGGCGAATATAACGCTGGCCCTGGTGACCGGCAAAAACCTGCCCAAACCCAAAGGACTGGGCGTAGGTACCGCCGCTTATCTTAACGGCCTCGGAGAAGCGGTCGGCGAGGTACGGCGATACCTGCTGGACGCCATACGGCGGGGCGACCTGTCACGGGGCGAGGAGCTTTTAACAATCATGGATGATATATACAGCATCCTCGTTACCGTAGATTTTCCTGACGCTATTACCGGGGGGCTGCGGCGTACTACCGACATGGTGCGCGGCGTGCTGGAAAGAACGCGCAGCGACCTTACCCTGGCAATAAGACAGGATACACTGGAAAAAAAACTGGAGGGACTGCAAGAGAAAGACCGGGGTAAAGCGGATTTAACGCAGAATGATACCCGGCACGAGAAGGAAGAGGCCGTTCATCATGAGGAACCCGACCTCGACAGCATTGAGGAAGAAATTTATCACCATTTATCCGACTGGAGGGACCATAAAGCCAACGAGGAAAACCTGGCGCCGTTCATCATAGCCCGTAATTCGTGGCTGAAGCAGATTATCAAGCTGCGTCCGTCATCGATTAAGGAGTTATATGGTATCAAGGGTTTCGGAGAGAGAAGGGTAAATAAATACGGCAAGGAAATAATCGCTATTATCGACAAGGGACGCTAATAATACTAAAGATATATATCTTTTTATTGACCTTGGAGGGAAATTATGATAAACTGCCTTCAACCTGATGGATAGAATGTCTTCCCGCATAACGTAACCGGAAATAAAGGGGGTTGGTACGGCCTCCTTTTTTTTATACTGAAACGGAAAATAGTCACCAGGAGGTATACTTATGGAAGAATGGGTATTAAAATTGCTGGTTATATTGGGAGCGGTTCTGGGTCTGGCTTTCGTTGGTTATCTGGCATTCACAATATTGCGCGAAAGCGAAGGCAACCAGCGAATGAAGTCGATATCCAATGCCATACGGCAGGGCGCCATGGTTTTTTTACGCCGCGAATTCCTGACATTGTCGGTGTTCACGGTCGTTGTATTTGTGGTCCTGGCTATTTTTATAGACCCCAAGCCCTATGTCGCCGTAGGCTATCTTGCCGGCACGGTAACATCGGCGCTGGCCGGCTGGCTGGGTATGAACATCGCGACCAAGGCCAATGTCAGGACGGCTCACGCGGCAATCAATAGCTGGGCGAAAGGACTTAAAATCGCCTTCTCCAGCGGCGCCGTGATGGGCTTCTGCGTGGTCGGCCTGGGACTGCTCGGGCTGGCTATCATCTCCTTTATATGGAATGACAGCCACGTATGGCTCGGTTTTGCCTTCGGGGCATCTTCGGTGGCACTGTTCCTTAGAGCCGGCGGCGGTATTTTTACCAAGAGCGCCGATGTCGGCGCCGACCTCGTTGGCAAGGTAGAAGCGGGTATCCCCGAAGACGACCCGCGCAATCCGGCGGTGATTGCCGATAATGTCGGCGACAACGTCGGCGATGTAGCCGGTATGGGCTCCGACCTTTATGAGTCCTACGTTTCGGCAATAGCCGCTTCGATGGTCCTCGGCGTAATAGTCCTGGGGAAAACCGACGGGATGTTCCTGCCGCTGACGCTGGCGTCGGCCGGCATTGTGGTATCTATTATCGGGGCATTATCCGTCCGGCCGAAGGATATAAAAGAAGCGGACTTCGAGAAACAGGTGGCCAAGGCGCACGCCACTATGAACACCGGCGTCTATGTCAGCAATATCCTGATGATAATCGCCAGCTTCTTCATAATCAGGGGATTTACCGGCGAATCGAAGCTCTTCTGGGCACTGATATCGGGTCTGGTCGCCGGTTTCCTGATTTCGCTGGCTACGGAATACTTTACCTCCGCCGAGCATGCCCCGGCAAAGAGAATAGCTAAGTCGGCGGAAAGCGGGGCCGCCGTAGCCATTATCGACGGACTGGCCACCGGCATGTTGAGCACTGTTTTGCCCATTATCCTGGTGGTAATAGCTACCGTTCTCGCCTACCTCTTCGGGGGGCTGCTGGGCATCGCTATCGCGGCCATGGGTATGCTGATTAACCTGGGCATGCTGCTCGCTATGGACTGCTACGGGCCTATAGCCGATAACTCGGCGGGAATTGCCGAGATGGCCGGTCTGGGTAAAGATGTCAGGGAGCGCTGCGAAGCGCTGGATGCCGTGGGTAATACCACGGCGGCTCTCGGCAAAGGTTTTGCCATTGCCTCGGCGGCGCTGGCGTCGCTGGCCTGGCTGGCCACCTATTTCGAGGTCGTTCACCTGGAGGGCGGCATCGCCAGCCTGACCAACGTTGCCGTGATATCCGGTATCCTCATCGGCGGTATGCTCACTTTTATCTTCAGCGCGCTGGCCATGAGGGGTGTCAGTACCGGAGGCTTCGCTATCGTTAACGAGGTAAGAAGGCAGTTCCGTGAAATCAAGGGGCTCCTCGAAGGCAAGGAAGGCGTTAAACCGGACTACGTAAGCTGCGTCGACATCGCCACCAAAGTAGCCCTTAAGTCCATGATAATCCCCGGTATACTGGTCATCGCCGTGCCGCTTATCCTGGGCTTCACCCTGGGTCCGAAAGCAGTGGCGGGTTTACTCGTCGGCTCGTTAGTGACGGGATTCCTGATGGCGGTAATGATGGCCAACGCCGGCGGCGCCTGGGACAATGCCAAAAAGTACATCGAGGCCGGCGCCTGCGGCGGCAAGGGTAGCGAAGCCCACAAGGCGGCGGTCTGCGGCGATACGGTGGGCGACCCTTTCAAGGACACGGCCGGGCCATCCCTGAACATACTTATCAAGCTGGTGGGCAAGGTGGCCGTAATTTTCGGTCCCGTCTTCATCACGTTAATAACCTTTTAAATCGTCATTGTTGTATCATAGAAGCAGCCCAATCTGGAAAAAGATAGACACCCGGGGGGCTGCTTCTCTATGATAAATACGGAAAATAAAATAAGCGAGGTAAGAACATGGGTGACCTGCTAAAGGGCAAAGTTGCCGCGGTAACCGGCTCCGGTCAGGGAATCGGGAAAGCCATTGCCATCGCCTTGGCTGAAGAAGGCGCTAAAATAATCACCAATAACCGCTGTCCGGGGTCTACCGGTAACGCCATATTAACCGATGAACAGGTAAAATCGCTTGACAAAGAAAAACGGGAGTGGTTTGAAAGGGATACCGCAGCCATCAGCGGCGACGCGGAAACCACCGCGCGTACAATCAGGGAAAGAGGTGGGGAGGCCGTGCCGTTCTTCGGAGATATCTGCGATTTTAACGTCGCTGCTAATCTTGTCCAGACAGCCATAGACAGCTTCGGCAAAATAGATATCCTGGTAAACGTGGCCGGGTCCTTCGGGTTCAGTCGCGTCGAGAAAACATCGGAAGAGCTATGGGACAGAGTGACGACGGTCAAGATAAAGGGCTATTTCAACTGCGTACGCCATGCCCTGCCGCACATGATAAAACAGAAGTGGGGACGCATCATCAACTGCACGTCCAAGGCTTTCAACGGTGATATTATCAGGCATGCCGGGTACTGCGTCGCCAATGCCGGAGTGGTGGGACTGACCAAACAGGTGGCCAACGAGATGTATGAACACGGCATCACCTGCAACGCTTTTTCACCGTGGGCGAAGACGAGGGCATCTTATGATTTAGGACTGTATGCTCAAACCGTGGACGAGGAGGATAATCCCTTTATCATTAAAATACCGCAGGCCTCTACGGATGACATGGTCCGGATTACTCCCGGCCCCGAACATATAGCCCCGTTTATCTGCTATCTTGCTTCAGATGCCGCCGCCGATATAAGCGGCTCGGTATTCAGCCTCGGGGGGAACAGTATCGGGCTTTACTCGGAGCCGGAAACAGCCAGGAATCTTACGAAATTCGGGGAAGGCCCCTGGACAGTGGACGAGCTGATGCAGCAGGTGCCGCGAGGCCTGCTGGCGGGATATCAGAGTCCCGCCGCAAACCCAAAATAAAAAGCATCGTCATTGCGAGCGCAGCGAAGCAATCTCTTAGCATCAATGTGGATGCATTGTTGAAATTGCTTCGTCTCTTCGCTCCTAGCAATGACAGTTTGCACTGTTATTTTACCTAGGAGCGAAGATAAGCGACCGCGGTTTTTTCTCCATTTCTTTGGTCAGCTCGGTAACGGGGCCGTACATCATGCAGATTGCCTGGCAGTGCTTGACGCAGGCGGGAAGCTCTCCCTTCGCCGTCCTTTTCGCGCAGAGGTCGCAAAAACGGGTGGTGATGGGGATAAAATCCACGTGGACTTTATCCGGGCCCACCGTAACGAGTTCATCGACCCTGATGCCGCACATACCATCGGAGAAGTTATGCTCCTGCTTGCAGGCGACCTCACAGGCATGACATCCGGTGCAGTATTCGTATTCGATAAATAAGCCGTTTCGGGGCATGGCTACTCCTTTCAATCTTTAATCTTGGTTATGCGGCATAGAGCGGAGCGGTAATCCGTCCCGCCGAAGCCGGACTTGCCCTGGTTGCCCATGGAAGTCAGGTTATTAATATTATACTCCCAGGTGCCGTAGAGATTGGGCTCTTTACCATCGGTCTCTGGCAGCCACCAGCCGTGGGGCGCGGTAATGACCATGGGGTGGGCGGTGGGGGTGAGCTTGGCTTTCATCTTAATCCTGCCCTTTGCGTTCTCAATGTAAGCCCACTCGCCGTTGCTGATGTCGAGTTCTTGGGCCGTCTTATCATTGATTTCAAACTCGGGGTCGGGGTCAAGCTCGCGGAGCCACGGAACCATGCGGTGCTCCGAGTGGAAGAAGACCGGCGAGCGGCGTCCCGTCGTCAGTATCAGCGGGTATTTCTTACAGAGGTCGGGGGTGGCTACGGGGCTTTCCTTGGGCTCCTCGTAGTAAGGCAGGGGGTCGAGACCCCAGCCTTCGTACCTCGTGGAGTACAATTCCACCTTTCCGGAGGGCGTATCGAACCCGGGCTGGCCGTCGCCGCGCAATAGACCCTTCTGGTAGCGGTAATAAGGACGGGTAAAGTGTCCTTCCGGCGGGTATTCCCAGCAACCTTTAGCCTTCAGCTTCTCAAAGGTGGTATTGCCGTCCTTCAAACGGTCGTCGATAAGCTCTCTTACCGTGTTGTATTTAATGGGATTGGTGGCAAGTCGCTTGGCCATCTCAAGGTTTATTTCCCAGTCGGACCTTGACTCGTCCACGCCGTCGACGGCCTTAACGGTTACGCCGAGGGGCTGCCACCAGGAGCGGAAGCTCTCTTTCTCGCAGAAGGTAGCGGCGGGGAGAAAGATATCGGCCAGGGCCATGCTGGTGGGATTATGGAAAAGGTCGACAACGACGACGAAGTCGAGCTTTTTCATGGCTTCATAATGCCGCCGGGGGTCGGCCGCCTGACCGCCGATGATGTTGGATGTCTGTATCCAGGCTGCCTTTACCTCGTAGGGTTTGCCCGTTTCCATCTGCTCGATGAGGATATCGGGCTGTACCCAACCCCGGAAGCCCTTAATCATGGGGTAATCGTTAGCACCGATTCTCTTTTCGTTGAGCTTCTTAACCAGCTCCTCTCCGTACAGCTTGGTAAGCTCGGCGGAGCTGAAAGGATAGGTGGTAACGCCGTGCGAGTTGCGGGCAATGACATTGCCGCCGGGATTATCTATATTACCGGTGATGGCCCAGAGATGGTTGATGGCCTGGGCGACCACGCTACCCGCCGGCATGGCATCCACCGGCTCTCCCCACTGGATGGCCGAAGGTTTATTACCGGCGTAGAGTCGGGCGGCTTTTCTGATAAGCTCGGCGGGCACCCAGGTTATCTCTTCAGCCTTTTCCGGCGTATATTCCTGCACCCGTTCTTTCAACTCGTCGAAGCCGTAGCACCATTTTTCAACGAAATTTTTGTCATAGATGCCTTCGTTGATAATGACGTTGAGCATAGCGAGGGCAATAGCGCCATCGGTGCCCGGTCGATTCTGCATATGCACGTCCGCGCGACTTGTAAACCAGGTGCAACGTGGGTCGATAACGATTAATTTAGAACCGCGCTTCATACAATCGACAATCCAGTGTCCATAGAATCCGTCGTAGCAGCCGCCAGCCGGATTCTGTGCCCAGAGAAGAATGTATTTGGGCGGTGTCCACTCGGGTGAATCATAGCGTTTCTCCAGGAACTGTGAGGCGTCGAGGACACAGTAAGCGCCCTGGGTGGCGAACATGGCCCCCAGTCTGGGAGTATAGCAGGCGTGACCGGCCAGCCCCACCTGCACCCAGTTCGGGCTGCCGTAGGCATACATTAAGAAAGTAATCGGCCCCCCGATATCACGTCCGGTGCCCTGGCAGAAAATTACCGATTCGGCGCCGTGTTTTTCCCGGATATCCTTGAGTTTCTCCTCGACAGTGTCGAGGGCCTCATCCCAGGTAATACGCTCCCACTTTCCCTCGCCTCTTTTCCCGACCCTCTTCAACGGGTGGGTAACACGGTCGGGGTGGTACATATACTGCGGAATAGCCAGGCCTTTCGGGCAAAGCCTGCCCTGGTTAAAGGGATGATTGTTATCACCCTCCACCCTGACGACCTTACCATCCTGAACGTATATCTCGCAGCCGCAACCCCCGTGCGAACCGCAACCCGCCGACCACATGGTAGAAATAACTTTATTTTCCTTGCCTTTCGCCATGCGTCATCTCCTTTCTACAAACATAATAAAACAGCCAACATTCTAAATATTAATGGTTATTCAGAGTGTGTGTCAAATTCGGGGAATTAATGCCGCGTCCGGCTAAAACTTTACGCTGGGCCATGTTTTCTGATAAGATATACAAGGAGAACAGAAGCTCTGTTTTTCGACTTCTGTTTTATCACAGTTATCAGGTCATAAATACCACGATTACTTAATTTCAAATATAAGCAAAGGAGATGTTCGTATGGCAGAGAAGAAGAACGCCGTAATCGTCGGCGGGGGTACCAGTAAATTTGGCGTCAGGCAGGCAACCTTTTTTGACATGATTCAGGAGGCGGCCAAAGCCTGCTCCGATGATATCCCCGCACTGAAACCCACGGATATTGACGGACTCATCGTGGCGACAACCATGGCAGGGAGACATTCATCGGCGCTTAACACCGCCCCACTGGTAGTTCACCGACTGGGTCTTTCGCCGACCTCCATCTGTATCCGACTCGACACACTCTGCGCCGGTTCCAACTCCGCTATCATCGTCGCCAAGGGTCTCATAGAAAGCGGCATTTCCGAGGTAGTGCTGGTAACGGGTGCGGAAAAGGTTTACATGCCCCAGAGATGGGAGACCAACTACACGCAACTGGCGGTCAACGACCACGACTGGGATTCGGCCATGGGCCTGGGAGTGCCGCCGCCTTTCTTCGCTATGATTGCCAAGATGCACATGAAACGCTACGGGACGACCAAAGAGCAGATGGCTCACGTATCTGTAACCAACTATAGCTACGGGACGGACAGTCCGAATGCCCATTTCGGCGGCAGAACTCTGACGATGGAGCAAGCGCTGGAGGCGCGGATTATTGCTGACCCGTTCGGCCTGTATGATTGCTGCCCACTTTCCGATGGTGCTTCCGCGGTTATTATCGCCTCGGAAGAGAGAGCCAAAGAACTTACGGACAGACCGATGGTCTACCTGCGCGGCACCGGGCAACATGCGACACATAGTATGTCGGCTGGCTGGCCCGGAGATACGCTGGCCGAATGGCCTCACCTCAAGAAGGCCGGCGAAGTAGCTTTCAAGAACGCCCAGCTTACCCCCAAAGATATTGATGTTGCCGAAACCCACGACTGTTTCAGCATCTCCGAGATTATCGAGCTCGAAGAGCTCGGTTTCTGCAAAAAGGGGGAGGGCGGTGAATTCGTCGCCTCGGGCGCCATCAATATGGGTGGTGAAATCCCGACGAATACCGACGGCGGTCTCCTCGTTTACGGGCATCCCTTCGGGGCATCCGGCGCGCGCCAGGCCATCGAGATATTCAAGCAACTCCAGGGTCGCGCCATCCACCAGGTAAAAGATGCCAAGTTCGGCCTGACCCACAACCTAAGCGGCACCTGCGCCCAGCATACCGTAGTTATCTACGGCAAAGAACCAGTCGACTAAAAATAACGCCAGATTTACATAAGGAGAAGATAAATGGCTGAATTAGAGAAAGTAGAGACAGTAGGAATCCCGGCCCTGGAAGGCACCTATATCGGTGAAATGGATATATGGCCGCTCGAGTGCCAGGAATTTAATAGAATTTACCCGTTTTACGATAATCTCCGGGCGGGCAAATTCACCACCACCAAGTGTAAAAAATGCGGTCATATCGCCTTTCCTCCCGGTGTAATATGCCCAAAATGCTGGTCCGATGAGCTGGAATGGGTAGAGCTGCCGCAGCGAGCTAAAGTAGTCACATTAACAGAAACACAGGCCGGCGCCCCCGCCGGTTTTCCGTCTCCGTTAATATTAGCCTGGCTTACGTTCGGAGAAAATAGCCCTCTCAAGCACCTGCTGGGACGCATCGTCAACTGTAAAGAAGGCGAACTCAAGGAAGGGGACGAAGTACAGTTCGTGGTCTTCGATGTTCCTTCTCACCCGATTGAGGTCAAGAAGGAAACCAAGGTATGCGACCGGGTTTTCTACGCCTTTGAGCCTGTGAAAAAACAAGCTTAACTTACCGGATAAAAAGCGACGGAAAGGGGCTGTAAGCCATGAAAGAGATAAAAGTTGTCACCGTGCTCGGAGCAGGCGGTATGGGCGCGCAGATAGGCGCTCTGGCCGCCGAAGCCGGTTACAATGTAAAACTCCGTGATATCGAGGACAAATTCCTGGAGAATGGCCGCCAGATAATAGAGGCCAACTACGACAGAAGAATCAACCGGGGCAGATTGACCGAGGCGGCCAAGAAAGATTACATGAGCCGCATGACCTTCCTCGTAGACATCAAAGAGGCGGTAAAAGATGCCGACATTATCATCGAAGCGGTGCCGGAGATAATGGACCTGAAAAAGAGCGTTTTGAAAGAGGTCAGCGCGCTGTGTCCGGACGACTGCGTTTTCGCTACGAACACGTCTTCGTTAAGCATCGCCGAAATGTCAGAGGCCGGCAAAAGGCCGGAAATGGTCGTGGGCACGCACTATTTCAACCCGCCGCATCGCATGACCCTGCTGGAAATCGTGCACGGTACCAACACCAGCGAAGAAGCCATCAAGATAGCCGAGAAGGTAGCTATAGCCATGGGACGGGCGGTTGTCCATGTCAAGGACGTTCCCGGATTCGTCGCCAACCGGATATTCTGCAATATGTCCAACGAAGCCGACTGGGCGCTGGCGCAGGGCGAAGCCAAGAGCCCCTTTGAGGTAGATTCGGCGATAAAGTACAAACTGGGACTGCCGATGGGCATGCTGGAGCTCCAGGACGCGCTCGGCGGCGGTTCAGTCGATACGCAGTTTCACGTCATGGAGTACTTCGGCGAGACGATGGGAAAGAGCTACGGTCCCGCTCCCGTACTCACGAAACTGTTCAAAGAAGGGAACTATGGCAAAAAGACCGGCAAGGGCTACTACGACTGGTCAGAAGGCAATACCAACGAAATTCCCATGAATGCCGGTTATGGCTTCGACCCGATTCGAGTACTGGCGACGTCCGTCAACGAGGCTGCTAAGCTTATCGAAATGGACGCCACCTCCCGCGATGAAATCGATACTGCCGTTCTCCTCGGCCTCAACTACCCGCGCGGCATCCTGCGCATGGCGGACAGCACCGGGCTCGACCGGGTATTAGACGAACTAAATCGACTGTATAATAAATATGATAAGGAAGACAGATATAAAGTCTCTTCCGTCATCACCAAACTCGTAAAGCAGGGGAAGCTGGGACGCAAGACCGGCGCGGGATTTTACTCCTACGGCCCCGGAGAGTACGAGTTCGTTAAGCTGGATATTAATAAGGAAACGAAAGTAGCCAGACTGATTCTGAATCGACCGAACCGCGCCAACGCCTTTAATGCCGACTTTATGACGGAGATAAACAAGGCGCTCACGGAGCTTGAGGAAAACGCCGCTGTCCGATGCGTGGTTATTACCGGAGCCGGGGCAAATTTCTGCGGCGGCGCCGATTTTGCGGCTTTCGCCTCCGGCGAAATGGATGCCACCTTCAACTTCAGCGAGGCTCCTCACGACGTCTTTACCAGAATCGAGACCTATCCCAAGCCGGTTATCGCCGCCATCAACGGCCCGGCCATGGGCGGCGGACTCGAGCTTGCCCTTTCCTGCGATATCAGGATAATGAATAAAACGGCCGCGGTGCGCCTCCCCGAACTAAACCTGGGGCTTTTCCCCGGGGCGGGCGCCACGCAGCGTCTCGGACGTCTGATAGGCTGGGCACGCGCTAAAGAGATAATACTCCTGACTGACCCGGTCGATGCGGACAAAGCCCTCGCATGGGGGCTGGTAAGCTATATTGCCGAACCGGGCGAGTTCAACAAACTGGTAGATGACACCGCGGCAAAGCTGGCTAACGGCGCACCCCTGGCACAGAAGCTGGTCAAAGGCCTCATGTATTACGGCGCCCAAGCCGACCAGCGTACGGCGCTGTATCTCGAAGCGGCTGCCTCCGGCGATATCGCCTCGACCAAAGACCTGAACGAAGGCATCACCGCCACGAATTACCGCCGCACACCCAAATTTACCGGCAAGTAAAAGGGATACTTTGGACTATAAATTCACTCCAGAGGAAGAGGCTTTCCGTGAAGAAGTCGCCGCTTTCCTGGAAAAAGAAGTGCCTGAAGAATACCGTAAAAAGCGGTTGACCTTCTTCGATATGTCCGCCCAGTCCGACTGGATAAAAGTCCACCGGGAAATGGCAGAGAAGCTGGGGGCTAAGGGGTGGATTTCCAGCCACTGGCCGAAAGAATACGGCGGACGGGATGCCTCTCCCTTTCACCGTCTTATTCTCCGTGAAGAGCTGGCCCGTTATCATTCTCCCGGCTACGACTCCATCGGCGCGGGTATCGTCGCTCCGGCGCTTTTGCTTAAAGGCACCGAAGAGCAGAAAAAGAAACACCTGCCGGGTATAGCTTCCGGCAAGATGATGTGGTGCGAGACTCTAAGCGAACCGGGACACGGCTCCGACCTGGCTTCCATAGAGGTATTCGCCAGAGAAGAAACGGACTGCTTCGTTGTCAACGGCCAGAAAACATGGACCACCAACGGACATTTCGCCGACTGGAATGCCCTGATAACCCGGACCGACCGCGAAGTCGTCCCGAACTACCGCGGGATTACCCTTTTCCTGCTGGACATGAAGACGCCGGGTATTACGGTCAATCCCATCATCAACATAGCGGGGCACCACGATTTCAATGAGGTGTTCCTGGACGACGTGCGCATTCCCAAGGAAAATATCGTCGGCGGTCTTAACAAGGGCTTTTACGTCGTCATGTCTTTGCTCGACTACGAACGCACCGCCGACCCTGCCTACGCCACCGCCGAAATCTATATCGAAGACATGGCTGAATACGCGCGGGAAAAGGGATTATTTAATGCCGTTATTGAAAAACGCTTATCCCAGTTACGCGCGGAATGTAATGTGGCGCGGCTGTTTCACTATCGCGTTACCTGGATGCAAAGCCAGAACATGGTGCCGAACGTCGAATCGGCCATGAGCAAGATGGTCAATTTCGAGCTTCTCCAGCGTGTAGACGAGTTCGGCATGGAGCTTGCAGGTCAGTACGGCCTGCTCGATGAAAATTCGGACCTGGCGCCCATTTACGGCAGGATACCTTCCTGCTACCTGCGTTCCATCGCCCACAGCCTGGAACAGGGCACGTCTGAAATAGACAAGGATGTTATCGCCCAGCGCGGACTCGGTCTGCCGCGCCTGCGCTGATAAATAAACTGATTATACGGAGTAAATAATGGACTTCGCTCTTAACGAGCAGCAGGAAATGATGCAGACGCTGGCCAGGGACTTTCTGACCAGCGAATACCCCGATAAAATCCTGCGGGCAATGGCCGCCGATGAGAAAGGCTACACGCCCGAGCTATGGAAGAAAATGGCGGAGATGAACCTGCACGGGCTTTCCATACCGGAAGAATACGGCGGCGTTGGGGACTTCCTGGATTTGACCGTGGTGCTGGAAGAGATGGGACGCGCCTGCTTTATCAGCCCGTTTTTCTCCAATATAGTCCTGGGGGCTTCGGCCATCATGGAATCCGGCAGCGACGAGCAAAAACAGAAATATCTACCCGAAATCGCCGAAGGAAAGTCTATCATCACACTCGCCTTAACGGAAGAATCCGTGAAATATACGCCGGACGCTATTCAGGTAAAAGCCGCGCGGCAGGGCGGCGATTATGTTATCAACGGCACGAAGCTTTTCGTGACAGACGCCGGCGCAGCCGATTACCTCATCTGCGTCGCCAGGACAGGTGAAGGCGGCAACCCTGAAGAGGGTGTGTCCCTGTTTATATTAGATATAAATACCCCGGGTATAAGCTGTAAACCTCTAAATATTATATCCGGCGATAAGCAGGCAGAAGTTACTTTCGATAATGTAAAAGTGTCCGGTGATAATGCCCTCGGGGAGATAGACAAAGGCTGGCCGCGCGTGGAAAAGATATTTCAAAAGGCCAATGCAGCCAGGTGCGCCGAGATGGTCGGTCTGGCCCAGCAGGCGCTGAATATCTCGCTGGACTATGCCAAAGAGAGAATGGCCTTCGGTCATCCTATCGGGGCTTTCCAGAGCATTCAGCACCGCTGTGCCGATATGCTCATCGATATCGATGGCTCAAGGTTTGCCACTTATCAGGCCGCCTGGCGAATCAACGAGGGATTGCCGTCTGCCAGGGAGGTGGCGATAGCCAAAATATGGACCGGCCGGGCCTGCTCTCGGGTCATGCACTCTGCCCACCAGGTACACGGCGCCATAGGCTTCACGGAAGACCACATCCTGCACTATTACACCAAGAAAGCCAGGTTTAGCGAATTCAGCTTCGGGGGTGTTGATTATCACCTGGAACGACTGGCGGCACTTTATTAAATGTTCATTTCTTCCTCATTTCATCTTGTCAACTTTACTTTTGTATTGACTTATTCAATACATTTTTCAGCTTTGAATTAATACGTCTCTACGTGGTAAGATTGTGAACAATGAAGAACGATAGACACATGGTTGTATTCCAGCCGTGCGGAGTACGCGGTAAGATTGAGGACGGCACTACCATCCTCGAGGCATCCCAGCAACTGGGCGCAGATATAGAGAGTATTTGCGGCGGCAAAGGCACCTGCGGTAAGTGTAAGGTAAGAATCGAGAGGGGATATTTCGCCAAATACGGAATCCGGTCCAAGATAGTTTCCGTAGAGATGATTGGCGAGAAGAACGAGGTGTTTTTAAGCAAGGCCCAGATACGCCAGAACTACCGGATGGCATGCCAGACCCGCATCCACGGCGACGTCGTCATATTCGTCCCGGAAGAAAGCCGTACGGGACGGCAGGTCGTACGCAAGGAAGCCACGGTACGCGATATCAAGCTCAACCCCGCGGTGAAGAAATACTTCATAGAGCTAAAGAAACCCACACTGCACGATACACTCGGCGATTTCGAACGGATTCAAAAAGAGCTTGCCGACAAATACAAACTGCGGAATCTGACTATCGATTATCCGATATTGCAGAACCTGCAGAACATCGCGAGAGAGGGCGGCTGGAAGGTCACCGTCTCGGTCTGGAACAAAAAGGAAATAATCGATATAAAGCCGGGAGAGGCTCCCAGAGGCTACGGACTGGCCGTCGATATCGGCACTACCACGGTAGCCGGCTATCTCTGCGACCTCACCACGGGCGAGGTGCTTGCCACAAATTCTATGATGAACCCGCAGGTCGCTTACGGCGAAGACGTAATGTCCCGTATCAGCTATGCCGTAAAGGGTAAAGGCGGCCTGAAACAGATGAACCGGGCTATCGTTAAAGGGGTCAACCAGATTGCCGGGCGCGCCGCGGCCAGGGCCGGTATAAAACGCACCGATATCATCGACATGGTCGTGGTCGGCAATACCTGCATGCACCACATATTCCTGAATATCGACCCCGAATACCTCGGCAGGACGCCGTTTTCTCCCAGCGTGCATCACTCTCTGGATATAAAAACCCGCGACCTGGGGATAAAAATCGCTCCGAGCGCCTACGTGCATGTCCTGCCGATAGAGGCCGGGTTCGTCGGGGCGGATAATGTCGGCGTTCTCATTGCTGAAGAGCCCTATAATCAGGACAAAATACTGCTTATCATAGATATCGGCACTAACGGCGAGCTGATTATGGGAAGTCGTAAAAAACTGCTTTCCTCCTCCTGCGCCACCGGCCCCGCGTTCGAGGGGGCTGAAATAAAGCACGGTATGCGCGCCGCACCGGGAGCTATTGAGAAACTTAAGATAGACCCGGAGACCGGAGAAGTGCAGTTCAAGGTTATCGGCAACGAGCACTGGAATACCGAGGTTAACAATATTAACGCCCGGGGCATTTGCGGTTCGGGGATATTTGACGCGGCCGCCCAGATGTTCCTGGCAGGGATCATCGATAAGGGCGGGCGTTTTAATTCCAGTCTGAAATCACCCCGGTTACAGAAAGACGGCGGCACGCCCGAATACGTTATTGCCCGGACCGATGAAACCACCGTCGGCCATGAAATCGTTATCTGCCAGAAAGATATCAGGGCGATACAGCTCGCCAAGGGCGCCATGTATTCCGGCGCTCAAATTATGATGAACCGACTCGGTATCAAAAAAATCGATAAGGTAATCCTGGCCGGGGCATTCGGAAGCTACATAGATAAGGAGTCGGCGGCGGCTATCGGCCTTTTCCCTGACTGCGCCCCGGAAAACGTTTATGCAGTTGGCAACGCAGCCGGCGACGGCGCACGTATTGCTCTTCTAAACACGGATAAAAGAAAAGAAGCCGATGTCATGGCAAGGCGGGTGGAGTACGTTGAACTAACCATCGAGCCGGACTTCAACAGTACCTTCACCAGAGCCCTTTCATTCCCCCATGCCGACGACGAATTTCCCCACTTGAAGCATATCCTCCCCGAAAGCCGGAAGAAATAAACGAACCGCTTTGAATCAGGAGGCAGGTATGATAGCTGTTATTGTGAAATTCGAGCTCAAAGATGAAATCGCCAGGCAGTTGGCCGACCTCAATGTTGCCAGAAAGCATATCCAGCAGGTGGTGGACGGCTGCCGTAAGATTCCCGGTCTGAAGGAGAAATTGTTTTTCATGGACCCCAATACCGCCGCACAGGGCGCTATGCTGCTCTGGGAAAATCAGGAAGATTTCGACGCTTATCTAAAGTCGGCGGAGTTTAAGACTACCGTCCTGGATATCTGCAAAGGCGAACCGATAATCGAAACCTACGTGCATACGGCCAATTTAACCGACGGCGTGCTTATCTAACCGGAGGTCGGGGAGGCTAAGCCCAGTTCTTCAAGTCGTAATAGCCCCGGGCAATTCTATAGCGGGATATTTGCTGTCCCCCAAGCCAGAGCTGGGTTATTTTAGCATCCCTCAAGCATTTTTCATACGGGAAGTCTTCTGATATGGCCATAGAGCCCAATAGCTCGGCGCCCTTGTTGATAATCTCCACGGCGGCGTCACCGGCGAAGACCCTGGTGGCCGCTGCTTTAGATATAAACTCCGGACTCCATGGAGGGCCGTATACGTCAAGACGGTCAAGCATGTGACTCAAGTTGTAGACGCTTGCCCTCATCATATCGATACCGATAGCCATATCGGCGAGTATTCCGGCTACAATACTGTGCTGCCTTACCGGCTTAAATCCGCCCATGCGATTGCCGGTGTAATCAAGCACTATCTCGAAAGCGCGCTCGGCAATTCCCAGGGCCATGGTTGCCGAATGCCAGCCGGTCCCTGCGGAGATGAAATGGTAAAAATGGGCATCTTGGCCGGGGCCGGCGAGTCGATATTCCCTGGGCACGCGAACATTATCGTAATGCACCGAACTATTTATCGACGTTTTGAACAACATCTTCTTTTCCGGTTTTCCAAACGAAAGCCCCGGTGCATCCTTAGGGACGTATATCAGAGCGACACCGTCATCTCCCGCTTCGGTGTCCGTGGTACATATCGTCAGGTAGCATTCCGCTATACCGCCGTGAGTAGGCCAGGACTTGCTCCCGTTTATGACGTATTCGTCGCCTTCCAGTTTAGCCGTCGTCTTAATGCCGGCTCCGGCTAACAGCGGGTTCTCGGAATCAGCGCCCCCGGCTTCGTCGGTCATGGAAAGACAGGCATAGGCTAATTTCCCGCTGCAGAAGGACGGAATAAATCTCTCCATAATAGCTTTGTTCCCGGCTACTACCGCCGGTTTTAGAATAAGACCCCAGTTGATGCCCGTGGAGAGACTGATGCCGCCATCACCCCTGGCAAGCTCCTCGCAGATAATACCGAGCGCGGTACTGGAACCGTCAATCCCCCCGTATTCAACGGGATATCCCGCCGCCTGAATCCCCATATCCACAAGCTTCTGATGCACCTCTTCCACGAGCGAGTAGTCCGCTTCCAGCTTTTTGGTGTTGGGGATGATTTCTTTACGGGTAAAATCCCTTATCGTCTCCCTGATCTGACGGTCTTCATCGGTTAACAGGTGCTCTAAATTCATAATGCTATCCTCACGACTGTAAGTTTTAGAAAATACTACAGCTTTGACGAAAGATGAATATATTCTTACGCCCGATAATTTCCCGTTATAGCAAACCTAGTAGACTTCTTCTCCCATGAGGGAGTGAAAAGCCGGGTCTACCATGGTGCTCCACTTCGCCACAAAATCCTGGAACTTCTTTGAAGGCGCGGCTTCCTTAGCAAACAATTCCGGGTCTTTAATATGCAGAATACCCACGTATTTGTAAGGTATTTCCCCCTTCATCGAACTCGTTATCTTAACCAGTTCGAATTTCTCAACGCCCGGCAGGCTATCGAGTAGCGGGCCCTTTTCATTGACGACGTAGTCTTTATACTGTTCGTCGGTTACATGCTCTGCCAGATTGTAAAGGATAACTTCTTTAGCCATTCTTCTACCTCTTTCTATAAATATTGTCAGGTCGGTTCATACAACTGACCGTTAAGAGACTAGCTTATACGTGACTATTTGTCAATTTATAAAGGAATACGTATTAATATGCGAGGGAGAATTTTTACCTCGCTACCGGCAATATGCTAGACTATACTCGGTAGATGATACCTGGTTGACAATGAGAGAAAAACTGGCCGAGTTGACCTCGAATATATTAAATCCCTTCCTGTTGAGCTTCACCGTAGTCATACTGCTTGCGGCGAAATCCGCGTTTAGTGCTTCCGAGGCCGTAAAATGGGCGTTAATATCGATAGCTATCAGCGTAATGCCGGTCTTTGCATCTGTTGTTTACCTTGTAAGGCATAAAAGACTGGAAGGCGTATTCGTCAATCCCCGCCATCAAAGAAACGGGGTTTACGTCCTGGCAAGCGTCACGGGAGCCATCGACTGCGGTGTAATGTGGTATTTCGGAGCGCCCAAGCTGCTTTCGGTCACTTTTACCGCAGGCCTGGCGGCGATAGTCATCTTCATGATAATCAACCGTTTCTGGAAGATAAGCCTGCACACCGCCTTCATGTCCGCCTCGGTGACAGTCATTACCATCGCCTGCGGTTCCATCGGAGCTTTGACGATACTGCTGCTACCGCCGGTAGCCTGGTCGAGAATCAAACAGAAGCAACATTCACCGGCGCAGGTAATAACAGGCGCGCTGCTATCGGCGGCTATCGTGGTCGCGGTATTCTGGGGCTTCAGGATGATGTGATTGAAATCTATACGCTATCTCGTCAGGTCCTTTTTCTACTTTTAGACGGTCTGACGAGCAGCAACGGGGTGCTGCCTTCATTTAAAACTTTGTGGGCATTACTCCCGAATATCCAGCGGCCTACCCCCGACCTACCGTGGGTGGCCATGGCTACCATGCTGAATTTCCCTTTTTCCGCCTGTCTGATAATTTCCTCCGCTTCTCCACCCTGGAACACATCTCTAAAGACAGTCTTGACATTTAGTCCCTTGTCTTTTAACCTTCGTCCGAGCCTCTTGATATAATTGCTTGCCCGTCTCTTTTCTTTCTGCCCTTTTTCCAGTATTTCCTTGGAGAAATACGTGGTGACTTTCATTACCAGTATATGGAAAAGGGTGACTTCCAGATCAAGCTCGGCAGCTATATAGGCGACATATTTAAGTATCGATTCACTTTCCCTGGAACCATCGACGGGCACGAGCACCTTGACCAGACGGCCTTTATACACATCGGGTTTTAATCCCTTAGCCCTGATAAGAAGCACCTGTTTGCCGGTAGCGCTGACTACTTTGTTCGCCACGTTACCCAGCGGCCAGCGCTTTATACCGGATTTCCCCTGGGTTGAAAGAATAATCAGGTCTGCTTTAGCCCGGTCGGCATAATCGATTATTTCCTCGGCGGGGTCGCCTTTCAGCATCTTGTAATTTACAGCAATGTCTCCGCCTTTGGTACCCGCGGCGATTTTCTCCGCATCTGTTTTTACTCTGGCGGCAACATCTCTTAGATAACACTCGTGCATATGCGGCGACGTCAGTTCATCAGGCGATGAAACATAAACAAGTGTAAGAAAGGCATGCAGTCTGCCTGCCAGCCTGGTGGCATACCAGAGCGTTACTTCAGCTAATTCCGAACCATCGAGCGGCACCATTATCCTGCTATACATGAAGCACCTCCTTATTGTTTAGAATGTCAAGACCGGGGAAATAGCTACTATTTATTTAAAGCCGCGAAATCTTATATAGTCGATTCCTCGCCGGCTCTTCCGCGCCGTTATCCTGGCCTGGTCCTGGGTCAGCCAGGCTATAGCGTTCAGGATACGAGTCCATATCCTCTTAATCACGGAAACATTAGAGGCTTTAACAGGCTTTTCATTAATGAACGGGCCTCTATTCAAGTATGTCTGTTGCTTTTTCTCCGTTTTCATCTTCCGCTACCTCCGCTTCTGCCTGACTTTCCTTCTGGAGCACCGCCTCCAATTGCTCCATAAGGCGCGCCGCGCGCGGATAGCCGATGTGCAGTCGCCTTTGCAGGAACGATGTGGAGACGTTCTCGTATTGCCTGGCCAGTTCCCTGGCCTGCTCCAGCAGCGGGTCGCGGGGATGCCCTCCGATAGTACCCGTCGGGGTTGTGGCTACCAGCGTCTCCATCTTAAGCCTGTCCGGTCCTTCCTTCTGCTGGCTCCCCCAGAAATATACCAATCGGTCTATTTCGGGGTCGGACAGGAAGCAGCCCTGAAGGCGCTTGGGCTTGGCCGCCTCGGTAGGCATATAGAGCATATCGCCGGCGCCCAGGAGTTTCTCGGCTCCAGCGCCGTCGAGAATGGTACGCGAGTCGACCTGCGAGGTAACCGCAAAGCTGATACGCGTGGGGAAATTTGCCTTGATAAGTCCGGTAACCACGTCAACCGAGGGACGTTGAGTCGCCACGACCAGATGAATGCCGGTGGCACGGGCCAGCTGGGCCAACCGGCACAGGCTACTCTCGACTTCGTCAAAGCCGGCCATCATTAAATCGGCCAGCTCATCGATAATCAAAACCAGATAGGGCAGCTTTTCACCGCCCTGTCTATCCTTATTGTATCCCTGTATATGACGCGCGCCGACGGTGGTAAACTTCTGGAAACGCTGGTCCATTTCCTGTAGAAGCCAGCGCAGAGCGGCTATGGCTTTGTTGGTATCGATAATGACCGGGGTTGCCAGGTGGGGTATGCTGTTATACTGCGTCAACTCAACCCTCTTGGGATCGATTAATATAAAGCGGATGTCGTGGGGGGTGTTATTCATGAGCAGACAGCAGATAACGGTATTCAGGCAGACGGTCTTACCGCTTCCCGTTGCGCCGGCAATCAGCAGGTGAGGCATTCTGGTAAGGTCGCCCACAATGGCTTCCCCTCCGGCGCCCTTGCCCAAGGCCAGCGCCATGTTGGTCTTTGAATGAAGTTTCTGGAAAACGCTGGTCTCAACCACACCACGCAGGCTGACCATATCTGAAGTCACATTAGGAACCTCAACGCCGATAAAGCTTTTCCCCGGCACCGGGGCTTCAATCCTTATGGTGGGCGCAGCCAGCGCCAGCGCCAGGTCATTAGCCAGCGAGCTAATCCTCTCTACCTTGACCCGGGTTTTGGATACCTCCTCCAGCCTTACTTCAACATTTCCGTCCCGGTCTCTCTCTTTTACTTCCTTAAATTTCCTGTCCCAGCCGGGTTCCACGCCGAACTGGGTAACGGTGGGGCCGGCGTTAATCTGTACTACCTTGGAATCGACATTATAGCTGGCGAGGGTCTCCTCGATAAGCTTGGCTCTCTGCAGGTTCTGGTCCTGGCTGAAATGGACTTCGGGAGAAGTATCCAGAATATCGATAGGGGGCAGGCTCCAGCCGTAAACTACCTGCAGGTCCGAAGCCTGGCCGTACTTTTTCCACACGTCTTCGGCCACCTGCCGCAGTCCCTGCTTGGGCGAAGGTTCCTTATCAGCCGGTTTATTATCGGTAATTTTCTCGGTATCCGGTCGAAGAGCGGCGGCTTTTTCCGCCAGTTCTTCCAACCTCTTACGGGAAGTTACCACTTCCGGCGGCATCACCGGTTCTTCCATCACCTTCGGCAGGGGCGGTTTACTCTCAACCGGCGTCCGGTGATGGAGAACGCGATGCGCCGGCTGTTTGGCTTCCGGCCTGGCGGTACGCGCCGGAGCCGGCCGCCTCTTTAGTTGCTCTCCCACCCAGATGAAAAAACGTTTAACAGCCCGGAAGCTCGGCTTCGGCGCGACCAGTAAAATACCAATAATCACCAGGACAAGTATACGCAGGGCGTAAATGAAGTTGAAATTCGGGAAGTCGATAATTTCACGTCCGAAAGTGCCCCCCAAGCCATTTCTCATCAGTTCCCTATCGGCGTAAGGGATGGCTGACAGTATACCCCAGACGGCCAGGGCAAAGGCAATGCCTCCGAGCCACCGGTTCCAGTTAAGGAAAAGAGAGCCGAATTTACGCCGCCATATCACGGTGACAACGGCAACAACGGCGCCGAACAGGATAAGAAGACCCCAGCCGAAAAGCTCACGGAGAGTCTCGAAGAAACTGGCCAGACTTTGCCGGAAAATAACCAGCAGCACTATGATAATAACGGTCATGATAAGCTGCCGCATGGGCGTCGTCATCAGGAAACGCAAGAATGCACCCAGCGTCGATTGCGAAGCCTGCTTATCGGGCCTGCTCCTGGCTCCGGGTTTTCTTTTGGCGGGTGGTTTTTTACTGGCCATCGGACTCCTGATAAAATATATAATTCGGTGCTATACTTTCACCATAAAGGGTAAAATCATGGGGCGGCGCTTGGTGCGCTGGTAGTAAAATTTATCCAGGGTATCTTTGACCTTGGTATTAATGAAGCTCCACTCGGCGACACGGCCGCCGCTATGGTCCAGCGTCCGCGCCAGCAACTCGCGGCTTTCGTCCATCATCGACTTGAACTCCCGGGTATCGATAAAGCCCCTGGTAACGATGTCAGGTCGCCCGACCAGCTTGCCGGTCTGCCGGTTAACGGCGATAATCACCACGACGATACCGTCACGGGAAAGCATACGACGTGTGCGCAGGACAACCCCGCCGATATCGCCGACGCTCAAGCCGTCGACATAGACATGCCCCGAGCCTACCTTACCGTTTATCCTGGCGGCGCCGGCACCGAGCTCGAGGACATCGCCGTCTTCCATGACAAAGATGTTATCAGGGGAGATACCCACCGACTCCGCCAGACGGGCATGAAGGCTAAGGTGACGGTATTCCCCGTGGATGGGCACGAAATACTTGGGCTTTACCAGACTTAGTATCAATTTCAATTCTTCCTGGCTGCCGTGGCCGTGGACGTGAACCTGCCCCAGCTTACCGTACATCACCCGGGCACCCTGCTTGAATAAGTTGTCTACTGTCCTGTTGACCAGCGATTCATTGCCCGGCACGGGCGTAGCCGACAGCACTATGGTATCGCCGCGCTGTATATGCACGTGGCGGTGGTCGCGGTTGGCCATGCGCACCAGGGCGGAGGTGGGCTCTCCCTGACTACCGGTAGTTACCAGGACTATCCTATCGGGTGGCAGGCCTTTTACCTCGTCAATCCTGCCCAGTATGCCGTCCGGGGCGTTGAGATAACCGAGCTCCAGGGAAATGCGCACCGTATCCGACATACTGCGGCCGACGATAAAAACACGACGCTGGTACTTGGCGGCGGCATCGATGACCTGCTGCACCCGCGATATCAGCGAGGAAAAGGTGGTGACAATCACTCTGCCCGGCGCGTTGGCAATTACCTGTTCCAGAGACTCGCCGACTATTTGCTCGGAGGGGGTATACCCGGGAAGCTCGGCGTACGTAGAATCGGAAAGCAGGAGCAAAACCCCCTGGGCACCAAGTGTTGCCAGGCGCGAAAGGTCGGTCCCTTTGCCGCTGACCGGGGTATGATCAATCTTAAAATCGCCGCTGTGAATAATAACTCCCTCCGGCGTACGCACGATGATACCGGCGGCATCCGGGATACTGTGACAGACGGGGAATAGTTCGACCTTAAACTTGCCGAGGGTGATTTCTTTACCGGTTTCCAATACCTTCAGGTTGACTCCCTCACGTGTCCTTCTCTCCTTCAGCTTGACTCGGATGAGCCCGTTGGTGAGCTTCGTGGAATATACGGGTGCATTATCAAGCTGGGGGAGTAAATAGGGCAGGGCGCCGATATGGTCTTCATGACCGTGGGTGATAATAATGCCCCTTACTTTTTCCTTTCTTTCCACGACATAGCTAACATCGGGAATAACCAGGTCGATGCCGAGCATTTCTTCTTCAGGAAACATGAGGCCAGCGTCAATGATAATGATATCATTCTCGTACTCCAGCACCATCATGTTCTTACCTATTTCACCCAGTCCGCCGAGAGGGATTAGTTTTAATTTAGACTTTGACATAATGTTATACCTCAAACATATTCAGCTGCTGCGGTTGAGGCTTTTCTTCCTGTATGTTCGTGGCTTCAGCCAGTATCTTGGGAATCTTGAGCATATCGGCCTCTATGGCCTGTTTAAGGCTTTGCTGGTGCAGAGCCGCCGCCGGATGGTACATTGCATAATAAATAACATCATCGCGCTTCTGGGCCATACCGTGAATCTTACTGATGCTTTTACCGGGGAAGTACATCGCCATGGAATAACGCCCCAGGGTAACAATCATTTTAGGCTTAATAATTTCAATCTGGCTGTCCAGCCAGGGACGGCAGTTCTGCATCTCCGTGGGCAGGGGGTCCCGGTTGTTGGCGGGGCGGCATTTGATGACATTAGCTATATAGACCTGCCGGCGATTCAGGTTAATAGAATCCAGCAGCTTATCGAGGAACTGCCCGGCCGGCCCTACAAAGGGACGTCCCTGCTGGTCCTCATGCCAACCGGGCGCCTCGCCAATAAACATAATATCCGCATCCTCCGCCCCCTCACCGGGCACCACCTTCGTGCGGTATTTAGCTATCTCACACTTCTGACAGAGCGCTATCTGCTGGTAAAGTTCGTTTAGCGGTGACATCGCAATACCTTAAATAAAAATATACCTTTTTCCTTGAGGTATGATAACACCGCTGATAGGTCAAGTCAATTAATAGCATGACATAATATCATAAAATAGAGGGGATATATGAATATAACCGACTAGAGTTCTACCAGCTTGACGGAATAAACGTCGGGTATGGCCAGTATGCGTTTCTGCTGCTTTTCCGGCAGAGGCTCATCCAGCGTGAGCACCAGTAAAGCCTGGCCCCTCGGCTTGAGACGCCCCAGGTGCATGGAGCTGATATTGATATCGGCGTCACCAGTGATTTTACCAATCGCCCCGATAAAGCCGGGGCGGTCAAGGTGGTCGCTGAACAGGAAGTAAGACCCGGGTACGGGCACAATATCCAGCCAGTATTCGTTGACACGCACGATGTGAGATTCATTATGCATAACGGTACCGGCGACGGCACAGAGGCCCCGGTTGGTAGATATCTCCACCGTCAGGAGGCTGGCGTAGTTTTCACAGGTAGCCTCTTTTTCTTCTACGACGGTAAGACCGCGCTTGGCGGCTATAAGGTTGCAGTTGACGATGTTAACACGCTCTTCGCTAATGCCTTCGAGCAGGCCGCCGACAACAGCCGCCTTGAGAGCATTGGTATCATAGTTGGCGATATCGCCTTCGTACTTAATACGGATAGTCCTTGCCTGCCCCTCGGACAGCGTGTAGACTATCCTGCATAACGTCTTCGCCATCTCCATATAGGGCGCCAGTACCGCCAGCGTCTCCGAGGGTATGTAAGGCACGTTAATAGCCGAACGGGCAGGCTGCCCCTGAAATACATCGATAATCTGCTCGGCGACATCCCTGGCAGCGAGCACCTGCGCCTCCGTCGTGGAAGCACCCAGGTGCGGGGTCACGATAATATTATCCACTCTGAAGAGGATACTCTCCGTGCAGGGCTCTTTCTCAAAAACATCAATAGCCGCACCGGCTATTTTCTTTTCATTTATCGCCTTGACCAGCGCCACCTCGTCGATGAGACCACCCCGCGCGCAGTTAATAATACGCGCCGAATGTTTGCACATGGCCAGTTCTTTAGCCCCAATAATGCCCCGGGTCTGCGCTGTCAGCGGCATGTGGAGGGTAATGAAGTCCGATTGCTTGAACAGCGTCTTCAGGTCGACCAGTTCTACCTGGAGATTATTGGCATATTCTTCAGAAATCAGGGGGTCGCTGCCCAGCAACTTCATCTCGAATCCCTGCGCGCGCTTGGCAACCTCCGAGCCGACATTACCCAGGCCGATAATGCCCAGCGTTTTGCCCCGTAGCTCCGTCCCTATAAAGTCGTTCCGACGCCATACGCCGGACTTAAGAACCGTATCAGCCTGCGGGATATTACGCGCCGATGCCAGCAAAAGGGCAATGGCATGCTCGGCGGCGGATACCGTGTTGCCGGTAGGAGCGTTTACCACGACAACGCCGCAACGCGTTGCCGCTTCGACATTTACATTATCGATGCCGACGCCGGCGCGGGCTATTACCTGCAGCTTTTTCCCGGCCTCGATAATATCTGCCGTAACCATCGTCTGACTGCGCACCATCAATGCCTCATACTCGCCAATGACGGCAATTATCTCCTCCGGTTTCAGACCGACTTTAACATCTACCCGGGCTTCTTTCCGCAGGTTCTTTATACCCTCCTCGGATATCTTATCGGTAATCAGTACCCTTTTCTGTTTATCCGCCATATGTTATCCTTTATTTCCTTGCTCCGGTAAATCCCACCCTGGGCAGGACTTCCTTAAGCGCCGCAAGCACTTCCTTGATATCTTCCTCGGTCACCAGGCCGAGGTGCCCGATGCGGAATATTTTACCATCAAGATGCTGCTGTCCGCCAGCCAGCACTATTCCGTGCTCCGATTGCATCAGCTGGCGCATCTTCTTACCGTCGACTTCTTCAGGAATAGCCACGGCGGTGACGGTATTCGAGGCATACTTTTCATCGGCAAATATCTTAAGCCCCAGATTTTTTATACCATCGCGCGTCATCTGGCCGATGCGTGCCTGTTCGGCAAAGACGTTCTTTATTCCTTCTTTGAGTATCATTTTCAAAGATACCGAAAGACCGTATACCACCGAGACAGCCGGCGTCCACGGATTCTCGGCTTTCTCATTATAATAGCTTTTGGCTTTGCCGAAATCCCAGTAGAAACGCGGCATTTTGGCTTTCCCGTATGCCTGCCACGCCTCCCGGCTGACACTCACCATAGCCAGGCCCGGCGGCACCATCCAGCCCTTCTGCGAACCCGTGATGACAACGTCACAGGCCCATTTATCCACCGGCAGGTCGATTGAAGACAGGCTACTAATGGCATCGACGAGAAGCAGCTTGCCGGCGTCTTTCACCACTTTGCTGATGGACTCAAGGGGATTGGTAACGCCAGTGGAAGTCTCGTTGTGGGTCACCAGCACCGCTTTAATGTCCTTATTTTCCCTGATAATTTTAGCGACATTATCGGGGTCGGCGGCTTTGCCCCACTCGAAATTGAGCGGCACAACGTCAGCCCCGAAGGCTTTGGCAATATTCGCCCAGCGGTCTCCGAAAACGCCGATGGATACCGAGAGTATTTTGTCACCCGGCGAGAGCATGTTCACCACGGCGGCTTCAAGACCGCCGGTACCCGAACCGGTCAAAATATATAAATCGTTTTTAGTCTGGAAGACCTGTTTGAGTTCCTCGGTAACCTCCGTGTGTATTTTTTTATACTCCGGCCCGCGATGGTTAATCATGGGCCAGCCCATCGCCTGCAAGACTTCCGGCGGGCAGGGGGTCGGTCCGGGAACTCTCAATTGTGCCATTTATGTCTCCTTATATTGTCTATGTACCTGATTTCTTTACTCTAACATACAGGCGCTTGCCCACCTGTATGATACTATCATTATTAACCGGCATATTAAATTCGGCCACCTTTTGGCCGTCTATTTTCACCGCTCCCTGTTTAATCAGGCGCACGGCCTCGCTCATGCTGCCGGCCAGATTATTAACAACGAGTAATCTTCTTATATCAGGACTGTCTTCAGTTACGCTGACGGCGGGCATTTCATCCGGCACTTCTTTGTTCTGGACTACCTTCTCGAAATGCTTTTCCGCCCCGTCCGCCTCTTCAAGGCTATAAAGCTGGGTGACTATCTCCCGGGCGAGGCGTTTTTTCAACTCCATCGGGTTGGTGCCGCTATCAAGTTCTTTCTTAATTTCATCGAGTTCCTTATCGGGGACATCGGTGAGCAGTTCGAAGTACGGTAAAATAAGGCCGTCAGTGATGGACATGGTCTTGCCGTAGATAATCTCGGGCGGTTCGGCAATACCGATATAGTTGCCCACACTCTTGCTCATCTTCTGAACGCCGTCGGTACCCACCAGCAGCGGCGTCATGAGAATCTGCTGCGGGCTTTGCCCCATCATGGACTGCAGTTCTCTGCCCACCAGGAGGTTAAACTTCTGGTCGGTCCCCCCGAACTCAACATCCGCCTGTATAGCCACGGAGTCATAGGCCTGCATCAGCGGGTAGAGCAGCTCCGTGATTGCTATAGGTTTTCCATCGTTAAACCTTTTATTAAAATCGTCCCTGGCCAGAAACTGTGCGACGGTAAACTTGCTCGTCAGGCGCACAACGTCAGCCAAATCGAAATCTCCGAACCACTCGCTTTGCCATTTTATATCGGTTTTTTCCTTGTCAACAACCATGAAGAACTGCTTCATGTAGGTATCGGCATTGGCTTTGACTTCCTCCGCCGAGAGCATCTTACGCGTCGCCGATACCCCGCTGGGGTCGCCTATCTGCGCCGTCCAGTCGCCCACTATAAGTATTACCTGGTGACCCAGCTCCTGGAACTGACGCAGCTTTCTAAAGACGACCGTATGACCGAGGGTAAGGTCGGGAGCGCTGGGGTCGAGGCCGAACTTGAGTCGCAGCTTCCTGCCGGACTTTAACAGCCTGACCATCTCTTCTTCGATGATGACTTCTGCTACCGCCCGCCGCAGTAGATATTTAAAATCTCCAGTATTCATGGATTTACCTGCGGTTGCCATGATTAATTCAAGCCTATAGATTCAAGTATCTTCTTGCCGCGCCTTACATCTTCGGCGACCTGTTTTTTAAGCTCATCCACACTGGCGAATTTCTTCTCGTTACGAAGTTTGGCAACAAAGTCGACCGATAGTTCATGACCGTACAGGTCGCCGCTATAATCAAGCAGATAAGACTCGATAGTACGCTCGATGCCGCCGAACGTAGGGTCTTTGCCGACATTCGTCATCGATTGATATATTTTACCGTTAATGTGCGCCAGGCCGGCGTAAACACCGTCAGGCGGCAGGGCCTGCCCGGAATTAACGTCCAGATTGGCGGTAGGGAACCCAAGGCCGCCTCCCCGCCCGGCTCCGGTTACCACCTCACCGTGAAGGCTGAAGTATCGGCCAGTCAGCCGGTGCACCTTTTCCATATTGCCCTCGGCCATGGCTTTTCTGATGGCCGTGCTGCTGACTACCTCTCCGTTGATTTTCAGCGGCGGCACCACAGTGACATCGAAATCTATTTCATCTCCGAGTCGACGGAGCGTATCGGTATCGCCTTCTCTCCCTTTACCAAGGGCAAAGTCCGCGCCGATTACTATCCCGCGCATCTTGAGATGTTTTATTATAAGACCGATAAAACGGCGGGAATCCAGCCGGGCCAGCTCTTCATCGAACGACAGAGGCACGATAACATCGACGCCTTCATTCTGGAGTAACATTATTCTCGTCTGTATATCAGTTAAATAGGGCAGCTTTATCTTTGAATTAAGCAAGTCCTCGGGATGCTGACGAAACGTCACTATGCCGGAAAGCATACCTTTTCGGCCAGCCTGTTTCAGCAACTCTGAAATCAGCTGCTTATGCCCCAGATGCACGCCATCGAACACGCCAACAGTTATAATCGTATCTTTTTCAGACGAAAATTTTGCTAACTCTTCCTCAACCAGCACGGCTTCTCCTCCAACTCAAACCAACCCGATTTATCTCTATTATACTATACAAGCCCAGCCTAGCGTCAAACGTGAACACTACGCTGATTTTTGAAACCGCTATGCGAATATTGAAGCTGCGCCGGAGGCAATTCCCGGATTATCTAAAACTATAACAGACCAGCCCGGCCGGCGTCTTGGGGTAGAAATAGGTGGATTTACGGGGCATGCGGTCGCCACTATCGGCGATTGCCTTGATAACCGCCGGTTTTACCGGGTTTACGATAACCGCCAGCTGGTATTCCTGCTCCATGACCCTTTTAACCGCCTCGAGGGTATCATTGGTATAGTCGAGAAATGCCCCGATTTTCTCATGGGTCAGCCCCAGAAGGTCTTCCAGTATCACGTGGTCGACGATGCTCACATCCAGCTTCTGATAAATATCCGAGTGAAAGTACGGAATCATGGGGCTTACCTTACTGAAATCGCGGAGCGTCAGCAACATGAGCCGTTCACGGTCAAAACCGTAAAGGACCAATTTTAACTCATCCGCATTTTCAGACAGAAGTTTGTTAATCTGCGATAGTGTATCAGCTTTGTCTAACGGCATTTCCTCAACGCCGAAGCACGTCTTTAAACCAGCCATCAAACCGTCAAGCGCCGACGGTGACAGACCCCTGACCAGGCGATGCGCCGGCAGGATAACGAGCCCCGGGTCGTTGAAATCTACCAACGACATCATCACAAAATCGTACGGCTGTTCTTCCACCCCGGATGAAGAAGTGGTGCGTCTCTCTCGCCGATAGGTCAGGGCGCTTTCATAGCGGTGGTGACCGTCGGCGATATAGAGCAGCTGTTCGTTCAGACATTCACGTATACGCCCGATTACATTCTTATCCGCGATGGGCCATAACCGATGGCTCTCACCGCTGCCGACATCGGCTTCCAGTAGAGGCTTCCCGGAGGTCTGACTGTCCAGCAAGGAGGATATCACTCCTTCGCTATCTTCGTAGAGCGCCATGATAGGGCTTGTATCGGCCTGAATCGCCCATAAAAGCTGCAATCGGTCACCTTTAGGACGGGATAAAGTGCCTTCGTGTGGGCGGACAATCATCTTCTCCCACTCCTCCAGTTTTACCAGACAGCAAATGCTGCGACGCCGGCACCCGATTCCCTGACGCGTGAAAAGGTGGTCGGCTACATAGATAGACGGCTCTTTATCAACCTCGAGGATACCCTGTCCCAGCCATTTCTCCAGCGCGGCCGCGGCGCGTGTATACCTGTTCTCCGTACCTTTATCGGACGGCAGCTCACGCCCGAATTCGATTCTTACGAAATTGCGGTCGCTGCGCTGATACAGCTCCTGTTGAACCTGGGGATTAATGACATCGTAGGGAGGGCAGAGGACTTCCGACAGTTCTTTCACCTGCAATGGATTGTAGTGTACCCCGTGAAAAGGGCGAATATCCGCCAAATTTGGCTCCCTAACCGTTATATGAAGAAGTCTTCCTTACAAGTTTAACGTATGGCGGTGAAATAGCGCAAGTGTTAGTCCTGCATATTAAATTATATAATTATGCAAAAATCCCGCAGTTCCGTTATACTTTATATGAACTCGATATCCGGAGGTTACTTTGATAGTCAGGAAACTGGTAGTAGGACCGTATACGAGCAACTGTTATATCGCAGGGTCGGAAGCGACCGGGGAAGGTATGATAATCGACCCCGGCGCGAATGCTAAAGAGATACTGCGGGCCGTCGAGAAGCTGGGACTGACGATAAAACTCATCGTTTTGACTCACCGCCACCCCGACCATGTAGGCGCAGCGGCACAGGTCAAGGAAGCCACTGGCGCCGGGATGGCCGCCCATGCCGAATGCGCCAGGTACCTGCCACAATCGCCGAGCTATGTTTACGAATCGTCTTTCGAAGGCGCCCCTAAGGCCGAGCGCATCCTTGAGGAAGGCGACAGAATCGATATCGGCGACTTGCACTTTACCGTCCTGCACACGCCGGGGCACACGCCCTGCGGTATCAGCATTTACGGCGAAGGTCACGTCTTTACCGGGGACACTCTATTCAACTATGGAATCGGCCGGTACGACCTCATCGACAGCGACTACGATTCGCTGATAAACGGCATTAAAACCAAGCTGCTTACCCTTCCCCCGGAGACCATCGTACACCCCGGCCACGGCCCGGACTCCACCATCAGCACGGAGAAGCGGGCCAACCCTTTCTTGAAATAGAAGACCACAAACCGTACTGTCATTCCCGCGCAGGTGGGAATCCAGTGGGAGGGGTAAGGGGGTTCTGGATTCTCGGGTCAGGCCCGAGAATGACAATATAATAAGAAACGAGCCTTAAATAGAAAGGGGCATGACCTTTATCAATCATGCCCCTTATACTTTTTAAGCAAGTATTTTATACCGAGATGAACAGCGGGCACATCACCAGCGTGACGGTGGCGAGGAGTTTTACCAGCACGTGCAGCGAAGGCCCGGCGGTATCCTTGAGCGGGTCGCCGACAGTATCGCCGACGACTGCCGCCTGATGTGCGAATGTCTTTTTGCCGAGTACTTCGCCGTTTTCATCCTTTAACTGCCCGTCCTCAATCATCTTCTTGGCGTTGTCCCAGGCGCCGCCGCCGTTGTTCATGTAGGATGCCATCAAGATACCGACGATGGTACCAACCATGAGCACCGCCGCCACAACCATGGCGGCGTCATAGCCTCCCGGTACAAAGCGGAAGACCACCCCGATGACGATTGGCCCCAATACGGGCAGCAGTCCGGGTGCAATCATTTCCCGGAGGCCGGCGCGGGTGGTGATATCCACCGCCCTGCCGTAGTCCGGCATATGAGGATGCGCCAGGTCCTTGGGATTGAGAATCTCCGGGTCCTCACGGAACTGGCGGCGGACTTCCTCGATAATCTTGGAGGCAGTCTTGCCGACAGCCTTGATAGCCCAGGCGCTGAAGAGGAAGACAATCATGGCGGCGAGCAGCGCCCCGACGAAGACCTCGATGCGGGCAATATCAACGATATTGTAAAGACCTGTTTCGCCAAACTTGATGAAGGAAACTCTATCCAGATAAGCCTGGAAGAGCAGGAATGCGGCAAGTCCGGCAGAGACCATGGCATAGCCCTTGGTCAGGGCCTTGGTGGTATTGCCGACGGCATCCAGGCGGTCGGTTATCCGGCGCACTTCGGGTCCGGCGCCGGCCATTTCATTGATGCCGTTGGCATTATCGGTGATGGGGCCGAAGGTATCCATGGACAGTACATAAGGGCAAGTCATCAGCATTCCCATCGTGGCTACCGCCGTACCGAAGGCACCGCCACCGTGGACACTGCTCATATCACCCATCCAGAAAGATAACAGGAGAGCAAGGCCGATAACGAGCGCGGTGGCGAAAGTGGTCGAAAGACCTACCGACATTCCCATAATTATATTGGTGGCCGGGCCGGTCTTGGACGCTTCCGCAATATCCTGTACCGGTCGGTAGCGCGACTCGGTGTAGTACTGGGTAATGAAGACAATTACAATGCTGGCGATGATACCAATCGCGCCTGCCCCGAAGAGCCACCAGTTATCCAGCATGAAATAAACAGTAGCGGCCAGACCGATAACCGAGAAACCAATAGCTACGAAGTAGCCGCGGTTGAGTGCGTTCATGGCGTTCTCATTCTCTTTAGCCTTCACGCAGAGCAGGCCTATCATGCTGGCAATCATGCCGAAACCACGGACACAGAGCGGGAATAATATCCAGGCTATGTTATCCGTGGCGAGATAAGCCGCAATACCGAGTATCATAGCGCCGATATTTTCGGCAGCGGTGGACTCGAAGAGGTCGGCGCCACGGCCGGCGCAGTCACCGACATTATCGCCGACGAGGTCGGCAATCACGGCTGGATTACGCGGGTCGTCTTCCGGAATTCCGGACTCAATCTTTCCCACAAGGTCGGCACCAACATCAGCCGCTTTGGTATAGATACCACCGCCGAGCTGGGCAAAAAGCGCCACGAAGCTGGCACCGAAACCGAAGCCAACGATAAGATGCGGGGCAATCTGCGGGTTGCTGTGACCGCCGTAGGCGAAGAAGATAACGGTGACACCGATGAGACTTAAAGCCGTGATGAGAAAGCCGGACACGGCGCCGCCGCGCAGGGCGACATTAACCGCCTCCGTAAGACTTTGCTGGGCGGCGGCGGCGCAGCGTACGTTAGATTTCACTGCAATGTACATGCCGATAAAACCGGCCAGTCCGGAACAGAAAGCCCCCACGAGGAAGGCAACCGATGTACGCCAGCCGATATCAAGCGCGGTAAGCCCTTCAACCTCGGTGCCGCCCAGTACGCCCACCAGAACACCAATGACGATGGCGATTACCACCGAATAGATAGAAATGGTAGTGTACTGACGCTTGAGAAACGCCCAGGCACCCTGGAAAATTATATCGCCAATTTCTTTCATCTTGGGCGTCCCCGTGGAACGCTTGAGCACGTTCCTGGTAAGCAGTATGGCGAAGATGATTGTTATCACTCCGGCCACAGGTACAATCCAAAATATTCCTGGTAGCATATTCCCCCTTTTCCAGTAGAGCAAAAACAGCTCAAGTATTGTCTTGGATATACTTCCCGGCGAGTATTCCATATCACCGGAAACATCACCCGCCCGGCTCATTTTGAATACTTAAAAAAACAATAGAGCAGGGGTATACTAACTCCTGCTCTACGCCACTAAGTCATTTACGACTATGGTCACTTCAAAATTATACACGATTCTACACATCGTTGTCCAGAGCTTAACAACACTTGCCTTCAGCCATATTAACTCTCGCCTTAAGACCGGGTTGTTATTAACCAAACTTAATCCTGGGTATCTCGGCCTCTTTCATGCTATCGGCCATCGTCCAGAAGTAAGCCTCCCCGGTATATATCTGGAAAACAGCCAGCAGCGGGTTATCGGGCTCGGTAATGCCGAAATTCTTGACGAACGGTCTCTCTTCAATACACCTGGCTCTTATTTTCTCGTCGGTAATAAACTTAACCTTGCCGGTAACCCTCATTACCTTGTTGAAATCCTTGGTGCAATAATATGCCTCTACTTTAGGGTTCTTTTCCATCTGCTGGCACATGGCCTTGGTGGACTGTGACTGAAAATAGAACCCGGTCTCATCGGCATACCACATCCCCAGAGCCCTGACTCTCGGCTGGTCACCTTCCACGGTGGCCAGATAACAGGCCTTGTTCTCATTAGCGAAATCGGCATATTCTTTTATATCCATTTTCATATACTCCCTTTTTACAGTTACCTTATGTTTATCCCTTTGGATTCCATTTCACATCGGCGTAGCGCTCTCTCAACTTGGGTTTTTCAATTTTACCGGTAGGGTTGCGCGGTACATCACCGAAAAGGATAAGCCTTGGCCAGGCGTACTTGGGCAGCTGCGGCTCGTAGTATGCCCTCATTTCCTCTTCGGTCAGGTCTACGTCTTCTTTGGGCTGGACTATGGCAGCGACTACCTCACCGTATCTATCATCGGGGATACCAATGATGGCCACATCCTTGACCTTGGGCTGGCCGATGAGGACGGCTTCCAGGTCGACGGGGAAGATATTCTCGCCGCCGCTGATAATCAGGTCTTTCTTCCTGTCTATATAAGATATAAACCCATCCTCGTCCTGTCTTACGAGGTCGCCGGTGTAAAGCCACCCATCGCGCAGGGTCTCGGCGGTTTTTTCCGGGTTCTTGTAGTAGCATTTCATGATATTGGCGCCTTTGATAATCATCTCGCCAACGCCTCCCGCTGGAACATCATTATCATTATCATCAACAACGCGCGCGTCCAGATTAATCCGCGGATACCCGAAAGAGCCAAGTTTATGAAAATTCTCCAGGCCAAGATGCATGCAGGGTCCGGCCGATTCCGTAAGACCGTAATTTTCTTCGTAATCGATATTCGGGAAGAATTTAATAAAACGCCTTACGAGTACCGGCGGTATAGGCTGCGCGCCGGAGTGGACGAGCCGCAGGGAACTAACGTCATAATCAGCCAGTTTCAAATCGCCTCTATCAAGGGCGGTGACGATATCCTGGAGCCAGGGCACCAGCAACATGCAAATAGTTATCTTTTCTTTATTGATGGTCTCCAGTATAAGCTTGGCCGTAACTCTCTCGCCCCCGGTGGTCATGACGGCCCGACCGCCGGCAATCAGACTGCCGAACCAGTGCATTTTTCCGCCGGTATGATACAGCGGCTGGATAAGCAGGAAGGTATCATTCCGGGTCTCCCGGTGGGAGAAATTTTCGTTAACGGCGGTATGTTCCAGGCTGCGATGGCAGAGGCACGTCGCTTTAGGGTCGCCGGTGGTGCCGGATGTAAAGTAGAGACCGGCTTCGTCTTCGCCGCTCAACTCAATATCCGGAGGCACAGGCGAAGACTTTGCCAGCACATCTTCGTAAGCCTCCATGCCTTCCGGCAATTTTTCGCCCACGAAGATATAGTGTTTAATCGTCGGCACATCACCGCGGATTTCCTCGACCCTCTCGGTAAAGCTCTCATCCAGCATCATAATTTTAGGCTCGGCGATATCCACGCAATATTTAATCTGCCGGCTGATAAATCTGAAGTTAACTGGGGCTGCCATGGCACCGGTTTTGAGTATGCCGAAATAAGCCTCCAGCCACCTGGTGGAGTTCATCATCAGGTGAACGACGACATCGCCTTTCTTTATTCCCCTAGCGATGAGGGCATTGGCGACGCGGTTGGCATTATCGTCAAACTCTTTCCAGGTAACTTCTTTTCTAAAATTCTTGCTTGGAATTATCTCCACCAACGCCGTGGAATCGGGCGTTAATCTAGCGTTTCTGGCGAGTATTTCTGTTATGGTCATAATGTCAGCTCCTTCTCATCCAAATATGTTGATATCAGGGATTTAGTGAATGCGAACATGTATCAATTAAGTACATCTCATGATTGCCACTTGCTGGCATGATGGGCACGATTGATTATAGTGTATTTTGGTGAAAATTGTCAATTTACCCAGCTTGGAGCACTATCTGGCACTGTGTTATAATTCTATTAAGGAAAATTTGGAAAATGATGGAACAACTTGAAAAAATCGAAAAGCGTTACGATGAGCTTAACGAGAAGATGGCCCAGCCCGAAATAGCGACCGACCTCGACCAGCTACAGGCGCTGGCCCAGGAAAGAGCGACCATCGAAGATACCGTAACGACGTACCGCAAACACAAAGACGCGCAAAAGTCGCTGGAAGAAACCAGGGCTATGCTGAACGACGACCTCGATGAGGAAATGACGAACCTGGCCAGGCAGGAAATAGAGTCGCTGGAAACACAACTGAAGGAGCTGGCGGAGAGACTAAGGCTGTCCCTGTTGCCCAAAGACCCCAACGACGAGAAGGATATCATCATGGAAATACGGGCGGGGACGGGTGGTAACGAGGCAGCGTTATTTGCCGCCGACCTCTTCCGCATGTACACCAGATACGCTCAAAACCACCGCTGGAAGACCGATATCATCAGTATGAGCGAAAGCGGCATCGGCGGCTTTAAAGAAATAATCTTCGAGGTAAAAGGCGAGGGCGCTTACAGTCGTCTTAAATACGAGAGCGGCGTCCACCGCGTCCAGCGCGTGCCCGTTACCGAGGCCTCCGGTAGAATTCATACCTCCACGGCTACGGTGGCCGTATTACCCAAGGCCGAGGAGGTGGATATAGGCATCAACCCCGACGACCTCAAGATAGACGTTTTTCACAGCGGCGGCGCCGGGGGACAGAACGTTAACAAGGTCGCCACGGCCATACGCATGACCCATCTCCCTACGGGCATGGTCGTTGTCTGCCAGGACGAGCGCTCGCAGCTCCAGAATAAGGTAAAAGCCATGTCCGTACTCCGCACGCGTCTTCTGGATATCGAACGGCGCAAACAGCAGGAGCAAATTACCTCGGACAGACGCTCGCAGGTAGGCACGGGCGAACGCGCCGAGAAGATAAGGACGTATAATTACCCGCAGGACCGCATTACCGACCACCGCATCAGCACGAACATTCACAACCTGCCCAGGTTTATGGAGGGCGAGCTTGACGAGCTTATCGACTCCCTGACCGCCAACGAGCAGGCCGAGCAACTCGAGGGACAATCAGTGTGAACCGCCGACAGGCTTTAACTCTTTCCCGCAGGACCCTGGCAGACAATCATATCGACGACGCATCACTTGAAGCAGAAATTCTCTTAAGACACGCGCTCGAGATAAATCGCGTTCAACTTTATTCGGACCTTGAACGCGATATAATTCCCCTGCATGAAGAAGCCCTGAAGAAATTACTGGAACGCCGTATTCAAGGGGAGCCATCGGCCTATATCACCGGACACCGTGAATTCTACGGACTCGATTTCCGGGTCGACCGTGATGTCCTCATCCCACGTCCTGAAACCGAAATGCTGGTTGAAAAAGCTATAAGCCTTACCCGCAGCCACCCCATATCCAGCATAGCCGATATCGGCACCGGCTGCGGCGCCATAGCCCTTAGCCTGGCGGTGAATCTCCCGACCGTAACTATTTATGCCACAGACGTATCGGCAGCAGCCCTGGGAGTCGCCCGGGCCAACTGTCGCAAACACGGCGTGACGGATAGAATCATCCTGCTGGAAGGCGATATGCTGGAGCCGCTGCCGGAACCCGTCGATATAATAATCGCCAACCTGCCGTACGTCAGAGAATCCGATATGCCACCCGGCGGCCGTTTGAGATTCGAGCCGGCCCTGGCGTTAAACGGAGGTGAAAACGGACTTGATGGGATAATGTCTTTATGCCATCAAGCAGGTAATAAACTCCGTGGTAACGGTTTTATTCTCCTGGAGATAGGACAGGGGCAGGCCGAAGCCGTAACCGCACTTTTCCAGGATATTTTCCCGTCGTCCCGGATTGAAATCGAAAGTGATTTAGCCGGAATAGAGCGTATCGCCAGCTTGCGTTTGACATTGAGTCGGAATAGATGCTAAATTAAAGCTGAATTCCTTCAAAATTAGATTCATTAAACCTCTAGAAAGAGGGCATGTTTCAGATGAATATAATCGTTTGCGTCAAACAGGTTATCGACCCAGAGGCACCGCCGAGCACATTTAATATCGGTGCCGACAGCAACAAAGCTGAAATGCACGGCGTTCCGCCGGTAATCGATCCTTACGGAGAGTTCGCGGTAGAGGCGGCTTTGAGGATTAAAGAAGCCAAAGACAGCAAAATTACGGTAATCAGCCTGGGCGCTGGCCTATCGCGCGAAGTTATTAAAAAGCCGCTGGCCATGGGCGCCGATGGACTTGTTCTGCTGGAGGACGAGGCCTACACAGGCGGCGACAGCTGGTCGACAGCTACCGCGCTGGCCGCCGCCATCCAGAAAATCGGGGAATACGACCTTATCCTTTGCGGTCGTGAAGCCTCGGATACCAACGCCGGACAGACCGGGCCGGGAATCGCCGAGATACTGGGGCTGCCCTGCGTGACGATAACACGCAAAATTGATATTACCGACGGCAAAGCCAAAGTGGAAAGGGTAACCTCGGACGGCTACGATGTTATAGAAATGCCAATCCCGGCGGTAATAACCGTCAGCAACGAAATAGGAGAGCCGCGCTACCCAACAATAAAGGGAATTATGGCCGCCAAGAAAATCGAGCCGGTGGTCTGGAAACCAGCCGATATAAACTTGGATACTTCCCAAATAGGGGAGGCCGGGCAGCATACCCGGCTGCGCAAGCTGTTTCAGCCGGTACATGAAGGCAAATGCGAGTTCGCCGAAGGGGACAGCCCCGAAGAAGCGGCGGTAAACCTGGCACAAAAATTAAGGGAAGCTAAAATATTATAACCCGCTTTCACAGGTTCTTAACAATTAATGATTAATATTATGGGAGCTAATGATGGCCGATTATAAAGGAATAGCGGTTTACTGTGAGATAAAGAATAATAATATCCTGCCGATTTCCGCCGAAGGACTCGGTATAGGCAGAAAGCTGGCCGATGACTCCGGCCAGGAGTTGGCGGCGGTACTGGTCGGCAGTAATACCGGCAGTCTTGCCCAGCAGGCCATCGCTCAAGGCGCCGACAGGGCGTACGTCGTTGATGACCCGTTACTCAAAGACTATAATACGGACGCCTACGTTAATGTCATGGAGAAGGTAATAAGCCAGATAACTCCCCAGGTTCTTATCATGGGGCAGACCGATTCCGGACGCGACCTGGCTCCAAGGCTGGCTTTCCGGATGGGGATTACGGTCACCATGGACTGCGTCGACCTGGCCATAGACCCGGAATCGAAGCGCCTGCTTCAAACCAAGCCCGTTTACGGCGGTAACGCGCAGGCCGTTTTTACCAGCGAGTCCGACCCCCAGATGGTTACCATACGCACCAAAGCCATGACAGCCCTCGAACCGGACGCTTCCCGGAAAGGAGAGGTTACCAATATCGCCGCCGACTTGAAAGAGTCCGATATCAGAACGAAGATAGTGGAAAGAGTGGTAGAAGAGGTAGCCGGTTTGAAAATCGAAGATGCCGAGATAGTAGTCTCCGGAGGCAGGGGTATCGGCAGCGCTGAAGGATTCCAGCAGCTCGAAGAACTGGCAAAAATACTCAAGGGGGCGGTGGGGGCAAGTCGTCCGCCCTGCGATAACGGCTGGGTCCCGGATACCGTACAGGTAGGGCTTACCGGCAAGATAATCGCGCCGGAACTATATTTCGCCATAGCCATATCCGGCTCCAGTCAGCATATGAGTGGCTGTTCCGGTTCAAAGGCAATTGTGGCGATTAACAAAGATGTAGAAGCGAATATTTTCCGCCAGGCGCGTTTCGGCGTCGTGGGCGACTGGAAAAAGGTGCTCCCGGCTTTTACCGAAAAGGTTAAAGAGCTTCGGGCCTCTTGAGATACTATGGCCGCGCTAAATACCTTTTTTAACATCTTGAACTTAAAAAAAGTAATTTGCTATAATACGTTATTGAACAATATGACTCTATTTTAATATGTGTTCGTAAGGTGGTAAAAATATGAAAGTTTTAAAATTTTTCTCTCTCCTGGTTCTTCTCGCAATGCTGACAACCTTCTCCCTGACTGGCATCGTCCTGGCACAGGACGGAGAAGAGGCTGCCACGGATAATACTACCCCGGAAGTCGAGCCTATATCAGAGGAACCCCCGGAGCCCGAACCTATCGCCGCAGTGGAAGAAGAGACTATCAGCATGTCTACCGAATACCCGGAGATAGAGGCGATTGCTACAGAAAGCTTTGAATACAGTGTAAAGCTTGATTACAAAGGGGCAGAAGACAGGATTTTTGACCTGAATACCATAGTGCCCGCGGGCTGGAGCGCTTATATAACCCCGCAATATGAATCAATCAGGATACCTTCAATAAAAATAGAAGGCTCGGAATACGCAGTCAGCTCAAAGTCCGTTAAAGTGAATGTCAGCCCCCCGACCTGGCCGATAGCCGAGCCTGACGAATATATCATAACCCTGGAGGCAACCTCCGACGACGTGGTCGGTTCAATCGAGCTTACCGCAAAAATTGCCGCCAAGTATGTCCTGGAAGCCAAACCGGCCAACGAGCTATACAATACCAGGGCCAAGGCCGGCAAGGACAACATTTTTACCTTAGACGTTACCAACTACGGCACAGACTCCCTGAATAATATAACCTTCTCTACAAACCATCCGGAAGGATGGGAAATAACGTTCACACCGGAGAAGATAGACGTTTTAGAGATAATCACGCCGAAAACCGTCGATGTCAATATTAAACCCCCGCCAAAGACGGTAGCCGGCGACTACATGGTTACCTTGAGGGTGAACGGGAAAGAGGCTTCAGCCGATAAAATATCCGTCCGCGTTACCGTGGAAACACCCACTATCTGGGGATGGGTCGGCGTGGCTATTATTGCCGTCGTCATTATCGGCCTGATTGTAATCTTTATGAGATTCGGCCGGCGATAGTATATGACTGATACATTGGCTATAGATACCAAAGACCTCACCAAGAACTACGGTAAGGTCACGGTGGTTGACCACCTTAATTTCCATGTCAGGGATAACGAGGTGTTCGGCCTGCTGGGACCCAATGGCGCCGGAAAGACAACCACTATTCTGATGCTGCTGGGACTAACTGAACCGGCATCGGGCACGATACGGGTGTGCGACTTTAACCCGTCCCGTGAGCCCCTTAAAATCAAGCGAATAGTGGGTTATCTCCCCGAGGCGGTCGGCTTCTACGACGACCTTACCGCCAGGGAAAATTTGAGATTCATCGCCGACCTGAACAATATCAGTGCCCCGGAGACCGAGCGCCGCATTGACGAAGTTCTGGAAATGATGGGCCTGACCGAAGAGAGGGACATGGTAACCGGCAAATTCTCACGCGGCATGAGACAGCGCCTGGGCATTGCCGACGTCCTTATCAAACAACCGAAACTGGTGATACTGGACGAGCCCACCTCCGGTCTCGACCCGGCTGGAATCAACCAGCTCCTCGATATCATTGCCGGCCTGCCCAAGATGGGAACCACCGTTTTACTGTCTTCACACCAGCTGTACCAGGTCCAGAGAGTATGTCACAGTGTCGGCATACTTTCCAGGGGCAAGATGGTAATCGAAGGGACTATTGACGAACTCGGCAGGGAGGCAATGGCGGGCGGCCGTTACATAATAGAGGTTGAAACAGCCGAACCAAATTCTGAACTTGTTGATATTATCCAGAAAATCAAGGGCGTAGAAAAAGTCGAATCCGATGGCACGACTCTTAAAATCAGCACCGATTCCGATTTACGTTCGCAAATATCCAAGGCGGTAATCGATAAAGGCGCCTTACTTGTGCAGATGAAGGCCCATGAATTCTCTCTGGATGATATTTATATGAAGTACTTTAAGGAGAATTAGGATTACATAATGATAGCCATAATACGCAAGGAACTGGCAGATTATTTCAACAGCGTCAGATTTCTGGTACTTTTCCTTCTGTTACTGGTGGCCGGCGGCGGCGGTCTTTACGCAGCCAGCCATGGCATTCGTACGGCCCTGCAAGAGAGCGACGCAGTTACCCAGGGCGGCTTTATTTTCCTGGCCTTGTTCACATCTTCCTGGGGCGGCATACCGGTCTTCACCATGATTATCGCCATTATCATTCCGATCACCGGCATCGTTTTGGGTTTTGATGCCATCAACAGCGAGCGCTCCGGCGGCACGTTGAGTCGTCTCCTGGCCCAACCCGTCTACCGGGACAGCGTTATCAACGGCAAGTTCCTGGCCGGTATTATATCTATGTCCCTTATGGTAGGCACAACATTGTTACTTGTAGCCGGTTTCGGACTAAGGATGATAGGGGTACCACCCACCTCCGATGAAATAATCAGGCTCTTTATTTACGGGCTCCTTACCGTTGTATACGGGGCATTCTGGATGGGGCTGGCAATGTTGTTTTCCGTTATCTTCCGCCGGGCCGCAGGTTCTTTGCTGATTCCGATTGTTATCTTTCTTATCATTTACTTTTTCTGGGTATTTTTAGGCTTTGGTCAGGCCATCGCCAACGCCGTTGCTCCCATAAGCGCCGAAAGCGATATCGCAACCCAGATTCAACAGGCGGGAATGCAGCAGACCATAAGAAGTCTCTCTCCCAGCTTCCTTTTCCAGGAAGCGTATCTGGTGCTGCTTATCCCAATATGGAAAGGCATAGGCGCCATAACGTACAGCGATTTATCTTATATGCTGGCCAATCCCCTTAGCCTCGGGCAGAGCCTGCTGGCCATCTGGCCCCACATAGTCAGCCTGGTGAGTTTGAGCGCCATCTGCTTCGGCATCAGCTATATCATCTTCATGAAGCAGGAAATCAGAGCTACATAAAAAGAGTAACGCCCCATCATCGATAGAGCGCCACAGCTTGTTCAAACACCGGTATGACCGGTTGTTATTCTTTTTCCGATTGTTTCTGGGCGACTATTTTCTGCGTGATTTGAGCCGGCACCTCTTCATAGTGGTCGAACTCCATGGTATAGGCCGCCCGTCCCTGCGTCATCGACTTCAAATCGATAGCATATCGCTGGACTTCGGCCATTGGCACCTGGGCTTCGATGACGTTGCTGCCGCCTTCGGGGTTCATGCCAAGCACGCGGGCCCGCTTGGTATTAAGGTCGCCGATGATATCCCCGGTAAGGTCGTTGGGTACGGTCACTTTGAGATTCATAATCGGCTCCAGCAAAATCGGCTGGCCATCGGCCATTCCTTTTTTAAACGCTCCGGCCCCGGCTATCTTGAAGCATATTTCCGAGGAGTCTACCGGGTGGAAGCTCCCGTCGTAGAGAGTAGTCTTGATGCCGACTACCGGATAACCAGCCAGCGCGCCCTCCTGGTATGCCTCGTGGACTCCTTTTTCCACCGCCGGTATATAATTTTTCGGCACCGAACCGCCGACAATCTTGTCGCCGAACTCATTGTCACCACGCTCCGGTAATGGTTCCATCGACAGCAGGACATGCCCGTACTGCCCGTGACCGCCGGACTGTTTCTTATGCTTATATTCGGCCTTGGAAGCCACTGTAATTGTCTCCCGGTAAGGTACTTTGGGGATAGCCAGTTCTACATTTACCCCGAACTTGCTCTGCATTTTATCCGCGGCAACGGCAAGATGGGTATCACCCATGCCGGAGAGAATTGTCTCGCCGGTGCCCAACTCGCGGTGCACCGTTAAAGTGGGGTCTTCTTCAGCCAGGCGGGAAAGAGCCGTCCCCATCTTATCCACATCGGTCTTGGTCTTGGGATACACGGCCTCCCGGAATGTCGGATTGGGGAACACGATGGGTGTTAGCACGGCGGGTTTATCCTGTACGCAGAGCGTATCCCCGGTACCGGTCACGTTCAACTTGGCCACAGCGCCGATATCACCGGCGCTGACCTCATTTACCGGCTCCTGTGTCTTGCCTCTCATCATGAACAACTGCCCGACTCTCTCAGCGGCCTTCTGATTGGCGTTATATACCTGGGAGTTACTGCTGATAACACCGTTATAAACGCGGAAGTAGGTCAATTTCCCGACATAAGGGTCGGCGGTGGTTTTAAACACCAGGGCGGCCAGCGGTGATTTCTCATTCGGCTCTGCGGAGGAGCCATCGCTGAAGGATATCTGTTGCTCCCCGGCTACGGGCAGGTAGGCACAGATGGCATCCATCAAGCGGTTAACGGCCACATTTTGTATTGCTGCGCCGGCCAATATGGGTACAATACGACCGCTTACGACTGCCTGGCGTAATGCCCCGGTGAGCTCTTCAGGGGTTATTTCTTCACCGCCCAGGTATTTCTCAATAAGAGCGTCGTCAACCTCGGCAATAGTCTCCAACAGCTTCTCGCGATAATTATCTACCTGCGCTTTCAAATCTTCCGGGATATCCCCCTCGGTGGATTCGGTACCGGTATACGCTTTCATGGTCAGCAGGTCGACTACTCCCTTAAAGCCCGTATGCGTGCCGATAGCCACCTGCAGCGGCCAGCATTTCGGTCCGAGTTTCGCTCTTACTTCTTCCACAATTTTTAAAAAGTCGGCGTTCTCACGGTCCATCTTGTTAACGAAAACCAGACGAGGCAGCTTCGCCTCTTCACAATATTCCCAGACCATCTCCGTGCCGACCTCTACACCGGAGGCGGCGCAGACGACTATAACAGCCCCTTCACTAACACGCATGCCCGCCTTGACCTCCCCGACGAAGTCCGTATAGCCCGGCGCATCGATAACATTTACCTTGGCATTTTGCCACTCACAGGGCAGCAGGGACAGGTTAATGCTGATTTTACGTTTTACTTCATCCTGGTCATAGTCCGACACAGAGGAACCGTCATCAACCTTACCCAGCCGGGTGACGGCTCCCGTATTAAATAGCATTGCTTCCGCCAGAGACGTCTTGCCGGCGCCTCCGTGCGATAATAAAACTGTATTGCAAATTTTATCAAGTCCGTATTTCTGCATCTAATCACCCGCTATTTAAAATATCCGATACTATTATACTCGCAGTCGTGCGCATACCACAAGCATCTGCCCCCCCTACGATAAGAAGAGCGGCGTAATAAACGTTTCTATAATAGCGGCGGGCACGAGCAGGGCGAGGGCTACTATAAGGTATTTCAGGTTCGTTTTAAATGCGGGCAGGAGCATCTTGCTTCTATTTCCCGTAAAAAGAGCGATTATCAGCGAAACTCCGAAGCCGAGAGCCGCCGCCTCCCCGATTATCAGGGCGGGTATTTCAATAATGCCGTGAGGCAGTATCCCGGCCAGTAAAAACCCCAGCGACTCTTCCTGAACAACCAATACAGAAAAATAGGACAGGAACGCACTGTTGAATAGCAGCGCGAATACCGGCAGGATGCATAAAAAGGGACTGAACAGGAAACTAACAACCAGGGCTAAGGCATTCTTCAGATAGATAAAGACTGCCGTCGTAGGCTGGTAAGGGTCTAAACCTACCACGAGGTCTTCGAGGGCTGACGCCTGATCGTAAAAAAGGGAGGAGATACCGGCTGAAATAGTATGACTGAAGATTATTCCAGCTATTATACCGATAATGAACAGTCCGCCGGAAATTAAGACCCAGAACCTGAAACGCATGTCAAAAAGTGCCCGAGCTACTTATTCCACCTGTCTCTGGCAGTTATCTCCGATAGCTCTTTTCTGGGGGGCGTTTTTCCTTCCCGGGCGGGGACGCCCACAGGGAACAGCGTTACCACGCGATAGCCTTCCGGCACACCCAGCGCTTTCTCCGCTTTAGCGGCATCGAACGTGCCGATAATCACCGTGCCGAGTCCCATGTCATGGGCCGCCAGCACCATATTCTGCACCGCCAGGGCGGTATCGAACATGAACCAGTCGCCTTTATCTGTAATGAATTCGCCGCCGTCCGGTTGCCCGGGAGGCCCGCCGGATTTGCCCATCGCCGCACAGACGACGATTACCACAGGCGCCTCATTAATGATATTGATTGCCGGGTTGTCTATCACCTTGTCGGGCAGCTTGAACGGCAGCAGCGCCCCGGCTAATTCCGTCTTCACCCGTGGCTCGCGTACCACGATAAAGCGCCAGCACTGCGTATTAGCCCAGGAAGGCGCCCAGCGGCCGGCTTCCAGAATCGCTTCGACCTTTTTGTCGTCAACAGGGTCGGAGGTATACTTACGGATGCTCCGCCTAGTTTTAATTGCTTCAAATAATTCCACGTTAATCCTCCTGTTAGAGCTACTTCTTACTTGCCATATTTCTCTTTGCATATGACCTCCGACAGGTCTTTACGGGGAGAGACCTGTCCTTTATGGTCGGGGAAGCCGAGGGGCGTCATGGTGACAACCGTTAGCTCGGAAGGCACGTCAAGGATTTGAGCCACCTTGTTAGCATCAAACCCGCCGATAATTACCGTGCCCAGTCCCAGCGAGTGCGCCGCCAGCACCAGGTTCTCCATGGCCAGAGCGACATCAAACATAAACCAGTATTCTCTCTTATCGATGCCAGGCGAACCATCGGAGCGGAACCCCGCCTTGCCCAGTTCGGCGCAGAGCACGATTACCACCGGCGCCTGATTGATGGCCCTGGCGGCGGCGTTTTCCACCCACTCGTTATCGACCTTCACCTTCAACAGGGAATCAGCCAGCTCACTTTTTGTTTTAGAGTCGCGCACCACGATAAACCGCCAGCACTGTATATTACCCCAGGAGGGCGCCCAGTGCGCCGCTTCCAGCACGGTGTTTACGGCCTTATCATCCACCGGGTCGCTTTTATATTGTCGAATGCTTCTCCTGTTCTTGATAGCTTCAATGACGTCCATAGTTATCCTCCTTATCTGCCAGTGATTTAGTTCTCCCAGGCTTCTTTCCCAATCAGTGACACGAAGCGGCAGCCGCACAGCTTTTGAACCACGTTTTTATCTTTTCGTTTTGTTATCTTGCACAGTTCCTGCGTGTAGCGGGAACCTACCGGGATTACCATACAACCACCGAAAGACAGCTGCGACATGAGTTCGTCCGGGACACCGGGAGCACCGGCGGTAACCATAATAGCGTCATATGGCACCCCCTGTTTCCAGCCGAGGGTTTCCCCGGCGAGATGTATCTCAATATTCGTGTACCCCAAGCTGTCCAGCACTTTCCGGGCAGACTCGGCCAGAGGCTTCACACGCTCCACGGTTATCACCCGGTTGGCCAACTCGGCAAGAATAGCCGTCTGATAGCCGCTGCCGGTGCCGAGCTCAAGCACCTTTTCGCTTCCGGTGATTTCCAGCGCCTCCGTCATGAGAGCGATTATATAAGGCTGGGAAATAGTCTGCTCCCAGCCAATCGGCAACGGCTTGTCTTCATAAGCCTGGTGGCGATATTCCAGGGGAACAAATTCTTCACGGGGTATACGAGAGATAGCGGCTAAAACCCGCTTGTCCTCAATCTCGGAACCGAGATTCTTAATTAACTTAGCCCTTGCTGCTATATAGTTCATCATGACCGCCAGCGAAGAACTAACCTAGAACGATTGACAGCACGATAAGAGCGACTATAACTATCCCCGCCAGAATGCCGATTCTTTTCAATTCTCCGACAACATAAGGGTATCGGAGCATAATTGCTGCCTCTGGTGGTGCCGCTGTCTTCGGGGCAGGTTCGACTTCGACAGGCGCTGCCGGCTTCGGTGTTACGTCAGTCTGCTGCTGCTGTAAAGGCGCATTTACCTGCCGTATTAAGGCTTTGCTCTTTTTACTATGACGAGGATGCTTACCCTTGCCGTGTCGCGATTTATCTGGCATCCTTTCCCTCCTGAAAATTACTCTTTAGCCCTGGGATGCGATTTATCATAGCTGCGGCGGACGTGCTCGGTAGTAAGGTGAGTATATACCTGCGTGGTAGATATATTGGCATGTCCGAGGAGTTCCTGAACCGACCTTAAGTCGGCCCCGCCGCTTAGCATATGAGTAGCAAAACTGTGTCTAAGGGTATGGGGGCTTATCTTATCGCCCAATCCGGCCGATTTAGCGTACTCCTTTAGTTTCTGCCAGAAACCCTGCCGGGTAAGTCTTTCCCCTCGGGCGTTAAGGAACATGGCATCTTCCTTTTTGCCGTGGGCCAATTTGGGACGGTCTTCCTCGACGTATTTCTTTACGACAAGGGCTATCTGTTCATAAAGGGGAATAATGCGTTCTTTGCGTCCCTTGCCGAAACAGCGCACGAAGTAATCGCCTTCTGTATTGACATCACCCAGATTTAAAGCCACCAGCTCGCTTATTCTCATACCGCTGGCGTATAACAGCTCCAGCATAGCCTTGTCTCTCTTTGCCTCGGCTGTGGATAATTTAGCCGGCTGTTCCAGCAGCAACCGTACCTGGTTAATAGGTATGGGCTTGGGTAACGCTTTCCCCACGCTGGGCGAGCTCATGTTTGCGGTGGGGTCGGTTTTAATATTGCCTTCCGATACGAGAAAACCGAAAAAAGACCTCGCTGCCGCTACTTTACGCGCCACGGTAGTGGCAACATAGCCTCTCTCTTTAAGGTCCAGTAAATGGCCCAACATGTTCTGCCGACTGAAATCATCCCAGGTAGTAATGTTTTGTCTTTTAGCAAAGTCCGTGAGCCCCGTTAAATCATTACGATAGGCAGCTATAGTGTGTTCGGAATAACCTTTCTCAACTGCCAGGTAATTCAAGTAACTTTCAATTAGCTCTATCATTACATCTCCTCGCGGTTTGATAAATATACCGGTCAGGCTATTAAGAATTACATAATCATTTTAACATAATATTATACCATAGAAAAGAGCTTGCTGACTCCATAAAATCCACCATAAGGGTACTATACCCCCTCAAATTGACTATGACCAAAGAGCTATTGTAAATGGGACGAAAGGCATATAAGATTTTTGTATAGCTAATACTAAGTTACATTAATAATAAATAGGGGAAGCCCTGATTATGTCGGAATCTGTTGAAGAAGCCAAAAATATCTTGCGCGATAATTCACCTGAACCAGAAGCCCTGCAACTTATTCCCGAGGCTATGGCACGCAAGTACAACGCCATACCACTAAGCATCGATGGTAATGTCCTGCGCGTGGCTATGGCGAACCCTTCCGATATCTTCGCCCTCGAGGCCCTGGCCAGCTGGAGCCAGATGCGTATAGAGCCCGAGGCTTCCACCCAGGAAGAAGTGCTTGAAGCTATCGACTTTAATTACAAGGCCTACGATGAGATAGAAAAACAAATATCCAACATCTCATTAACCGATGTCAATAAATTAGATGAAAAACTGATTATTGATACAGCCACGGAGGCTCCGGTTGCCCAGGCCTTAAGATTGATTATCGATGAAGCCGTAAAGGCCAGGGCTTCCGATGTTCACCTTGAACCGGGAGAAGATAAGCTAAGGGTGCGTTTCCGCATTGACGGCACGCTTCATAATATGTTTTCACTCCCGCTGAAAACAGTAACGCCGATTATCTCCAGAATCAAGATACTGTCCAACCTGAATATCGCGGACCATCACCGCCCACAGGACGGCCAATTTTCCATGAAAACCAAAGGCCGGTTAATAGATATCAGGGTAGGTATCATCGCTACTGTTTACGGCGAGATGGCGGTGTTGCGGCTTCTGGATAAGACCCGCGCCACCCTGACACTATCAGACCTGGGATTTCTCTCCGGTAGTCTGGCGAAATACGAAAGAATGTTAAAAGTACCTTACGGCATGATACTGGCAAGCGGGCCCACCGGCGCCGGCAAAACCACCACGTTATATGCCTCCTTAAATTCACTCGACCAGGTAGAACGTAATATAATCACCGTAGAAGACCCGGTTGAATACCGATTCTCGAATATCAACCAGATACAGGTAAATCCCCGCGCCGGCATCACTTTCGCCAGCGGCCTGCGGTCCATACTGCGTCTTGACCCCGATGTGATATTAATCGGGGAGATACGCGACGCTGAAACCGCCAATATCGCCGTTCAATCGGCTCTCACCGGGCACCTGGTACTTTCTTCAATCCACGCTAACGATGCCGTAGGAGTCGTTTTACGCCTTATTGACCTCGGCGTGGAACCCTTCCTGGTCTCCTCGGCCCTCATTGGCGTAATCGCCCAGCGCATGGTACGTCGCGTTTGTCCACACTGCGGCCGTTCGGCAGAAGCAACCCCGGAAGAGAACATGATATACCAGCAGGAAATTGGCGAAGAACGAAGAGAGTTTCTTCAGGGCAGCGGCTGTAAATCATGCGCTAGCAGCGGCTACCGGGGACGGACGGGCATATTCGAGATATTCTGCTCCAGTGATGAAATAAAAACGTTATTGCTCAAAGGAGCAACAGCAAATGAATTACGCAGGCAGGCAATAGAAGAGGGAATGGTTACGCTCTTACATGACGGGATGCTTAAAGTAAAGGAAAATATTACGACCCCGGCTGAAGTCATACGTAATGCTTATTCAATGAGTTAAAAATATTAAAAATACTGCTTGAGGTGATAAATATCGGAGCGGGAATTTAATGATTTATCAATACATAGCCTGCGGTGAATCAGGAGCTATTGTAAAAGGTAAAATATCAGCAACTAACGAAGATGCTATCGCCGAAATGCTCGGTTATGCCGGTTACCGCCTGATTAACCTTAGACCATACGTTGCGTTTTTCAGCGTTGGAAAGTTGGAAGCACAGCTGTTCCCGGTAAAGCAAAACGATATAATATTGCTCTATCGTCAACTGGCCTTGCTTCTCGAATCCGGCATCAATATAGTTACCGCCCTGGAGTTATTACAGGAACAGATATCCAATCGCTCACTGAATAAAGTAATTTCCGATGTCATTAACGATATACGCAACGGCGACCAGCTTTCGACAGCTATGAGCCGGCATCCGCAGATATTCTCTCCCATGGCTTGCCGTACGTTGAGCATCGGTGAGCAGACCGGCGGCCTGGAGACGATGCTTAGGCAGATAGCCGATTATATAGAAAAGGAAATCGTTACCCGTAAAGGAATCAAGGGTGCCCTGATGTACCCGTTAATAGCCGCCGTTGTGGCCATAGGAGTAGTTGGCGTATTAATGTTCTTCGTTTTACCGGCCTTCGCCAGCCTTTACGGGTCGCTTGGCGCCGAGTTACCCACTCTAACAAGAATGATGATGAGTTTATCGGTGCTTCTGCGCAGTTATGCTCTCCATATCTTCCTGGGAATATTTATTATCATAGGTCTTGGCGTGATTTATTTCAGAACGCCGGACGGCAAATATAAATACGATGCTTTGATGCTGCGTATTCCGACCCTCGGGAGGGTAAAGCATCTTAATGAGCTGGCACGCTGCTGTCGAAGTATCTCGCTGCTTTTCACGGCCGGCTTGCCTTTGACAGAAATTATGCCCCTCGTTATCCAGGGATGCAATAACAGGGTGATGGCGCAGGGGTTATATAACGTCCAAACAGATATGCTTAAAGGCGAAGGGCTTTCCAAGCCGATGGCACAAAATCCCTTATTCCTTCCTATGATGGTACAAATGGTCAAGGTGGGTGAGGAAACGGGTAATCTTGACACCTCCCTGCTGGCTGTGGCCCAAAACTACGAATCCGAAGCCCAGGACAAGACCAAAACCCTTATAGGTATGATTCAACCGGTTATGACGCTCGTAATAGCCGGCGTCGTCGGACTAATTGCTCTATCGATGGTTTCGGCCATGTATTCTATCTACGGGCAGGCATTTTAAAACCCGGGGAGTTATCGTACGTTTATATGAAAGGTTTGAAGTTAAGTAAAACAAGCTGGCTGATTCTCTCGGCGGGCATCTTCTTGGTCATCCTGGTCAGCCTGGGAGTTACTCGCTCCGGGCAACTAAAGGAACAAAACAGGCTGGAAGAAGAGCTAAGTGTATCCACGTTAAGAGTAGAGAAAATAGATATGACGGACATGCGCCCGCAGTTAGATGAGCTTGAAAGCAGACTAGATGAAGCTGAAAGTCAGCACAATGAAGCGGCAGCAAGACTTAACCAGATGATAGACAGCGTTGATGTTACCGATAAATTTTTTGCAATCGCCGGGTACAGCAATGTGCAAATAAACACGCTAAGCAATTCGCAACTATCATTACAAAAGGTCAATGGCGTCAATTGCGCCACGATATCCATCGGCGCCAGTATATCCGGAGACATTTCCGACATTACCGACTTTATAATCAGCCTGAACGATGGTTATACCACCGGCTACGTTCAATCGGCCCAGATTAGCACCGGCGGTGAATCCAGTGACAATAATACATCTGCAACCGCAACTATTCAGATGATTGTGCATTCCTATGAAGGTAAATAATTATGGCTAAAAACACCACCAGCCTATATATTAACGATACCAGCATCCGCCTGATGGTAACTCGCGGCAAACGCATTACCAAGCTGGCCGACGTACCCCTGGATGCGGGCTTGAGCGATATTAACACCGAGGGGAAAGAAGCAGAACTCGTCGCCAGGCTCAAGCAACTCTTTAAAAGCAATAAGATAAGCGCGAAGAAAATTATCCTCGGCATAAGCGGACTTCACTGTTTAACACGACCTGTTTCTCTGCCCGAATTACCTAGAGCTATGCTGGATGAGGCGATAACAAGAGAAGCCGCGAGGGTTATGCCGGTTCCACTAGAGCAGTTGTACATCTCATGGCAGACCGTCTCGGCCTCCGAGGGAAAGATAAAGGCCTTCATGGTGGCCATACCCAAACAGATTGCCGATACCCTTATAAGAGTGCTTAACAAGGCGGGGTGCAAGCCATATCTCATGGATATAAAACCGATGGCTCTGGCAAGGCTGGCCAGAGAAGACACCGCCATTATCCTTGATGTCCAGCAAAAGGAGTTCGATATTATTGTCATGGTTAACAGGACTCCCCAGCCCATCCGCACCGTAGCTTTCCCCGAGGAATCCCTATCGTTAAATGAGAAAATACAAATAGTAAAAGATGAACTTAAACGTACTATCGAGTTTCACAATGTTAATAATCTGGAGACTCTCATCCACCTTAACGCGCCTTTACTCGTCTCCGGAGAACTGGCCGACGAACCGGAACTGTATGAACTCCTGGCCCAGGAACTGGGGTATCAGGTATCACCGCTTACGTCACCGTTAAAATGCCTGAAACAGCTCGACCCTTCACATCACCTGGTAAATGTAGGGCTTGCCCTTAAAGAGTTCTCCAGGGAAGCCGGCCCATTGCTTCCTAACTTCAATACTTTACCGGCGCCATATCTGCCCAAGCCTATCTCTCTTAATCGAATAATGGCTATACCGGCGGCTGTTTCCGCCATAAGTCTAATTATATTGCTGACAGTGACAATTCAGAATGCCGGCGGCAGCATTGAATCGGCGCAAAATCAACTGGCTTCCAATAACTTTATTATTGAGAAAAAACAGGCCCAGAAAAACAAGCTGACGGAAGAAATAGCAGCCGCAGAGCAAAAATTGGTCAGTTTTGAAGCAGCCCGCGAAAATTTTACCTCTATATTGAACAAGTTCAACGCAAATGGTCAAAAAATAAATAAAGACCTGAAAGCAATCCTGGATAATCAGATAGATGAGTTTGTAATCAATGCCATATCTCACTCCGGCACCCACCTGACCGTTAACGGATGGGCGGATAGCGAGCAAGAGGTCCTGGAATACGTCCGCAAGATTTACGGCACCGGCAGGTTTAATGAAATAACCATAAGCAATCTCTCTAGAAACACGGGTGCAGAGGATGAAGCTATTATGCAGTATTTGCTAAATATTAAATTAAAAGGGTAAAGAAGATGGATATCATTAAATTGCTTCAATTTGCCAATTCGAAGAACGCTTCCGATGTGCACATGGTCGTGTCAAGAAGTCCGTTATTCCGCATTCACGGCAGCCTGCTGCCGGCTGAAGACCAGTCTGAATTAACTAACGAGGACATTGAACAGGCGTTACGCCAACTAACGACAGAAGAGGACAGGGCTGAATTCGAGCGCTGCCTTGAACTAGATTTTGGGCGCAGTGTTCCAGAAGTCGGTAGAGTCCGTTTGAATGCCGCCAAACAACGTGGTACCGTCAGCCTGGTGATTCGCCTGCTGCCGCCGGACATTCCATCACCCGAGACTCTGGGCTTACCCGATGTCTGTAAAGAGCTCATCCAGCGTCCGCGGGGCCTGATAGTGATCAGCGGACCTACCGGCAGCGGCAAATCAACAACACTGGCATCCATGATTGAATATTTAAACCAGAACGAAAGCCGCAGCGTGATCACCATCGAGGACCCTGTCGAGTACACGTATGAGAACAAAAAGTGCACCATCACCCAGCGCGAACTCGGCGAGGATACACATTCGTTTTCTGAAGCTTTAAGGCACGTTTTAAGGCAGGACCCGGACGTGATACTGGTAGGCGAGATGAGAGACCTTGAAACAGCCTCTGCGGCGCTTACCGTTGCTGAAACCGGCCACCTGGTATTAACCACCGGCCATGCCCCCAGCGCCGCCCAGGCAATTGAGAGAATAGCAAATATGTTCCCGCCACACGAGCGTCATCTGGCCCAGGAACGTCTGGCGTCATTGCTTCTCGGTATCCTTTGCCAGGCGCTCGTACCTAAAGTGGATGGTTCGGGCAGGGTGGCGGCAATTGAGATTATGCTGGCTAACTCGGCCGTGAGAAACCTTGTCCGGGAAGGCAAGACTTACCAGCTCCCCAACACTATTCGCATGAACGCGCAGCACGGCATGGCACTTCTCGACCATGCCCTGGTCAAGCTATTTAGCAGCGGCATCATCAGCCGCGAGAGCATCTTTGATTTCTGTAACGATAGGGAAGAAATAACCAAGCTAACCGGCGAAAAAGAGCCCGGTCTCCAAAAGGAACCGAGCATGGCCTATCCCAATCAGTTTTAGTTAAAAAGCCCGCGCCTGTCGCAATCAAAAGGTCATCCCCGCATTATCATCTTGCCACTCCCGCACAACTAAATGTCATTCCCCGGGGCAAGCACGAGACTGACAATCACTTTAGAAAAGACATAAAAAGCCTATCAGCAACATCCCGGGGCAGGGGAATCATCGCTGATAGGCTTTTCGTTATTACTATTGCTTTTTACGTTTTAAGGCTTACTGACTTTACTAATAACCCAGGTACCAGGGCTGGCTAACCGTGCCATCGGTAGCGATAATGTACGAGCCGGCTACATTTGCGGCACCACCGACCAAATAAGAACCTACTGTATAGTTACCGGAGACAATACAGTCGGTACCAGTGTACGGTTTGGATGTCTTTGTTTCACCCGTGTTGCCGAAGTTTTTCGTTGTACTACCGCCGCTGACGTTTTCGCTCACCGCATCGGCCATGGCTGCCGTTACGGCCGTTACCACGTTGGAAAGCTCGGTCGCTTTGGCCTCGGTTTTACCCTTGCCGATGAACTTACTGACGTTAGGTACGGCTACCGCGGCCAGAACACCGAGAATGGCTACCACGACCAGCAGTTCGATGAGGGTGAAACCTTTCTCTCCGTAGCGGAAACTCCTTAAAAACCTTTTCATTTTAGTACCTCCTGTTTCCTTGTGTTTTTTATGGCTTTTGCCTATATTTAAAGATTAACACAGCACGCATAAAGTTCAATAAGGTATTAGTCCCGATTACGCATGGGAATTAAGTCCTATAAATGTAAAGACCGTTTCAACCGTTAAAAACATTACAGACATATATAGCTTATTCATTTACAGTGAATATGACGATAATACTTTCCCCCAAATCCAATGGAGGTAAACCCCCACTTTAATGAGGGGCCTGCCTGCAATACCGTTAACAGGAGGCTATTGTTGACTCACCCGTAAAAACACGTCAAAATAAAACAGTCGTCATTCCCGTAAAAACGGGAATCCAGCCGGGGGAAAAGGGGCCTGGATTCTCGGGTCAAGCCAGAGAATGACAGAGAGGAATAACGATATGACAATCCTGTTCACCGTTATTATCACCCTGTTCGGTATTGCTACAGGCAGCTTCCTGAATGTATGCATCGACCGTCTGCCGGCACGCCAGTCGCTGGTCTACCCTCCTTCTCATTGCGACGCCTGCCGGCAACGCCTTTCCTGGAAGGACCTGATTCCGTTATTCAGCTATTTATGGCTGCGCGGTCGCTGCCGCTACTGCGGGGCGAGGATCCCCATCCGCGTTTTCCTTTTAGAACTGATAAGCGGAATCCTGTTTCTGGCCACTTTCTGGCAGTTCGGCTTGAGCTTCCAGTTTGCCATCACGGCTTTCTGGGGCTGCGTGTTCCTGGTGATAATTTTCATCGATTGGGAACAGCAATTAATATTAAATAGGGTAACTTACCCGATGGCCGCGGTGGCCCTCGTCATACTGGCGGTAGATTCTTTCATCCCGGGAGTAAGCCTTTTTCCCGGGCGCTTGTTTGTTCCGGAACTAAGCATTCTAAGCGGCCTCATCAGCGGAGTTATACTGTTAATTATTTTCATAATAATAATTATCATCAGACCGGGGTCAATGGGCATGGGAGACGCCAAGCTGGTGGTGCTCATCGGCCTGGTCAGCGGTTTCCCTCTGGTCGTCTTTTCAATGTTGATTGGAATCGTTATCGGCGGTCTGGTAGCCATATACTTGCTGGCGTTTAAGAAAAAAGGCCGTAAAGACGTTATCCCTTACGGCGCTTTCCTGGGTATCGGCCCCATTATAGCCATGCTGTTTGACCAGGAAATCCTCCGCTGGTACCTCAATTTTGGTGGATAGACTTTTTGCAAACCATCACCCGCAATTATCTCCTGCTTATTGACAGTACTGCGGCATGGCAGTACAATAGTCCTGTATGAAATTGGAACTAAACGGTAAACAGACTCTGCGTAGCGATGCCGCCCAGCGGGCGGGCGTGGGTCAGCGCCGTTCCAACATTGAGATAATTGCCGATATGTTGAGGGTCGGCGAGAACGGCGCCGGCAAGACGGAAATAATGTATACCGCCAACATGAGCTACAGCCAGATACAAAAATACCTTGAATACCTTGTCAATCAGGGATTTGTTAATAAGGTAAATATGGATAATACCATGGTTGCGTATCAGGTAACTGACAGCGGTCTCAAACTGCTTAGAGCCATCGATACCCTGATGGGGATGCTGGAGTCCACCGGCAGCGAAATTTAATATCGCATCAAGCCGATAATTTCTGTGAAATAACCCGGGGATATGCTGAATCTCCGGGTTCATTTATTTTCATAACCTGCTTACTCACAAATTCATTTTACTCTCCGGCTTAATGAAACCTTAAGCAAATTTTTATGAATAATTTATTACTTTTATACGTATTTTTATGACCCGGTGATACACTAACAATGATAATAAGAATAGAAACAGGTTTTATAGAAGCCTTTGATGAGGATTTTAGATATCTATGAAAAGAACTCTGTCATTAGATGAAGACGATTTAATCATGGTAGTTAAAGAGGATGTCGTCAAGCAGATAGACAATAACCGCGGCGAGATGAATCGCACCGAATTCGTCAATTATCTTATTCAATGCCAGTTAAAAGAAGAGGATAATCAAAAAAAATATATATCTAAAGAAGAGTTCCAGTCTTTTACCCAACAGATGGTGACAATGCTCAATAATTTCCTCCAGTTCTTCGTCAGTTACGGCATGGCCATGGGCGGGGGACAGGAGAATACAGATATACAGTCGCTTACCGAGCAATTAGAATCCTTCTATAACAACGAAGAAGAACCCAGAGAATCTTAGTCCCCTCTAAAGAACCGACTTTCAACCAAGTCCTACCTGCTTATCACTATCCCCCAATGTAATAGAACTATGTTCTAGAACATAATCACTTCCCAAGCTACCCGTTATACCTTAGGCTTTCCCTGTAGTGTCTAATTCACCCAGAACGAAGTGAACGCTTGGGAGGTGTCTCGTGCCGAAAGCAATCGACCTTATACGCCAGGGAAAGCATGAAGAGTTGTGGCAAATGTGCTGCGGCTTCCTTAGCTTAAATACCAGCGAATTTATGGATATCCAGGAACGCTTACTTTTAAAGCAATTGGAACTGCTCAATAACTGCCCCCTCGGGAAGAAAATCATGGGTGGGGTAAGGCCTGAAACTGTCGAAGAATTCAGGCAGTTGGTTCCGTTAACTACTTATAAAGATTATTGCCCGGACCTCCTTGAGAAAAACGAAGGTATTCTGCCAGCCGGAGTGGAGGAATGGGTGCATACCTCGGGCAGGTCCGGGGAATATCCCTGCAAGTGGGTACCGTTAACACCGGAATTCCTGCAAGCAATGAGCGAGATTGCCTTCGGACTGGCAGTAATATCCACCTCCAAAGACTGGGGTGATACTTCAAGGGTCGTCGAGTGCCCCAGGATTGTCAATGCCGTGGCTCCCAGGCCTTACATGTCCGGGGCGATGGCTAAAATGATGGACTATCAATCCCCCTTCAATTTCATGCCGCCGCTGGATACCATGGACGATTTATCTTTTCAAGAAAGAATACAACTCGGTTTCAAGCAGGCTTTATCCCAAGGTCTCGATGGTTTCTGTGGACTGTCACTGGTTCTGGTTAAGGTTGGTGAGAAGTTCAGCGATGCTTCCAATAAAACCTCCATACGCCCTTACTTAAAGCAGCCAAAATCGGCCTTCCGGCTTGCCAGGGGCATGATAAAAAGCAAGTTAGCCGGACGCCCCATATTGCCCAGAGACCTTTGGAGCGTAAAAGGAATCATCAGCGGGGGTCTGGATAGCTGGGTATACCGGGATAAAATAAAAGAACTATGGGGCAGGTATCCGCTGGATGTATATTCCAGTACCGAATTTGGTATCGTGGCCACCCAGACATGGGACTATGACAGCATGACATTTGTTCCTAATCTCAACTTCCTGGAGTTCATACCGGAGGAAGAACAAATAAAGCTGGAGATGGACCGTACTTACCGACCCCGAACACTGCTGCTTGATGAAGTCGAGGCGGGAGAGAACTATGAGATAGTCATCACCAACTTTCACGGCGGGGCCATGACAAGATACCGTCCGGGAGATATGGTCAGGATAACCTCACTGCGTAATGACAGGCTGGGTATAGAGCTACCGCAGATGGTCTTCGAGCGACGCGTTGATGGCCTCCTCGATTTTGTTTTCGTAAGGTTGACTGAAAAGACAATCTGGGAGGCAATAGAAAGTACTGGCATTCCCTATGAAGATTGGATAGCTTATAAAAAGGAGGGAGAAGCAGTACTTTGCATTTTTGTTGAGCTTAAAGATGATTCCCAAGTCAATGCAGATACTATAAATAAAGCTATTTATCGATGTATTACGAAGGCGGACGCTGGCACGGAATCTCTTATTCCCGAAGAATACGCCACAATGATAAATTTCAGAGTTGAAACCACTTTACTACCTCGTGGTTCTTTTGCCAGCTATACCGCTTTGAAGCAAGCCGAAGGGGCAGACCTGGCTCATCTCAAGCCACCCCATGTCAACCCCAATGAGGAGACACTTACACTCCTGGTAACCAAACCGGAAAAAGCCGAGGTAGTGTCCGAACCAGAGACCGAAACCGAAGAAGTAACGGCATAACTACGCCAGATTTCATAGTACTTTAGTTTCCCTTACCTTGGTTTGCCTACTTTAGTTACCTCTTGACAGTAACCACGATTGGACTGATAATTCCCATATATGAATGTTTATGCTTTATTTCCCTTAATCGCTATAATTGCGTATATTCCTTTATTACTTACGACAGCGGGCAGCCGTCCCTGGCATAAACGCCATACGCTTTTTTTACTATTTCTGATTTCAGCAATACTATGGAGCATCACTGATATATTTCTTCGTAGCAATTATTTCCCTCAATATAGTTTCCTTTTATTACAATTAATTATAATTACTTTTGTCCTTACTGCAATACAGTTCCATTGCTTTGCTTCTACCTTCTATGACCCGGGGCGGGGACACTGGATACCGTTCGCTTATGGTACCCTAGCAGTTACTATTATTCTAGTAATACTGAGGGTCTTTCCTGAAGGTGTTGTTGCAAACGGAGACAAACTATATCTTGATTATGGGAAAGCAGTTTTTATTATAGGAATACCCATTTTTCTCCTGACCATACGGGGTGTATATATACTGTCAAGGCGATTAAGGACACTAGAAAACCCGGTACTTTATAATCAAATCATATCCATATTACTCGGCGTTGGGGCCTTGACCATTTTTACCGTCGTTAGTTTCCTGCCGTGGGGTAGAGAGTACCCGATTGCCCATATCGGCAACATCATCAATGCCTTCATTCTTAGTTACGCGGTTATCAGGCATCGCCTGGTCGATATCAAACTTGTCCTGCGTCAGGGCTCGGCCTGGTTAGGCCTGGGTATTATCGGCATAGTCAGCTTCTGGCTCTTGCTCGTGGTAATGCACGCCGTGTTTGATTTTGAGCTGGACCTGATAGCTTCGTTTGTCGCTACTCTGGCTGGCCTTACCGTCGCTATTTTCATTTACAGAGTACGCGGGTATTTCTTTGAATTCATGAACCGGGCCTTCCAGGGTTCGAGCTATGATTACCATAAGAAACTTAATGAATTCACCAATAAAATACACAACGTTTTTAGTCTGAAGGAGCAGGGGCGTGAATTGCTGGCATTACTCATTAAAGCAATTAATATCAAACAGGCATGCCTGCTTTTCCCTGAAGCCGGCACCGAGGATTTCACTACCCAGTTTGTCGAGCCTAAAGATAAGAATAGCCATTTAGCCAATCTTAGATTCCGGGCAGGCAATCCTATTATTTCGTATCTGGAACGAGAACAAAAATCATTGCCCAAAGAGAACCTTATGATACTTCCCGCTTTTCTGGGGCTGTGGCCGCAGGAAAAGGAAGAGATAGCCTCAAAAGAGATAGAACTCTTCATGCCGCTAATCAGCCGTGACCGGTTGATAGCCATTCTGGTCTTGGGGAAAAAGCAGTCCGGCCGGTATTCTCTCGAGGACCTCAACATAGTAGAAGATGCCACCAGCCGGGTAGCGGTGAGCCTGGAGAAGGAATATCTCCGCGAGCAGCTAAGGGAACGTGAAGAGGAGTTATCCGTAATCAATAAATCCACCGCTATTTTATCTTCAAGTCTTGATATTCAGGGAATATTCGGCAGCTTTATTGAAGAAATAAAGAAAGTGATTGACATTCACTGGGCATCAATCGTTATTATTGAAGACTCTAACCTTTTATGTGTAGCGTTATCTTCGTTAGAAGGCTCGGCCTATCAGGTGGGTGAAAGGATACCAATGAAGGGAAGCGGCACAGGATGGGTAATCACCCAGAAGAAGGCATTTGTAGAGCCGGACCTGGAAAAGGAAAGGTATTTCCAGACAGGAGAGAATTTTCATAAGCAAGGATTACGTACCATGGCATACCTGCCACTGTTAGCCAAAGGTAAAGTCATCGGCAGTTTCATCGTGGCCAGTCAAGAGCCTCACGCCTACAGCCCGTGGCATGTTAGACTTTTAGAGCAGCTTGCTTCTCAAATTTCCATGCCACTTGAGAACGCTAAACTCTATGCACAAGCCGAACACAAAGCTCGCATTGACGAGCTTACCGGACTGCTGAATCGACGTTCTCTGGACGAGATGATTGACAGCGAAATCAGCCGTCACTCCCGTTACGGTGGCGCCTTCTCATTAGCCATTGTCGACCTCGATTCCTTCAAAGCGTACAACGATAACTACGGTCACCCTTCCGGCGATAAACTCCTGCGGCAAATAGGCTATATTATCAAAGGGGCAATCAGGAACGCCGACCACGCTTTCCGCTACGGCGGCGACGAATTTGCCATCCTGCTGCCGCAGACCACGGTCGAAGCTGCCCTCCAGGTTACCGAACGTGTCCGCAAGAAAATAGCCGAAGGGGTCAACACCAATAAAATTCCCGTTACTGCGAGCATCGGCCTGGCAAGCTGGCCGGATGATGGCATAAGCCATACCGACATTATCGCCGCCGCCGATGTTACTCTCTACCGGGCAAAACGGGACGGCGGTAACCACAGTTACTACGCGTCCGGCGCCCTGACGCCTTTACAGCTGACGGAATCGATTACAGATACGGAGAATCACATTGACAGTAAAATATTAGGCGTTATACATGCGCTATCAGAAACAGTGGACTCCAGAAGCTATTTCAGTCATAATCACTCAAAGAGAGTAACCGATTACTCCATGATTATCGCTAATGCCCTCAAGATGGATACCGCCGAAATGGCCAGGCTTGAGGCCAGTGCTTTGCTGCATGATATTGGCAAAATTGCAATAAGTGATACAATATTGAATAAGCCGGGTAAACTGAACGCGAAAGAGTGGGAGATAGTAAAAACTCATCCGCAGCTGGGGGCTACAATCGCCAGCAGGATACCGCAGTTATCTCTCTGCGCAGAAGGTATTTTGCACCACCATGAGTGGTTTGATGGGAGCGGTTATCCCGATGGTTTGAAAGGCGAAGATATACCACTGGAAGCGCGCATACTGGCTATCGCGGATGCCGTGGCCGCCATGACTTCTGAAAGGCCTTACTCCGAGACTCTGTCTCATGAACAGGCTATAGAAGAACTCAATCGATATAACGGCAAGCAGTTTGACCCTTATCTGGTTCAGCAGTTCATATCCACTTATGAAAGGAACATGAACGGCGCGAGAAAAAAGGCGAGGAGGTAAAACCGATTCGGGCTATTCCAGATAGACCTGAAACGAAGCAGGAGCTATGAACACCAACAATAAGAACAACAAAATCCAGGTATTTGTAATCAGTCAACAATCGCTATTTCAGCAGGCGGTAGAGGCCACGTTCGCGGATACCGAGGATATAGTCATCATCGGCACTACCAGCGTAAATAGCGATGTGCTCAAAGCCATTGATAATCTCCCGCCGGATGTTACTTTGCTGGACCTCGACGGCCCATCGGACAGCGGACTGGAACTGGGTCGTAAGATAAAACAGCGTTCGCCCAACATCGGGGTAGTTATGCTTACCTCCAACCCGGAAGACAACCAGTTATTCCAAGCGCTCAAGGCGCAGGCGGTAGCCTATTTAAGCAAAGAAGTTACCGCTGAACAGTTGATTGAGACCGTCAGGCGCGTATCCAAAGGAGAACACCCGATAAACGAAAGCCTGACCACCCGGCCCAAAGTGGCCGAGCACGTATTACAGCAGTTCCAGGAACTTACCACACGGAGGGAGTCCGAGGCCTATATATCGCCCCTCACCCCTAGGGAAATTGAAATATTACAGTACATTGCCCAGGGTTATCTTAACAAGCAAATTGCCGCCGAACTCGGCATCAGCGAGCAGACCATTAAGAACCACGTTACGTCCATCCTGCGAAAACTTAACGCCAATGCCCGCACGGAAGCGGTAGTCGTCGCGATAAAGCAAGGCTTGATAAAGATTAGTTAAATAATATCCTCATAATTATCGGCGTCCCCGGCATTAAGTATTACCCGGGTTATAGTTCAATTTGCCGTTTCCCCCGATGTTCATAGCTGCGAACCATCCGCACCCTTTGCTCATTAATATACCTGTGCTAGAATAATTACAGGTAAAACTGAAGGAGTAAAGGTGGCCAGCAACCTTATAGAGGAGCAGCTCAAGCGATTACCACGTAGTCCCGGTGTCTATCTTATGAGAGATGCCAGTGGGACAATACTCTACGTGGGCAAAGCTACCAGCCTTTACAACCGCGTCAGGTCATACTTTCAGTCCACTCAGAAACTGACGCCCAAGATACAAAAAATGGTATCACGCGTGGCCGATATCGACTTCTTCGTCGCTACCTCGGAGCAAGAAGCTCTTATCACGGAGCTGAACTTCATCAAGCAATACCATCCCCGCTACAACGTCAGCCTCAAGGACGATAAGACATTTCCCTATCTGAAGGTAGCCACCAACGAAGAATGGCCGAGGGTGTACGTAACACGCCGCTACGAAGAGGACGGCGGGCGTTACTTCGGCCCGTTCTCCAATTCAAGGTCGGTAAAACAGGCCCTCCGCGTGCTGCAAAATATCTTTCCTTTCCGTATCTGTTCCAAGACCATCACCGGCAAGGCAACCCGTCCCTGCCTCGAATTCCACCTGGGACACTGCCTGGCGCCATGCACCGGTGCCGTCAGCCGCGAGGAGTATGCCCGGGTAATCGAGGAGGTCATTCTTTTCCTGGAAGGTAAACGTGAAAAGGTGGCGCGTGACCTTAAAGCCAGGATGAAACAGGCTGCCCGGAACATGGACTATGAAAAAGCAGCCCAGATGAGAGACCAGATTCAGGCGATACAGGAAGTCATCGAGGGCGAGAAGGTTGCCGCCGTTATCAGGGGAGAGCAGGATGTTATCGCCTTTGTCCAGAACGGAGACCAGGCTTATGTGCAGGTGCTGTTCATACGCAGTAATAAAATGACCGGGCGGGAGAGCTTCCTCCTCCAGGGGACACGACAGGAAGAACCCGTGCAAATAATGACCAGCTTCATCAAGCAGTATTACTCGTCCTGTCCCCAGATTCCGCCGCTGTTGCTACTGCAGTACCCGGTGGAAGACAGACCGATTATCAAGGAATGGCTGAAAGGTAGGCGGGGCGCCGGGGTGGAAATACAGGTGCCGCGCCGCGGCGTGAAAAAACAACTCATTGATATCGCCGCGGAAAACGCCCGGCAGGGCCTGGAACAGCTCAAGATTAAAGAGATAACCGCGTCCACGTCGCTGGATGACGCTCTGGCCGAGATTGAGAGGGAGCTGAAATTAAAGAGTCCGCCGCTGCGCATGGAGGCTTACGATATCTCCAATATCCAGGGCATTTCGGCGGTGGGCAGCATGGTCGTCTTCGAGAAAGGCAAGCCCAGGCCGGCGCACTACCGGCGGTTCAAGATAAAGACGGTAGCCGGCGCTAACGACTACGCCATGCTCCAGGAGGTCCTGCAGCGACGCTTCAAGCACAGTTCCAAAAGCGGCGCTTCCACTCCGGACACCTGGGCTATGATGCCCGACCTCGTTCTCATCGACGGGGGCAAGGGGCAACTTAACGCGGCGCTGGCTACGCTTAAGGAAACGGGGAGCGATATCCCGGTGGCCAGCCTGGCCAAGGAAAACGAGGAGATTTTCCTCCCCCGCCGCAAAGAGCCGGTAGTCCTGGCAAAGTCCTCCCCGGGACTCCAACTGCTGCAGCGTCTCCGGGACGAAGCGCACCGCTTCGCCATAAGCTACTTTGGCACCGTGCACCGCCGTAAAACCTTTACATCCGCCCTGGACGGTATCCCCGGCATCGGGCCCCGGCGCAAGAGCGCTTTACTTAGGCAGTTCGGTTCTATCCAGAGAATCAGGGATGCCTCTCTGGATGAGCTTACCGCCGCCACGGGGATGACACAGGAGCAGGCGAAAAGGATAAAGGAGTACCTGTAGTTATGCCGGCTAACCTGACACCGGAATACATCAACGCCGAGAAGAACTTCCGCATGGCGAAAACCACGCTGGAAAAGATAGCCTGCCTGGAGGAAATGCTTTCCGTCATGCCCAAGCACAAGGGTACGGACCACCTCCGCGCCGACCTGCGAACGAAAATCGCCAAGCTGACGCAGTCGCTGGACAAGAAGACGGCTACTGCGCGTGCGTCCATGATGATTGAAAAGACAGGCGCCGGCCAGGTGGCGGTAATCGGCCCGCCCAATACGGGAAAGTCGCAAATCGTGGTCAGCCTTACCAAGGCCGCACCTGCCGTGGCCGCTTACCCATTCACCACCCAGAGCGCCACGCCCGGGATGATGACCTTCGAGAATATCCAGGTACAGCTCATCGATACCCCACCCCTCGGCGAGCAGCCCCCGGAGTGGTGGCTAATGAATATCATCAGGCGGGCCGACGGCCTGCTGCTGGTGGTCGACCTCACCCAGGACCCGGTTGCCCAGACGGAAGCGCTGGTTGCCAGGCTGAACGAAAAGAGAATAGTGCTTGGCGAGCCGAAACCGGATGTCACCAATGAAGACGCCCCCGTGAACTATAAAAAAGCTTTAATTATCGGCAATAAAGCGGACCTGGATAACGATGGTGTAAATTACCGCGCCCTAGAGAACCGGCACGGCCAGCAGGTGCCCGTTATCGCCGTCTCCGCTACCGGGCAAGGTCTTGACGAATTAAGGCAGAAGATTTTCCAGATACTGGACATTATCCGTGTTTATACCAAGGCCCCCGGCAGCAAGGCAGACATGACCGACCCCATCATTCTGGAAAATGGAGGCACGCTGGAGGATGCCGCCACCTCCGTGCACAAGGACTTCGGCAAGAAGATGAAGTACGCCCGAATCTGGGGCTCCGGCAAGTTCGACGGGGTTATGGCCAAACGCGACCACGTCCTGCAGGACGGGGATATCATCGAGCTGCACGCGTGATAATTAGAATAGAAACTCCCTGATTGCCGCCGCCAGTCCGTTCTCTTCTACATCAAGCGTCACATGGTCGGCTACCTTCTTCAGGTCATCGTGGGCGTTCCCCATGGCAATACCCAGTCCCGCCGCCTCAAGCAGCGGTATATCGTTCACCCAGTCGCCCACCGCCGCCACCTCCTCAAGCGTTATCCCCAGGTGGGAGGCCAGCGCCCCCAGGGCTTTCCCCTTGGACATATCCGGAGCCGTCACGTTGATAAAAGTAACATCGGGGAACCGCGGCGTATGCCCCTGCGAAAACTGGAGCTTACCGGCAAAGCGGTCAACGAATAACGCCGCCTTTTCTTCCGGCTGCGTGCTGGTAATACAAAGGTCGGCCCTGATTATCCTCTCCCGCTCCCAGAGCCCCGTCAAATCACCTATGATAGTTTCAATTTTAAAATACCGACGTTTAATATCGGTCGACCACGTTTCACGCTCGGAGAAAAATTGAGTCAGCGTGGAAAATTCAAGGTCGACTTCAATCCTGCGGGCGTATTCAACCATCTGCTTAACCATCGCATTATCGATTGTCTGCATATAGACCGGCTCGTCGAGGTCGGCGCGGCTCACCAGGGCGCCGTCGAAAAACACATGAGCGCTATCCGGCGATATCAGGTCGATATAGGGCAGGGAGGATTTTACCGAGCGCCCGGTGCACAGCGAGACATGCATACCCGAATCCATCACCATAGCCAGGGCTTCCCGGTTCTCCGCCGAGACATTACCTTCCCTGTTTATCAGGGTGCCGTCTATATCCACCACCAGCAGCTTGTATTTTCCGGATTTCACGTTCGCTTTCCTTTCTCCAGATACCCGCGAACCGTCGCGGAGTTCTTCAGGGCATAGCCATCTATATCGTTATTGAAATAGATATAGACCGAGTCCAAGGTTTTCGATAATTCGGTTATCTTTCCAGCCCATTGAGCCAGTTCCTCATCAGTATAACAGCTTGAGTAAAGGCTGTCGCTACCGTGAAAACGGATATAGGCAAAGTCCGCCGTGGCCAGCAGGGGAGAGGCCAGCTTCGGCATATCGAAGACGCAGAAGCCCGCGTGATACCGCCGCAATATATCGAAGACTTCCTCCACCAGCCACGATTTATGCCGGAACTCGATAACGTGCCTGAACCCACCCGGCAGTTTCTCCAGAAAAGCCGTCAACAGGTCATCGTCGCGATGCAGGCCGGGCGGCAGCTGATAGAGCAGGGGCCCCAACTTCTCTTTCAATAGAACAGCTCTTGACATAAAGTTGTTCAGGGCTTCGTCACAGCCTTTGAGTCGCTTGATGTGAGTGATATACCGGCTCACCTTAACCGCGAATGTAAAATTGGGCGGGGATGAAGCATACCACCGATTGAACGCTTCCTCCGAGGGCAAACGGTAAAAGGAGTTATTAAGCTCCAGCGCGGTGAAATGACGGGCGTAATATTCCAGCCATTTCGCTTTAGGCAACTTCTCCGGGTAGAACTGGCCGCGCCAGTCATCATAGTGCCAGCCGGAAGTCCCGATAAAATACCGCGTCAATTTCTTAACAGCCTCCCGGATTCATTCTAGCATCGGCTCTCCTCTTTTTCCAGAATTTTTCAGCTTGACCGTTTCAGGCACAATCGGATATCATTAAATATATAATAACTCCGGAAAAGGAATCCCCCCGTTCATGAAAATCGCCCTTCAATGTGACTTTGATGGCACCATAACCGAGGAAGACGTAAGCTTCCTTTTGCTGGATACGTACGTAGGCAGCCAGTGGCGCGAGCATCTAAAGGAGTACATGTCAGGCAAAATACCAGTCGGCGCCTTTAATAAAAAGGTCTTCGGCATGATGAAAGCCGACCAGCAGGCCATGACCGACCTTGTCCTGAAAAGCGAGCGGGTGAAAATACGCCCCGGCTTCCGCGAGCTTATAAACTACTGCTCTCAAAAAGATTATAAGACCGTCATCGTCAGCAACGGGCTGATTTTCTATATAGAGGCCATCCTGTACCGACTGGGCATTGACGGAATCGATATTTATGCCGCGGAAAACGAGTTCTCCCCCGACGGTATGACAGTCAGGTATGTAGGCCCCGACGACACCGAAATGGAAGCAGGCTATAAGGAAGCCTATACCGAGCTATTACAGAAAAAGGGCTATGACGTTATCTATATAGGCAACGGTGTATCGGACATATTTCCGTCAAGACGGGCGATAAAGGTCTTTGCGACCGGCGAACTACTGGCAAAATGCCGCGAAGAGGACCTTGCCTGCACCCCTTTTAACGACTTCTACGACGTTATCAAGGGGCTGGAAAGTACAGCACTGGCTTAGTCCGTTTTCAGAACGATGCCTATCGGGCAGTGGTCGGAACCCATCACTTCCGGCATGATAAAGGCATCAGCCAATGACGGCATCAGGTTCCCGCTGACGAAAAAGTAGTCTATCCTCCAGCCTACATTCCTTGCCCGCGCTCCGGACTTCAAATCCCACCAGGTATACTGATTCGGCTCTTTATTGAAGTGGCGGAAGGTATCCACGTAGCCGTGAGAGATTAACTTATCAATCCAAGCCCGTTCCTCGGGAAGAAAGCCGGACACCCTGCTGTTTTCCCTGGGGCGGGCGAGGTCGATTTCCTTATGGGCGGTATTAACATCGCCGCAAATCACCGGCTTTTTACCGGCATCCTTAAGAGAATCGGCATATTGCAGGAAGGTATCATAAAAGGCCATTTTATAGTTAAGACGCTCCGGGCCTGCCTTGCCGTTGGGGAAATATACATTAAAGAGGGTAAACCCGGGGTATTCGGCTAAAATTACTCTTCCCTCAATGTCAAGACCGCCTTCGCCGAAGTCGTACCGAACATCCACCGGTTCCTCTTTCGAGTAGACGGCCACGCCGCTGTAGCCTTTTCTCTCCGGGTAATTCCAGTAAACTTTATAGCCGGGCGGCTCTTTAAGGTCGGCATCGAGCTGCTCGGGCCGGGCCTTGGTCTCCTGCAGGCAAAGGATATCAGGAGATTCTCTATCAAGCCAGTCCAGAAAGCCTTTCCCTTTGATAGCTCTGATGCCGTTGACATTCCAGCTAAAAAGCTTCGTTTCTTTCATGTTCTATACCCAGTTTGATATGGCCCTGCGTATTGATTATACTTTTAATATAGCATAACACAATTTTTAGAAGGGTGATAATACATCTTGGATAAAGTATTTACCAATCTTACCAACGGCGGCCCGGTACAGGTGTATGTCAGGGACGGTAAAATAGTCCGCGTCCGCCCCCTTGTTTTGACCGATAACGATGCGGCTTCGTGGACCATAAATGCCGGCGGCAGTAATTTCACACCGCTAAGGAAGGCCTGCGTTTCCCCGTTTACCGCCGTCGAAAAGGCACGCATATACTCCGATTTGCGAATTAAGTACCCGCTGATAAGAGAGGACTTTAATCCCGACGGGCAACGCAATCCGGGAAACCGGGGGAAATCCGGCTACAAGCGCATCAGCTGGGATAAAGCCCTTGATATCGTCGCCGGGGAGATGAAGAGAATCCGGGAGACCTACGGGCCAGAGGCCGTTATGTCCCGCGCATCCTCGCACCACAATTGGGGCAACATCGGCTACCGCACCTCGACGTGGGCGCGTTTTTTCAACATGATTGGATTTACCGATATCCTTGACAACCCGGATAGCTGGGAAGGATGGCACTGGGGGGCGACGCACGCCTACGGCTTCTTCTGGCGACTCGGCATGCCGGAGCAATACGACCTCCTGGAGGACGCCCTTAAAAATACCGACCTCGTGGTTCACTGGGGCAACGACCCCGATTCTACACGCGGTATCTACGGCGGACAGGAATCGGCGATGTGGCGACTCTGGTTGAGAGAGCTTGGGAAGAAGCAGATTTTCATCGACCCCTTTTGCAATTACACGGCTACGATTCTCGGCGATAAATGGATTGCCCCCCGCCCTGGCACCGACGCCGCCATGGCCGAGGCTATCGCTTATACCTGGCTCACTGAAGGCACCTACGATAGAGATTACGTGACCACGCGTACGGTGGGCTTCGAGGATTTTAAAAAACGCATACTGGGCGAGGACGACGGCATACCTAAAACGCCGGAACGTGCGGCGGATATCTGCGACGTGCCCACCTACACCATAAAAAGCCTGGCAAGGGAATGGGCGGCAAGTCGTACCATGCTCGCGGCCGGTTCCCGCGGCGGCGAGTCCGGTGCCTGCCGCCAGGCCTACGGCACGGAATGGGCGCGCCTGATGGTACTTTTACAGGCAATGCAGGGACTGGGCAAGCCGGGCGTTAATATCTGGGGCACCACCATGGGGTCGCCTTATAACGCCGACTTCGATTTTCCGGGCTACAGCTCCTTCGGTCCGAACTTCCTGAACGAATTCGCTAAAAACAAGGCAGAGAACCCGGTAAAACAGCGCATCTACCGTCTGCTCGTGCCGGAGGCCATCCTCAATCCTCCCATCAGCTGGCTGGGGGAAACGTTCTGTGGTCAGTCGCTGGAGCAGCAGTTCATCCCGTTTACCTACCCGGCCCCCGGTTGCTCCGAGGTAAAGATGTTCTACCGCTACGGCGGCTCGTTCCTCGGTACGATGACCGGCACCAGCCGCTGGGTGAAAATGTACCAGAGCCCTAAGCTGGAATTCGTCGTCAACCAGGACTGCTGGTGGTGCACCGAGACCGGGCTGGCGGATATCATTCTGCCGGCCTGCACCAACTTCGAGCGGTACGATATCGGCGAGTGGGCCAATACCGGCGGCTATACGCACCACGGCTCCAATGCCTGCAACCACAGGGTTATCGTCTACCAGCATAAGTGCATCGAGCCGCTGTACGAATCTAAGTCCGACTACCAGATATTCACCGAGCTCGCCGGAAAACTGGGGATTGAAGAGAAATTTACCGAGGGCAACACGGACGAGGACTGGATAGAGAAGGTCTTCAACCACTCCGACCTGCCTGAATACATATCGTTCGAGGAATTTAAGCGGAAGGGGTACTTCATCGTTCCCATGCCGGAGGACTACCGTCCCACGCCCGGCCTGCGCTGGTTCTACGAGGGACGCGATTGCGATACCCCCGACCACTTTAACCCCAAGCGCAATACTGACAAGGGGAAGGAACTGGGAACATACAGCGGCAAGATAGAATTTGTCTCCCAGAGCCTGCTGAAGCATTTACCCGACGACGAGGAAAGACCGCCGCTGCCCCGCTACATCCCCAGCTGGGAAGGCTACGACTCGGAACTGGCGCATAAATACCCGTTGCAGCTTATAACCCCCCACCCCAGGTACTCCTTCCACACGCATTATGACTCCAATTCATCGTGGCTGGGAGAAATTCCGGGTCACCGTATTCTTAAGAACGGGTACCACTGGCGACCGGTACGCCTTAACCCCTCGGACGCCACCTCCCGGGGCATCAATAGCGGCGACATCGTCAGGATATATAACGACCGCGGCGCCGTGCTGTGCATCGCCGAGGTTACCGAGAGGATGAGAACGGGGGTAGCTCACTCCTATTACGGCTCCGGCAAGTACGACCCACTGGAGCCGGGTAATCCAAACAGCGTCGACAGGGGCGGCTGCGTGAACATCCTCACGCCCGACCGTACGCTATCAAAGAACGTTCCCGGCATGGCGCCGAACTCCTGCCTGGTGGAAATAGAGAGGTGGGAGGGGGAATAAAAGAAAGATGAGTTTTCGCCCCTCTTAAACTCCCCATAATAAAAAATGGAGCGGAAGACGAGATTCGAACTCGCGACCTTCTCCTTGGCAAGGAGACGTTCTAGCCACTGAACTACTTCCGCCCGCTCTTATTGTGGTGCCGAGGGTCAGAATCGAACTGACGACACGCGGATTTTCAGTCCGCTGCTCTACCAACTGAGCTACCTCGGCAAACAGCTATATTTTACTTGAGATTGAGCTTACAGTCAAGAATATTAGGTATATTGCTTATATTACTAGCCCGATATCCTAACTTATATATCCGAGAATAAGAATTGATGTAGGTTGATGGCAATGCACACAATTATAAGTTAAGATATTACCCAAGTAATTATCTTGTACAGGTACATCTACCTGCAATCCTACTCCACAATTTCTACAATTATAAGTAGTACTGATACTCACTGTCAGTAGAGGATAGAGAAGATTTATTATTGTAGTTACGTGTGATATTGCTTCAAGCGCACTTTGTTCAGTCATGATTGTAGGACTATGAACTAAGTTACGTAGTATTCTGAATCCGTGCGCAATATCTCTCCTATTACCCAAGTATTTTTCAGCCCATTCTATTAGACTATAAAGCTTATCAGGTGCTTTTTCACCAGTATCTTGTACATATTTAACCTTAAGCCCAACCTCAAAGCAACGTAATGTCGTGGGAACAGATGCATTTGGCAATCCAAATAAAAATGCAAGAATAGCTTCAGTAAATATTACTGTTGCCGTTGGAATTTCATTGAGGAAGGTTACAGGCCTTAATACCTTAAAATATGCTAAGTGAGACATCCTAGTTCCATAATTCTTTATTATTGGTTCCCATCCAGCGAACTTTTTTGACCCTGCAACATATCCTAAATATCCACTGATAAAAGTGGCTACAAGCGCGTCTAAGCCTCCCTCACTTTGATTACTCATTTTATATCACCTCCCAACTTCTATTTATGCATGTTTTACCATAATTTACCATAAAAAGAAAGCCCTTTAGGGGAAAGTAATTTTAACAGGGGCGTAGCCCCCCTCTCCCATATGCTCCCACATTTAGGAGTAGTAGGGCACAAACGCACGTACTAACCCTCCAATGCCCACTGGGCGGCCTGGGTGGGAATAGATAACAACCGGATACCCCCTTTTTCAAATTATGGAAACAGATTGTCACAGAACTGTAATCATACGGTTTGCACAGTCATCCTCTCCCCTTCGCAAGGGGAGAGTTAGAGAGGGATTTTCCCTCCCCGCGACAAAATCCCCTTGCCGATAATTAGTATTTGGTTTAAACTAAATAATGGTGAAGATTTTTACTCCCCGCTCCATGTAACCCGTACGCCGCACCATTAGCAACTTAACATATAATGAAAAACGAATACCCCAAAAATGAGGCTAACTTAACATATAACGAAAAACGAATAATCGAAGCTGATTAGCTACGGAAAAAACAAAATTATTTTAAAAAACGAATAACGAATCGAAAAAAGCCGCCCGTTAACCCCACTTGGTATAGTCCAGTCTACTACTCCAGCACTACGTTATCGATAAGCCGCGTCTTTCCGATTTTCAGTCCGCTGCCATGTCATTTCCTATAAATAAAAACTAGGTGCTATAATATATCTCAAGGACTAGGATGTTAGCGCGCTTTTCATTATACGGCTTCCTCAAGAACCAGCGGTATTTCGAGCCGTTTATTATCCTGTTCTTTCTGGACAGAGGGCTTTCCTTCACCCAGATAGGCTTCCTCATAGCCTTCCGGGAGCTTATTATCAACCTCATGGAAATCCCCAGTGGCGCCGTCGCCGATTTATTTGGTCGCCGCCGCAGTATGATTCTGTCCTTCGTGTCTTATATTATCTCGTTTGCGGTCTTCGGCTTCAGCCAGGACTACTGGCACATGTTTATCGCCATGTTCTTCTTCGCTATCGGCGAGGCCTTCCGCACCGGCACCCATAAAGCCATGATATTTACCTGGCTCCGCATCCAGGACCGCACCGATGAAAAGACCCGGGTCTACGGCTACACCCGTTCCTGGTCAAAGATAGGCTCGGCGGTATCGGTGGTCCTAGCTGCCGTCTTCGTCCTGTGGACCAATGATTATGCCTATGTCTTTTTCTTCGCCATCGTGCCTTACCTGGCGGGACTGATAAATTTCCTTGGCTATCCTGGGGAACTGGAGGGGCAGCCGGAGGAGGGGGCGGATGTTCGCAGCGTGCTGCGCCACCTCTGGCAATGCCTGCGTGCTTCGCTGCGCATGAGGCAGCTGCGCCGCCTCCTGGCGGAGTCGATGGGCTTCGAGGGGGTCTATAAAGCGGTAGAGGACTACCTGCAGCCCGTCGTCAAGAGTCTGGCGCTGATGCTGCCCATTTTCGTAATTATGAGCGATGCACGCCGCAGCGCCATTCTGGTAGGTGCCGTCTATGTTATCATCTACCTGGTCTCCGCCTACGCCAGCCGCAACGCTCACCGTCTTTCGAGTTTCGCCGGCGGGGAGGAGAAAGGCAGCCGCCTGCTCTGGAAGGTGGTTTTTGTTCTCTACCTGGCGCTTATACCGCTGCTGTATTTCCAGTATTATTACGCGGCTATAGCCGGCTTTATCATTCTTTCTCTGATTCAGAACTTCTGGAGGCCGATGCTCATCAGCCGCTTTGACGCTTATGCTACCGAAACGCAGGGCGCTACGGTACTTTCTATTGAAAGTCAGGCCAAGTCTGTCTCAACAATGATAATAGCCCCGATTCTCGGGGCTACAGTGGACTTTGTCAGGACCGGCGGCACAGGCGGCGATTTCTGGTCGGTGGCCGTTATTGCCGCTGTTATTACGCTTATCGTGCTGGCCACACCGTTGAAACAAAAAGGATAATCTTGTAACAGAACGCTATTCCAGTACCGTGTTATCGATAAGTCGCGTTTTGCCGATTTTCACCGCCAGGGACACCAGCACCGGAGGCTTAACCCTGTGGAACACCTCTTTTAGAGTCTCTACGTCGGCAATGCTGACATAATCTATCTTCGCCAGCGGCTCCATTTTGATAAGCTCGGTCATTTCCAGACGTATCGCCCCCGCATCGTTTTCCTCCTGGTCCCAGCGCTTTTCCGCCAGATTGAGCGCCCGGTAAAGTACGTTAGCCGCCTGGCGATGCTGACCTTTGAGATAGATGTTGCGACTGCTCATCGCCAGGCCGTCGGGCTCGCGTACCGTGGGGCAGGCCACCACCTCAAGATTCATATCGAGGTCGGCCACCATCTTTTTGATAACCAGCAGCTGCTGGGCGTCCTTCTGCCCGAAGTAGGCTTTAGTGGGCTGGACGATGTTGAACAGCTTGGCAACGACGGTGCTCACGCCGCGAAAGTGGCCGGGTCGGGAAGAGCCTTCCAGCTTCTCCGTAATCGTGCCGACCTCCACCCAGGATTCATAATTATCCGGGTACATCTCCGCGCCGGACGGCATAAAAACGATATCTGTATCAGGCTCCAGCATCTCCAGGTCTCGTTTGGTGTCGCGGGGATAACTCTTAAAGTCCTCCTTGGGACCGAACTGGGTGGGATTGACGAAGATGCTGACCACCACCGAGGCGTTTTCTTCTCTAGCTTGCCTTACCAGCGACAGGTGGCCTTCGTGGAGAGCGCCCATCGTCAGAACGAAACCCACCGGCTCTTCAAGTCCTTTACGCGCCTGCCGCATCTCGGCTATTGTTTCCACGACTCTCATTCTCTCTGCCTCATTCCCATTATCCCCCTCTCCATAGCCCGTGTCAAAGGGGAGGGGAATATATAAAAGAGGGGGCGTTGCCCCCTCTCGAACATCTCCGTAATTTTCGGTAGTTTACTTATCCAGTTCCTTTAGTATGCTTTCGTCCATGGTAAAGCTCTGGGCTTCGGTTGGGAACGTTCCGGCCTTCACCTCCTGGTGGTAAGTAGATATGGCGTCAGACATAATATCGGCAATCCTGGCGTACTGCTTGGCATGCTTGGGAACAAAGTCCGTGTAAGAACCGAGGATATCGTTGATGACCTGCACCTGGCCGTCGCAACCGGCGCCAGCGCCGATTCCAATAGTCGGGATGTTAATCTTTTTAGTAATCAGGGTAGCGAGGGGAGCAGGTACGGTCTCCAGCACGACGGCGAAAGCCCCGGCCTGTTCTAAAGCCATGGCATCTTCCAGGAGTCTTTTTGCCGCTTCCGGCGTCTTTCCCTGGATTTTATGGCCGCCGAACTGATGAATGGACTGGGGAGTCAGGCCGATATGCCCCATGACCGGAATGCCGCATTCTACGATTCTCTTCACTTTGTCGGCGACGGTGACTCCTCCTTCAAGTTTTACCGCCTGGCAGCCGGTCTCCTGAAGAAAGCGCGCCGCGTTACGCAGGGCTTCTTCCATGTTTACCGTGTAGGTCATAAACGGCATATCGCCCACGACGAGGGCGTTTTTAACACCCCTGACGACTGCCTTGGTATGATGCAGCATGACCTCCAGGGTAACCGGAATTGTAGAGTTGTAACCGAGGACTACCATGCCCAGGCTATCCCCGACCAGAATCAGCGGCACACCTGCTTCGTCGACTATCTTGGCGGTTACGTAATCGTAAGCGGTGAGCATGGAAATCTTCTCACCCTTACGCTTCATCTCTCTTATCTGGCTAATCGTAACGCTGATGGCAGCTCCTCAAGCGAAAATCTTTTCATCCAATTTCGTAACGATGGCGTTTTTCTTATCGACATATACTAACTTCGGTCGGTAGTTTTTAAATTCTTCTTCAGGGACATTACAATAGGTCAGGATGATGACGAGGTCGCCCTTAACGGCCAATCGGGCGGCGGCTCCGTTAAGGCATATTTCACCGCTGCCTTCTTCCCCCTCTATGGTATAGGTGGTAAAGCGAGCGCCGTTATTGATATTAAGCACGTGGACCTGCTCGTAGGGAAGCATATCTGCCGCCGCCATGAGCTTCTTATCGATGGTGATACTGCCTTCGTAATCGATATTAGCATCGGTAACGGTAGCCCGGTGGATTTTACTTTTCAGCATAGTTCTCATTTTACTGCCCCCTGAAGATATTAAATTATTTATTTTTTAATATGTTCTCCAGTTCGTCGGCCTGTTTTTTATTGATTTTTCCCTTGGCCAGCGAAATGGGAATAGTCTGCAATCCGAGTTCCTTATAAGCAAAGAGGAGGGACGGAGCCTTTTCACGCAAAGTTTTGAGGTGTTTATTTACCGTTCCGGTATCACCGCGGGCAACAGGCCCGGTGAGGCATTGCGGTATGCCGATGGTCTCGATATTGTGGAGAGTGCCCCTGATTAAGGGGAGGAGGGCTTTTGTAGCCTGTTCGCCGGGAACGGAGAATGTCTTCCAGAGGTCGGTAGCCATTTTTACCAGCGTCACCAGGTAGTTGCAGGCGAACACGGCGGCGGCATGATAGGCCACCTTATCACCGGCTTCCAGCTTTATCCATTGTCCGCCCAGGACCACGGCTATTTCCTTAAGTGTGGTTAAAAGCGGTTCCTCGGCCTCGATACCGAACGTGGAGCCGGGAATATTTTCGATAGCCTGTCCGATGCCGGCGAAGGTCTGCAGGGGATGGAAACCGCCTACCATGGCGCCGGATTTCCCGGCAGGTTCCAGAACGTCTATGGAATCGGCGCCGCTGCAGTGGACGACGCTCTGCCCGCCGCGCCAGTTTACTTCTTTAGCAACTTCGGCTATAGCGGCATCGGGAGTGGTGATGAAAACGAGGTCGGCATTATCGGCTACTTCCTGGTTGCTATCCAGTATGCGCAGGTTGCTGACTACCTTGCCTGGATTCTCGGTAGAAGTCCGGCGTCTGGATGCGCCAACGAACCGGTAGCCCTTGCTGCTTAATAATACGGCCAGGGCAGTACCCACGGTTCCAGCTCCGATAAAACCTATTTTGAGCATTATCCCCCTTAAACAAAAACCCTCTCATACATACAGAGAGGGCAAAACTCCTTGAGTTTAATTCTTTGCCGTCTCGGTCGTATCCGATCCAAGCGACTTCTTCTGTTAAGGTATCAGCTCTGAACTCACCGCCATAACGGTCGATGGCAATTGTTATTTTATCTTATATTTAGGGCCTTGTCAATACTCGGACAGGTTAAATAATATTATAAATTGTCTTATATATAATCCAGGTGCTATAATTTTCACATAATCCCTGATGGAAAGAGGTTTAGAATAGAGATAATACCGGCCATAGACTTACGCGACGGCAGGTGTGTCCGCCTGTATCAGGGCGATTATAGTCAGGAAACGGTCTTCTCCGAAGACCCTCTGGATGCAGCCCTGAAATGGCAGTCCATGGGTGCGCCGCGACTTCACATCGTTGACCTTGACGGGGCAGCCTCCGGTGAAATTCGCAACCTGGATATTATCAGGGATATCGCCAGAGCTATGTTGATACCCGTACAGCTCGGGGGTGGTATACGCGATATCGTTACTATTGAAACCCTGCTTAAGGCAGGCATAGAACGCGTAATACTGGGCACGGCGGCGGTCGAAGACCCCCGACTGGTTAGCGAAGCTTGCCGCCGCTTCCGCGACTCCGTAACAGTCGGCATTGACGCCCGCGAGGGTTACGTCGCTACACGCGGCTGGATTAAAGATACGGAACAAACGGCCGTAGCGCTGGCTAATGCCATGGTACAGGCGGGCGCCAGACGCTTTATCTATACGGATATCAGCCGGGACGGCACTCTTACGGAACCCAATTTCTCGGCGATTACCGAGATGATAGAGTCCGTCCGGATGCCCGTTATCGCCGCCGGCGGTATCGCCTCAATTAACCACCTGAAAATGTTGAGCAAACTCGGCGCCGAAGGCGCCATCGTAGGCAAGGCCCTGTATACCGGGGATATTAACCTGAAGCAGGCTATTTCTGAAATCGGCGAGCTGCCAGGATGAAATAAAGAGAAGGGTGAATATCGGTGAGTAATCTAAAATTCAATGATAAAGGGCTTATCCCGGCTATAGTCCAGGACGCCGATACCGGAGACGTGCTGATGCTGGGCTACATGAACGAGGAATCTATCCGCCGGACTTTAGAGAGCAACGAGGTCTGGTTTTTCAGTCGCAGTCGGCAGGAACTCTGGCATAAGGGGGCGACCTCCGGGAATAAACTCCTGGTACGAGAGCTGTGGCGGGACTGCGATAACGATACTATCCTGGTAAAGGCACATCCCACCGGACCAACGTGCCATACCGGTAACAAAACCTGCTTCTTCCAGGAGTTGAAAGAAGCCGATTTGTAGGAATTTCAGGAAGCAGACTGCGCCGCTTCCTCCGCCTGGTCAACCTCCACCGCTTTGTTTATGGCGGCTATCGCCACTTCCAGCTGACTGCCATCGGGCTCCCCGGTCGTTAGTGATTGCAGGAGCAAACCGGGGGCCATGACGATTTTCATAAACCGGTTTTTGGTATGCCTGGCGCCGAAGTAAATAACCTCGTAGCCTAGCCCCATAATAACCGGAATGAGCACGATTCGGGCCCCTATCATCAGCCACAGGTTCTGGCGTCCCACGAAAGAGAACACGAAGATGGCGATTACCAGCACCAGAAACAAAAAGCTCGTGCCGCAGCGCACGTGGGCCGTCCCGTAAGACTTCACGTACTCCACCTCCATCGGCACGCCTGCCTCGTAGGCATTGACCGCTTTGTGTTCCGCCCCGTGATACGTAAAGACGCGCTTGATATCGGGCATGAGCGCCATTACCTTGAGATAAGCGATGAAAATAGCCAGACGTATCACACCCTCTACGATATGGAACACCACCGAGTTCGGTATATAGGCGTTCGCCAGCTTGGTGAGAAAAAGCGGGGCGATAAAGAACAGGAGAACCACCAGGACTACCGCCGAGGCAATCATGCCCCAGATGGCCTTCGCAGGTATCTCTTCCTCTTCTTCCTCCATGGCTATATTGGCCGAATAGAGCAGGCTCTTGATACCGAGCACCATGGCCTCGATTAGAACAACGACACCGCGTATAAAGGGCGTCCGCCTCAGACGATTTGTAGTGAGAGAGGGCAGCGGCCTGACATCGGTAGTCACGTCGCCGCCGGGCCGCCGGACCGCCGTTACTACCGAGCTCCGCCCGCGTATCATTACTCCTTCGATAACTGCCTGGCCGCCGTAATTGAACTTTATTTTGTCCGCCATCCTGCTTAAATAAAAAGGAGCGGGATATATCGACCGCTCCTGCCTCCTGAAAATGCTGTCATTTAACCTTCGAGCTTGTAGCGCTTCTTAAACCGCTCCACGCGTCCGGTGGTATCCAGCATACGCCGCTCGCCGGTGAAGAACGGGTGGCACTGGCTGCATACCTCGACTTTAAGCTGCTTCCTGGTGGAACCCGTGGTGAACCTGTTACCGCAGGAACAAACTACCTCGGCGTCGGTATAATATTGAGGGTGTATCTTTTCTTTCATATCATTCAGCTGGCGTAAACGCTGACCTTTCTCCTGTTGTTGCTGGTTGGCTCAAATTTAACGAAGCCATCTATAAGGGCGTAGAGCGTATGGTCTTTACCTATACCCACATTATTGCCGGGGAAAATGCGCGTGCCGCGCTGGCGCACTATTATAGTGCCGGCGTTAACCACCTGCCCGGCAAACCTCTTGACTCCAAGTCGCTGGCCTTGGCTGTCGCGACCGTTACGACTGGTGCCGCCTCCTTTTTTATGCGCCATCCGTTGTTTCCTCTTTCTTCTTACGCCTGGTTGTTCTCTTCCTGGCCGGTTTGGGGGCTTCCACTCCCGGCGGCAGTATCTTATCGATATTGAGGCTGGTAAAATGCTGGCGGTGTCCGTTCTTTCTGCGATAGCGTACCTTCGCCTTATATTTAAAGACGATTATCTTCTTGCCGCGGCCATTGCCATTTACCTTGGCCAGCACTCTGGCGCCTTCGATAGCCGGCTTACCAACCATTACATTATCGCCATCGGCAATAAGCAGGACCTTGTCCAGCTCGATTGTGCCGCCTTCGGCTACTCCCAGACGTTCTACTTCGATAGTCTGGCCTTCGGCTACCTTATACTGTTTGCCGCCTGTTTCAATAATAGCGTAAATTTTGGGCCTCCAGACTAACTATTGTACCAGTTTTATAGCTGAGAGTCAACTGGTACAATAGGGCGGGTTTAGCAATAGGGCGAAACAGTCTCACACTTTTGCCAGCAGCTTCCGCCACTCCGTTGTCACTCTCGCCTTGAGCTCATCCAGAGTACAATCGGTATCGATGACCACATCGGCCCGGCGGATGCGTTCCTCGCCGGACATCTGCGAATTGATGCGCGCCCTTGATTCCTCCTCGGAATAACCCTTCCTTCCGGCGAGTCTTTTTAATACGACTTCCGCAGGGGCGACGGTTACCCACAGCTCGTCCACCTGCGAAGACCGGCCGGCTTCGACCATCGCCGCCGCCTCCAGCACGACCACTTCGACTCCCTCGCGGCGGCACTCATCTACTCTGGCATTTACCATCCTATCGATAACGGGGTGCGTTATCCGATTCAAACGCGCTAGCGCCTCAGGATTGTTAAAGACAATTCCGCCCAGCTTGGCGCGGTCGATATCCCCATGAGCGGTAAGAATATCCCTACCGAACTCTTCGACCAGCCGTTCGCGGATATCCTTCTGTTTCAAGACCTCATGTCCCAGCTTGTCCAGCTGGACGATAACTGCCCCCTGCTCCGCCAGGAACCCGGCCACGGTGCTCTTGCCGCTGCCGATACCGCCGGTTAGTCCGATAGTCTTCATTTTCCACTATACCCGATAATAAATATTCTCCCGTATACGGTAAGGCTATTGTTCACGCGTGCCTATCTCGATGGAAATTTCGAGCGGGGTAACACTTCTTATCACATCGAGCACCGCTTCATCTCCCGGGCTTGTGTACTCTCCCAGATACGAGGTAAGTTCATCCATGTCTCTTACCGGCACACCATCGATAGCCAGGATAATATCATTAATCTGAATACTGGCGACTTCGGCGGGGCTATCTTCGAAAATATAAGTCACCAGTACCCCGTTCGCTGTTTCCAGCGACATATCCCTTACCGTCTGAGGGGTCAGGTCGGATATGCCCACGCCAATCCAGGGATAAGCGAAGGAACCGGTAGCGATAATGGCATCGGCCACGCGTTTCACCTTATTGGAAGATACCGCCCAGTACATACCGCCCCCCTGAAGCGGGTCAATCCTGGCCGTCACCAGCCCGATAACCTCACCTTTAGAGTTAAAAAGTGGGCCTCCTGAGTTGCCGGGATTAATCGCAGCATCGAACTGGAACAGGTTGGCTACCACGTAGTTGCCGAGATCGTAATCTTTAAATCGGTTAATTTGACTGATGACGCCTGTTGTCAGTGTATCCCGCAGCTCAAGCGGCGAGCCGATAGCAATGACCGGTTCCCCGACTTTTATCAGGCTGGAATCTCCTGTTTGCAACGGCTCGATAGACGAATCACTTTCCAGCTTCAGCACGGCGACGTCGCTGAATTCGCAATAGCCGACAGTCGTTGCCTTTAAAATCCTGCCGTCATACATCATGACGTATATAGGGGAGAGCCCACTGATAACATGGTGAGCGGTAACGATATAGCTACCGGTATCATAAACGAACCCGGAGCCTGCGACATTCTGTCCGTTGGTAATCCTGACCACAGCCGGGGTCACTCTCTCGTATATCGCGCTGGTATTAAATACAGAATGTGATATATCGGTTTCAGCTTTGCTGAGGCGCTCATCCAGAGTTTCAACTTGATTCAATGCTCCGGCAATTTCCTCATCTAACCCCGATATGCGGTCGCCCACCGCCTCCAGTTCGTTATCCAAGGCGGTGATATCAGCCTGGGATTTATCCAGCTGATTCTTCAGGACACCGAGGCCGCCTGCCATTTCCCTCCTGATTTCATCGCTTACGGCGTTAGTACGGTCCTCCTGCTCAATTCTGGATGTCGCCAGCTGATTGCCGAGGTCATCAATTTGCCGGTTGAGCATGTAAGAGTAATAGCCGTTGCCTCCCGCGATAATCACCAGCAGTACCAGTATCCCGATAATCACTTTATTAGCCATTTAACAAGCTCCTCTATATCTTCCATGTTAAATACACATATTACCCCGTATTATATTACATGATTGGCGCCAGCGTCACCGTACGGGGGTTATCGGGAATCGGCAAGCTTCTTCTTAATATCGGCAAGCTGCTGCAGGTGAGATTTCTCTTCGGCTATTATCCGGTTTACCATCGGGACGGCACTCCGGGGCATAACGTCCCTCATCTCGTAATAAAAAAGTATCGAGTCCTTTTCGGCGCTGATGCCCAGTTCCAGCGCCTTGATATCGCTGTCCGCCTGGGTTGCCATCTCGCTGGTAATCATATCGTCGGTAAATACGGCCTCGTCGATAAGCGCCTGGAGATAACCGGAGTAATCCCCCGACGAGGTATTCTGCGGCCGGTGCGTATCAGCCTCCCCCAGCATTTCCTCTAACATTCTGATATGCTCGCGCTCCATCTCAGCAAGCTCTTCAAAGACGGTCCGGGCGTCTTCATTATCGGTCGATTTAGCCATGATATCGTAGAACATGATACCCCTCCTCTCGATATCAATGGCGATATTAATCAGGTCGCTGCCGGAGAAAATGATAGACATTCCACGGCACCTCCTTCACCATTTTCCAAAAGGTGGTATTTCAGACTTCTATCAGTACGGCCTCGCCGTTAATCCTGACGTTATATACGGGTAATAGAACCTATCCTCCGCTGTCAGGCAGATTTACGCCACCAATTCCCGGGCTTTTATCACTTTTCTCGTCTTCAAGCAGGTCCTTAAAGACATCGATGTGATATTTCTCGTTATCCCTTATCCGTATGAGCAACTCTTTGAGTCCGGCGTCGTCAACTTCCCGGGCGGCTTTGTCATAAGCATCGGCGACTTCCCTTTCAATGCTAATATCCGCTTTGAGCATATCCACGGTATCGGTTGACTGGTCGGGTTGAGTATGTTCGATTCTCGGGTTGCCGCCGCCGTCAACCATCTCTTCGGCGAGCCAGCCGAGGTGCTGCATCTCGTTAATGGCCTGGTCTTCCAGCTGCTTCCCGGCTTCTTCGTTCCCGGTCATGTAGGATTGAAACAGGTACTGGAGAATTACCGTATACTCGTGCTCTATGCCCCAGTTCAGCGTACTGGTAACGCTGTCCTTGCGCTCGCCCCTTACGTCTTTCATGCCTTCCTTCCCGGCTTTGTCAACGAAGTGCTCGAACTGTCCCCGGTGCGCCTCTTCATCGGCCAGGATACGCTTTAGCAACCTTTTTATTTTGGTATCGTCAATCACCTGGATATGCTCTTTATACTGATCGATAGCGCCCTGCTCGAGTCCGACGTCGTTTTCCATCCATTCGGGTACTTCCTTGCCGGCCATGTTCATGGTGCCTCTCTTCAGGCTGGGCTGGCCGCCCAGTTCCACTATCGTCTCCGCCAGCCAGTCCAGGTGACGCATTTCCTCACGGGCCATAGCCTCAATCTCGCAGGACATCTCGCCCTCGCCCATGGAATAGGCATGCGTTAGATACTGAATAATAGCTCCGTGCTCGTTCTCAAGGTCGAGATTCAATAATTCGATAATTTTATCTTTTTCCATTGGTCACCTCCGTTAATCTTCCACTTTCTTAAATTCGCTCTTGGCAGCTCCGCAGACGGGACATACCCAGTCGTCCGGGATTTCCTCAAAGCGCGTCCCCGGGGCGATGCCGCCGTCGGGGTCTCCGAGTTCCGGGTCGTAGATATAGCCGCAAACGGTGCATTCGTACTTGTCCATTTCTATTTCTCGCCTCCTTCTTCTTTAGCAATATAGCTGGGGGCGGTCTTAGGGGTGACCGGCTACATTACTTCTTTCTCGCTGGCCTCTACCGCGCGCTTTAGCTCCCCTGCCAGCAGCGGGGGCAGCCCCTCGATATCCACGTGGAGGAACCCCCTCACGATGGTAGCCGTAGCCTCGTCTCTGGTAAGACCCCTGGCCATCAGGTATTCCACTTCTTCCTCGGCTATCTTGCCGACCGCCGCCTCGTGGGAGAGGTCGATTCCGGCCAGAGTCCCTTTCAACTCGGGGATGGCGTGAATCATGCCTTTTTCACCCAGGATTAAGCCGCGGCACTCGAGATGCCCTTTAATATCCGGGGCATTGCCTTCAATGTAACCGCGGGCGATGATATTGCCTCCGGTGGTAATGGCGCGGGAGATAATTTCCGTCCTGGAGCCCTTGCCGTCGAGGATTACCCGCGAACCCACGTCCAGCGACGAACCTGCGCCGGCGACCAGTACGCTGTTGAACCTGGCGACGGCATTGTCACCCACGCATCTAACGAGCGGGTTCATTTGCAGCGAATGTACGGGTTTCATGAGGATGTAGTTGCTCAAGAACAGGCCGTCTTCTTCGACGATAACGCCGCTGCGCGGTCTTACGTCCGTCTCCGGATTCCAGCTGTGTATCATCGTAAAAGTAACTTTTGCTCCCTTTTTAACATAGAACTCGGAAACCCCGAGGTGCAAGCCGGTCTCTTCTTCGGAGGCCACGGCGCAACCGGTGATAATGTGCAGTTCCGAATCTTCCTCCGCAATGATGACATTGTGCACGTTCTGTACCAGCTTGTCTTTAGCCAGGTAAAGGCAGGCCTGGACCGGAAAGAACGTTTTCTGCCCGGGGAGTGACCTGATGAAGTAACCATTGTACTGGTTCAACTCAATATTGGCGGTGTACTTGTCCTGGTCTACGGTGACCGCATTCCACCAGTAGTCCGTCATCCAGTCGTACTTCTCCATGGCCTGGCTGACCGGCATCACTTCCACTCCGTCCTGGCTGACGGAACTGTGGACGGGCGTATTGTCCATCTGGATATAGGTACCCGACCTCTGGCTGGTGTCATCCAGCATAACGCCGGCCTCAAGCATCTGTTTCTTGGCCTTTTGGGGGAGACTGGAGAGGTCATCGCTATAGGGATGCTTTTCATCCGCGTTGACGAATTTACTAAGGTCGATATCTTCGCCGAGAGCAGCCGCTTTATTCACGGCGGTTTTCGCTTTATCTTTGTAGTCAATGGAAGCCTTTTTCTTATTCATTTATCGGCAACCTCCCCAGATAGCATTTAATACATTCATCGTAGCCTTTCTCCCGGATTGTTGCCAGTATCTCATGGGGGTCGCCCACGCAGCCGATAGTGCCGTTGCACATGACATAACCGGTGCGGGCATTAACGTAGTCCAGAATATGACCGGTATGCGTTATAATCAGCCCCATGCACTTGCGGTCCTTTATCGGGCAGTCTTTTTCCAAGAGTTCGTTCATTAGCTCGCCGATGAGGGCGATATTCACCAGGTCCACGCCGGATTCGGGCTCGTCCATGAGGGTTAGTTCAGGTTTCTGGGCGAGCAACTGCATCAATTCGGAACGTTTTATCTCGCCGCCGGAAAAACCGTAGTTGATATCCCTCTCCAGGAATTCGCCCAGGTCGGCTTTATCCGCCAGTCTGGCGATGGCATCATCATCTCCGACCTCTTTCAGGCAGGCGGCCACCATATCGCGAGTCCTGACGCCACGCACCACCGGGGGCCGCTGGAAGGACATGCCGATACCCATACGCGCCCTCTCATCCACTGAAAGACCGGTTATATCCTTACCCTTGAAGCCGATGCTACCCCTGGTCACTTTATACTTGGGGAAACCCATGATAGCCATGAGTAAGGTGCTTTTACCGGCACCGTTGGGACCGAAGAGAACGTGGGTTTCACCATTCTTTATCGTTAGATTAACATCGTGAATGATTTCCTTGCCCTCTACGGATACAGACAGGTCTTTAATTTTAAGCATTTTTTACTCCCGCAAGCGAATTCTATTACTTATTTCGCTTTTAGCCACCGTCGAGAGACGGGTGTTCTTTCTGGACGAACCATGCCTCCGGGTTCTTGAGAAATTCGTAGTAGTCAAGGAGGACCCTGTAATGCTCCTCCTCCTGAACGGCCAAGGCTTCGTAGAATTGTCTTTCCACGTCATAAGCGGCCCTGCTGCCGAGGCTCTTATAGAAATCGAAGGTTTTATTCTCCATTTCCATGGCTCTTTGCACGGCATCGAGTTCCGTGGGGATGGCCTCAATATCTTTATTCATCTGCTCCAGCGCTTTTGAAAATAACGTCCTCAAGCCCTTGCCGCCGTCATGGTGGAATTTTTTATCAGGCCAGCCCTTTTTTGTACTGATATCTTTATAGATATCCTCACAAACCTTCCGATGAACGTCTTCTTCTGCGGCCAGCTGCTCAAGCAATTTCTTCCCCAGTTCATTTTTACTTGCCTGGCTGGCCTCCAGATAGAATTCCTTGCCGTCAATTTCCATCTGAATAGCCGCTTTGAGTGCTTTTAGAGTGGTATCCTGCTCTTTTGCCATGAGTCACCTCCTCTGGCTAACTCTGTAATAGCATCGGACTCACCATACCTGTGTTGCGTAAGAAATAATAGAATGAAATCACTTTAATGTCAACATGTACGGCAGTTCTTTACTGAATATTTTAACCACCACAGCATCCCGTGTATGTGATAAAAGTTCCATAAATATTTGGATTAAACATTAATATAAAGTGTATCATACTAAAAAGCTGCTTTACTTTTCCTTATTATCTTAACTCTCCTCCGGATATACTATACTTACGGTTACCAAGCTTTACCTCCGTTACTGATGCTATGTGATAATTATCACATACAGCAGGGCGTACATTTTTTAAAATTTTAGTAATGACTAAATGGAGGAGGTAATGATATGAATCTTACTCGTGGCCTGGCTATTCTGGTCATGGTCCTCGGTCTGGTATCTATCGTGATAGGGGGTGTTTTCATCGGGCAGGGCGTTGCCAAGAACAACCTTATCGTGGAGAGGATGGAGATAGAGAAAGTTACTCTGGCACTGGACCCCGACAACCCGGATGTATATACTTCGGTAACTGATATTGTCGCCGCACAGGGAGCCGCCGACACCATCGCCGAACACCGCCGGCATATAGCACCGACCTATCAGGAACTGCTGGCCGGCGGACGTTATGACCCCATCAATCCCGCTCATCTGTCCTATGCTCAGGCGATGAACCTGGAGAACTACCTGTACCTGGCAGTGGCAGCCTTTGGCCTTGTCCAGGTGGCACTGGCCAGCGGCGCCTTTATGGTTGTCACCGGACTGGCTCTCGGTGGCACCGGCTGGGCACTGCTTCGCATTTACCACGTTCACTCCTAGATATCAATTAATTAAAATAGAAAAGCCCCGGGTTATTCTTTCCGGGATAGTCCGGGGTAAATCTGGCTAGCTTGCGCCCGCTATGCTATACTTACATGGGTCAGTTTGAATACCGACAGCTATGGAGATAATAACCTGTTTATATGGCTGCGCCGAGATTCAAAGAAAGAACACCGATAAAAGGAGAATAAAAAGTGACCAGACAGGTAAGTCTTTCCGTTAATGATATGCCCATCAATCTCGACTACTTTGTCGAGAATTACCTCGACCACGTCGCGGGTGGCATTATTTCCAGTCTGAGAGATACGGATGAAATTAAAACTCTGGAACTTACCCTCGACAATGAGGGGCAGGTAACGATTACTCTTAACGGCGCCGAAGTCCTGCTTAAATATTTCCCCGTGAAAATAATTAAAAGCACCATCATGGGTATAGTCACGCCGCTGAAAGGCGTTGACAGCGTTATAAATAAGCTGGAAGTCAGTATCACCAGATAAGTATAAGGGGTATCCCTTCAGGCGGAGGTTTCACAGAGCTTAATGTCTCCCCAGACTCCTACGCTCTTTCCGACGATGATGACGATACCTTTCAAGCCATCGATACCCTGGCCAAATTCTATAGCATTGTTTATATCAGCGTGATTTTGTACGCGATTGCCGATAGCCGTAGCGGCGGCATCGGCCAGGGCTGCAGAAGCGGAAACAACCACCACGGCGTCTGCCTTCCCGTAGCTTAGAGAATGCCCTACCGTGCCTGATGAGGCACAAATTCCCAATGGAGTATCTTCAGGTTTTATTTCGAGGCCGATTTTTCCCGTCAGGGGTGAATCTCCGGCGAAGACGCCGACCGTCCTTTTCCCGTTAGTCTTAAGAAAGATATCGCCGCCGTTTTCCACGATTATCTCCGGAGAAAAGTCCAGTAATTCGCTTCCGACGCACCCGGCAATAGCTCCGGCCACCGCCGCCATCGGCCCCACGCCGGCTTTCTGACCCGCTTCCGCCATCCGGCTGACAATAGCCGGGGCGTTTTCCGGTACGGGGATGGACTCTAAAGACTCCTGAAAAACAGGATTTCGCTTGATATAGCCCTCAAGCTGGCGGCGGTATTTCAATACCAGACGGCGGGCTTTTTTTTGCAGGTTTGAAGAGGCGCGGATAAATAAATCGGTCTCTTTAACCGACACGGAGAACGGCACCAGGTCTTTGCCTTCAATCCAGTGCCGGTAGGTCCTCGGCTGGTAAGAGTCTTCTTTCATAATTCATTCTGTCATTCGTTATTCGTTTTTTAAAATTTTTTTGGTTTTTCCGTAGCTGATTAGCTTCAATTATTCGTTTTTCGTTATATGTTAAGTTAGCTCCATTTTTAGGGTATTCGTTTTTTAATATGTGGTAAGCCGTCCTGATTGCCTGCACAGGGGCATTACTATAATGCGCCGGAAAGGGCAAGAAAGCAATGGAATTTTGTCGTTGTTATCTATTCCCACTTGTGTCATCCTAGTTCCAGTGAGTCACCACGAAGTGAGCCAGCCCGACCCCGAGATTCTCACGTCGCCCCGATTCTATCGGGACTCATCAGAATGACTTTTGAGGCAAATCCGAAAAAGGAGGTTAAGGGGGATTTTCACTCTCTTTTAATCTTCCGTCAGTATGGCATATTCATATGAATCAAGCCAGACAGGCTGACCGTCTTTATCCTTCCGGAAAAACGCATTCTTACGACGCAGGCCTTCTCTCGTCATGCCACACTTTTCCATGACTCTCCAGGAAGCGATGTTCTCCGTGGAGCAAAACCCCACTATACGGTGCACGCCTAATTTCGTAAAAGCGTATTGTATCAGGGCGCGGGAGGCTTCGGTAGCGTACCCATTATTCTGAAAAGCAGGGTTGAATATAAAGCCGATTTCCCGGGTAAGAAAGTGTTCGGGTTCACTCCGGATAAAAGAAAGATGCCCTATAAGCTTCTTACTCTCGTCTTTCAGTGTGACTGCCCAGAAGTCCGTTCCTCCGGCTTTTTCCATGCAGAGTTTCTTCACCTCTTCAAGCGACATCGGTTCACCCCCGAACCGGTAGGTCTCTTTCAGTGAAAGATATTCGTGAAGGTCTTTGAAGTCGCTTTCCAGAAAGGGACGGACTATCAAACGTTCAGTAGTCAGCATACGGACTTCTTCCGGCGGTCTTAGAAATGCACTTCCATCGCCCTGGGTGGGCAGGCGGGAATGCAGAGTCCGCAGGCGATGCATTTCTCATTATCGAACAGCACTTCCCGAGTTTTAGGGTCGACCCGGAAAGCGCCGGTAGGGCAGACGGTCACACAGGCGCCGCAGTTGGTGCACCTTTCCTCGTTCCGCGTCACGTCCTGACTTAGAGACTGAATCTTTACGCCGGCTTTAATCAGGAAATTAATTCCTTTATCATACTCTTTCTGGTTTCCTTTAAGCTCTAATATGAGCAGCCCTTCCTGTTCAGGGGTTATGGAAGCCTTGAGAATATTAAACTCAAGGTCGTAGTCCTTGACCAGACGGTATACTATCGGTCGCTCCACCAGTCGCCTGGGAAAGCGTAATACGATTCTTTTAGAAACAGCCATTTATAATAATTTCTCCAGTTAATATTCGAAGGGGCGTTCGTTTAGCGGCTTGACGCCCACGCCCGATTCCGCGCCGGGCAGCGACTGCACCGACTCGGTGAGTGTAAATTTGCCCTTTTGTATCCACTCTTTGAGCGTGGCGGCTATTTCCACCGCCCTCGGATAGCTTGAGCGGGAGGCGGTCGGCACGTCTTTCCCTTTAACTCTTATCTTACCGCTCTTAAGCTCGGCATAGCTGACCTCTCCCAGCGTATCCGGCTTGAGATTGGGGAAAACGTCCGAATAGTCTATTACCGGCGCCAGGATATCCGCATCGGTTACCGTAGTATATTCGAGGATTTCCTCGGATAGTATGGGAATCGGCACCCCGATGCCCACGGTCAGGCTGCACCCGTAGCCAAGCACACTCGCCCCCACCAGCCAGCGCGGGTTCATCTGCTTCAGGTCGCCGATGACCGCCAGCGTGCCGGCGCCTTCTTTAGGCACGCCCTTCTCGGTGCGGGGAACGCCGGGGTTATGCTGGGTGCCCTGCCAGGCCACGAAACCAATACCACCCCCCAGGAATATTTTCGTACCGATACCGATTGTCCTGTAGTAGGGGTCGTTAAACAGCGGCGAAAGCTGCCCCGCCGAGGAATAATTGGCGTTACCCATGTTGGGCTTTAATACGCCCATGTACGTGTATATCGTCTTATCCGAAAGATTCACGGCCACGTTATAGTTCTGGTAGGCGTTCCTGATGTTGAAAAGCACCGCCTCGTTAAGGTCTTTGATATTGAGCAGCGTCTCCAGTCGCTTGCGCGGATAGCAGTCCGTGCCGAAGGCTGCGGCTATCAGCCGCACGTCTTTGCCGGCCACCAGCTCCTCGATAACATGCCCGCCGCCGTAGTTGAATTCGCCGGGGTGTATCCTGTTTCTCGGGTCGTCGTCGGGGAGGGCGTTCGCCCCCAGGAACAGGTCGGCCGCCGCCAGCCCGGTATAAGCCGGGACGTCGTTCAGGTAAGCCCGCCCCCCTCCGAGTTTCAAACGCGGCCGGGAGTGACCGATGTTGAAATAGGCTCCGGAGGAGCACATAATCCCGAAAGTCCCCGTGGTAACCACGTCCACTTCTTGAGCAGCCTTTTTGATACCCTTTTCCCGGGCAACATCGATTATCTCTTCGGCGGTAAAGACCACGGCCTTGCCTTCTTTAATTTTTTCGTTTATCTCCGCTATTGTCCTGGCCACTTAGCTATTCCCCTTTTCCCCACTAACGATTAGTGACGGGATTACATAACATTGTAACAGAGACGGCGCGTGAATACAACCCGGAATATTGTTTATGTTGAAGCGCCTAGTGGTATAAGCTATAATCAAGAGTGAAGACATCTGTCAACGAGGAGACAACTTTGTTCAGGACTCATTCCTGCGGTGAATTAAGAAAAGAACACATCGGCAGTGAAGTATCCCTGGCCGGCTGGGTGAACCGAAGACGCGACCACGGCGGACTTATTTTCATTGACCTGCGGGACAGGGAAGGGGTCGTCCAGACGGTGTTCAACCCGGAAATCTCGCCGTCAAGCCTGAAAACCGCCGAAGATATGCGCAACGAATACGTCGTCAGGGTTACGGGCAAGGTGGCGGCGCGTCCGGCGGGCACCGAGAATACCAAAATACCCACCGGTGAAATCGAGGTAATCGTAAAAGATACCGAGATACTTAATGCCTCCCACACGCCTCCTTTTTACATCAATGAAGAAGTAGATGTCGATGAAAACCTGCGCCTGAAATACCGCTATCTTGACCTGCGGCGTCCCCGAATGAAAGAAAACATGCTCCTGCGCCATAGGGTTGTCAGGTTTATACGCGATTTCCTGGATGCGAGGGGATTCATCGAGGTAGATACACCCATATTCGTAAAAAGCACGCCGGAAGGCGCGCGCGATTACCTGGTACCCAGTCGCCTCAATCCCGGCAAGTTCTACGCTCTGCCTCAATCCCCGCAGCAAATCAAACAGTTATTGATGGTGGCCGGATTCGATAAATATTACCAGCTCGCCCACTGCTTCCGGGACGAGGACAACCGCGCCGACCGACAGCCGGAACACACCCAGCTTGACCTCGAGATGAGCTTCATCACGCAGGATGATATCCTCAAATTAATCGAGGAGCTTTATACTTCTCTGGTTGAGATCGTAAAACCCGAGTTACGGATAATAAAACCTTTCCCGCGGCTGACCTACGCCGAGGCCATGGAACGTTACGCCTCGGAGAAGCCGGATCTGCGCTACGGTCTGGAAATAGCCGACCTTACCGACATCGCCGCGCAGACCGACTTCTCTATCTTCCGGACGGCGATTGATAACGGCGGCAGGGTAAAAGGTCTTACCGCTCCGGGCTGCGGAGAATACACTCGCGGCCAGCTGGACGAACTGAATAAACTGGTGCTCGGCGCCGGCGCTAAAGGCCTGCTGACCATCTCGCTGGGAAGCAAGGGGGGCGGACTGGACAGCCTGACCCTGGAGGATATAAAGTCCGTAGCCGCGAAATATTTAACCCTGGAGCAGGTCAAAGAAATGGCCGGTCGCTGCGGCGCGAAGAAAGGAGACCTGCTGCTCATCGTCGCCGGCGAGCCGGAGATAATACACCCGGCGCTGGACACGCTCCGCCGCGAAATGGCGCGCCGTCTTCATCTGTCCGTACCCGATGTTCTTGCCTTCGCTTTTATTTATGATTTCCCGCTTATCGTTAAAAATAACGAAACGGGGGGTTGGGAGGCGGCCAATAATCCCTTCACTCACCCGAGGGAAGAGGACATTCCTCTTCTGGACAGCGCGCCGGACAAGGTACGCGGCAATAATTACGACCTCGTTTGCAACGGATGGGAGCTTGCCAGCGGCAGTATTAGAATCCACCGGGCCGAACTCCAGAGAAAAATATTGAAAATACTCGGCTATGACGATGATAGTATCGATAGCCTTTTCGGGCATATGCTGGAAGCCTTCGACTTCGGTGCTCCTCCTCACGGGGGCCTCGGCGCCGGTATCGACCGTTTGATGATGGTCCTGACCGGGGAGGAGAATATCAGGGAGGTTATAGCCTTCCCCAAGAACCAGAGCGCCGTAGACCTGACTTTTAACGCACCTTCGCCGGTTACTAAAGAACAACTGGCAGAATTACACATTAGTTTACAGGAAGAAGAGTAGCCAATCGGGAGGAAATTTGAAAGTAACGAAAGAGAAAGAAGAGAACCGCCAGGCATTCATTACCGTCGAGATGGAACCTGCGGAGATGGAGACAGCCATGCAGGACGCCTATCTTCGCCTGGCGCCGAAAGCAGATATTCCCGGCTTCCGCAAGGGTAAAGCCCCGCGGGCGGTGGTGGAAAGACACCTGGGCAAACCCAGACTCCTCGAAGAAGCGCTGGACCGTTTGCTTCCCCAGGCCTACGAGCAAGCCCTCAAGGAGCAGGAAATAGAACCCTTTGCCCAGCCCGACGTGGAAATCACCCAGACCGACCCTTTGATATTTAAAGCGGTTGTGCCTCTAACACCTGCCGTAGAGCTGGGAGACTACGAAAGCATCCGGGTGACACCGGACCCGGTTGACATAACGGATGAGAACATCAACGCCGTGATAGAAGAGCTGCGCCACCAGCACGCTACCTGGGAGCCTGTTGACAGGCCGCTTAATTATGACGACCTGGCTATTATAGACATCAACGGCACGGTTGAGGATAATCCTTACGTTCAGAAAATAGGGGCTCAAATTCAGGTCTTTAAAGACCTGATGTCACCCGCACCGGGATTTTCCGACCAGATAATCGGCATGAAGAAAGAAGAGGAAAAAGAGTTCACCCTTAGCTTCCCGGCAGACTATCCCAACGACAAGGTAGCCGGAAAAGAAGGCCATTTTAAGGTAAAGCTCACCGAAATTAAGGAAGAAAAGCTCCCCGAAATCAATGACGAGTTTGCCGGACAGGTCTCTCCCGACTTCAAGACTGTGGATGCGCTCCGCGAGGAAGTAGCCAACAGTTTAAAGGTGAGAGCCGAGGAAAGTGTCAGGATAGACTTCGAGGAAAAGGTGATTAATAGCGCCATCGAGCAATCTAAGGTGGAATACCCGCCGGTACTGGTGGAACTGGAAATTAACCGTATTCTCAACGAACAGGCAAGACAGCTCCAGATGTCCGGGCGGGGCATGGACCAATACCTGCAAAGTATCAACAAGACGATGGAACAATTACGCGAAGAACTGCGCCCGGTGGCGACGAAAAACGTGACCGCTTCACTGGTCTTGAGCAGGGTTGCCGAGGCGGAAAAAATCGAAGTCACCGAGACCGATATTGAAAATGGAATTGCCAACATGACCAGGGGCGCGGGAGATGATAAAATAGATGAACTGCGGAAACTGCTGGATACCGAGCAGACCCGCGAATCGCTGAAACAGTCGCTGAAGACGCGTAAGACCATCGAGCGACTGGCGGAAATAGCCAAAAAGACCGAAGACTCCAAGAAAAAGACAAAGACGACGAAGAAGAAAAAGGAGGAGGAAAAATGAATATCTATCCCAATAACGTAATACCTATGGTTATCGAGAGCGGCACCAGGGGGGAGCGGGCCTTCGACATATACTCACTTCTCTTAAGAGAGCGCATCGTCATGATGGGCATGCCCATCAACGACCAGGTGGCTAATGTCATCATTGCCCAGCTGCTCTATCTCGAGCGCGAAGACCCGGACAAGGACATCAGCCTTTATATTCACTCGCCGGGTGGGGTTATCAGCGCCGGACTGGCCATCTACGATACCATGCAGCTTATCAAACCGGATGTATCCACCATCTGTGTCGGGCTGGCGGCCAGCATGGCCACCGTGCTCCTATGCGCCGGCACCAAGGGCAAACGCTACGCTCTACCGAACGCCACCGTCCACATGCACCAGGCGATGGGCGGCGCCCAGGGACAGGCCTCGGACATCGTCATTGCCGCCCGCGAAATTACGCGGCAGCAGGATACAATCAAGGAAATTATCGTCAGGCATACCGGCCAGCCCCTGGACAAGGTCACCCACGATACCGACCGTGACTTCTATCTTAATCCGACACAGGCAGTGGAATACGGCATTATTGACGAAATCCTGAACAAACCGGCTGACGAGAAGGAAGAGAAACCTAAAAAAGGTAAGAAGTAGGCGGAAATATCCTGACAAATCAGGTTAACAACGAGATAACTAAGGCAATACGTCTTTCACCATCTCGTCTATCTCGGCGGTGAGGTCATAACCGTCTATAGCGTGGCCGGCAGCGTCAACTACCTGCCGGTCTTTCGTTATTTTCACCTTGCCCTGACTGAAAGCCCTGATGGTAGCCACCGTTAGCGGCAGTTCCCGCACGGTGCCGTGCCGCCGGATGGTCTTGAACAGGGGATTTTCCACACCCTGTTCCTCTTTAATATCCGCCACCGATTTCCCCCGTATTTCCTCCCAGTACCCGTCGAAGGCTTTACCGCGTATCGGGAAGGTGCAATAGCTAGCCGTAGGCCCCATGTCCAGCTCCGGGATGGCCACGTGCATCTTTACCCCCTGGGTATCCGCACCGGCCTCTATCAGCTTCCAGATAACCTGCCGCCACGTGCCGGCCGGGCCATCCGGCGCGGCGGGGTGCAGATTGATGATGTCATACTTTTCACACATCTCCGGGCCGGTGATAAGCATAAAGCCGGCCAGCACGCCAAGGTCGGGGGTGAAACCATCCAGCCGCTTCATGACCTCTCTATCGTAGTCGAGTCGCCACTGCGGCATGGGAGCAGCAGGGTCGGGATTGGGCATATCCCTTACCGCTTTGTACATCTGGTAGGAAAATTTTACTAACGGTATGCCATAGTCTTTCACCATTGTTAAATACTGGTCGGTAGCCTCCGTCTCTCCGTAGTCACGACTGCAAAAGACGAACTCTATTTCCGCATCCAGTTCTCCGCTGATGATGCTGTCCTGTACCGTCTGTAAAAGCCCCCTGGAACCGGCGCCTTTCCCCGTGGAAAACCAGCCGATTTTATAGCGATTGCTCACCGCTTCCTCCCCGGGAGGAACTGCGATTTCAGTTTGGCCCAGGAACTAAAAAGGTGCATGAATACGCTCGACCTGTGTCCGTAAATTTTACCCCGTGCGAGCGATTTTAAAAATTCGTCTTTATTATTGAATTCAGGCATTTCCACATAGGCATTTCCGATTTCGTAGACCGTGTGAGCATCGCTGCCAGCGCTACCAGGTATGCCGTGTTTCGCGGCAAACGCCCTGGCCTTATCAGTGTTAGCGGCGAAGGGACTCCGCGAGTTAAGCACCTCCATAAGGTCGATATCACCGACTATTTCACCAATAGCCCACTCCTTCAACGCGGAGCCGCGTATCGTTTCGAAAGGATGCGGGATGTTCACCAGTCCGCCTTGAGCCCGGATGCGCTTAATCGCCTCCGGGGGAGTCAATCCGCCGGGTATGGTCTCTTTCAGGAACATACCCATAATTTCACCCTGTGTGGTTAAAATTTCCTCGGCGACGATAACCCGGAACGGCGCCAGTTTCTGCATCATCAGAGCGCCATCGACAATACCGTGGTCGGCTATGGCAATGCAGTTTATGCCCAGTTCCTGGCAACGCCTGACAATCTTTTCCAGAGGCGTATCACAGTCCATGGAAAACATGGTATGGATATGAAGGTCAGCTTTCAACATAACTGCCTCAACTCCTCCTCTCCAGATAGGTGCCGGAACGCGTGTCCACCTTGATAACATCGCCTTCATTGATGAACAGGGGTACCTGTACCGTCAGCCCTGTTTCCAGTTTGGCCGGTTTGGTGCCGGCGGTGGCGGTATCTCCCTTGAAACCGGGGTCGGTCTCGGTTACTTCCAGCTCTACCGTAATCGGCATTGTTACACCTACAATCTTATCTTTGTAGCTGGATAACTCCACGGTATTTCCTTCTTTTAAGTAGTTAAGCGCGTCACCGAGCTGTTCCGAGGTCAGGGGCATCTGTTCGAAACTCTCCTGGTCCATGAAATAGTAAAGGTCGCCGTCATCATAGAGATACTGCATCTGCCGCTCTTCGAGGCGGGCGCGGATAAGTCTATCGTCCGACTGGAAAGACCGCTCGATGTTGTGGCCGGCGTTGATATCCCGCAGTTTCACTTTCGCCAGCGCCGTTCGTTTCATCTTGACATGCTGATAATCGACGACCTGGTAAAGCGTGCCTTCTAATTCAATGATAACCCCTTTTCTCAACTCGGTAGCACTAATCATATCTCGCCTTTCTAGACTTAGAGAGCACTTTCACCCGGCCCTGTTCCATGACCACCGTGTCTTCGATTCTGACCCCACCCCACCCGGACAGGTAAATGCCCGGCTCCACGGTGAATACCATACCTTCGGTAAGGGTCTCATCCGAGCCCGGGCCGAGGCGGGGTAGTTCGTGGGCGGCCAGTCCTACGCCATGGCCCAGCGAGTGCCCGAAGGCATCGCCATAGCCCTCTGTCTCGATAATCTCCCGGGCGATGCTATCGGCCTGGTGTCCCGTCATACCCGCACTTATTATAGACATCGCCGCCGCCTGCGCATCAAGGACGGCACGGTATATTTCCCTGTATTTATCATCAGGAGCGCCGATATATATGGTGCGGCTAAGGTCACTGGCATAGCCTTCATATTTAGCCCCCATATCTATTAATACCGGCTCACCATCGTCGATGACGCGGTCGGTGGGCCTGGCATGAGGTAACGCCGCTTGAGGCCCAGAAGCTACGATAATTTCAAAGGGCAGCCCCTGGCTGCCGTTCTCACGCAGGCTTTTCTCCAGTTCCCAGGCCACCTGCTTTTCCGTCATACCGGCTTTGAGAGTGGCTTCAACAGATTCAAAGGCGGCATCGGATATAGCGACGGCCTTTTCAATAAGCTCTATTTCGCCGGGCTCTTTCACCGCCCTCAAAGACTCAACCAATCCGTTGACGGGGACAAGCTCGACGGCAACTCTATTCTTTTCCAGGGTTTCTGTCAGCTGGCGGTGGAAATTAAAGGTAATATCCGCAGCCTCGAACCCCAGTGTTTTTATACCCGCATCACTCACCAGGCCGGGAAACCAGTCGGCAATGCTGCCGCTGATACGCACGATTTCAAAATCTGGGGCCTCTCCAGCGGCCTGCTCGGTATAACGAAAGTCCGTGGCCAGCACCGCTTGCTTCCGGGTAATCAGCAGGTAGCCCGCCGAGCCGTCGAAGCCGGAAAGATAGCGACGGTTCTCCGACTGCGTAATAAAGACGGCATCTATTTCCTTTTCGGCGAACCTGTCGCGCAGGTTTTGAAGTCGATTATTCATGTTTACCACTATCTCCCCGCGCCATCGGGTGGGCGGAGAGGTATATCTTACGCGCCCGACTCTGCGTGACATGGGTATAAATCTGCGTCGACGAAAGGTCGGCATGTCCCAGCAACTCCTGGACGACTTTCAAATCGGCTCCGCCGTCGAGGAGGTGGGTGGCGAAGGTATGGCGGAGTACATGCGGGTGCACTTTTTTATTGATGGTCCGAGCGTATTTCTCCAGTATTTTCTGTACCCTCCGGGCTGGCAGACGCCCGCCGTAGCGGTTGAGGAACAGGGCGTTGTTCTTTTTTTCACCCAGTAGTCCGCGCCTGCCGTCACTCATATAGACGCTCAACGCATTTGCCGCCGGCACGCCTATCAGCACCACCCGCTCTTTAGACCCCTTACCCCAGACGCGTATTTCATTGGTGGCCAGGTTTATCTGCTCCACGTTAATGTTAACCAGCTCGCTGACCCGCAGGCCGGAGGCGTATAAAAGCTCCAGCAGGGCACGGTCGCGCTGACCCTGCGGCTGCGAAATGTCAGGCGATTCCACCAGACGCTTGGCCTCATCCACGGTAAGGAAATACGGCAGGCGTTTGTCCAGCCTGGGGGAAACGGTAGTGGCGGCCGGACTGGCCGTAATCATTTCCTCGCGCATCAGGTAGCGGTAAAAGGAGCGTATAGCGGAAAGCTTGCGGGCGATGCTCGACTTGGCCCTGCCCTGCTCCATCAGGTACGCCAGATAGGCGCGCAGCGTCTGCTTGTTCACGTCCTTCAGCGAATCAATCCCCTGACCCGTAACAAAATCGAAGAACTCCAGCAGGTCGTTGGTGTAGTTGCGTACGGTATATCGAGAGGCGTTTTTTTCCGCCTCCAAGAAAGCGATATATTTATCAAATACTTCCTGCATAAAGTTGCCCTTATCGTACTAAAACTCTGTTTATATACCTTAATTTACTGAAACACCATGCATTCGCTAGTAAAATATGAAAAATAATATCAATAAAAAGTCCACCAGCAGAAATAACATGAATATCGTATAAAGTATTGTGTGGCCATAAATTATACGGTTAAATATGCGAAATCTTCGGTCTGAACCCCACCTGATACCTAAGGTTTCTCCAAGATTTTCCATGGTCTCTTTGTTAGCCTCCGTATCTTTCCAATCATAATAGCAAATAATGAAAATGAGGCCAGTTAATATTAGACCAATAAACATTGTAAAAACTGAATATATAGGAAAATCGTTCCATTGCCATTTTGCAAAGTATAGGCTACCGCCTATTACTCCAACCTGAATCCAATGGAGTGTTTGTACCCTACTCCAAAACAACCTGTCTTGATATTCCCTACGTTGTGCGAGGATTTGATAACGAGCAATCAGGTTACCTTCATTTTCGTTACTTAAAATGTGATTCATTTATTTACTTCTGCTATCTTCCTCTTGTATTCGGACTTAGTACAGTAGCCTTTTCCCATGTTATCTTTTCCCACCCTGCCACCCTCGCACCATCCGCGGCTTAGCCCTTAGTCTTTATCCCCCCATTTCCTTGTTACTTGGTACTTGTTACTTGGTACTTGTTACTTGGTACTTGTTACTTGGTACTTTCCTGCGGTATCTTCCCCTTGTACTCGCACTTCACACACCAGGCCTGCTTGCCGTGCCGGGTGAGCAGTCCGCCGCACATGGGGCAGGGCTGGGGGAGGGGCTTAAAGTTGGTGATAAAATCGCAGTCGGGATAGCCGCTGCAGCCGTAGAAAGTGCGTTTCTTTTTACTGACCCTCTGCACGATTTCTTTACCGCATTTCGGGCAGTTAGCGCCTACTTTTATCTGGAACGACTGTGTATGCTTACATTCGGGGTAGCCGCTGCAGGCGATAAACTTCCCGAAGCGCCCCGTCTTGACTATCAGCGGTTTGCCGCACTTAGGACAGGGGTCACCTGTTTCTTCGTCCGCCAGCTTTACCTTCTCCGCAGTCTGGAGCGCCTTCTGCAGGTCTTTATCAAAAGGAGTATAGAAGTTCCGGATAACACTCGGCCAGTCGCGCTCCCTTGTGGCGATATCATCAAGTTCGCTTTCCATACCAGCGGTAAACTTGACGTTGATAATGTCCGGGAAATGCTGGACGAGCAAATCGTTGACCGCCATACCCAGTTCCGTGGGCTGAAAGATACCCCTGGTTTTGCTGACATACTCACGGTCCTGAATCGTGGATATCGTCGGCGCATAGGTGCTGGGCCGGCCAATTCCGTTTTGCTCCAGAGTCTTGACCAGTGTCGCCTCGGTATAGCGGGACGGTGGCTGGGTAAACCTCTGCTCCGGGTAAATCCCCAGGAGTTTGAGCTCATCGCCTTTTTTCATCAGGGGGAGTGAGGCTTTATCTTCTTCCACGACTTCGTCCTTGCCCTCGCTGTAAAGGGTCATAAAACCGGGGAAAGTATTGACCGAAGCGGCCGTTCTGAACAGATATTCACGGTGGTTCCCGGCCTCGATATCAACGGTAGTGTTATCGAACAGGGCAGCCGCCATCTGACTGGCCACCATACGCTTCCAGATAAGGTCGTACAACCTGAACTGGTTGGTATTGAGGTATGTTTTTATAAGAGCCGGCTCGCGGTGAGTCCGGGTAGGGCGGATGGCCTCATGCGCCTCCTGCGCCCCTCTGGCGCGAGCGGTAAAGGCGCGGGGGCGGGACGGCAGGAATTTCGGGCCATATTTTTCACGGATAAAGGCCACCGTCTCGCCGATAGCGGAACCGGCCACACGTGTGGAGTCGGTACGCATATAGGTGATAAGGCCGATATTACCTTCGCTGCCAACGGGCAGTCCTTCATAAAGCTGCTGGGCGACAGCCATGGTCTGCTTGGCGGTGAAGCGGAGTTTACGCCAGGCTTCCTGCTGTAAGGTGCTGGTGGTAAAGGGCGGGGCCGGCTGACGCGTGGCCTTTTTGGTACTCACTTTAAGGACGTCATAGGCTGCTTTTTCCAGTACCGCGACTAATTTATCGGACTCCTCCTGCTCGTGGATATTCAACCTGGTGCCGTCAGCGAGTCCGATTAACGTCGCCCGGAAGGATACTTTATCCCTTTTCTTACTCAATTCGGCTTCGATAGTCCAGTACTCTACCGGCACGAACGCCTGAATCTCGCGTTCACGGTCGACGATTATCTTGACCGCCACCGACTGCACCCGCCCGGCGGAAAGGCGTTTCCTGACCTTCGTCCAGAGCAGAGGACTTATTTTATAACCAACGAGCCTGTCCAGAACACGCCGCGCCTGCTGGGCATCCACCAGCTGCATATCTATATCGCGAGGATTCTGAAAAGCCGACTTTACGGCGTCTTCGGTTATCTCACGGAAGACGACGCGATAGTAATTCTGTTTATCGGTTTTGGCGACTTCGGCCAGATGCCAGGCGATGGCTTCCCCCTCGCGGTCGGGGTCGGTAGCCAGGTATATGACGGAGGCACCTTTCGCCGCCTGCTTGAG
>Ga0315547_1000078_pt1 | contig 114210 bp, 116 predicted proteins | sample SalMarSW160240MG_2_FD_202542 | JGI IMG/M metagenome (GOLD analysis project Ga0315547, IMG submission 202542) | Salt marsh sediment microbial communities from the Plum Island Ecosystem LTER, Massachusetts, United States - Salt Marsh Sediment SW1601-240 ...
TTTTTTTGCTTTATCTATTTTGGGTTTAACTGTTGAAACAAAAGTAAAGTAATCAATCATATCAATTGAGACCTTAATATCGACAGAATCTATAGCTATATGATTCTCTTCAAGTTTTGCCAAGATTACATCTATTAGTTTTTCCCGTTGCATATTTGAGAGCAATCTAATTCGTTCACCACGTTGTATAACAAAATCAATCTCTTTAATATCTTTTAAAATATTGAGTATATCAAGTTGTATAGTTTTAAATTCAATTTCTACGGCATAGCCTTTTCCTGGCAGTTTATTTTTTAGCTCTTCAGGAGTTCCGAAATCGTAAAACCCGATATTTTTCAAAAAAATGGCTGCTTTATCACAATATTCAATTTCATCCAAATAATGAGAGATTACAACTAATGTAATATCATATTCTTTATTAATAAAATCCAAGTATTGCCACAGTTCATATCGAGCTTGAGGATCAAGACCAGAAGTTGGTTCATCCAAGAAAATAACATGAGGATTATGTACCATAGAAATTGCTATACTGACTCTTCTTTTTTGACCACCAGAAAGTGAATCAACTGGTTGATTTGCAACAGTAGCAATTCCTAAATCCTCCAAGATCTTTTTGCCTCTTTGAATAATTATATCTTCAGGAATTCCGTATTGGCGACCGAAACTTACTATATTTTCTAATGCATTAAAATTTCCATACATCCGGCTTAATTCCTGTGGAATATATCCAATAAAAGGGGATACCGTTTTAGTATCTCTTGCATTATATCCAAATAGATTAATTTTACCTTTATAATCATACTCTCCTAAAATTGCTTTTAATGTGGTGGACTTTCCAGCTCCAGATTCTCCAATAATTCCTAAAATTTCTCCCCGATTTAATTCAAAATTTACATCATGAATTATAGTTTTACCTCCTAATTTAACCAATAAATCTTTAACTTCTAACACTTTTTTAGAAAGAGAAAGTTCTTCACCAATTTGAAAAGTAATATTTTGGGGTTGAACTTTTCCAATATCCGACTTATTTGAAACTTGAATAACCCAATCTTGTGAGACAAATTCCTTAAATTCTTCATTTAATGGATTTTCTCGGTCAAATGCATCAAGCACTTCTATGATAAATTCTCTATTTTCCACCTTTTTAATGGTTCCATAAACAACAACTTTTTCAGCTTTTTTTTCTAACAATAGAATTCCATCAATTAAACATGTAATTCGAAATTTTGGTAGGAAACTTTCTAACCACTCTATTGCGTTATGATATTCTTTACCTCTAAAAAAAATTAATTCTTGACGATCAACTTTAAAACTATTCCTTAAAACAAAAATACTTGGATATAATAATAAACTTTCTTTAGTTTTTCTAAAGTTTCTTGGAATTTTTACTATATGTCTTCCAATGAGAATATTTTCAGACCCTAATTCACCTTCTTCTAACAATAGATACAATTTATCAGTAAAAATTTCAGATGTAAATTTTCTCAATAATGTTCCTTTTGCTTTTAGAAATTTTGACGTAAACCAAGTTCCTGTAACTTCAACCTCAATAATATAATTTTGACGGTCTTTTAGCCAGAGAATAATCTCATCAAATTGATTAGCTGAGAAAATTGCTTCTTCTATTAGTTCCTCCACACCAACTTTTCTTATCGTCATTTTTTATATTTTTTTTTAATTTTTTTCTAATAAAATTTTAAATCTATAATAACACTTTTTTACGTTTGTAAAATATATATGCTGCAAGAAAGAATATAATACATTCACTAAATTGAATTAAATAATAAATATATTCAGATAAAGGAGATTGTCCTCGTAGTGCAATAGATACAATTAATAAACTTGTATTAGCTAAAGGTAACAAACTTAAAATTAACTCATTTTGTACAAACAAAACTGCAATTATTTGAAAGAGAAAAACAAAAATGAATAGCTGCAGCGCTTCTAAGGGTTCTCTAGCTATTGAAGACATAAATAAACCATATATAATTCCTAATAAAGCGCATAAGAATAAAATCCAGAAAAAATCAAAAACCGATCCTCTAATTTGTAATCCAAGAAAATAAGATAATATTAAAAGAATTAGAATTAAAGATGTCATTAATGTTTGTAAAGAAATTAATTTTGTTAGGATAATTTCAAACTTATTAGCTGGTGTTAATGCTAATCTATCTTTAGGAATATCAGAAACAATTAATTGAGCACCCGTTAAAGATGCAATTGCAAATATAACCATTGGAAAAAATAATGAAACTCCTGAAAAAAGTTGTCTACCTGTTTCAGGAATATTTGCACGAGTAATTTCATAATCAAAAACTCCAGTAAAATTATTCTCTTCCTTAAAGTCTTCAATTATTACATCAATTATGGCTTGAGATGCTTGAAATCCTGACAATTCTAAAACATCTATTACTACAACTAGTATTGTTGGAAAATGAATTGATAAATTATACTCAAACATCTCAGGAATTATTATATAAGCACTTATTATACCTTGACCTAACAAAATTTCCAATTTGCTTTGATTATTAGACTCTATTATCTCCACCTCTTCAGCTTCTTCGTATTGCATGCATTTATTAACAAAAATTTTTGATAAATCAATATTTGGAAATCCTTCACTATTATCATTATCAATTAACCCAATGGCTGGAATCTCAAGTCCTCCACCCATCATTGAAGCTAAGCCCCCACCTCCATTATCTCCTCCTGTGCCATTACCTCCAAATACCCCACCAAGAAATAAAACTAAAAAAACTGGCATAGCATAAATTATAAACATAGCAAAAATATCTTTCAATAATACTTTCAATTCTTTTATATAGAGCCCTCGAATTCTGAAAATACTCTTTTTTATTTCTTCCAGTTTCCCCATTTATTTCACTTTTACTAAGATTTTTTCAAACAAACTCCTTTTTAATATATTGAAAATACACAACATTAATAATAAAAAAGAACAGAGTTATAATTGATAAATTTAACAAGTTTGGCCAAATATCAATTAAAGTTTTACCTCTATATGCTAAATCCACAAAAGCGGCAGTAGCTTGTTCTAATGGTAAAAAATTAACAATTACTGGAATTCTCACAATTTGAGTTATTACCAACATCATTATAAAAAAGAATAGAAATAGTTGTGAAGATTGTAAGCGGCTAGAGCTGATGGAAGAAAAAAAAACTCCAATAACTACACTATTCACAGCGAAAAGTAATAACATCAAAAATAATTCAATAAAAAGACATCTATATTGGATCCCGAACACAAATTCCAAAAATAATAAAATCAATACTATTTGAATTATAGCTAAAATTGAATAAGAGATAATCTTCCCAATAATTACTTCAAATCTAAAAGTTGGAGTTGTTAATAATCTTTTAAGTGGTTTATCTCCTACAATACATTGCGTCGTAATTAAATTTATACATGCAAAAATCATTATTGATACAAGAAATGGAGCTGCAATTTGTAATATATTTAATGATTCTACAGGTTTCATAACAGGGAAATAAAAAAGGTCAGACTCAAATTGTTGATTTATTATTTGATAATGAACAGTCGCATCTATAATTGAAGCTTGAGCTGAAAAAGCACTAAAGAAATCAATATAATCGATAAAAATTGGCAATTCTGTTGATTTATTGTTTTTTAAATTTTCAGAAAAATTTTCAATTAAAATAATATATGCTACAATTTCTTCGGTTGGTAATTTTTCCTTAGCTTGTTCCTCGAATTCTTCCGCAGTCATATTAAAATCTTCTTTTACTTTCACTGAAACTTCTGCAGTCGTATTATATTTAAATGTATCGATAAATTCTTGGGATTCATCAGAATCATCATAATCGATAATATAAAGTTCTACCAGACCACCTATTAGAGAAAATTCTCCTACACCAATCAAAGTTATGACACAAATAGGAATTATAAATAAAATAACCATTGAGACTTTATCTTTAACCAATGTATCTAATTCCTTCCTAATTAGAGAAAATATCCTTCGCCTACGCTCTTTTAAAGATCTAATATCGATACTCATAATATATTTCTATTATGCTCCTATAAAATAAAATAAAACAATAAGAATATAAATAAATATTCTAAAAATTTTAAATATAATAAGTGTTCAGTATTTCTTAAAATATTTCAAGTAAATATGTCCAAGATTAAAGCTTCTGGCAAAATTGATGATAAAAAAGATGAATATTCAGACTTTAGCCTAATTTTAGATAAAATATATGCAAGTTATGAGAGTGGAAAAAATGTTCTTGAAGATATATCATTTAGGGCAAAAAAAGGAGATATTCTTGGAATTATCGGAGGAAGTGGTGCCGGAAAAAGTACTTTGCTTCGCGCAATGACAGGTCAATTAGATAGAAAAATCTTACATAAAGGAAATGTAATAACTGCTGGTATAAATGTTTTAAAAAAAAAAGAAGAATTAATAAATAAGATTGGATATGTTCCACAACTAGAATATCTTTCATTATATTTTGAATTTAATGCTATAGATAATTGCATCTTTTTTGGAAAGAATTATCAATTAGATAAAAATACAATAAGAGAGAATGCAAAAGAAATTTTAGAAGTTTTGGGGTTTGATGAAGAATTAATGCATAAACCAGTTAAAAGGTTATCTGGTGGAGAGAAAAAGAGAGTTAGCATCGCTGTTGGATTAATTAATACCCCAGAAATTTTATTTTTGGACGAACCAACCACAGGTTTAGATCCCCATCTTCGACTTGCGGTTTTAAATTTCTTATTAAAAATAAATAGAAAATATAACACAACTATTGTAATTGTATCTCATAATCTTGAAATCTCTGATTACTGTGATTTAATTGCCGTTTTAATTAAAGGAAAATTAAGAAGTTTTGGTAGTGCTGATGGTATGATCCAATCACTTCCATCAGAGGGAAAAGTTATTTTATGCAAATTCAAATATCTTGATTTAAATCAAATTAAAGCAATTAAAGGGTTAAAAAACGTGGAATTTATATTGCATGCTGGAAGAAATCAAATTAAATTATTTTTAAAAGATTTTTCACAATTCAGAAAAACCTATAACCAATTAATTGAATTAAATCTTCCCTTGTCATCTTTTTCAATAAAGCGAGGTAGCTTTATTGACTACTTTAGAATAATTGGAGAGAAGGCAATACAATAATGGGAGGGTAGTCTAGCTTGGTATGATTCTATAAAGCTCTCAACTTTATAGCGTTCAATCTTGGTTCGGAACCAAGGGATCGTGAGTTCAAATCTCACCCCTCCCATTTATTTAGATCACAATAAAAAAATAGAATTTAGTTCCAATAATTCTTGAAAATAATGGAGTGATCAATCTTTAATTGTTTCTAGTAGGCTTATTAAGCGATAAATTATTGTGCGAGCATGGAATGGGCAATTTGGGTCAGTGCTTAAATCACCGATTAACGATAGTGCATTACTAGCTAATACTGCTGGGGAATCATCGCCAGCTTTTAAATTTTCAAGAGATTTTTGAGCTTTTCTCTTTATATTACGTGGTACTGTGCGATCTTGAAGAAGCATGTCGATTAAAGTTGCAACGTCCGCAAAAGTTTCTCTTATCTCTTTTTTAAATTTACTCCATACATCGCTCATAATATCTAATTCACCTATGTTGATATCAAAAAGAGTATCCATCTACGACAATATATAAAATAAATTTTGAAATTTAACTTTTTTGATTTATTTATCCACTTACTACAATTTAAAGAATATAAACTATTAAAAAAAATTGATATCTTAAATAATTTGATTTATTTTTTTCAATATTTTGGGGATTTCTTTAGAATAATCAACTATTTTTTCTTTATAATTATCTCTCAGTTCAGTAAAATCATCATAATTTCTATTTTTAATTTTATTCACGAAATTAACACCCAATTCAGATAATTCCCCAAATAAAAGATTTATCTGTCTATTCTTCTCAATTATGGTTGAATGAATCTTCTTCCGTTTCTTTCGTATATGATTTCTTAGCTTTCCTCGTGGAATCCGCAAATCTTCAATCATTTTATCGCAATGGAGAAGTAAATTATATGCAAGAACTTTCTCCCCTTCTTTTAATGAATCTTCAATTACTTCAGTTCTCCAAGTTAAAATTCTACCTCTAGCATAAGTGTCAGGGTTCAAAGATATACTATCTATTTTTTGTTTAATTAAAAATTTTAAAAACTCTGGATAATCACTAGGAGCCTGGCCGCAAATCCCCACGTATTTACTGCGTTCGTGAGCAATTTTTATTAAATGTTCAATAGCTCGCTTAATTGCTTCACTATTAGCAATATAATTATATTTTTCCGCAAGAGGGAATAGTTTTTGATTATCTCTACCACAACCAAAGACTAACTGTGTTAAATCATTTGAACCAATTGAAAATCCATCAAAATAATTACAAAAAATATCAGCTAGAAATATATTTGATGGAATTTCTGCCATTACATAAACTTTTAATCCATCTTGACCTCTTACAAGTCCTTCCACTTGCATCAATTTAATAATTGCTTCTGCTTCATCCGGGGTTCTACAAAATGGCACCATAGGAATAATATTCGTCAAACCCCATGATCGAGCTCTTTTCATAGCACGTAATTCTAAACGAAATGCTTCCTCAAAATCTTCAGAAACATATCTTGAACCACCTCGAAATCCGAGCATTGGATTATTTTCATCATGTTCATATAACCAGCCGCCAATAAGATTTTTATATTCATTTGTTTTGAAATCAGAAAGCCTTACAACAGCTTCAGCAATAGAACCATCGGGCAATGTTTTCCAAACTCCAGCAGCTATTATTGCAATACCCTCAGCTAACTTTTGAACATAATATTCCTCTTTATTATCATATCCAGTTGTAAGATCTGCAATTTTTTCTAAAGTATTTCTTAAATTCTCAATTTCTAGTAAAAATGGATCTTTTTTTATTAAATCGCTTTTTTTTAATGATTCAATTTGTTCTTTTTTTTCCAATAATTCATGCATGTGAATGATTAAATCATCAAAATGTAGTAATGCATTAGGATGAATTTGAATCAAATCGTTGATAATAAATTCTAATCTTGCAAGACCTGTCCCATCGGGATATTTTCCGGATGATAAGGCTCCTTTTGGAATCCCAAGATTTACTAAAATTTTAGTTTTGGTTCTCGGCAAGTTATTAAACTCAATTGTGTCATAATCAAACTCAACTTCTCCGCCCCAGATTCTTGCTTCTCCTTCGGAACAATCAAGAGTAATGGATATATTCCCTTTTTTTGCATATTCCTTAAGAATTTGGACTATATTATCAGCACCTACAATTGACGCTAATTCTAATTCACGTGAAACAATCGCAGCGTGGCATGTTGGACCTCCTCTTTCAGTTATTACACCATTTAGGTTTTGCATGTAAGAAGTCCAATCAGGATTGGTTTCTAAGGTAACTAATATATCTCCTTCCTCCAGAAGATGAGCATAATTAATATCTTCAATTACTTTTAGTCTACCAATTGCGATTTTACGACCAATAGCAGTACCAGTCGAACTTATCAATTTGCCTTTTTCTTTTAAATCTTGAGGATTATCAATTAAATAATAGATTTCTTCTTTATCCCCCTTAATCGAATGAACCGTTTCTGGACGCGCTTGGACAATATAAATCTTATCATTATTTCCTATAGCCCATTCTATATCCATACGTTTTCCATAATGTTTTCGAATTTTCATACCATATTTGGCAAGTTCAATTGCTTGTTCTCCAGTCAAACAGAATTTATTTTGTAATTCAACAGGAACAGGAATTGTTTTTGTTCCACCAATTTCTGTATCGAATATTAATTGATTCTTTTTAGTAACAAGATCACTGGCAATTATTGTAAGGCCCTTAGGATTATGTTTGAAAATAATATTTTCATCTCCTTCTTCCGCTCCTTGAACAATCAATTCTCCTAATCCCCATACTCCCCTTATAACAATAACATTTTCATTTCCTGAATCTGGATCTTCTGTAAACATTACTCCTGATGATTTTACTCCACCTAAACCACCAGCCATCTCTTGAACTCCAACACTTAATTTGACATCAAAATGATCATATCCAGACCTTTCTCGATATGCAGTAGCACGTGTTGTAAATATTGAAGCCATATCTTTTAAAATATATCTTAAAATATTTTCTTCGCCACTAATGTTTAAGTGAGTATCTTGTTGACCTGCAAAACTAGATTCTGGTAAATCTTCTGCAGTTGCACTGGAACGGATTGCAAATGATGTTTCTTCTCCAATTTTTTCTAGTAATTTATGATAAGCATCTAAAATTTCATCTTGCATACTATCTGGTATTTGGGATTGTTCAATTGCAGTCCTAATGCTAGCACAGATCTGATCTACTCTCTGTATTGCCGAAATATCCTCGCTTTGTAGTTCTTTTTTTATTGAACCAATTTGTCTTCGAATATATTCTTTCAGTGTAATCTCTTCATTTTTTATCGTATAATAATTATTTTCCAAAATGTAATCAAATGCATTGGCAGTTACTGCAAATCCTAATGGAACAGCTATGCCAAAACTTAATAATTCTCCTAATGAGGCATTCTTGCCGCCAACTAAATCGATATCAGTGGTTCTGACGTTCTCAAAGAACTTAATAAATAGATAATTGTCTAAAGACGACATAAGTATATCAAAATTTAATTATTGATTTGATAAAATTAATTTATTAGTATTTTAATAAACAATTTGATTATAAGATTGTTTTGATTTTTATATTTAATTAGTATAGTTAAAATTTAATCATTTAGTTTAAAATTTTTAATATAGATAAAAAATAAAAATTACTTATAAATAAGAGATGGTATAGTTAACAGAAAATTCTAAAAAAGAAATAAAATATAATGATTTAACTCTTTATATTATTATTGTACTAGGTATTTCCTTTAGTGTATTTGGAGTATTTTATGTTTTAGGACTTATTTTCCAATTTTTATCAATTGAAATATTTAACATTTTCGTTTTAGCATATATGTTTCTGCCAACCTTTAATTTTAATTTTATTTTTTGGGCTTAATTATCCCGAACATCGAATTGAAGGGGTTTTTATGATGGTTGGTAATCATCAAAATATGCTCTACTTAATATTCTATTAATATATTTATAAATAACCAGGGTCTTAATTATTTAAACTAAAGGAATTATATTCTTTAATAAATCAAAATAGGTAAGAGATTATGAATTCTCAAAATGTAATTCAAAATAAACAGATTAAAACTCTTTTTAAAAATATAATTCATAAATTAAAACACTCTCTCCTAAAAATTAAAGATTTTATCTCAAAAAATATAATACCTAATATTTTTATAACTCTTTGTTTTGTTTTACTAATTTTTGTTAATACTCTTATTCTTTTATATCCTCAATCGCAAACCATTAATGAATTTACATCTATATTCACTTTACTAATTTCAATTAATTTTTCTATTTTTGCATTATCTCTAACCATATATACATTTATCATAAAACTCACACACGGGCAAACAATTAGTAAATATATTGTTTCTGACATAAAAATGAAGAGAATATGCATAATTTTCTTTTTTTTGATGTTAATATTGATTTTCAATTATACTGTTTATCTTATTAGCAGTCAACAAATAAATTTAATTGCGATTATTTTATGGGCGATGATTTTCATCATAATTATTATATTTTTATTAATTAAAATTATTCTAAAAATGGTTTCAGCAACTACAAACGAAGAGTTTTTTGTTTATTTTATAAGGCAGGCAATGAAAGTGAAAAAACCGTTTTTAAAGGAATATAGAAGATTTATTGATAAACAAATGCCCAATCTTAACAATAAAATTGAAGAAAATATGATAAGAGATAAAATTATCTATAATTTATCCACCAAATTCTTAGATCGAGAAAAATATATACAACTTCATAAAGATGCTTTGAATATTTTAATAGAAATACAAGAAAACACGAAATCAATGAATAAAAAAATATTTGAGGATATTGGTCGATTTTTAGTACCACCTCACACATTTGGATTAGGTACTGATTTTATTAGAGACAATGTTGTAATTCCAGTAAAATCGTTGTATAAAAAATATCCTGATTTTAATAAAGGATTTTTATGGTATTTAGAAAGTTATATTATCGGAATACTTGACTCTGAATTATTAGATACAATAATGCTTAGTGATATAAGACAATTACTCCCAGAAATAGAAAACATCGGTTATATATCAGAATCGTTAATATTTGATGAAACAAATGATATATTGTATTGTATAGCTAAGAAAATAACCACATTAGATTTCAAAATAGACACAGATATATTTTATCATACTAAGGATGGTATTATCAATAATATAATCAATATAGTGTTTAATAGTAGAAAGATTGATGTAGATGTCAATCCATATTACAGAACAACATTAATGAATAATACATTGATGTCCCGACTAAGAGATCTATGTCGATTAGAACTTACTTGGTATCAAAAAACCACTATTATCAACAAATGTATAGAAATCGTGGAAAATATAAGCAAATCAAAGAACTATCATTATACTTATGGATTTTTTTCTTCATTTCAAGATATGTGGGAAAGTTTGTTAAAAGAAGAAAATATTTCTGATTATAGAGAACAACAAATGAAATTGCCTGGTTTATACCCTTTTACAATAATCCCCTATATCCGTGATGTCGTGGATAAATTCATAGAAATGACATACAAAAATACAATTTTCGTAATAGATTCAAAGCAATACGCTCTTCCCAATTATTTTCCCTTTATGAAGCAAGTAAATCGTATAATGATTAATTTGGCTTTTGAATTATTTAATGTATTCCAATCCACAAAAAATGATGAAATGAAGAATATCGCATTAAAAACACTTCACTATACCTATGATAAATCAGTTGAGTTAGGGGAAAAACTTGAATCTATTGAAAATTTTGATATAATTAATTACATTTCTTGTCCGATCATCATTGGTCATTTTCTCATTACTTGTGCAGTGGTAGAAGGAAATAAGGATGGTTTAAAATATTTAGAAAACAAAGTAGATTCAGAATTTGGAATTAAATGTATTTTTGGAATAAAATTCATAATATATTTATACAAAAAAGCGAATGAAAATTATATTCTTAAAGATGAAATGTATAATGATTTAGTTAAAAAACATTTGGATGATATTAAATTGATATTTTTTAGATCTGAATTAGAATTTGAAAAATATGAGAAAGGTGAGATACCTAATCCTCGTTCCCCCTTATATTATATTAATGATTTTTTAAACTCCATTGAATGGGGATATGGAAAAATGGAAAGTAAGGGGATTATGATATCAAAGCATATAAATCAAATCATACTTATGCTTTCAGACATTCGTTATCAAAAAGAAAGGAATACCTTTTTTCAATTAATTACTAATTAATCTAAATTTTTTTAATGAAACAATTGATTGATTTTTATTAATCTAATTTCATAAATAAATTATGTTTCAATCGCAAATGTCGTTCCACACTACTCTTATATTTGCTTCTAAAATCGCAAATCTTTATGATGGTGTCGATAGAGCAATTCCTTATACAATAGTAGATAAGTTTAAAGCCCAATTCTATGAACTATATTCTATAAACAGGCAAGAATTAGTGATGGAGCGTTTCTTTGATTCGGGTAATGAAGTAATGAAAGTAGTTTTGGAATTGATAAAGGGACAAAAATATTCTCCAGATATAGAGGAACTTTTTCAAATGGAAGCCGCACGAGAGCTTTCAAGAGTAAGCATTCAGATTAAGCATTCTGGAATATCAGTGGATACTTTAAGGAAACAGGTCGAAAATGATCTTAGTGGTAAGTCTGTAAAGAAAATTAAATTGTATTTGATCGGTTATACACCATATGAGATTCCGACAAGCGGGAAAGATCCATTCAATAGGTTCAAAATTACTTCTTTCGGGACTCCATCTTATTTTAGTAATAAATATAATTTTGATCAGATAGAGATCATGTAGATTTGAGTATCCCCACGCATGGAACAGTGTTCAGAGATAAGAATGGGGTTATTATTAATAAATTCGAAATAACCCTTTTCAGAGATGAACTTAATGACCCATTACTATTATCTTCTTTAGCTACCATTTTACAGTTTCCTACTACAAAACCGTCTAAAGTAAAAATACTTGAAGAGTTTTCAAAAGAGAGTATGAAATTATTAATAAAAGATTCAATGAAAGAGACAAAAGCATTTTTGTTATATAAATTAAAGGAACTTCTAGATCCGAGTCAAATGAACTATCAAAGAATTCATTAGAGAGTTTACGATATGAATTCGTCCGGATATGTTGATATTACTAAAGCTGAGGGCGGTTTTGGAAAAGTATATAATATAAATAATCTTGATTCATTGGTAGAAAAATTTCTTGTTGATATTTTTGTTTTTAATAGATTAGTTTTAATTGGGGATGATAAAGAGAATTTTATCTACGGGCTTACTAAGGAGGGATTTAAGAGACCACAAGATTTATTTTCTAGTGTACATCCTATTAGTCATCAGATTACGCAATCCTATTTTACTTCATCAGTATCCTTCTATTTGCAACGAGGTCTTACACTAAATGGTGTTACAAATAGTATGAATGATGTCTGGTTTGATATTTGGAGCGACAACATTGCAATAAATTCTCAAGGAGATATTTGGTATAACTTCTGGTTTTATAAGAAATTATTTGAGACATACTGGTCCTAAGAAGAACTTTTCATTTTTCTCTTCTTTTTTTAAAAAACTCTAAAATAAAGATTCTAACTCTTCCTCGTTTAAGTACTTTAAGTAGCCTTCGTTCTTCAGATATTCTTGGACAATTGGATGACCACTTGTGTAACGTTTAGCAATTTCTTCCTTGAACACTTTCTTAGCAATCGGATCTCCTACTTCTGTGAGCTTTTTTAATAATGGGAAGGCGAGATTTCTATGAAGCAGGCGGGTATCATAATCATTTTCAGCCCATACTTGCAAGTTTGAACAATGACCCCAGAATTCAGTCATTACAGGAATTCCCGCAACCGGTCTATCTGTATATTCTAACGATCGATCCATTTTAACTGCTGCCTTATCAATGGAATCGATTTCACTGAAATCTTTAGCTTTATCAATCGAGATCGGTATCAAAAGAAATTTACATTGGTCAAATCGCTGCCCCTTCACATATATAAATGTCTCTTTTTTTGGTATCCTACTTTTCGGATTATCTTCAAGTTTTAAAGTGATAAATTCATTTACCTTAAAATTTATATCAAGATTGAAATCTTTTACCCAGATACATGCTAATACATTTAAGATTTTGTGATCTCTAATAGTAGATGTTCCGATTGACTCTTGAATACTATTGCCTTCAAGTCTTAATTGCTTCAGCTTTTTTAAATTTCCAATGCCTTTTATCTCGTCAATCTGATTGTTCCTTATATCTAATAGTTTTAACCATTTAAGATTTTCAAGTCCCTTTAATTCGGTAATTTGATTATTCTGAAGGAACAAATCTTTAAGTTTTGTGAGATTTTCTAACCCCTTTATTTCTTTAATTTGATTATTCATTAAATTTAGTCCTCCTAAGTTTTTTAGATTTTCTAATCCTGCTATCTCAGTAATCTTATTATTTCTAATATCCAGCCTTTTCAAATTTTGAAGGTTTTCCAGACCTTTAATTACACGAATATTATTACCATATAACCACATAAATTCTAATTTAGTTTGAGATTCTAGATTATAGATCTTTGTTATTCGATTATTACCTAAATCTAAATTTGTTAAATTTTCAAGTCTCTTAAGCCCCTTAATCTCACTTATTTGATTGCCACTTAAGTTAAGTTTCTTTAACGTATTTAAGCTTTCTAGCCCTTTAATCTCCTTAATTTGATTTTTACCCAAATCTAACTTCTTAACGGAAGTGAGATATTCAAGTCCCTTGATTTCAGATATGTCCTTAATTCCTTGTTCTCTTAAAATCAAGTCTCCCTCAATAAGCGGTGGGTATCCTTCAACAAGCGAAGGTCTTTTCTTTACTTTGTATTTCTTGCCCTTATATAAAAGATACTCTGGCATAAAATTTCTTTCTAAATTTTCTTAAAGACAATTAATTTAAGGTTTTTTCTTGACAAAATAATCTTTTGAAAATTTTAAAAATTCTCTCCAAATTCTTCAAGTTTTTTTAATTAAAACAAATAATTTTATCTATTTAAATAAAGATAGTCTGAGAAAGTATAATAAATTGTATTTTACCATTTTTCACAAGTTTATATTTTTGTATAATTCGAAATTGAAAAAAGTATAAATATATACATATATAGATGACATAAAAATAAGCCCATTAGACCATCATTTCCGATCTAAAATGTAAAGTATATGAATGGTAAACTTATTTGAAATTCGGGTTTTTTATTTGTTTTATCCCCATTTTTTTTATGTATCTTTTAAATATGAACTACTTAATTTTATATCAATTTCTTCAAGAAATCTAGATTTAGATAAATTGCCGAATATGAAATAGTTGAAAAAAATCTTTAAGAAAAATGAATATGGAGTAAAATAAATAAAAAAAAAAGGGTTTATATTTTTTTTTCTAATTCGACGGCTCTTTGTTAATTAACTTGTGGTATCTGCCGATGATTACTCACAAATACTATCAGGTATTTGGGATTGTTCAATTGCAGTTCTAATGCTAGCACAGATCTGATCTACTCTCTGTATTGCCAAAATATCCTCGCTTTGTAGTTCTTTTTTTATTGAACCAATTTGTCTTCGAATATATTCTTTCAGTGTAATCTCTTCATTTTTTATCGTATAATAATTATTTTCCAAAATGTAGTCAAATGCACTAGCACTTACTGCAAATCCTAATGGAACAGGTATACCAAAACTTAATAATTCACCTAAACTTGCGTTCTTACCTCCTACGAGGTCAATATCAGAGGTCCTTACTTCCTCAAAAAACTTTATAAATCGATAATTGCCTAAAGACGACATGAGTATATCAAAATTTAATTATTGATTTGATAAATTTAATTTATTAGTATTTTAAAAAACACTTTGATTATAAGTTTGTTTTGATTTTCATATTTAATTAGTATAGCTAAAATATAAATCATTTTTTGCTAAAATTTTTAATATCGAAAAAAATGAAAATTAAATATAAATAAGAAATGATATCATTAACAGAAAATTCTAAAGAAAAAATGAAATATAATGATTTATCTCTTTATATTATTATTGTAATTGGTCTTTCCTTTAGTGTATTTGGAATCTTTTATGTTTTAGGACTTATTTTCCAATTTTTATCCAGTGAAATTATTAACATTTTCATTTTGGCATATATGTTCCTGCCAACCTTAACAGCAATAATTATCCAAAAATTTATCCGAAAAGAAAAAATTTTGAATATTAAGGGGTTAAAATTTGGTAAATTCACTTATTATTTAATTGCAATTGTTTTAAGCTTTATAATTGTTTTTTTAGCATTTTTTATTGCTCTCTCCTTTCCTGGAGTAGAGTATGATAAAAACTTGGAGATCTTGCAACAATATGCAGATTTACCAGAATCCTTATTATCACTACCAGATCCCGCCATGATTTATATATTAACATCAATTCCAAATGCAATTATTTTTGGTGTTACATATAATGCATTTTTTGCATTTGGTGAAGAGCTGGGTTGGAGAGGATTTATGTTAGATTCATTGGGTAAAAAAAAATTTGGATTTTGGAGGGCTTCAATTTTAATTGGAATTGTGTGGGGGTTCTGGCATGCACCAATTATATTATTTTTTGGGCTGAATTATCCTGAACACCGAATTGAAGGTGTTTTTATGATGGTCGGTTTTACAGTATTACTTTCACCAATCCTAACATATTTAACATTAAAAGGCGAATCAGTTTTCATTGCCTCAGTTTTCCACGGAACAATTAATGCAATTGCAGGGATTTCTATAGTCCTAAAAGGTGGAAATGATTTAATAAATTCTGTGGCTGGATTATCTGGATTCATTGCTTGTATCATAATTATAATAATAATGGTAACTATTGATAGGTTTCTTGTAAAGAATCCATTAATAAACCAAAAAGAGAAATTTAAAGCAAATTAATTATTCTTTTCAGAAATTATAATGTAAAAAAAATTGAAATAAGATAAGAAAAAGTTAAATTAGATTCTTATTTTTGCTTTTCTATATCTCTTAATTCTCGATGAAGAACCTTTCCTACTATTGTTTTGGGTAATTCTTCAATGAATTCTACGTATCGTGGATATTTATCAAAACCCATATTTTCTTTAGCCCAATCAATTATATCTTGGTTAGAAACTTTATCTTTAAATTCCTCTTTTAAAACAACATAAGCTTTTATGTTTTCATTACCATCATCATCAACAATACCAATTACACCACATTCTTCAATTACTTCGTAATTATATAATAAATCTTCGATTTCTGCGGGATAAACGGAATGCCCTTTATATTTTATTAAGTTTTTAAGTCTATCTTTTATTATCAAATATCCATCTTCATCCATTAAAGCTAAATCACCTGTCCATAACCAACCCTCTTTTATCGTGTCATTTGTTTCTTTTTCTCTCTTATAGTAGCCTTTCATCATTTGTGGACCTCTAACAACCAATTCTCCTACTTCATTAATTCCAAGAAGATTTCCTTCAGGATCACAAATCTTTACATCAGTGTTAGGTACTGGCATTCCTATTGTATAATTTTTAAATATTCCTTCAAATGGGTTTGCAGTAACAAGTGGAGACATTTCAGTTAATCCATAGGCATTACGAAGTTTTGAACCCGTTAATTCTTCAAATCTTTTTCCTATCTCATCTGGGAGCGGCCCTGCAGAACTAACACAATATTTTATATAAGATAAATCATGTTTTTCTATTCCTTCATAATTATTTAAATTATTATATAAAGCAGCCACACCAGGAAAGAAAGTTACTCTCGCTGCCTCAATAACCTCTAAAACTTCGTGAGCTTCTCTAGGATTAAATACACATGCAAGTTTCCAACCACAATGAATGGCAATATTCATCATATATCCCATATAGATGTGATAAAATGGTAATGCTGCAAGAAGTACTTCTTTACCAAGTTCTTTCTCAGGAAACCATGCTTCTCCTTGGAAAACATTTGCAACAATGCTTCCATGAGTTAATATTGCACCTTTTGGATAACCCGTAGTTCCTCCTGTATATTGTAACATGGCAACATCATCTTGAGTTATTTTAATATCCGGAGGATTTGGCTTAGTCTCACGAATTATGTCTTCAAATGTAGGTTCACCACCACTAGCGGGATATTCAGGTTTTGCCATTGGGTCTGATGATAAAAAAGGCCCTAGATTACTATAAAATGTGTGTTTAACCCCTGTTTGATCAATAATTGGATCAACCATCGAGTTAAAACCCTCCCAGCCAATATAGACTTTGGTTTCACTATCATTTAATTGCCTTTTAATTTCCAAACTTTTAAATAATGGAGATATGGTCGTAACTACTGCTCCTATTTTTAAAATACCATAATAATACGCAACAAATGCTGGATTATTAGTAAAATGTATTGCTACGCAATCACCTTTTTTAATACCAAGCTCAGTTAATTTTGTGGCTACACGATATACTATATCCTGTAATTGAATATATGTAAGCTCAAAACCCATAAAGTAAGTTATAACATTATTAGTATAAGTTTTAACTGAATCTTCAAAAAAGTCTACAAGTGTTTTAGTTGGAATATTGACTTCTTTAGGAACACTTTTAGGCCAATGTTTGTAATATATTTTTTGATCTGACATAAATTTAGTTTAAATATTATTATATTTAACTTTAATTTTTCACATAATAGTATAGGCATTAAGGGAGAGAATTTTTATATATAAAATTTTATTCTTTTTTTCCCATAACTAAAAAAGATCCAGAACTACTGATCTGTATTCTAATGGTTTCATTTACTTTTTAATAGATTAATGATATATGAAGATATGGCTGATTCTTTTTATTTATTAGGAGTTTTATTAGCAATACTAGCAGGAGTAGTAAATAATTTTGGCACTGTATTGCAAAAGAAAGTTGTAAATGATCTCCGAGAAGATTCAAAATTTATTAGGAGTTTGATTAAGAGACCATTATGGCTACTAGGATTAGTTATGGGGTTAGGTCTCGGTACATCTTTTTTTCTAACAGCTCAAATATTTATTGGACCAGCACTTATCCCAGGTCTCATGGCTTCAGGTTTAATTGTTCTAGCTCTGGGTTCAATTAAAATTATAGGGGAGAAATTAAAGAGAGAAGAAATAATAGGAATTATATTGATGATTCTAGCTATATTTTTATTGGGCATTAGCGAATTATCAATCAATATCGCTGAAACAAATTTATTAGAAGTAGGTTTTCTTATTAGAACAATAATTTTCACCATCCTTTTAATTATATTTGCTGCATTTTGCGGAATTTTTCAAAAAAAAAAAGAAAAATATAAAGGAATATTATTAGCAATTTTTTCAGGTTTTATGTTCGCAATTTCAAACTTTTGGATAAGCCCATTAATGGGTGTTATTTCTCATATTTTTGGAGGCATGTATAACTTAGGTGAACTTATACTATTTATTTCCTCATCGATAATTTTAGTTTCAACTAATATGATAGGTATAATGACAATTCAACAGTCTTTTAGAGTTGGTCAAGCAAGTAATATGATTCCTATCCAACAAGTGCCGATACAAACAACACCGATAATCGTATATTTTTTAGTATTTTTATTAGCTGCTCCTAATGTCTTTTCTATTTTTTATTTAATTGTTGGTGTCATTTTAATTATTTTTAGTTCATTTTTATTCGGAAAAAAACAAGCGCAATTAGAAGAAATCAAATAAAATTATTAAAAGGTTAAGATAATTGGTAATTAGAATTGAATTGTCTTAGAGTTAAAAAAAATTTTTATCTGAATGAAATATGGCAAAAATAATTTTCTTTCAAGCACATCCAGATGATTTGGAGCATAAATGTGGGCATATAATGCATTATCTTGCCACAAAAAGTAATAATAAGTATATTATTAAAATTGCTTCAATGACTAAAGGTGAATTTGGCCTTCCAGGTGCTCAGTATGATAAGTTTAAAGGCGATTTCCTTGCAAAAGTCAGAATGCGCGAACTATTTAATGCTGAAAGTATTCATGGTATCCCTCCTGAAAATATCGAATTTTTTGGTTATATAGATGGTTTTGTAAAATTCAATAAAGAATTTATTAAAAAACTTACCGTTTATCTCACACGAGAAAAGCCAGATATAATATTTGCCCCAGAAGCGCTTTACACTTGGTATTATCATATGGATCATGTCAATACTGGTAGAGCAATATTTTATATAATTCACAATAAATTAATTGATTTTACTCCTATTCTATATTTCTATACTTCATTAAGCCCGAATTTTTTCTTTGGGTTTAAAAAAGAAGATCTTGCATTAACATATCAATTACTTGCATGTCATAAAACGCAAAATTGGTTACTTAATTATACAACAATTCCTTATAAATTTACGAGTAGATTTGCTGGAAGAAAAATCAGAGGTTGGAAGTACGCAGAACCTTTTCGACGTGTTTATTTTAATAAAATCAATTTGCAAAAGAATAAACCATCGTTGATAGTGCGAATTTTTACTCATTTTTTTTCCAACCTACCATGGTTCAAGGCAAAATATCCTCAAAACATATTATTAGAACTTAAAAACAAAAAAGGCAGAAAATAATATTATAAAATAAAGAAAAATTAAAGAAAAAAATCAAATCTTATAGGATTTTACATCTGAAAAACTTTATTTTTAGAACAAAACTAATTGAATTAAAATGGCATTAAAAATTACAAAAGAATGGTTTATTGATGAGAAAGGTCGAATAGTATTATTGAGAGGAGTGAATTTAGGAGGGAGTTCAAAAGTTCCTGTGACTCCTAATGGAGCAACTCATATCAAAACAGATTTTAGTGATTATAGGGATGTTTCTTTTGTAGGTCATCCTTTTCCAATAAAGGAAGCAGATGAACACTATAAACGATTAAAACATTGGGGCTTCAATTGCTTGAGATTTCTAGTAACTTGGGAAGCAATAGAACACCAAGGGCCTAAGCAATACGATAAAGAATATTTAGATTATGTTGAAGAGTTATTAAAAATTGCTGAGAGCTATGGGTTTTATACATACATTGATCCACACCAAGATGTTTGGAGCAGAATGACAGGTGGAGATGGAGCCCCTGGCTGGACCTTCGAGAAGGTCGGTTTAGATTATACGAAGTTTGATGCTTCTGAGGCTGCTTTTATAATGCAATATCGATATGATCCTGAAGATCCGAAAAAATACCTTCCAATATATTGGGTTGGGAATACTTATAGATTTGCAAACGGATCGATGTGGACACTTTTCTTTGGTGGAAACGATTTTGCGCCATCGTTAAAAATTGAAGGTTTAAGTGTTCAAAATTACTTGCAAAATCACTTTTTTGACGCAATTAAACAATTAGCGTTAAGAATAAAAGATAATCCCTATGTAATTGGATTTGAAACGTTAAATGAACCTAATGAAGGATGGATAGGAAAATATCTCGACGGGAGCGAGTGGGCGGGCATTTCTGAAGTATTAGGATATGCATTTACCCCCATAGATGCAATGCTCACGGGAGCAGGATATTCTAGAACAGTTGGTTATAGAGAAGTTAAAAGATTTGGCGTTAAAGAAACTAGAAGAGACGAATTAAATAGAGATAAAAATTCATGTTGGCTAGAAGGGTTAGAGGATATTTGGAAAAAGGAGGGTGTTTGGGATTTAGACGATAATGGCAATCCAATTGTTTTAAATAACGATTACTTTGTAATTAAGAACGGGAAAAAGATCGATTTCTGTCACGACTATTTATCTCCTTTTATAAAGAGATATACTGAAGCTGTTCGAAGTGTTATCGCTAATGCAATAATTTTTTTTGATTATTCATCAGAAAGTATGATGAAAGGGGAACCTTTATATTTAGATTTACCAAATAATATTGTGAATGCTGCACATTGGTATGATGTAGCTACGATAGGTACAAAACGAGCAATGATCAAGGCAAATTTCAATATTATCACGGGAAAACCAGTCGTTGGAAAAAAAAATATCCAAAATATGTTTAATTCACAACTTGAAAACATTAAAAATTTCTCTAAATCGATACATGGAGGAATTCCAACTTTATTAGGAGAATTTGGACTAACTTATGATATCAATAAAAAAGAAGCGTATGAAATGTTTAAAACCGAGCCAAATGAAGCTTGGAAAACTCATATAAAAGCACTTAATTTGTATTATAACGCTTTGGATATTAACCTCTTAAGTTCTACTCAATGGAATTATACTGCTGATAATAATAACGTGTGGGGAGACTTATGGAACTTGGAGGATTTATCAATCTTTAGCAAGGATCAACAGATCGATCCAGCTGATATAAATAGCGGAGGAAGGGCAATTAATGGTTTCTGTCGTCCACATTTCATTCGTTGTGCTGGCATTCCATTAAAAATGGAGTTTTATATTAAGGATGGAACATTTAATTTTGAATTTGATGGAAAAACTTCAATTCAGGCGCCAACAATTATTTATATTCCAAAAATTCATTATCCGAATGGCTATGAAATAATTGTTTCTGAAGGAGAAATTAAAAAAGAAGAAGATATACAATTAGTTTTTGTAAAAATAAAAGAAGATGGATTTCATTCCGTAAATATTACAAGAATTTAATAAATATTTTTTTCCTTCTTATTATTATTATTATTTTAACTAATTAATTTGGATTTATTTATGATAAAAAAAAAAAAATGAAAAAACAAAATAATTATTCCCATTTCAAATTTCCATAATTTTTTTGCATTGCCTCTTCTAAACCATCTAAAATGCTTTTTGTACCCATTGTTTTATAAGTTTTCATTAGTTCATCCATCGTTGTGATGGTCCCTTTTTTAGCAGAAAGATAAGAAAGAAGTACTACAGCAACACCTTGTTTTGCTTGTTCGGGAGTAAATTTTGGCTCCTTATCTTCTAGAATGCATTCGGCAAAATAAGCATCTTCATGTCCCATAGATATGTTATAATATTTTGGAAATGAACCGTGTTCAATTGAGGGGCTATAAAACTCTCCCTTTTTTTCTGCATCTGGATGTGAAGAAAGAATTTGAACGGGTTTTTCCCAGGAATGATCTTCAAGAATAGTACCTTTGGTTCCATGCAACTCCGTTCTATTGGTGGGAAGATGAACTGCATTAGAAGAAATATCAACAGTTATTATAGCTCCACTTTTATACCGTAAGAGAACAATTGCAGTATCTTCTCCTTTATTAGGGGGAGAATTCACGGTTTTTCCCAGCCAGCATTGTGCAGAATCGACCTCGCCAAGAAACCAATTTAACATTGTAAATTTATGAACTCCTTGATCAGCAACAACCCCACCACCTCCCCTATCATAAGTAAATGACCAATAATCTGGATTGAGAAATTGATCAGGGCTAACATAGGCACCCTCATAAGTTCGACCAAGAAAAACATCTCCAATAAAACCGCTATCTATAGCATCCTTTATAAATTGATGGGCAGGAAGAAAGCGATGATTTTCTGCAATCATGAATTTCACGTTTGCTTTTTTAGTTGCTGCTATCATTTCATCGCATTCTTCAAGCGTTGTTGCCATCGGTTTTTCGCAAATAACGTGTTTCCCTGATTCAGCTGCAGCAACAACCATATCTTTATGAAGATAATGAGGGACCATGATGAGTACAGCATCAATATCGCTCTTAAAAAAATTATCTAAACTTAAATAAGTCTCTAGTTTAGAATATTTGGCAACCCTGTTTAGTTTTTTCTCGTCGATATCATATGCAGAAACGAACTTTATTTTCGGATTATTTTTGGAGCCAAGCTTATGAAAACGCCATACTGCCCCCGTCCCAATTATACCAAATTTAACAAAATCCATAAAATCATACCTCTAACATTTTATAATTTCGCGAATGAATTTCTTATATTTTTGCAAGATTATTCGAAATAAGTAAATTTTATTCTCATTTTTTATTCGTCTCTATTTTACAAAAATGTTTTTATCTAAACTTGAAAGCCTTTCACAACCAGATTTGGTAATCCTATAGCAATCTTCTACCCCAATCAAACCTTGATTTTTGAAATTTTGCCAAATTTCAATATCAAGAACCATATTCTCTTCAAACGGAATATCAAGGGTCTTCATTGGACTGAACAAATGAGTTTCCTCACATTCTAATCCAATGCTATGTCCTGTAATGAAACAACTTCCTCGCCTTGCAAGAGATTTATGATACTTTTTAGCATTGTTGTATAATTCTTTCATGTTTAAGCCAGGTTTAATGTTCTCTACGCAATATTCTTGTACCATAATTATTCGATCCATAACTTCTTCAGCATTATCTGGTATTTGTCCTATCACGAGTTCCCTACTAACATCTGATACATATCCTTTCCAAATGGTCCCAATATCAAATCTATTAAGATCTCCGGATTTCAGGGTGGTTCCTATTCCTGGTGCTTCGGGATCAGAGGGTCCCAAGTTCATTGTAAGGTGATCCCATCCTTCTGCACCCTCATCAATTATAGTTCTTCTAGCTATTTGTAATAATTCATTATCGGTTATTCCTTCATGAGCCGCATCAATCATGGCTTTTATTGCCTTTTCGGAAATTTCCGTAGACTTTTTTATGCGTTTCACTTCCTCTTCTGATTTAATTAACCGCATGTCCAAAAAAGCTTGATCACCATTAACAAAGGTAGCATTCGGAAATTTATTTCTTAAATATTCAGATTGATAAGAGGGCATTAGAGATTCATATCCGATATTTTTTTCTGATAACCCCCATTTTTCAATTCTATCTGATACTTCTACCATTGCTGCTTTAGGAGACCCAATTCCACTTACATCCTTAACCCAAGAAAATTTATCTACACTACTGTACATAATCCAAGTTATTAAACTTTCCTCTCCATCCCTCCTTACTAAAGATAAACTTGGATATTGATTATATAAGACATATAAAATAGGATTGGGAGCCACATGTAACGTTGGTAAGCCAGTTGTATAAAATACATTTACCGGAATAGAAGCAATCAACACATCAATATCATATTTTTCCAAACTATTGCGCGCTTTTTCTTTACTAAAACCAATTGGTTCCATTTTATTTCAAATCATTAATTATTAATTTAGTTGTAATTTTCAAAATCTTTTTCAATTAAATAAAAAAAATAAATAACAGCTTAAAATTTCTAATCTATATCCATAAATATCTCTAATTTTTGTAGACTTCCCATATCTCCTTTGGTTTTAAGTTTTCCCTCCATAAATGCCTCCATTGGATCTTCTTCTCCAGTAGAAATACCAATAAAGACATCTGAGTTAACTTCCAAACCCATTTCCGCATTTTCGTCAGAGCCATCCTCTAATCTTGCTGTTTTATTCTCAATAATCATTTTTAGTTTGTAATCAATATCTGGAAAGTCGAATTGCATTGTTTTATTAAATCCTTCAAATTCATCTGCAATTTCTGGATCGTCTAATAATTTGACCCATCTATTTAGAGCATCCTTAATTTCTTCAGCAGTAGCCATTAAATACACCTTTCAATTACTTTATTAATTATCTATTTTCCTTTTTTTATTAAAGCTTTTATTTTTAATTAAGAAATGTTTTGTTTTTGTAATTTATATAATTTTTTATATATCTTTTGTTGATTTAGCAATTTTAAAACGATATTTTCAAATTTTCTTGCATCTATTAGATTTTCCCGTATTATTTTATTGCTTCTAATTGCGCTTGCCTTTTTGATAGTAAAAACGAACTTATTAAGATAATAATCACACCGCCACTCATGTAGATAATAGAAAGGAAGCTAGGAGGTGCTAACATGAATACTATAAAGTAAAATAATACTGGCGTTACTTGAATGGGAACTTGTTGAATAGGAATCATATTTGATGCCTGAGCAACTTGAAAAGCTTGCGTAATTTTCATGATTCCAATAATACTACCTACAATTAAAATTGCTACGCAACAAAGAAATAAAATAAATTCTCCTAAACTGGAAGTACCTCCGAAGATATGAGCGATGACGCCCATCAATGGTGCAATCCAGAAGTTCGTGAGTGAAAATTGGAAACCTGAAGAAATTGCTAATAAAATCCCTTTAAACTTTTTACTTTTTCTTTGAAGAATTTCACATAAAATAGATCCTAAAAATAAAGTTACAGTAAAAATAGCCATTCTAAAAACAAGACCTATTTCTAATAAATCTATATTAGTGATATCAATTGACAATTCACTAATACCGAGTAAGAAAATCGCAATTATCATTAATAATATTCCTGTTATTTCTTCTTTTTTTAAGGTTTCACTAACAATTTTGACAGATCCGATAGCAAGAAAAATTAAACCAAAAGCCATTAATCCCGGAATTAAAGCTGGACCAATATATACCTGAGCCAACATGAAAAATATTGATCCTATTGCTAGTTCCATCAATAAACCCGTTATCCAAAGCGGTTTTTTCACTAAATTACGGAAAAATTTCTCCTCCTCTGCAACAACTTCATTAACTACTTTTTTCTGCAAAACTAACCCGATATTATTCACGCATCCCGAAGTAATTGCTAGGAAGACCCCAAGCCAATATAAAGAAGCATCCATTTCTTTCAGCTCATCTATTTTTTCTTTTTTATAAAATATTTAATCACTAATTGATTTAATCAGTTAATAAAGCTTTTCTCGAGAAAGTTGTGTATTATATTTATTTAGACCGTCATGCCACCATCAATAGACAAGCTTATTCCGGTGCAAAATTCATTGAGAGCGAGAAATAGCACACCTTCTGCAATTTCTTCGGGTGATCCTAACCTTCCCAAAAGTTGGCGTGCAATAAATTGACGTCTTGCTTCCTCAGGGTGTTCAAATTTTGCTAATCGTTTAGCTAGAGAAGGTGTATCAGTTGTACCTGGGCAAATACAATTTACTCTTATTCGATCTTCGATATAATCCATAGCCATAGCTCTCGTCATGGATAATACTGCACCTTTAGATGCGGTGTATGCAGCTCTTTCCTTGACTCCTTTTAATGCAACGGATGAAGCATTATTTACTATTGTTCCTTTAGTCTTTTTTAAATAAGGAATAGCATATTTTGAGATTAAATAAATCCCACGTACATTTACAGCCATTGTTTTATCCCAATCTTCAGTAGAAATATTGTCTATTCTCCCTGGAAGTACAATACCTGCATTATTAAAAAGAATATCAATTTTTCCATATTTTTCAATTGTTTTTATTATAATTCTCTTAGCATCTTCTTCTTTCGAAACATCCCCTTGAACAAAAATAGCATCACCACCTGAGCTTTTAATGGCATTTACAACTTTTAATGCAGATTCAGATATTGAGTTGCAACAAACTTTAGATCCTTCCTTAGCAAATAGAATGGCTGTTGCCTCTCCAATACCAGCTCCGGCTCCAGTGATGACAGATACTTTTCCTTCTAATTTCATTTTTTTTCCCCTCTTATTGTTAAACATAGATTAATTATAACATAATAATTTTTCGCGCTTCAGAAGGATCAGCTGCATCACGGCCCATTTCTTTACAAATTCTCACCATTCGAGCTACTAATTCCGCATTATTTTTTGCGGGAACTTCTTTCCTTATGAAAGGATAATCTTCAGTTCCAACACGAACATTACCACCATGTGCAATAGCTAAGGTAGCGATTTTTGTTTGTTTTTCTCCCATAACACTAATAGTATGTAAGCAATTTTCTGGCATATATTTTATCCGATGTAAATATTCATCAGCCGTAGGGGGAGACCATGTGCCGCCAGGCCAGTTGAAAAATAATGTTAAGACATGAGGACTTTCAATCAAACCTTTCTTTATTAAATAGTTCAAATTCCAATATGATCCCGTGTGCCATACCTCCCACTCAGGTTTAATGTTAAACTCTCTACATTTTATACAATATTCTTCCAATTCTTCTAGAGAGTGAATTCGATTTAAGTTCAATTGGGTAAAATGTTCATCATGGTGATTCAAGATAATAGAAAGCATATCTGGTCTTGCTTCAAAATCTCCTTTTCTATCAGGGATAATATCACTAGACATACCTCCTTGAATTATTACATCACATTTTTCTCTAATCTTATTAACAATTTCAACCTCTTCTCCTCTAGGAAGATGTACATGAGCTATAGCCGCACCTGCCTCATAGCATTCTACTACATCTTTGATTAATGCATCAGTTGTTTCAGCCCAATTTTTAACGTTTGGATAAATCCAAGAATTTGCAGTTGTAGCAGTTAAAATTGTTTTTTCATATCCTTTCATTATATTCTCATCCAATTTTTTGATTTTTGAATTTTTTAATTAATGTTAGTGTTCTAGCTATATTTTCTTCTATTTTTCCCCAATTTTCAGATTCAATATACTCTTTCGTTATTAATTTTGATCCAATACCAAGTGCAATAACTCCTGCATCAAACCATGCATTAATATTTTCTTCGGTTATATTAACTCCTCCAGTTGGCATTAATTTTAGCCAAGGCATTGGTGCTAATATGGCTTTAGCAAATTTTGGGCCACCTAATTCACCAGCTGGAAAAATTTTAATTATTTCACATCCCATCTCCTCTGCTTTTGATATTTCAGAAGGTGTAGCGCAACCCGGACAATAGGGAATTCTTCTTCTATTACATAGTTTGGCGATAGATGGATTTAATAATGGACCTACTACAAAGCTGGCTCCGTTATTAATATAAAGAGCAGCAGTATAAGGGTCAATAACCGATCCAACTCCAAAAATTAACTGTGGTTTTTCTTTTTCAAAATATTTAACAAGTTTAGTGAAAACATCATAAGCAAAATCACCTCTATTTGTAAATTCAACAATTTTCCCACCACCTTTTGCAATACACTCGACAATTTTTCGAGCAATGTCAAAATTATTATTATAAAAAACTGGTATAAGACCTTGCTCAAGAATTGTGTTATATACTTCCAAACTTGAAAATCTTGCCAAAATTAATCACCTTTTTTAATTAATTATCTAGAAACACGCCCAGAAGTGTCTCCTCCCATCAATTTAAGAACTTCATCGATAGACACTAAATTAAAATCTCCATATATTGTATGTTTTAAACATGACGCTGATACTGCAAAATTTAATATTTTTTGGTAATCATCTTTATACCTTAGAAATCCAAAGATTATACCTGCAGCGAAGGAATCGCCTCCACCAACTCGGTCTACTATTTGAGTTATATCATAATTTGGTCCAATATATAATTTGTCTCCATTAAAAAGAACACCTGACCAAGTATTATGACTCGCAGATATTGAACCTCGCAAAGTTATAGCAATATTTTTTAAATTTGGAAATTTTTTCATCAATTGTTCTCCTACAAATTTATATTTTTGTGCATTTATTTTCCCAGAGGATATGTCAGTTTCTGGTGCTTTAATGCTAAAGACTTTATCTGCATCCTCTTCATTCCCAATTGCAAGATCGCAGTAATTAACAAGTTCTGACATAATATCAGATGGTTTTTTTCCATATTTCCATAATTTACTTCTATAATTTAAATCACAAGAAATAAAAACTCCTTTATTTTTTGCTACTTTTACTGCTTCGAGACAAATATCTGCTAAATCTTGTGAAATTGCTGGAGTAATCCCTGTCCAATGAAACCAATTTATTTCTTCAAAAATTTTATCCCATTCAAACATACCAATTTTAGCAGTTGAAATAGATGAATTTGCTCGATCATAAATTACCTTACTTCCTCGGGTTGAGGCTCCTTTCTCAAGATAATATATACCAAGCCGATCTCCACCCCTTATAATTTTATTAGTTTTAACACCATACTGACGTAAAAATTGAATACATGCATCTCCAATTTCATTTTGGGGCAATCTTGTCACATAATATACGGGGATGCCAAAATTCGCCAATGATACAGCTACATTAGCCTCTCCTCCTCCATAGATTACTTCAAATGTTCTAGCTTGTATAAAACGCAAATAACTTGGAGGTGAAAGTCTAAGCATTATTTCTCCAAAAGTAACAACTTTTTCACTCACATTAATTCTCTCTTTGATGGGTTGATCTTTAAATTAATGGGTTTTTTAAATTTCTTTAATATATTTTAATGATATTTTGAAATATTAAATCCTTTTATTTAAATTTTTAATAAAAGATAAAGAAAGTAATGAAAGTAAAAATTTTCTTATTTTATCTTCCTTAAATCCTTTTTATAAATAATATTTGAATCTAAAAAGAACACGGAAAAAGAATTTAATTATTTTTAGATTATATTTTATTGAGTTAAAATTGATTTGTGAAAATTGCGGGATTTGCTGCTATAAAACTGAAATGTTAATAACAGATGATGATATTAAAACAATTCTTACTAATTACAATGCACCTTTAAAAGTCGATGTTTTTACGTTTAAAAATGAAGATGGGTACTGGCAATTAAAAAATGTGAATAAGCATTGCTACTTTTTTGATGAAAAAACCAAATTATGCAGTATTTATGAGTTTAGACCTGAAGGATGTCGGTATTATCCTCTAATTTATCTCGAAGATATTGATATATGCTCTCTTGACACCGATTGTCCAAGACGTAATAATTTTTATCTGGATTGGAGAGAACGACAACGTGCAAGTGAGAAGTTAATGAAATATTTAAAAAAATATAATTTCATAGTCTAATATCAAAAAAAGATATTGTGCATTTCTTTCCCATCAGATAATATTTAAAGCAAAAAAATGCCTTCTGTTTATAATTAAAGATATTAGTTTAATTCGATGAAAAAAAAGATTTAAATACAACATATATATTTAAGTTTTACATACATTCATATAATTTAACATAAATGTGAAGTAAAGGAATCTAATATAATTAGGTGTAAAAAACATTAAAAATTTAAAAAAGAAATATATAATCTTAGGATGTTTCTTCCTATTTTGCATAAGCAATTTTATGCAATTTAATCAAATTGAAATTAATTTCATTGAAGCTGATATTAAAGAAGAAATTTTACCAAAACTGAGTGATCAAAATATCAATATAACCACACCGGAAAATAAAACCTACACAGAACCGATGAGTGGCTATTATTTAGCGACATTTGGGTTTGAACATGATATTGATGGAAATGTACCTTTTGGTTGGGCTGATACTTCAGATGCTGGGTGCGGTGCTAACGTTATTTCTGGGCTTGATGGATATAAGAAGGTTTTGGAGTGTTGGGATCAATCTGGTTCTGGATGGTCAAATATACGTAATGATTTTACTCCGCAGGCAAATGGGACAGTTGAATGGTGGTGGCGTCAATCAAAATCTGGTGTTGCAGGACATATAAAAATTGGGGGTGGTCCAACTTTAAGATGGGCAATCACTGATCAATTACAGTATTATGATTCTGGGGGATTCCATAATGTTAAATCAGTAAGTCCAGACCAATGGTACCATCATAAAATTGTTTTTAATTGTGATTTTGATACTTATGATTGGTATATTGATGGTGTTTTAGAAGCAGATGATTCAGAATTTGAAAATAGCAGATCAACTCTTGATTATTTTAGATTTTATACATGGACAACTCATCAAGATTACTCTTTTTATTTCGACGCTGTAAGTTATTCTTGGGATCCCAATTATAATATTGGAGAAAATACTCAAGAAGGTTTATTGCTTAACTTTGAAACTAATGAAACCTTAAGCTGGATGGGATATTCATTAGATGAACTGAATAACAAAACAATTTTTGGTAATACAACTATTCCGGTACCATATGATGGATCACATTCGATTCAAGTGTTTGGAAACGACTCATTTGGAACTATGTATCAATCTGATGTAAGATATTTTTCTGTGGATTTTAATCCTCCCGAAATTACAATAAATTCACCGAATCAAAACGGATCTTGTGGAATAACGGCTCCAAATTTTGATATTTCCATAATTGAACCAAATTTAAACAGTACTTGGTATTCAATAGATGATGGAATAACAAATACTACATTTAGTGGATTATCAGGGACAATTAATCAAACAGAATGGGATAAGAAGGGAGAGGGTTTAGTGACCATTTTGTTCTATGCAGATGATACTTTAGGCCATATAGGATCTGCTAACGTTACTATCTTAAAAGATACTATTTCGCCAATTTCATCGATATCATTTATACCACATGAAGGAAATAATGTAGTGAATAAATCAACAACTTTTAAAATTACCACCGATGATGGTTTGGGCTCTGGAGTTTCTTTGATAAGGTATAAAATCAATGATTCTGATTGGATTGAATATAATGCCCCTTTTGCCTTATCTACATATAATGTTGGTGATTATAATATATCGTATCAAGCAATCGATGCGGCAGGTAATGCTGAAGAAATAAAATCAATTTTAGTGAAATTAGTGGAAATAGATAGTTTCAATGAAGAACTTCTTTTCATAATCATAATTATTGGATCAATTGCAGGATTAATTTTTAGCACATTAATGTTTTTAAAAGCTAAAAGCAAACCAAAAAAAGGACAAATAACTCCAGAAATACCTCGAGAGAGAGTACCCCCTGAAAAAACACTCCATGAAGTTCAAAAAACAGATATTATGCCTTCTTTTTGTCCTATGTGTGGAGAAAAAATAATGGGCGAAGAAAAATTTTGTAGTCATTGCGGGGCTGGTCTTGAGGATTAAAAAAAAATATTTTTTTATTCTTTCTCTTAAATTCTATAAAAAAACAATAAAAATAAGAAATATAAAAATTAAATTTTTCCTAAAAATTAAGAATCTAATTGCTTTTGGAGATCGATATAAATCGGAATTTCTTTCCCTTTCTCTTCTACAACTACTTTTAATAGTCCATCCTCAATGGTTGTACTAATTGGAAGAATAGGGGTTCTCTTCTCTTCAGATTTCGTTCCCGTTGTGAGCATTCCCTTATTAGCTAAACATGTATGCTCTTCATCATAAAGGTAACATTTTGAACAACAGAATCCAACAGGCATATGTCCTACAATTGAACATTTATCGTAATTATCACAATTACAATTATTACACATTTTTTTTACTCCTCTTTCAATTATGATGAATTTCTATGATTTTTTCTGTTCCTTTAGTATTTAATTCCCTACTCAAGATTGACTATTTAAGACTCTAAAATATCTTGAAATTGATCTATTGTTTGTTCGATTCCTCTTGAACATTTCGAAGGAAGTGTTGCATCGTAATAAACACATAAGTTGCAACAAAATCCATAAGGTTGGTAACCGACTACGGAACACTTTTCTTGATTTTCACAATAACAATTATTACACATTTTTACATCATTTTCAAAATTTTTTTTATTGCGATATTAAATCGCAATTTTTCACTAATGATATATTACGATAAATGAGTATTTAAATGTGATCATTTTCCACAATTTCTTTAAATAGAGATTTCATTTTCCTACTTTTTGTCACTTCTTATTATTATCTAAGATCAAAATAAAATATTTCGTATTTATATCTAAATTTAATATTCTGGATCACAAACTTTTAAGAATTCTGATTAATAAATTAATCATTTCTTGTTAAATTAAGAGATCTTCATAATAAAATGATCGAAATAGATCAAATATTAAACATGAATTAAAATAAATCATAATAAAAATGGAAATTGGCTGTAAGACAATATAAAATTTAATGAAAAAATTATAAGGAAATTAAATAAGAGAGAAATGAATACGCAATAAATGGAATATTAATTTTGCAATTCCCTCTATCGGTGATCAAATTTAAAATTTCTCCTTAGTATAATAGTCTTTAATGAAGTAATTGTGAATAAAGTAGAAAATAAATATCAATTAATATGAAAAAAAGTTAAAAAATCGAGATTTTAATAAATTTTTTTTAATAACCAAGCCATATTTTTCCCTAAATTCTCAAAAGTTCTTATACCTTCTTCATCATCTTCTACTTCTCCCGGTTCTAATCCGAAACCCATGTTCCAATAGCTTGAACCAGGTATTATCATTTGGTTTATTAAAAAGAAGTAATTAATAGCGCTCATAACAGTTGTAGCACCTGCTCTTCTTACGGCAATAACAGCTGCACCTACTTTTCTTTTAAACATATCACCGTTTACCTTAGATACTAGTCCTGCTCTGTCAATCAAAGCTTTTACAGTAGTTGATACATTACTAAAAAATGTTGGAGACCCTATAATAATTCCATCTGCATCAAGCATCTTAGCAATATATTCGTTCATTTTATCGTCCTTAATACTGCACCTTTTATTTTGATTTTCTTTGCAAAGATAACACTCTCTACATTGGCTCAATTTCTCCATACCAATCCAAATCAATTCACATTTAATTTGTTCTTGTTCGAGCTCGTTCATTACCATTCGAAGGCAGTGATACGTGTTTCCCTTTTCTCGAGGACTTCCATTAAACAATACTACCTTTATTGGCTTTTCCATATAATCACCTTTTTCAATTACTTTATTCTATCATCGATAATTAAATTATATTTCGGTTTAAATTTTAAGACAAATTTATTTTATAATTTAAAAAAAGAATATTTTAATAATAAATAATATCAAATCTTATTCTATCTTAATATTTTGAAATCTAAATCTAAATAAAATTTATTAAAAAGGAAAATAAATATGAGAAATCTAGAAAAAAAGTTGACTATTAAACTTACGGCTGTAATCGTGATTACAATTGTCTCAATGTCTCTTTTCTCTCTGGACTTAGGAATAATTCCCCCACTTGGAAGCCTTTTATTTCCAGGTAATGGATTGTGGAAGGTACCAGGGGAAGTCCCAGCAGTAGAAACACATACAATTCCTGGTTTGTCCGCTGATGTCACTGTTATTCGAGATGAATGGGGAGTACCACATATTTATGCTTCTAATGAAACTGATATGAATTTTGCTCTTGGATATTGTCATGCACAGGATAGATTTTTCCAGATGGATTTAGCAAGGAGATCTGTCCGTGGGAGGTTATCAGAGATTATTGGTCCCTCTGCTTTAAGTATGGATAAATTTAATCTTGCAACTGGAAAAGAATATTGGGCGAATAAATCACTCCAAGCATTAATTCAAATGGATGAATCTGGAGAGATTGATATTATAGATAGGTTGTATAGTTATGTTGAAGGAGTAAATTATTATCTAGAACAACAAAGATTAAGAAATGAAAAACCATTGGAATACTATCTTTTAGGTTTCGAACCAACTGAATGGACTGCCTTAGATACTTTATGTTATTCGAAATATATGGCTGAAATGCTAACATGGCAATATAGTGATTTATATAGAGCAATAAATTTCGAAGCTTTTGGTGCTATTAATTATACTGAGATTTTCGGTTTACCTACACCTTATCAAATCCCAGTTTGTCCAAATTATGGCGAGTATGATGCTCCTCCTGGCGGTTTTTGGACAGGATATACTCCAAGTCCTTCGATGAGCTCTGTATATTCGAATTTTTTAACTGAAATAAAAAAAATTGATTCACAAAGAGATTTAATTGAATTACAGAATGAAAACCTAATAGGTTCAAATAATTGGGTTGTAGATGGGACACTAAGTAATACTGGGAAACCAATACTCTGCAATGATATGCATTTAGCATGGAATATGCCAGGTATTTGGTATGAGGCTCATTTAGTCTCCTCCGATACCGATTTGAATATTTACTGTTTCACTCTGGCCGGTGTAAATGTACCCATTGTAGGACATAACGAACATGTTGCATGGGGATTTACGAATGTTGCATATGATGTTATGGACTGGTATTATTATAATTCAATCGATGAAGATCATTATATTTACGATGGTAAATCGACTGCTTATACAACAAGAAGTTATTCCATCAACGTTAAAGGGCAAGATCCAGAAGAATTTACAGTAAAAGAAACAGTCCATGGACCTGTTTTAAATGATTTTCTTGGTAGTAGTATTACAGAAGCTTTTGGAGATGTTGTATTAGCGCCTAGATGGACTGCAAATAATGTGACTCTTGAGTTTTTAGCTCTTTATGGTTTTAGTCATGCACATAATAGAGCGGAATTTGATGAAGCATCAACATATTTTCATAATCCTGCTCAAAATATGGTCTACGCGGATGTTGATGGCCACATAGCGATCCGTCCAACAGGTCTAGTTCCTATTAGAGTAGGAAATGGAACCTTCCCTTATAATGGTTCCGCGGGTGAGGGAGAATGGACGAATTATATTCTATTCGATAAATTACCGAATGCAACAGACCCTTCTCAGCATTATTTAGCAAGTGCAAATCAAATAGCTACTGGTCCTGATTATACTGATTATTTCTTACAAAATTCATATTCTGATGGTTACAGAGCTAGAAGAATTAATGAATTGCTAAGTAAAGCTCCTGATGGAACTGTTAGTGTAGAGAAAATGATTGAAATTCAAATGGATGTTAATTCAAGCTCTGCGCAAGCATTTACTCCATATCTAATTGATGCAATTGAAAATAATTATGGTTCTAATCCATCTGACACTCAAATTAATGGGGTTCTAACGATTTTAAAAGATTGGAAATATGTTATGGATAAAGATCTCAGTGCTCCAACCATTTATAGAAAATGGAGAGACTATTTCGATGATTATACTTTTGATGATGAAATTGAAGCATATAAAGCTGCCAGTGGACCAGGTTTAAATGTATTAGAGTATTTAATGAGAGAAGTTCCAAATTCTCATTGGTTTGATAATATAAGCACATCAGCTATTGAAAACCGGGATAATATCATTCTAACTGCCTTAGATGACACAATTGACTGGCTCGAAAACTTCTATGATTCAAGCGATCCTACATCATGGAGGTGGGGAGATATCCATACAGTTTACTATGGTCATTTAACTGGATTAGAAGCGTTAAGTGTAGGTCCTTTTGAATGGTCTGGAAGTGGAGACTGTATAACTCCCTCTGGAGTAAACATTAGAACTGGAGTTGGAAGAGCAATAGGTGGATCATCAGAGAGATTAATTGTGGACTTCAGTAATTTAAATAATACAATTAGTGTAATTCCATCGGGACAAAGTGGTCATTCTAATAGTAAACATTATTCGGATCAAGTGGAGAATTTGTTTCTTCTTGGAAAGTATCATGTACAATATTTTACAAACACTCCCACTAACTTTCCAACGAGTTCTATAGAATCAAGAATATATTTTACAGAAGGAGGTGCTTAAATTTGGAAATAATTGAAAAAGAAAAATACTTTTTATTAAGTATCTTAGTTGGTGCAGTTCTTGCTGGGATTTTAAGCTTAATTCCATTGTGGCACTTGGTTCTTATTGCTGGAATACTAGCTGGATTATTGAATCGAACAATGAAGAAGGGAACTTTAAGCGGTGCTGCAGGTGTATGTGTTTGTTGGCTAATAATTATGATCTACGGCATGGTAACAATTAATGCTTACACGTTGATGGATCAATTTGGAGCGCTTCTTATTGGACCCGGGTTTGGCTGGTTAATTTTTATTATTGTTTTGCTGGTTGGAACTTTGTTTGGTGCATTAGGTGGGGCAATTGGAAGTGCAGTGATGATTATAATAAAAGGATATGAAACGTCTGAAAGTTCTTAAAATAAATCTACTGAAGTCGAAATAAACATAACATAAAAATATAAAATTTCACTCTCTTTTTTTTATTTCTGTTTCTTATTTAAAATTAATCATATCAGAAATCAAGCTAAATTAATATAATAATTATTGACTTATTATGAAAAAAAACAATAAGGAACTTGATTTTGTCAAGGGAATATTAACAGATATAGATGGAACCCTTTATTTTAAAGGAGCTCCAATTCCAGGAACAATAGAAACTGTCTCCAGACTTCGCGATACTGGCATTAAACTTATTTTTTTAACGAATACAGACAGTAAATCACCACGAACAGTAATAAAAACCCTTCAAGAATATGGGTTTAATATTAAAGATGAAGAAGTTTTTACGCCCATTATTGCTTTAAAGGAATTTTTATCAAATTTTCCCAATAAAAAATCTTATTTGGTGACTACAAAAGAAGTTGAAATGGAATTTCATGATATTATTCAGGTTAAAGGCTCTGAAAAAGCTGATTTTGTTATCATAAGTGATTTTCATGATGATTGGAGTGTTGATCGGCTCAATGAAGCATTTAAATATGTATTAAAGGGTGCAAAACTTCTGGGAACACAGGGAAATCGATATTATCTTGATCGTAATGGTAAGCCGGTTATTGATACAGGTTCTTTCGTGCAAATGATCGCTAATGCGGCCAATGTTACTCCAAGAATCTTTGGGAAACCCTCGGCAGACTATTTCAATAATGCTTTAAAAAAAATTAATCTTACTGCAAATGAAACCATTGTTATTGGTGATGACCTTGAATCTGATATCCAAGGAGCAAACAATGCCGGTATTAAAGGTGTGTTAGTAAAAACTGGGAAAGGCCAATTTATAGCACCCTCAGAAATGTTAATAAAACCCTATAAGATCATTAATTCCTTTAGTTCTATTTTAGAATTTTTTTGAAATTTATCTATCTCTCTTTTTATCAGATTATATTATATGCTATTGATTGAAAAATCAAATTCTAAAATTTTATTTTTCCTTCCTTTATTTTTTGATATACCGAATTGTCGAGTGTCATATATTGCTTCTTCTTTGAATCCCAGAAAAAAAGTGGATCTTTAATTATTTCAATATCATATGCTTCTTTTCGGAGACCTGTTTTTTTTATTTTTTCTGGTCCAGTAGTTTCAAGTTCATCACAAAACCTAAAAAATCTGGGGATAGAATAACTTGGTAATACTTCGACAACGAATCGAGAAAATTCATCAATTTCAAAATTAATTGACTGATTTAATTTGATAGCTGCCATGCCTGCCTTCCCTTCCATATTAGAAATTCCTACACCATAAACTGCAGACATATATATTGCTTTATAGGAGTTTAAAATTGCTTCAATCTCTAAAGTGGAAACATTTTCCCCTTTCCATCGAAATGCGTCTCCAAATCTATCAGCGAAAGACACCCAGAGATCTTCATGCAGCTTTAACATATCACTTGTATTGAAATACTTATCATTCTTTTTAAAAACGTTATGTAATATTCTCTTTTGAGTTTTTTCTATATCTTTGTATCCTGTAAAAAATGTTTTTTTATCTATTTTAATCAGAGCCATTCCAATATCTCCGAGTTTGCATTTTACACAAAAACCCCTTTCATTTTTATAGAATTCGCCTGTTTCTGGGTCAACTTTCGCTAATTCAAGCCCTCCTTGATTATTACGCCCAATCATTCCAGGAACTTCCTCCACATTATATAATGACCGATGACCCTCAGTTAAACCATAGAATTCATAAATATGTTCAATTTGGAAACGAGACTGAAATTGTTCCCAAATTTCCTTTCGAAGTCCTAGTCCCAGCATTTTTTTAAGTGTTTTTTTCTGCTTTTGAATCATTTCATATTCAGAAGGGGGTTGATTGAGAAGGTATCGAGGCATTTCTCCTACATATGTTGTAAAAGTTGCTTGATATTTTTGGACATCTTTCCAGAATTCAGATGCAGAAAATCGTTTTCTTAATGCCGTCGCTGCACCTGCAAGAATCGCTGTCATCCAAGCGATTCCTATTGGAACATTATGATATAAAGGCATTGCAATATAGACAATGTCATGAGAATCTACTTGAGCCAAAGCAAAGCCTAATATATACCCTTGAGTGTATAATTTAAAACCTTGCATAATTACTGCTTTAGGAAGTCCTGTTGTGCCTGAGGTAAACATATAATATACAGTTTCTCGCACAAATGAGTTAAAGGTTGTATTAGGATTATTCTTGGAAACCGATTCAAGTTCTTTCGGTAACTCAACAAAATCATGTTTAATATTTTGAGCATTATTGACAACAAAGATTTGCTCATTATTATGAGGAAGTTTATCAACTATCCCATTAAATGATGATAAGCTATCTCCATCAATAATAATCCACTTTGGTTCAACAATATTAAAGGCATGAGTTAAGGCTTGCATTTTTTGATTAACATTGATTAATGCACTAATTCCTTGAATTTTATTTATCCCAGTTGCAAAAAAGAGATATTCTGGAGAATTCTCCAACATTATTGCGACAGTGTCGTGGTGTTTTAATCCTAAATTTAGAAAATAATTAGCGATTCTATTGCTTTCTTCATTAAAATCTTGCCAAGTCCAAGAATTATCCCGAAAATATAAGGCTATGTCTTTCGGTTTCTCCTTCGTTAATTGTTCAATGCGGATACCAATACTTTGATTTGGATTTTGATGGACTTGTGCCATTTTTTGCGTAAATCGATTTAAGAACTCTATTTCTTTAGGATTCATTGTTTTTACCATAGTGTTTCCTCTTAATCACTTTATTTTTTTAAAAATTTTAAAATGAGTATTATTTAATTAAAATTAATTGATTAAACTTATTTTTCATAAAATATGAAAAAAAAATAGAATTTAAGTTATTTATGCTTTAAGTCTTCTAGGATTCTTAAAGAGGTCGAGCTCTTCTTTATCTGGGAAATATTTAAAATCAGATTTAGGGTCATCAAATTTTTTAAAAAGTTCTTTTACTGTTTTTTCGCCTGCTTCGAGAAATTTACAAGCACACGCAAATAAGGTGAGAATTTTCGACAAAGTCCTATTTTTGCTTAATTCTTCATCATAAATTTCTATCTCCCATTTCCCACCAAGATTAAGCTTTTTTCCATCAATATCAGCGATCTTTTTTTCTTTTTCAGTGACTTCGAAATCAAGACCCAACCCAACTTTCCCTTTAATTTCAAAAACTCTTAATGACTCATCATCTTTCTCTGGAAGTAACGGAAAAGCAAATTTCCATCCTTTTAATCTTCTCGATCTTATAATTCTATATAAATTTTTATTCTGAGGTAAATTAACAATTAAAATAATACCTGGATCACCTTTTATGTGATATGATTGGATCAAGGATTCTGCTGTACTGATTTCAATTCCGCCTGTAAAATTTCCACCTTTACCTTCTTTGATAGGGGTAAATGTTCTTATCTTTAAATCACGATCTTCTAGATTTTTTTCTTTCCAAGACTCCTCATTATATGCAATTACTTGTCTTTTATCTGAATTTCCATCAATAGTAATATCTCCTTCGATTTCATATTTATCTGTAAAATATCTAGATTTAGCCGAATACTTTAAATCTTTATGGAGTCCTAACTCGCTCACATGAGCAGAAGTTTTCCAAAAGTCGACTTCAATACGCTTGTAAACCTTATCTGAAGATTTTTTGGTTTCGACCTTTTCTTCTTTTTGTTCTTTTTTCTCTTTCTTCTCTTTTTTCTCTTTCTTTCCTTCTTTCTTGGTTTCTTTTTCTTTTTTATTCTTAGTCATAGAATTTCAACTTATAAATTTTAATTTAAAAAATTTACTAAGGATATTATTAAAAATTAATCTATTAAATTCTTTATCTTATTAAAGAGAATAATAAATCCATTTATAAAATATTTTCCAAAATTTTTAATCTTAAAAAACGTTTTCGTTAAATAGAGAAAATGCCACAACTAAACTTTATGGATATTTACAAATTATTGCCAAAAACTAATTGTAAGGAATGTGGTCTGCCTACATGCATGGCATTTGCATTAGCATTGGTTAAGGGTGATAAAAACCCAAAAGATTGCCCTCCACTTTTGAAACCTAAATATAAACAAAAGTTGGATAAATTAAATGAGCTATTTGAGGGGGGAGATGCGGAGAAAAAAGACTTGCATATTGATATTGATACCGAAAAATGTGATGGATGCGGCGTATGTGTAATTATTTGTCCTGTTAATGCTCGATATTGTATTAATTCTTTAAGCGGGAAATCACCGGATTTTCCACCCAATGAATATCAATTATTTCAAATAAAAAATGGAAAGTCTGAGCTCTTAAATTTAGAGCAATGTAGACGATTAATAGCAGAAGATCGAGAACGTGAGTGTAGAGTATGCGAAGTATATTGTCCACGGGATGCGATTGAAATTGGCTATTATACTGCAAAATGAAATATTTTAAAAATTAATATAAATTCATAATTAAGAGAATTTAAAATGACTCAAACTGTTAATAATAAAAAGAATATACACAGATTTATATGTCCTGGATGCTCATTATATTGCGATGATATTCAAATCATATTATCCGAAAATAATGAAATTGTCGAGACTTATGGTTTATGCTTAAAGGGCTATAAAAAAGTAAATGAAATCACTTCAAAGAATCGCATTAAAAAACCATTGATTCGTGAGAATGGTGAGTTAAAAGAAGTTTCTTTTGATGAGGCACTTAATAAAGTTAAGGAAATTATTATTTCTTCTCAAAAACCACTTTTATACGGTTTTGTTAATACAACTTGTGAAGCTCAAATAAATGGAATACGTCTTGCTAAAAAGATAAATGGTTTTATTGATTCTAATGCATCAATTTGTCATGGTCAAACTTATTCGAATGTTATCGAGAGTGGACTCAATTCTACCACATTAAATGAATGTATTAATAAAGCTGATGTATTTATATTTTGGGGATCTAACGCTGCAGAATCCCATCCAAAATTTTTAACAAGAACAATTTTTTCACGAGGTAAATTTAGAATAACAGGGAGAGAAATAAAAACGTTAATTTTAATTGATCCTAGAGAGACCGCCACTTATGGAGTTGCTGGAGCCCGAGATTTGTATATACCATTAAAACCCGGTAAAGATTTAGAGTTAATTCAATTTTTAAAAGATATGATTTTAAAAGAAAAATCCGAAGTACCCGCTGATGGTTTTGTTGGTATTGATAAACAGGATTTAAATCGTCTCATACTAAATTTGAAAGGTTCAGAAAATGGAGTAATACTTTTTGGGCAAGGAGTAATTAATTCCAATCCAAATGGAAATGTTATAAAGGCATTAATTGAATTAGTTGAACTAATTAATAAAACTTCAAAGAGAAGTCGTTTTTCAATTATTCCTATGACCGGGCATAATATGAATGGTTTTATCCAAGTTTCTTTATCTTTATTGGGCAAAATGGGACAAATAGAATTTTCAAATAACCAACTAGTCGAACCAAAAAAAGATCTAATTTCCAAAATAAAGGATGATGAATTTGATTTGTCTATTATCGTCGCTTCCGATCCAATATCTAATTTACCGATAACTTTGAGCTCTAAATTAGCAAAGAAGCCCATAATTGCAATTGATTGTTTTATTTCCCCTACAACAAGATTGGCTGATGTTGTATTGCCCGTGGCGATTGCAGGAATAGAAACTGATGGACTTGTATATAGAATGGATAATATACCTATGAATTTGCAAAAATTAATTGCTCCACCAGCTAATTTGTCTTCTGATGAGCAAATCCTAGAAAAGATAATACAAAAAATGGAGGAATAAAGAATGAAATTATTGTTAAGTACGATTCGCGAAATAAAATATGATCAAAAAACCCTTATTAATGAATTATCTGAGAAAGAGCTCAAAGAAAATGTCGCTATTTGTTTAATTCACCCTGAAACAATTAAAAAAATTGTATCAAAATCTGGAGTAAATTTAAAATTAACAACCAATTATGGTTCAGTTGTTTTAAAGCCAGTTCAGGATGAATCTATTCCATTAGAAATGATTTACATAAATAAATCAATTTGGGCAAATCAAATCATTGGAGATTTTAAAAATAAAATTCTTTTTAAAAATTTAGAGGTTGAAGTTGAGCCAACGGAAGAGACTGTCCCAGAAATCTCTAATATATTAGAAAAATTAAAAAATTTATAAAAGAGAGATTAAAATAATGTCCAATTTAATTATAAAAAATGGGATTGTTTTTGATCCGATAAATAATATTTCTGGTGAAAAGAAGGATTTATTAATTGAAGCAGGAAAAATTGTTGATAAATTCAAACACAATAATTCAAAAGATGTAAAATCTATAGATGCCAGTGGTAAAACAGTTATCCCTGGTGCGATAGATATTCATACACACATCGCATCACAACAAACTAATAATATCAGATTATTAGGGTCAAAAAATAAAGAATTTTTACAATTTTGGAATGGGCTTACGCTGGATTATTTAACAAAAGAATATATTTCAAAGGGATATACTTTTATTGTTGAGGCAAATGTATTTCCATCCTTAGCCAAACAAACTATTTTCAATTTTGATCAAATTCCAATTTTAGATAAAGCAATGCTGATTAATGCCAGTAATTTATGGTCGCTTGAATTGGAATATCAAAAGGGAGATATTGAAAAATTATCTGTATTTATCTCTGATTTACTGGATCTAATCAAGGGTTTTGGATTAAAGATATATAATCCCTTCGAAGCAGAGGAATGGGATTTTAAAGAAATCAGAGATGATCTATCAACAAGTGGTCGGCTTTATAATCTCAGTGCAATGGATGTTTTCAGAAATATGACAAAAACTGTTGAGAATATTGGATTACCCCACTCTATACATGCTCATATTGATGGATATGAATCAGAGATAGGGCAATCAAATGCTTTTAAGGTATTAGAAGATATTAAAACTCAAGGACTCGCACCAAGTCAATCAGGTCAAACAAAAATTAAACGTTCTCAAATATTCCATTTAGCTCATGCATCTGCTTATTCTTTTAACGACAATACTAAATTAATTAATTTTTTCAATTCAAATGATAATTTTGATTTAGATTTAGGGTTTATGAATTTTTGCCCAATTAATCCTCTAATTACTTCTGATCGAAGGTTAATTAACCAATTATATGACGGAACTTCTTCTAAATCACACCCAATAATTAAGGGTGCAATTGAATCTGAAGGAGACCATTTTGAAACTTTTAGAATCTTAAAAAAAGATAATTTACACTATTGCACCATATGGGCAAACGCCTTAAGTCTAGCCTTAGGGATAAAAGATAAGTGGAAAATGCAATTTTCAATTAATTTCCCTAATTATGCACATTTAACTGATATTCCGGAAATCATCTCATGGTTATTAAATAAGAATATACGGGATAAATTTACCGATGATATGAATCATGATTTTAAACAAGACAATCCACTCTTAAATATTGAAGATACTTTCTCCATTAATGATTTAATAATCATAACACGAGCAAGTCCGGCTAAATCTTTGGGCTTGGGGGATATTAAAGGAAATTTAGGCTCCGGTGCAGATGCAGATATTAATATTTTAAATATAAATCTTCAAGAAAAAGACTCTGCTTCTCAAATAGATGAGATTAAGAAAGCTTTTTCTGATATAGATACCGTGATTAAGAATGGAATTATTGTAAAACAGGGTGAAACGATAAATCTAAATCATAAAGGTGCACTTTTTTGGTCAAAAGGTATAGTTAATACACAAAATTATGAAAAAATTATGGATAAGAAAAAGGAATTTTATAAAAAATATAGCTCAATCTTCTATGAATCATTGAAACCAAATACTGATAAAATTAAGTTAATTAAAATATAAAACTGTTTAATTTTTGATAAACTCACTCAAAAAGAAAAGATAGCATCTGTTCTACATCTTGAGGAGATAAATAAGCATATAATTCTTTATTTATTTTAAGATTATATACTATTTTTTTATTAGGAAAAAATTTGCTAAAACAAATACAGCAGTATTAAATTAATGATATAATAATAAAAAGATAATAAAAAAGAAAACTACTTTGCTACAAATAATCTTCCTTTGGTTTTTGCACTTGTTGCATGATCTCCACTATATTCAATAAACTTATCTGAGATCTTTTCACCGTCTGGCAGTTCGATTTCCGAAACTTCTCCAATTTTTTTAAAAGACGGCATCATCCTCCCGATTTTTCCTTTCACTACAACGAATCCACGGGCTTGATCGGCAGCAACTCGAGCTTCTGCATCACCTTCGCATATAATTATACCTCCGTGATTATGAAGGCCTAAAAATTGACCTGCTGAACCACAGATTAATTTGGGAAATCTTTTTTTTGGAGTTGAGCCTCGAGCCCAAATCATTGATTCATATCCAACACTTCCTTTAACTTTTATTACACCATTTGTCATACCTTCCCAATTCCCTCTATATGCAGCACCTACATAATTTCCTGCATTCTCCGTAATTTCTAATTCACCTCCTTCCATCATTGCTCCTGCCCAATCCGCAGCATTACCATTCACTACAATTTTACCTCCACTCATTGTATTTCCTACGTGCATTCCCACATCTCCATTAATTGTAATTGCCCCACCAGACATTTTTTCCCCGATTCTTTTCACTTTTGACAAATTTCCATTTACCACAATTTCAATATCATCTAAATTATTACCAGCCGTGCCTTTAATATCAAAAAAATCTTTAAGTGAAAGTTTTTCATTACCATGGAATACTCTCAAAGCCCCAATATCCTTTTGTGTTTTTCCTTTAAAGTTATCTGGAGATATTGATTCTGCTTCAAGGGAAAAAGTAGGTTCCTTCTTTAACGTTAATTCAATTTTGCTCATTCTTTTACTCACCTTTTAACTCCTTTACTTTTTCAATTAATTTTTCAACTATTTCTGCATCTGCCATACAACCTTCGGGAGCATTTTTTACCTTACGTAGCCTTAATGGAATTTTATCCATTCGATAGGCCGTTCCTTCGCATTCAATCCCTGCAATTGCTGGGGGCAATACTATATCAGCCATTTCAGAGGTCGGAGTTTTATGAGGTTCAATGGAAATTAAAGGTTTTTTTAACATATTAATTACAGCATCTTTCGGAAAATTACTTGCTGGGTCGCTAGCAACGACTAAAGTAACATCAAAATCATTTGTTTTTAATATATCGACTGCTGAAAATTCGCCGGGATTATAACGCGGATAATCTTTTGAAAAATCTATAGAATATGGATAACCCGTTGACCATGTAAATACAATATTTGCTCCCGAAACGTTATAATGACCTCTCATTGGAGTTAAATTAAATTTAGTGTGGTCATTCAATTCCCTAACAAGACTTATTCCTGCATCTACATTTCTATGCTTACCTTTAGTCATAGTCAAACCTAAACCAAAAAATAATACTCCAAATTTACAGGATTTTAAAATTTCAACAAGTTCTTTAATTTGTTTAACAGGAACACCCGCTACTTTTTTAACATCTAATTCTGCCCCTCGAAGAATTGCTCTTATTGCATTAAATAACTCATAATCTTCACCAGGATTTATTTTAATATGCATATTTGCTATTTGAGCAGTATGTGTGTTCCTAGGATCTACAACAATTATTGTTCGGTCAAGACGCCCATCTACTCTGAAATACCCTCTAATAAAGTCACTATAGCGCGACATATGCCTAGGATGAGCATGTACTGGATTGCTCCCCCAGAATAATACTAAATCTGCTCGATTTTTATATTCTCCTAATGTACTTGTTGGGCAACCAACATCTTGGATGGCAAGTATTGAAGGTCCGTGACAAACTGAGGCAGTATTATCAAGAATACCTCCGCAAATTTCTATTAATTCAACCGCTTTTCTCTGTGCATCACATTCCGTAGAGCTCCATCCATAAGACAATGGTCTTTTTGCATTTGCTAATAACTCAGCAGCTTTATTTAGAGCTTCATCCCAAGAAGCTTCTTCTAATTTACCATTATTTCTTATCATAGGTTTTGTGTATCTGTGCTCTGATACATTCGATGAGTAAAATTTTGCAGTTCCTATAGCACAAGCATTATCTACTTCAATAATCTCATTATCTTCAATAATAATTTTTATATCATCACAAAGTGTCCCACAGAAAGGACAGACTACATCTTCTTTAACAACTTTAGCCATTTATTTTGCCTCTTTTTATTTATAACTTTTAACTATTTCTAATGCTGAAAGAATCTTCCCACTTTTTACTACTTCTACTTCCGCATCGGTTCCCTTGTATGAGGGCATACCTGTGCCATAAGTTTCAGGATCAATAATAGCATTCGCCCAAGGACCCATTGGAATAAAGATTAAGCCAGGGTGGGGTCCTTGTTCTGTAATTTGAGAATATACAACCACTTCCCCAAATTTTGTAGTGACCTTGACAGGCGTTCCAATCATGCAATCTAATTTTTTAAAATCATCTTTATCAAATTCACAAATTGCACAAGCTTTTATATTTTCCCTTCCTAGTTTTTGACCTTCAAGGGCAACTCCCTGGTCTATGGTTCGACCGCTGGTGAGAAAAAACTTCATTTTATTCCTTTCCACCCCTTCTCATCATTTTCAATCGTTCAACCATATCTGGCCAAAACGGCTCGTTATAATCACCAGAATATTTTACTTCAGTAATTTCAAGCTTTATTGCACCCGTTGGGCAAGCATTATCACAAGTTCCACAATATATACATTTTTTATCGTCGAGTTCAATTTTGGGTGATTTTTCCCAACCAGGTGTTTCTTTTTGTTTTTCTGGAAGTGTTATAGCTCCCGTGGGGCAAACATCAACGCAAGTAGAACAACCACCTGCACATTCTTCTGTAACAATACTGATCTTCCCTTCAACATACTGTTTAGCTTGACGACCAATTTTTTCACAATCTTTCAATTCAAATTCTAATTTAGGTAGTGCTTTCTTTTGAACTAATGGTAAATCAATAGATTCTACTTTCTCACCATTATAATAAATTGAGAGAGCAAAGAATGGGCACATATAGACACAGACTCCACAAAAACTGCATTTATTTGGATCATATATATTTGGAACAAGATCTTCAGTGGATAATCTTTTTGTTGCACCTACTGGACCTCTAGATACTGCTTCCTTGGGACAAACCTTAGAACATACTCCACAACCCACACATTTCGTCTTATCTAAATCAAGTTGAGTACTCTCAATTAGATATTTTACTCGAACACTTTCCATTTCTTTGGTTATTGTCCTTGATATTTTTGGAAATGACATCTTTATTTCTCAACTACTAATTATTAATAATCTTTTTATTTTCTTTAATTAAAATTATTTGATTTATTCTAACATTTCAACTATCTTTATATTAATTGCTTTTTGCGGGCAAATCTCAACACAAATTCCACAGCCGGTACAATTTGTAGTTCTATTTTCATCATATACTTCATTTGCATAGCCGTTTTTAACTAAAATAACTGCGTTTTCATTAGTTAAATAACCTTTTTCTTTTAACTGATCAAAATTTACCGGACAACTTACAACACAATCATTACAACCTGTACATAAAACTTTATTAACTTCAATGCTATAAACTTTCATTTCTTATTCCTCCATTTTTAATGGATTTGGTCCAATTTCTTTTAATTCTTTAACAAATTCCTTTACAATTTCTGTTAATTCAGCTCCTTCACTTGCGGAAACTTGCGTGTATTTTACTCTCTTTGGATTAATTCCAAATTGTCCAAGCATTTTTATAAATAATGGCATTTTTCGAAATGTTTTAAGATTCCCTTCTACATAATGGCAATCACCGGCATGACAATGACTTACAAGAACGCCATCCGCGCCATTTTTCAATGCTTGAAGTACCATTGTCGGTTCCATTCTCCCACCACACATAACTCTTAAAATTCTTAAATTTGCGGGCCTTTGCATACGTGAAGTCCCTGCTTGGTCTGCACCAGCATATGTACACCAATTGCAGCAAATTCCTAAAATATAAGGGTCAAAATCCTCCTTTACTTTGGCCATATTATTTACCTCCATTTTCTGTTTTTGCTAGTGGTGGAATGGCTGTATTGATCATAGCAAAAATTTGATCGTCTGAAAAGTGATTCTGGACAATAGCATCTGATGGACAAGCCGCAGCGCATGTTCCGCAGCCTTTACAAAGAGCTTTATTGATTACTGCAATATTTTTAAACACATCAAAACTTATTGCATTAAATGGACACAGGCTTTGACAACTTTTACAGCCGCTACATTTTTCTTCTAAAACTATGGAGTAATAGGGCTCAATTTCAAATTCACCCTTAGCCATTAATGTAGCAGCACTGGATGCTGCTCCTTTTGCCTGAGCTACAGTATCAGGGATATCTTTTGGCCCTTGGGCAACACCCGCAATGAAAATTCCACTTGTTAGTGTATCAACCGGACGAAGTTTTGGATGAGCTTCCATGAAAAACCCATCAGATGATTTTTGAATAGTAAGTAGTGATGCAAGCTGATCGGAATCATGCCTTGGCTCTAAACCACATGATAACACTAACATATCTAACTTTATCTCAATTTGTTTTTGAAGGAAAGTATCTTCAGCTCGAACAATAAGGCTGTGATCTTTATTTTCATACAGTTCTCCAATTCTTCCGCGAATAAATTTAATATTAAAATTTTCTCCTGCGGATTCATAAAATTCTTCATATCCCTTGCCAAAGGCTCGTATATCCGTGTAAAAGATATAAACGGACGCTTCTGGATGTTTTTCTTTATACTGTCTGGCTTGTTTCGTTGCATACATACAACAAACACGGGAACAATATTTATTCTTTCCTGGACGGAAATCCCTACTACCTACACATTGTAGAAATCCTAAAACATGTGGTGGTTTTAAATCAGAAGGTCTTACAGGTTTCCCCTCAAGAGGCCCATATGAACTTAATAACCTTTCCATTTCAAGGCCAGTTATCACGTTTGGATACTTTCCGTAACCATATTGCTTTAATTCTGTTGGATCATATAAATCCCATCCTGTAGCAACAATAATTGTTCCTACTTTCACGTCTATATATTCCGGTTTCTGATCTAATCTTATAGCATCTGGTTCACAAACATCGGGACTTGCGCATATACCACATTTAATACATTTAGTCATATCAATCGTATATTTCCCAGGAATTGCTTGCGGAAATGGAATATAAGCTGCTTTTCTAGTTCCTATACCCAACTCAAATTCATTCCCGCAAATAACTGGACACTCTATAGCGCATGCTCCGCATCCTGTACATGCTTCTTGATCAATATAATGAGGTTTTTTCTTTATGGTAACATCAAAATTTCCTACATATCCATCTACATTATTAACTTCGGAATATGTCATAAGATGAATTTTTTCCTCTCTCTCAACATCTACCATTTTTGGCGTTAAGATACATGCCGAACAATCCATTGTTGGAAAGGTCTTATCTAATTGTGCCATATGTCCCCCTATGGTCGGTTCTTTTTCTACCAAATAAACATCATATCCTTCTTGTGCTAAATCTAAGGATGCATACATCCCGGCAATTCCGGCACCAATTATTAAACAAGTCGGCTCAACTTTTACAAGCTCAACTTCTAATGGTTTTAATTCATTTAATTTTGCAACCGCCATTCTCACATGGTCTTTTGCAATCTTTAATGCTCCTTCAGAATCATCTAAATTTACCCATGATGCATGCTCACGAATATTTGCTTGTTCAAATAAAAATTCATTCAAACCCGCTTCTCTAACCACTGTTCTAAATGTAGGCTCATGCATTCGTGGGCTACATGCTGCAACAACCACACGATTTATTAAACCTTTATTAATATCTTCTTTAATCATTTCCTGCCCTATACTACTACACATAAATGTATATTCTTTTGAAAGACTAACATTTGGTAAAGTCTTTGCGTATTCAGTAAGTGTAGTTGTATCAATAACTCCAGCAATATTAATACCGCAGTGGCATACATATATTCCGATTTTTATTTCTTCATCAGTATTTATAGTATTAGACATCTTCTCAATATTCTTTTATATGTGTTCCTTGATTTTATCCATAAATGATTTAATTGGAATAAATGGGGGAACGCCCGCTAAATTATGAGTGGCTACTAATCCTAACTCTCGAGGATTCATTCCCATTGATAATCCTAATAATTGCGTGTAATAAATAATGGGAATCTTATAAGGTTCCCCAATAATATCTTTAAATGTCTCATTCACCTGCACTTGACCCAAATCAAGTTGTAAATGACAAAATGGACAACAAACCATACAACAATCAACCCCAACATTTCGCATATTTTCAAGCTTTTCTCTAGTGTAATCAAGAGATACCTCTAATGATGCTGTTCGGACAGCCCCTCCTGCTCCACAACACATTAACCGATCTTTGTAATCTATGCATTTTGCCCCGGTTATTTCAATTAATTCCTCGAAAAACCTCGGATCTTCAGATTCTCCATGCCATGGTCGATGCGTAGAATCTTTCAATATATGACATCCATAATGCACACCAACTCTTAAATTAGGGAACTTGATGTTGGTATAATCTTTAAGTTTATCAAGTCCAAAATCATAATATAAAACATCAATTATGTGTTTTACTTCGATTGTCCCTTTGAATTCCCTACCTATTTTTGCAAGATGCTCATTTACCATATCCCGCTTTTTTTTATCATGTTTTAGCATAACATTCACTTCAAGCAAAGTAGCATAACATCCATTACACATAAGGACAATATCGGCACCATTCTCTTCTGCTATAGAAATATTTCGCGCTCCCACCACAAGCCAAAGAGGTATGCTAAATCCTCTGAATACTCCAGGAGCTGGACAACAGGACGCTCCCTGCATATCTATCAGCCCTATTCCTAATTCCTTAAACACATTTCGCACAGATTGCTCAATAAAAGGGTATCTATTGGGAATAACACATCCTAGATAGAATGAATATTTTAAGTTTTTTTCAGGCATAATGGTCTTTCGTTCTTTTATTAAATTGGGGTAAAACACGTTCTCTGAACTTAAGTAATTAATTATTCAATTTGTTTTAAAATTTTAGATTTAAAGATATACAAAATTGTGGAGGAAAGGTTATAATTCAAAAACTAGTTCATTTTTTTTCCGTTTTAGAAGATAAATTAAATATCTTAAAAAAAAAATACAGGAAAAATTATTTAAAAACTGAAATAGAAAAAAATAAAAAAATAAAAGTTTGTATTAATTCTTAAAAATATTATTCAATCAACCGACCAACTTCTGCTAATTTTTCGGCTACATCGGATAGTCCCAAAGATTCTAAAGTTTTACGGGTTTGCCAACTCGTTTCTTTATCCCATCCATGAAGTTCATAAAATGCATCTAACATAGAATTATATTTTTCTTTATTTAAGGTTTCTCCTTTATGTGGCCCTGATAATATAGGATCTTCAAAGAATCTTCGATGTGGAAGGTCATCTTCGCGTTTAAATCCAACATGAATGGTATTAAATGCTTTCTCTAAGTTATAACCTTTTTGCCCTAAGAGCATGAAATCCTCTTCCGTTAGGTTAATTCCTAATGCTAAATTAGTTAATTCGACATAATCTGAAGGTTCAAGTGCATATACACCAGACCAAGTTCCTACATAAACACAGATTCCAGTAATGTCTTCAATTTCTTTAGCTCGTAATTCCCAAAATACTATTGGTGGTTGGTCTTCATAAGAATATGGATTAAATTTTACACCTTTTGGCCCAAATGCAATCGGTATATTGATGCTTCCCCTCATATGACGCCCTGCAATTGGAGATGTGGCACACGCGAGAGACCATCCCTTACAAACACGATATGGATCAAGTGAATCTTGTCCTTTTTGATTAATAGCAAATTTTTCTGAACCTTTTCCAAGTTTTTTTGCTGCAGCAACTACACCATCTGCAAGAAAATCACCAAAACCATCACGTGAAGCTATTTTTTCCTGTAATTCAAGCATTGCATCAGAATTACCCCATGTTAAAATTAAGCCATCAACATCTTCTTTTGTTAACAATCCTTTTTCATATGCCTCGAATGCCCAAGACATAACGACGGATGAGTCATCTCCATCCAAGCCCAATTGATTAGCACGAAGATGATATCTTAATGAAGCTTCTGGATCAGTAACATCCATCTTTCCAGACCACATAACTGAATTAATCCAATAACCTAATCCCTTGGAACCCTTGAATTTTCCTTCATTAATTTCAGAATATGGCTGACAACCTACAGGACATGCATAACACGCTTGAATTTTTTTAAAGAATTTTCCAACACCTTCCTTACCCATTATTCTTGAACGTTGTTCACGAGACCAATGTACATCTTGAGAATTTTTAGTAGAATGCATCATTTCCCATAGATCATCAAATTGTTCAGAGTCATTATATACCATTCCTGCAAGAGTTTTTTTACGGAATACTTTAGCTGTAGGACGTTTTATTATTTTCTGATATGCTTCATAAGCTCTTTGTAAAAATTCTTCTGGATGAGCAACTTTCACTGAGTTGTGTCCTCGAACTACAATAGCTTTTAATTTTTTATCTCCCATAACACATCCAACCCCAGACCCACCAGCAGCCCTACCACAATCTATAATTATTGCGGATCCATGAACTAAATTTTCTCCAGCAGGACCAATAGAAGCTATCTCAATTTTATTATCTCTTAATTCTTTCTTAAGAATATCTTCAGTTTCATAAGTACTTTTACCCCAAAGATGTGATGCATCACGAATTTCAGCTTTACCATCAGAAATAAATAAATAGACAGGCTTTTCAGCCTTACCTTTTATGATTATTTGATCAAACCCTGCAAATTTCATCTCTGGGCTAAAATGCCCACCAACATTAGAGGATCCTTTTCCATTATTAAATACATTTATCGTATCGATGTTTGTCCGGCAGCTAGCAGGAGCGATCGTACCAATTAATGCACCAGCACCAAAAATAAGATAATTTTCAGGATCAGACCATTTAGTTGTGGGGTCCATTTCATTCAAGAGAATCCAGCTACTCAAAGCCCTTCCTGCAATCCATCTTTCAGCATATTTATTTTCCTCAACTCTTACTTTCTCTGCACTTAAATCAACACGTAAAATCTTCCCCGTAATTCCTCCTTTAATTTTAAATCTATTCATATTAATCTTCTTCCTCCTTAATTACAATAGCATTATATAAACAAAATTTAACACACAATGGCTCCTCTTCGTTTTCACAATTATCGCAACTATCATCTAATGTCCATGTCCAAATACCATTTAATTGGTCTCTTTCTACGGATATACTCGATTTTGATGGCTGAAATACTTTATTATGGTGAAAAGAACAAACTAATTCACACGTTTTGCAAGCATAACATCTATCATCTATATGCTTTATTATTTTTGTTGACATTTTTTTATACTTTTTTTAATTTATTTAAAATTTTTAAAATAATATTTTAATTGTTTTATAAATTATTAGCGATTTTCATAATCTTGGCAACACGATCTGTTGTAACAACACCCTTCCTCCGATCATTATTACTACACGCAGCACCTCTGAATCCTACAATATCAGCGCCTAATTGTTTAATAATAGATAAATCTTCAGTACGAAGAGATCCTGCGAGCGCTACCAATAAATTTTGATTATGAGCATTATCTACAAAATTTTTTAATTCCTTTAAATTTAAAAAATCAAATAACCTTCTACCATCTTTTACAGCGGTATCTAACATTGCAATTTCAGCACCTGCTGATTTCACAATATTAGGAATTTTCAATGGATCAACACCGCCAAAAGATCTTGAATCTGCATAACCAGCCCCAACTACAACAACATCTGGGTTGGCCTCTTTCACAGCATTAACTACTTCAGTCATCAATTTTATTCCTTCTTCCTCATTAGTTACTCCAAAAAGTCCTACTTTTACATAATCTGCTCCTGATTTTGCAGCTCCAAATGCGGCTAATGCTGCAGTTCCTGGAAGGTTTGGCATATCTCCGATTGCCGCACTTACTAAATTATTTAATGCTAATTTTTTAACTTTTTTAATAAATGAAGGAACGGCTGCACCTAATGAACCTTCGTCTGGATTCTTTAGATCTATAATATCAGCTTTTCCTTCTAAGGCAGGTTGCAATTCTTCAAGTGAACGTATACTTATAAGAACTCTCATCTTAAATCCTTATTTATATATAAAAAAAAAAATATTTGATTATTTTTACTAATGAACTGGAGTTCCGATTCCTGCTCCCCCTAATGGTAAATCTTCACCAAGTGCCTTTTGTACGAGCATTATTATATGATAAGGTTCCATTTCCATTTTTCTAGCTGTACCTCGCATTACTGCAGTACAGATAGGACAGAATGTAATATAATTATCTGCTCCAGCATCTTTAGCATCTTGCAGGTTCTTTCTTACATAACTCATAGCACGTTCTTTCTGGGTTGGAAAAATACCGGAACAACAGCACATGGTATTTTCCTTTTGATATGTTCGCTCTACAAGCTCACAACCGAGTAATTCAAAAGTTTGTTCAACCCAATCATAGAAACCTTCTTTTAAATCTCCATGAGGATTATATCTTGTAGTACAAGGTCGTTGATATGCAACTTTAATATTTAATGGAGTGATTAAATCTTTATGCTCTCGTAGCCAATCTCGAATATATTCCATAAGATGAATTGGTTTAAAAGGAACTTCAATCATTTTAGCAAGTGCTTCAGATGTTACAAAACCCCAACATGCATCATGATAAAAAATTATTTCCTTATATCCTGTATCAGCAAGATTTTTTACTAATGATGGAAGGGTATCTAAGGCAGAATTAGCATCACACATATGTGTTTCTGGTGCTCTGCAGCAATATGATCCACCCATTATTAGTGGTAATCCTTCAAATAACTTTCCTTTAAAAACTTTCTCCCATGGAAGTGCATCAGGAAAACCACCTATAGAAACAGCAGGTTTATCAGGATCTCCTTTAACGATCTTATCTTCTTTTTCTGCCCATCCTAAAGCAGTTTTTTTAGCTTCTTTTGGATATATATAAAGACCTGTCTTTTCCTGCATTTGATTTATCAAATCCCATGGATTTGCTCCTTGAGGACAATATTCATTACACCCATAACAAGTAACACATTTAGCAAGAATATCAGCAGGTTCTTGAGCTATTAATTTGGCCATATCCGCTTTAGCTTTTTGCTCATCATAATCAACAAATAAGCACATTGCAAGACATTCTCCTTTACATTTCGAAAAATCACATCTTCTTAAATCAAATACCATTTATTTCCTCCTCTTTTACTTTTTTTTTGCTTTTTTTTACTTTTTTTTTTACTTTTAATTTTGTTATGAATTAAATTTGTTATGAATTAAAAAAAATTAATTGCTATTTATTCAAATTTATTCAAACGGTTTTTTTGTTTTATATCGCTCGATTGCTTTATCCACGTATTTAGTCATTTGAACGGCATCAACTATACACACATTTACGCAATTTCCACATCCCAAACAATAATCTGGATAAATAAGCCATGCCACTGGGACTTTTCGATTTAATCCCATTAATTCAATACACGAATTTGGACATGCTTCTATACAATCTCCACACCCTTCACACATAAATGGCATAAACCAAGGAAATTGTTCGGGTTTTTTTTTAGGTTTCTTTCTATCTATTTTTTTAGTATCCATCTGCTTAACTGATTTCAATTGTTATTTAACCCTGTATATATTATTTTTATTATGTATCTCTTTCTTATCTTTTTTGATATTAGAAAAAAAAAAAAAAATTAAAATTTTATTTTTTTTTTGGCAAATCTTTCCATATATTTCGTTCCCACTCATCAAATTCTTTAGGAGTTTTAAGATCAAGTCGCAACCCAGCATAACATCCAGGTTTAGTGCAATAAACTTCTGAGAGCTTAACAGTCAAATATACATTATCCCCTTTCTGTTTCGCTATTCCTTTACCTTTAAATTGATAACAAAACCGAATACTACCAATTCCAAGAATTCCAAAAGCAACCCAGGAATTATCTGATAAAGGTTTTTTAATCACTGAATATTCGTCTTTAGTAAGGGCAAATACGACTTCATCATCTGAAACTGAATCTATTTTTCTAGCGGTGGTAATACAAGGTACTCCATTTTTATCAGCTATATTTAAAAGACATCCTGTCTTTATCCATTCTCTCATTCTATTCGTTAAAACTATTGCCATTTTTATATACCTCTTATAAAATTTTTTCTCCTACTTTTCCTTTTTCAATTGAATATACTTCTTCGATATGTAATACAACAACTCCACGCTGAGCGGGATGTGAATATACAACATCAGGAGGCACTTCATCTGGAGGTTCTTTATTATGCCAATCTCCCCATTCAGCTAAAACTTCTTTAGCAGTTATCCCATACCAATTAAAATCAGGCGGAAAGCCATATTCTATATCTATTGCTTTTCCTTTAAATACCCAATCTCTTCCCGAATCAATAGGGTGTCCTATAATTATGGAACATTCGGGATTTTCCTTTAGGTTCCTCTTTGTTTTCAGTAAAAACATATCAGCGACCAAAGCCTTGTCATCTTTCATACTTGCTATATATCTCATAGCAGCAATATTAGGTTTACCATCTATAGTTGATGTAGCTAAATAGATTACAGATCCTCCTTTTCCAGGAACTATCAACGCTTCTTTCATTTCAGGTGTTAATTTTACCATTTTTTTCTCCTATTTTTATAATTTTATATTTTTGAAATAAATTTTTTTAAATAAAGAAACAACAATCTTTATATAAATCTTACTTCAATTTATTTATAAGTTTTACTATATTAATAGTTTTTTAAACAGATAAATTAGTTAGAATAGAAAAATGGAAAAAATATCTTTAAGATTTATATTAAAGCAAAAATCATCTGTTAGATTAATTAAACCTTCCTTACTATTTTATCTAATTCAATATTAACCTATTTCGATTTATATCGAAAAATTTTTCCTTAAAGCAATTTTTTTTTTTTAATAATATTAAGAATGTTAGAATGAAAGCTTGGATATAGTTAATATTAAACGCTTGGATATAGTTAATATTAAACAGATATTTTTTAATGAAAATTCCAATATTATAATTAAAGAAATTTCTTAAAATATTAAAGTTAATAAAAACAGAAAATTTAGAGTAGCGCATGAATTTTGAGTGAAAAATTTGATATATTATTCATTTCTGATTCTAAAGATGCAATATCCTCAATAATTCAAAAGTTAAAAGCTTATAACTTCAAAGTGCAATTGGAATTTATCGAAAATTATGTTACTTTATATTTAGTGTTATCTAAAAAAACATGGGATATTATATTATCCGACTATAAAGCATGGACACGATACGGAATAGAAATATTAAGAATTATCAAAGAAAAAGAATTAATAATTCCCTATATTGTTATTGGACAAGAAATAGATGAAAAAGCGATGATTTCCTTGATAAAAACCGGAATAAATGATTATATCAAAGAAGATGATCTAAATCGCTTAATTCCTACTATTATACGAGAGATAAAAAATACAAAACACTTCAATAAACTAGAAAAATCTTATTTTTCTCAATATTTAGCTGAAGAGAAATTTCAAACATTGCTTAAAATTTCTAAATTTATGATTTATAAATTAGATCTAAACATAAATTTTCTTGGAATAAATAATGTTTTTACTGATATTCTAGGATATAACAAAGAAGAAATCCTTGATTCATTAAGCGTTTATAAATTAATTCATCCAAATGATAAAATGATTTTTACCAAAGGAATTAAGAAAGTATTGGAAGGTAAATTTGGTACAAATATTAAATATCGATTAAAAAAAAAGAATGGAAGTTATATACAATTTTCATCTAATATGGGACCAATTTTCAATAACCAAAATAAAATTGTCGGAATTCTCTGTGTTTCCGAAGACTTAACGAGATACAGAACAATCCGACAGTTCATTGATAATCGTATCCATAGACAAGCAATGATTGCAAAATTTGGCTTAGAAGCTATTACGGAAAAACAAATTGATAAATTGTTTAAAAAAGCATCATCTTTACTTGCAAAAATATTGGATATTGAGTTTACGAAAGTACTTGAACTTCTTCCGAATAACAAATTTTTAAAATTAAGGGCAGGGTCTGGTTGGCATAAAGGATTAGTTGGAAATGCAACTGTTGAAAATAATATAAATTCGCAAGCAGGTTTTACATTACTAAAAACTACGCCAGTAATTGTGGAAAACTTGAAAAATGAAACGAGATTTTATGCACCAAAACTTCTTGCGGATCATGATGTCATTAGTGGAATGAGTGTTATTATTCAAGGAATAAACGCACCATTTGGTATTTTAGGAGCTCATACAAAAAAATATCGGAAATTTTCAAAAGATGATATCAATTTTTTACAATCTATAGCAAATATTCTTGCAAGTGTTATTGTTCGTGATTATACTGAAAAAGAGTTAAGAGAAAGTGAAGAAAAATATCGAATACTCACAGAACAATCCTTGTTGGGTACCCTTATCATTGCTAATGAACGCATAATTTATGCAAACAAAGGTATATCTGATATTTTAGGATTTTCGATAAATGAACTACTATCTTGGGATCTAAACACTATAAGCCAGCATATTCATCCTGAAGACTTACAAATGACTTTAGAAAAATATAATAAAATTTTAAACGAAGATATATCCTCATTTCAATCCGAAATACGAATGAAGAAAAAAAATGAAAATTATTTGTATATCCAACAATATTTAAAAAGGATTCAATTTCAAGGAACCTGTGCTATACATATAAATATAATTGATATAAACGAGCAAAAAAAGAATGAATCACTATTGGAATCTTCCCTAGCAGAAAAAGAAATACTCCTAAAAGAAATCCATCATAGAGTAAAAAATAATTTACAAATAATTTCAAGTTTAATAGTACTACAAGATGAATATGTAAAAGATGAAAGAGTTCTTCATATTTTTAAGGATTTCCAAAATCGTATTAAAGCTATGGCGCTAATACACGAAATATTATACAAATCCGAAAACTTAAATAAGATAGATGTTTCAAAATACATGAAAAACCTTGTTAATAATCTATTTAAAGCTTATTCAGCAAATTCCAAACAAATTAAATTACAATTGAAAATTGAAAATATTGATTTCAACCTAAATAATGCCATTTCTTGTGGTTTAATTGTAAATGAACTTGTATCTAACTCATTAATACATGCATTTTCTAAAAATGATGTTGGAAAAATTATTGTTACACTGAAAAAAACCAAAAACAATAGAATATTATTAGATGTGTATGATAATGGAATAGGTTTTCCCAAAGATGTAAATTATAGAAATTCAGATACAATTGGGTTAAAACTTATATACACTATAACCAAACAAATGGATGGAAATATTACTATTGAAAGAAATAATGGAACTCATTTTATAATCACCTGGAAATTATAAAAATTATTATGAGTATTAGTAAAATGTCGCAAATAAAAGTCATGATTGTTGAAGATGAATTAATTACCGCTGAAGCAATAGCGATTCTTTTAAAAAAATTAAACTATAATCCAATTGCCATTGTTTCTTCTGGAGAAGAAGCAATTTCCAAAATCAAGAATTTAAATCTTGATTTGATATTAATGGATATAATTCTAGCTGGGTCTATGGATGGAATTGAAACAGCGAAAATTATTAATGCAAAATATAATATTCCTATTATATTTATAACTGCATACGGAGATAAAAAAACATTAAATAGAGCCAAATTATCGGAACCTTATGGATATATAGTAAAACCTATAACGAGTGAAGATGAGCTTCTACCTACAATAGAACTCGCAATGTATAATCATCAAGTGAAAAATAAACTTAAGAAAGATAATGAAACATTTAAACAGATTAAACATTTAATCCGATCAGATAAAAATGTTTTACCCTCCCAAATTAATAATTCTTTAGAAAAAGGAAATTATCTTGAACAAGGAAATGACGACATAGAACCTATACTTGAAATAGCCGTTATTAATGAAAAAATTAACTTAATTGAATGGTTAAAATCGTTTTCAAATCCTGAAAGATTTTTAATGCTGGAAGTAATAAAATCTCAACCATTAAAGTTGGAAGAAATAGAGATGTTGATTGGTAAATCTCAATCTACATCTTCACATCATATTAAGAAATTAGAGGAAACAGGATTCATTAAAGGATGTAAAAATGGAAAATATATTTATTATTCATTAAATAAGCCAAAAATAATGGAATTTGTGCATTTATGGGAGAATTGGATTAAAAATCTCTCATCTTAATTCTTTAGAAAAGAATAGAAAAAAGAGAATATTAAGAAAAACATGGAAGAATTCTCAAAGAATAAAAGTAAAACTATAAAAAAAGAAATCAAGAAGAAGAACTCCAATAAGTTCTTACGAGAATGTATGGAAATCATAGGGAATAAAGACAGATTTTTAATTTTAAATCTATTAAATAATAAACCATGTTTACTATCTGATATTGAAAAAAGCTTGAATAAAAGTCAACCTTCTATCTCCCATCATATTAGAATTTTGGAGAAACATAAATTTATTCATAGTTCTAAGAAAGGTAAATTCAAAGAATACTCAATTTCCAGAGAACAATTTGTAAAATTATTAAATGTTTGGAATCAATGGTTTCATGTAATTCGATCCAAGGATTATTGAATTGAAAGAAATACTTACCAACAAATTTTCAATAGTATAACTAGAGATAAGGGAACAAACTGGTATTTTCCTCGATTTTTTCAGGGTCTGAATCCCCAATAAACACAACTCCGTCAGCTCCGTCAATTACGTATTCTCTAGTAGATAAAAATCTTTCCTGAACTGTGCAGGTAACTATCTGTACGATAATTCTATATTTTTTACCTCCTAATTCGCATCCCAACATTAAAAACACGGAATCTTGCCAGAGTGTCCTTCCATTGGTCGTCTCGATCGAATATCCCTGAGTTATTTTGACCTTACTGAACCTTTCTTTTAACCTATTAAAATTTATTGTTTTTCCCGACTCACCTGAACCCCAGTACGACCTTAAACGGAATTAAGAACTCGTCCTTCTTTAAATCAAGAAGTTTTTCCGTTTATTCGGAACCAATTTCGGATTTAATCATCAATTACAAATGCCTCTCTAAGAAATTATGCTAATTTTATTTAAAAAAGTATTAAAAATTTCTGATTTATTCAAAAAAAATAATTTCGATTATCAACTTTTTGCATTTTTATGAATATTATCGGAATAATTGAACTCAGAGTAAGTATTCCTACGATAACAAGTAGAATTCCCGTATCTATAAATCCAGAAAGAAAAGTGCCTAATGGTCCGAAAATAAGCATAGAAATAATTACCATTAATGCAAGTATCTGATATTTATAACTAAACTTATTTCCTGCAAACTCCATCATTAAAGAAACAAATGCAATATAACCTATTGCATTCGGAATTAATACAAACATTCCTAATATAATTAAAGTCCAAAGATCCATCAATGGAATACACATATCAAAAATACCAACGACAATTATTGAAAAATAAAGAATTTTCTTTCTATCACTATATTTGAGCGCGATATTAATTAAGAGGTATCCAATAATGTTGATAAAAGGAGCAAAAATCAGAAAGAATGAAAATATTTCAAAACCTTCCTGACCAAATCTTCCCACTAACCAAGGTTCATAAGGGACCTGCACTAGTGCTTCTGAGAAAAAAAGGATCAAAAATGCACTTATACAAATGAAACTAAGCTTTAGATGTGATTGATCTAAAGTTTTTATACTTATCTTTTTATATATTTTTTGTTTTACACCTTCTTCTTCAAGGCTTTCTTGTCTATTTCCTTCATTAATAGTTTTATTATATACAAAATAAGAAAGAATTATTAATGGAAATAGTGTGATTAATTGGAAAGTAAAGAGATTATTCCAATCGTTTATGTTATAAATATTATTAATAATTAAAATATAGGATAAATAAGCTAAAACATTACCCAATGAATTTCCAATTTGTATTAAGACAATTTTTCTTTTTTTCGTTTGAATATTAGGTGAAGTATCGATAATATTTCCATCAATTGCAACATCAATTATTGATATGAAGAAATAGTTTATACTCCAAAAAATACCAAAAAGAATCATAATTTGAATTGAAATAATCATTAACAGAAAACTGATAAATAAGCCAATACTGCCCGAAAATATGTAAGTTCTCCTTTTAGGATGTTGACCAGTTTTTTCATAAGTTTTATCGGATAACAATGCAAATATCGGTTTAATTAAAAACGCAGCATATGAAATTAATTGAGCAAAAGCAATTTCTGATTCAGGAATTCCCAAAACCGTAATTAGTAGAACGGGTAAGAAAGTATTAAAAAATACTAGCAGTAATCCTTGAACTAAATATCCAAAAAGATATATTAGATTATTTAATCTTTTCATTTTACTCACTCATATTGGGATGTGTGGTTTGGGTATATAATATTGATATTTTAAAGAAAAAATTTTTTACTTTTACAGGAGATAAGAATGCCATTAAAAAGAAAATTTGAAGTAAAAATTACTTTTTTTCCGCTTTTTCTTCTTTTTTGGCGTATTTACCCCAAGCAATAGTTTTATCGAAACCTACACTACTAATTAATTCTTGCACTTCTTTCACGGCTTTAGGATGTGCATGAACTGTAGGTGGAACTCGGCTTACTCCATAGGATTCTCTCATTATATTCCATTTTTCATCATTAATGGGAACTCCATGACCCGTATCATAGAACATTCTACATAAATTGAGATGATTTGGTAGAATAAACCCTCTTTGAACCGCTAAATTTCTTAAGAATATAATTATATCTGTAATTGGTATATTACGCGGACATCTTTCAAAACAAGTGTAACAAGTTGTGCAGAGCCAGAGCTCTTTATTTGAGAGAACTTCATCAAGGCCTAAAATTGCTTCTCTAACTATAGAGCGCGTTCGCATTGCCGTCCTTCTTCCGGAAGGACAGCTAGCTGTGCAATTTCCGCACTGAATGCAAGAACCAATTTCTGCATAGCCCGCTTTTCTAAGTTCATCAGAAATATCATCTTTAATCTCTAAAATTCGATCAGATTTTAAATCTTCCATTTTAATCCTCCTTAACTGTTTGTAGTAATAATTTTTTGTTTAGGTAGATATGCTTCTTGAACGGGATAATTATTAAAATTAATTGAATAATGATCTCTCCATTTGGCTTTAATATCTTGTATCACAGCATCCATTAGATTTTCTTTAACATTTGCTTTAGTCCAAATAGTATCACCCAATGGTGTGGCTATAACCTTTCCGTCCTTGACGACAATTTCTCCATCTTTTATGGTATATGTTGCATTTGTAAATGCCTTTTCAATCTCAATTCCCTTATATCCATTATCAGGATTAAATTTATACATAGAGATATCTGCTTGAGCCCCAACTCCAAGATGCCCTTTATCTGTTAAACCTAAACATTTTGCCGTTCCAGAACGAGTACATTGGACGAATTCGTAGAGTGTGAGTTCTGTATCAATAGCTTCTAATCCAGTGGCTGAACTTGCTTTAGGTGAAAGTTCCTCTTTAAGTAAAACATTTCTAGATTTTTTATCCATAAGCCATTTTATAACTCTTGGATAGAATGTAAAAGGACCACCATTAGGATGATCAGTAGTTAAAAAGCATTGTTCTTTATTTTTAATAGATAACAGAAGTTCTAATCCTATTGCCCATTGAATAGCATTTACAGCCACTTTTGGACTAAATATATATGGTACAAGTCCCCCACCACATTCTGCTTCTACTTGACTATTTATCCATTTTACACCTGGCTTTGCCCCCCATCCTGATACTCCTGAGAGATGATGTAGTGCATATTCCCATGGTCCATCACTGGTCATAGTTGTTGTATTTGTAAATATTACTTGACCAACATCAGTTGTAACATGTTGATGAGAATCAAGATATTCTACAATTTTATCTGCTCCAGATTCAAAATCTTTCCAGCTAGTACCTCCATAAGCATTAAATTGACAATGAGTAAAATGTATTACATTCTCTCTTCCTGATGCAGCATTAATTTTTTCTAGAGTTTTAAAAGTTTCTATAGTATGGGCATAATTTCCAGGGTGTCCTAAATTATTACCATGCACATGTATGGTATGTGGCAATCCTAATTTTTCATTGGCAGCTGATAATCCTTCAAGAATTTGTCTGGGTGTGACATCAAAATATAGAACATGATCATCTAAAGATTCACAATTTTTACCCCAAGCCCAAGATTCAACACCTCCAGGATTTACAATTTTTACAGCATAACCTTTAACTGTTTCTAATAACCACGCAATATATGCGGATAACTTATCAATATCATTATTTTTAACATATTGAAGCACAAACCAATTATTTCCGAATACTGGAAAAGCCAATTTATCAATAATTGGCATATCTAAAAATTCTTCATGTGTATGTTTAGCTTCAAGCGGTGCCATTGCAGGTTCTACAACTGTTGTATAACCTAATTGTGCATAGCGGTAAGCTGTAACAAATGTTGAGGGACATGAATATCCAGAACCACCTCTTGTAAATTTAGTTTTAAGAACCGGATCTTTTGCATGGTCTTCCGGTCTAAAGGCTCTACCACTATTTATTTTGGGTCCAGCAATATGGGCATGAATATCTACTCCACCTGGAAGTATAATCATTCCAGATGCATCGATAACTTTTGCGTCTTTTTCATTAACTTTTTCTACAATTTTTCCATTTTGAATGTGAATTTGGATTTTATCTCCATCGATCCCATTTTTGGGGTCATATACACGACCGTTTTTTATTATTATTGATTTTGACATTTTTTTATTCATTATCGGGTTTTTAATAGTAATATTTAATATATCTTTTTATCTTATTTTTTATAAGATTATTTATCCTCCTTAAAATCATCACGTTTTCGACCTAAAATGCTACTTGCGAGCGTGAACCTATAAAAGAGTCCAACAGGGTCCTTTATTTTCTCATTAATTTCCTCAGGGTCATTTTGTGAGATAGAACAATAAGTAGATAAAAATTTAGCTCCTGCATCTTTTATATTTTCGGGAGGTCCATAGCAGCCCAAGCATGGAGCATTTGCTTTGTTTGGACAAATTGTTCCACATCCAGCCTTAGTTACAGGCCCTAGACATACATATCCTTGTTCTAAAAAGCAAGTATCCATTGTAGGTAAGCCTTCATAATCCCTTTTTATTTCAGTAAAAACTTTATCAACAACTTCTCTGTCGCATGTACTACAAACTGTTTTTTGGCTAAATTTAAATTCTGGGCTATCTCTTAATTTGTAGAGAAGTAATCCAATAATATTATCAATTAATTCATTTCCCGTCTGTTTGACTTCTAAAACTTTTTGTTTTCCATTAAAGGTTGAAATTAATTTTTCAGAAAAGGTCTCAGGTTCTTTAGCTAATCGTTGCAATAAATCTCCTTTGAAATACATATGTTCCAAATTAGATAATCCTAAATATAATTCAAGAAATTTTTTGATATTTAGTCCAGTGGGCGCATCGATTTCATCAATTGAACCTAGCAAATCAAATAGTTTTTTTCCCTTATCACCAACTTTCGAACTAGATTTAAAGCAACCAACACAGGGACTACCGTTTTCTGGGCATTTTAAATCACACCCACTAGCGGTAATTGGCCCGAAACACAACTTTCCTTTTTCTATGAGACAACCATCTTTATAAAGTGAACATTGTTCACATACACACTTATTAACATCTTTCTTTTCTGGATCAGGTGATAATAAACTTAATAGATATGTAATTGAAGCAATAATATTATCAGTGGTTGGGGGGCAACCAGGGATAAAAATATCAACATTAATAATTTCTTTAACATTAACAATATAGTCTTCAATAGGTGGAACATGCTGGTCAGGAATTCTAGAATCTGTAATTGATTCCGCTTCAATAAATTTCCTTTGTAAAAGATCATCTTTTTTATAAAGATTGCTAAGTCCAGGAATGCTTCCATAGCAAGCACATGCACCAAAAGCAATTATAATTTGACATTTCTTTCTCATTAATTTAGTATTTTCTAAATCTTCATGGGTTCGGATTAATCCCTCAAGAAATCCCACGGCAATTGAACTATCTTCTCTTGCTTCAAGTGAATCATGTTTGAAATCCACAATAGCTGGCCAATATACAATTTCTAACTCGGGGAGAATACCCAATAATCCTAAGTGCGCATTAAGGAGACTTTGGTGGCAACCCCAACAACTAGAAAGTTGCATGAATGCTACTTGAACGGGCATTTTCTTGTTTTTTTTTATTCTCTATTCTATTGAATCTTAATTAGTTAAAAATTATATATATTAAAAAAGTTTAGATTTAATTCTATTAACAAGAATGTCTGAATGCTTTATCTTAATAACTCTTTTTTTTAATAAAGTTTAGTCTTTAATTTTTCTAGATCTTCTTCTTTATTGATGTTGTAAAAAGTCGCTAACTTATTATCATAATTTTTAATTTTATCTTCAATCGATACGAAATTTATTTTCCAATCTTTATTTAGAAGTTCTCTTAATCTAAATTTCTTAAGATTTAAATTTTTCTTTGCCATACGATATCCTTTTTCTATAGGATATATAGCGAAAAGTGGTTCTAGGAATCCATTTTTCCATCGAGGGATACAACAATCGAAATTTAAGGATTCTTTTAACATCAAGATGAGAACTTCGTATTTTATTAGCGGTGAATCGCAAGAGATTACAAAAATTTTTTTAAAATTGGTGTTTAACAAATACTTGAAAGATGAATATATTCCAAGTAGAGGGCTTCGTATTTTTTTTCCCTCCAAAATTGAATAATCATCTAAAATATAGGATAAAAAATCAAATTTAGTTAATGCTTTTTTGTAAGTTTGAATTTGAAATTTATCATGCACAGAAAGAAAAATATTTTTACTAATTTTTTTTAATGTTTCAATTTGCTGAACAATAAATGATTTACCGGATACTTTTATCAAACCTTTATCCAAGCCAAATCTTTTACTCTTTCCACCGATTAAAATTACAAAAGGAATTTCAGTGTTCAATTTATTTTATTTTATGGTGAATTATTAATCGATTATATAAATTAATTAATTTAATGCTAAAATGAATTTTATTTGTTCTCAATTTATTAAAGGTATCTATTTGAATATAATATTAAAAAGCAATTCAACTTATCATATATTATAAAAAATTCAAAAATAAATAACGTAATAAGAAATGATTGGAATTCAAAATGATATTATAGCTGAATCAATTGCTGAAGTTGGTATTTCGGCAATGGATTATTTCACTTGGGGCCATATTGCAATGGGATTAGGATTTTTTGCCTTATTATCATTTCTTCATGTCTATTTTAAATATATAAAGCAGAGCGATGCGTTCCCCATTTGGTTAGCATTTTTAATTACAGTAATAATAGGGATTTTCTGGGAATTCTTTGAAAATTTTGTATTATGGAGTTGGGGCTTGAAATTTGAGAATAGACAAGATTCATTATTAAATGCTTCTATGGATATTATTTTTGTCGCACTAGCTGCAGCATTTTATTTATTATTATGGAAACTTTTGATTAAACCAGGAGAGATGAAAAGTGCTTACATTACTTATACAGTTTATCTCATTGGATTTATTCTAATGATAATATTTTATTTTGTTGGAAAAATGATGACTCCATAAAATAAGGCAAGAAAAGGATTTTCATGGCATGGGGAGGTTTTATAGATAAAGACGGAAGTCAATATCTTAAAAATATGGCAAAGGCAGAGAAGACTCTAAAATATTTAGAGTTTCTCAAAAATGAATTAAATAGCGAAGAAAAAATTATCGTTGAGAAAACTATTCAAATTATCTGTGATTACATTAATAACCTAAGAGAAGAACAAAAATAGAAATTGAATTATTTAACTATTTTTTTTCCCATAAAAAGATAACCTTTCTCTTTATAGTGCAAATTAATTAAAATAAAAAAAATGAGGACTTAAAAAATTTGTATTTCTAAGATTTTATCTCCTGTAACAATTGAATTAACAATTCCTTGATCAGCATCCGATTTTACTTGTCCGAAAATTGTATGCTTGTTAGTTAACCAATCAGTTACTATATGAGTTATGAAAAACTGAGAACCATTTGTATTTGGTCCTGCGTTCGCCATAGCTAATAAACCAGGTTTATCAAAAACCCTACCGCTCTGAAATTCATCCTTAAATGGATAAGAAACCATGTGTCCTTGATATTCAAATCCGTTAATTCCTACGTTACTGGGGCCACCAGTACCAGTTCCTAATGGGCAACCTCCTTGAACCATGAAATTTTCAATAACTCGATGAAATGTAAGTCCGGTATAGAAACCTTTTCTTATTAGGTCCAAAAAAGATTTGACGGTTAAAGGTGCATCCTCGTCAAAAAGCTGTAAATTAATGTCCCCCTTATTTGTTTTAATCACGATATTAGTCATATTTAATAAGAAATAATTGACATATATAAAAGGATTTAATTATTTCATAATATTATACAGAAAAAACAATTAATTAATAAGAAATTTAAATTAGTTAAATAACAATATAGTTTTATCAATATAAATCGATAAGTAATGGCGGAAAGTGATTTAGGTTATTTTTTTAATCCTGATAGTATTGCAGTTATAGGAGCAAGCGTAAATGAAGCTAAAATTGGAAATAGTGTGGTAAAAAATATAAAAAATTCAGGATATAAAGGAAAATTATATCCAATTAATCCATCAGCCAGTGAAATTCTTGGATATAAATGTTATAAAAGCGTATTAGATGTAAAGGAAGATATTGACATTGGCGTTATTGTTATTCCTGCAAAGTATGTTGTTGATGTAGTAAAAGAATGCGCACAAAAAAAAATTAAGGGATTAATAGTAATTACTGCAGGATTTAAAGAAGTTGGTGGAGAGGGGGTTAAAAGAGAGTTAGAATTGGCTAAAATATGCAGAGAAAATAACATTCGTATCTTAGGCCCTAATTGTTTGGGCTTTATGGGTCTTAATTATAATGCAACCTTTGCAGCTGATCAACCCAGAAAAGGAAATATAGCAATTATATCACAGTCAGGTGCGATGCTTACAGGGATGTTAGATTATTCAATGGGTCGAACTTTTGGCTTTTCTTGTTGTATATCTTTGGGTAATAAAGCGGATTTAACATTTGTCGATTTTTTAAAATATTTAACAAATGATGACAATACAAAAGTCATTATAGCTTATTTAGAAAATATAATTGATGGAGATAGGTTTTTAGAGGTTGTATCTGAAATTACAAGAAAGAAACCGGTTGTAATTCTGAAATCTGGTATATCTGAGCAAGGTGCAAAAGCAGCATCAAGTCATACTGGAGCCTTAGCAGGTTCTGATAAGGCATATGATTTATCATTTGATAAGACAGGTGTAATTAGAGCAAAAACTATTGAGGATCTTTTTGATTTTGGGGAGATTTTTGCATTTCAACCTTTACCAAAAAAAAATTCTTTTGTTATTATAAGTAATGCTGGAGGCCCTGGAATTGTAGCAGCCGATGCTTTTTCCCGGGAAGGTTTAAAATTTGCAAAATTTCCAGAAGATATACTTCATAAATTGAGAGAAAATTTACCTGCAGAGGCAAGTATATTTAATCCTGTTGATATAGTAGGAGATGCCACTCCAGAGAGATATAGATTTGCACTTAATACTATTTTTAGATTAGACTCCAATTTTGATAAAAATACTATTAATGAATCTACTAAAGAAAATTCGCTAAATCAAGACCTTCCTAATGGATGTTGTCTTATTCTTGCACCTCAAGCTTTAACAAGACCAACTGATGTTGCAAATTTGGTTCTTGAAACATCAAAAAAAATTCCTTATATACCAATGGTTTGTTCTTTTATTGGTGGAAAAAATATTGCGGAAGGTCAAAAATTATTAAATGACAATCATATACCATGTTATTATTTTCCAAGCCAAGCTGCTCAGACTTTAAAAGTTTTGGTAAAGTATTCTGAAAATAAGAAAAGACAATCTTTAAAGAGTATTAATATTGAGAAATTTAATATAAATAAGAATAGGGTTAATGAGATTTTTGAAGAAGTACGTAAAGATAATCGCTCAGTATTATTGAGCTTTGAAACTAATGAAATATTTCAAATTTATGGAATTCCATCGCCAAAATCAAAATTAGTTCGATCTCCAATCCAAGCTTTTGAAACAAGTAATGAAATGGGTTTTCCCTTAGTGGCGAAAGTTGTAAGCCCTCAGATTTTACATAAAACTGATGTGGGAGGTGTTTTATTGAATATTATTGACCAAAAACAAGCAAGAGAAGCTTATACTCAAATTATGACAAAAGTAAAAAAATTTGGACCTAGAAATGCAAAGATTTATGGTATAGAAATTCAAGAAATGATAGATTTTAAAACCCAACCAAAAGTAAATGAATTAATTTTGGGGATGAGTAGAGATTCTACTTTCGGACCGATGATTATGGTAGGTAGTGGCGGTATTTATGCTAACTTCATTAAAGATATTGCATTTGCATTAACTTATAGATTTACAAGAGAAGATGCAGTTAATTTATTATCTCAGACTAAAATTTTTGCTTTACTCCAAGGAGTTCGTGGCGAACCTCCATCAGATATCGATGCAATTATTGATGTACTTTTAAAACTCTCTCAATTAGTAAATGATTTTCCTGAGATAGTAGAATTGGATATAAATCCTCTGTTATCCTTTGTTAAAGGATGTTCCGCTGTTGATATTAAAATTACAATTAAATCTTAAAATAATAAACAGAAAAAGAAAAAAATTAAAATTTATTTGAATAAAAAAATTAAAAATGCATGTGAGAGAAAAATTGGTAAAAACAATATATTTGAGTTCATTTAATGAAAGAGCTGGTAAAACTCTAATTGCCATAGGATTGCTCCAAAAATTCAAGAAAGAAGGTTATAAAGTTAAATATTTCAAACCTGTGGGCAAACCAATTGGAGCATTAACCAACAAATCTGATCGCGATGTTTCGTTTATTTTAATGAATATAATTGCATCAGTGCATGATATGGATACGATTTGTCCTGTATCAATTTCACCTACCTATTATATTGATAATATAGATATTGGACAAAGAACTGAATATACAGAGAAAATAAAAAAGGCTTATGAGAAAATTAAACAAGATTGCGATATAGTTATTATTGAGGGGACACCTAATTTTAGCTATTTTTGCCGAGTTGGATTAGATGATATTACAATTGCAAAAGAATTAGGAATCGATGGAATATATTTTATATTAGACATATCTACTGATAATTTTATAGATACATTACTTTTTACAAAGAAGTATCTCGATTTTAGAGAAATGAAAATAAATGGGCTTATTATGAACCAAATCGATTTTGACTATGTAGAAAGAGTCAAAGAATTACAGAAAAAACATATCGAAAAATATGAGATCCCTTTGGTAGGTATAATTCAAAAAGATCCCTCATTATCAGAACCTACAGTTTTAGAAATTATGGAAGGCATTGGTGCTGAATTAATAAACAATCCGCCTGATGAATCTATGAATAAAAATGTTAAATCAATATTAGTTGGAGCTATGGATGTTCCCAGCGCTATGAAGTATGTGAGACAGAGTGTAAACGCTGCTTGTATTACTGGTGGAGATAGAAGTGAGTTAATTTTAGCCACTCTCGAATCTAATGTTTCTGTAATCATCCTAACTGGCTATATCCAACCAGACATCTCAGTTAAAGTAAAAGCAGATGAATTAGGGATTCCGCTCCTGTTAAGCCCCAGCGATACATACACGACCTTATATAATATAGAAAGAATTAAACCGGGAATTCAACCAGAAGAAAAACAGATTGCATTAGAAATTATAGAAAAATATATCAATTGGGAATTATTAAAACCTTAAATTTTTATTAAATTTACTTTTATTTTATTTTATTTTATTTTATCTTAGAATTTTTTATATTAATTCCTAAAATTCTTACTCCACCTCTAAGATCGATCTACAAGCTTCAAGTTCTTTCTCTAATACAGAAATTATTGAATCGTACCCTTTTTTATTTACAAATAACTCTCTTTTTCCCTTCAAAATACTTAAAATTCTTATCAATTCTTTTATATGGTTCTCTATTTCATTCATTTATATCATTACACTTTTGTTAAAGTTAATTTTTATGTTTGGCTTTTTATAGGTTTAAGATACGCTATTCCAACTACAATTAAAATTTCAGTCTTCTTCAATAAATGTATTTTTTTTGATGTTTAATATTAGCACGTGTTTTTTATTGTAATATTAGAATTTAATTTTTTAATTAATTAAAATTTACTTATTTGTAAAAAGCCAAAAACATATTTGAAATCTGTTGTTAAGGTGATAGAAATAAATTTTCTAAACTAACTGTTTAATTCAAGAGTATGCAAAACAATTAAAAGAAATTCAGAATTCTAAAAAATAAATATAAAACTAAAGTGACTTATTCTATGGGAAAATTAAATATTGGAGATAAAGCACCACTTTTTAAAATCGATTCATATAATGCTGGAATTATTAATTTATCTGATCTTATTGGAAAGCAAAAAATTATCCTTATTTTCTCAAGGTATTTTGGTTGCCCCATATGTCATTTAGATCTAAAAAATTTATTAGAACGTAAGTCAGAAATAGAAGCGAAAGATGCTAAGATTTTATATATTTCACAATCTGGTGAAAAAATAGCAAAACAATTTATCGAGGAGAAAAAAATTACATTTCCAGTTATTCCAAGTTCAAAAAATGAACTATATAATGATTATGGATTAGGAATAATGGGGATGGAGGCAGTTAAACAAGTTCGTGATAAGTTTAAGGAAGCCACAAAATATGGAATTAAACATGGAGAATATGAAGGTTGGGAAAAACAATCACCCGGGCAGTTTATTATAAACTCTGAGGGCATAATTATTCATGAAAAATTAGGTTGGTTAGATATAGATGCTTTGCTCAAGGTTCTATAATTGAAATTGAATTTAAATTTTTAACTAATAATTAAATTTAATTTTCCTTTATCAAACCTAATTTATCCATTCTTTTTACAATCATCTGAAATATTTCTTTAGCATGAGGAATATCTATCGTTGATTCTACAGATATTCTTAAAACCTGAGTAGTTCCAGATCTTCTAATCATTACCCACCCTTCTTCATAATCAAATCTAACACCATCTAATTTATTTATTTTAACATGGTCTTTGCCTAAATCTTGAAATAAAATATTCATTTCTGTTATTATTTCTTCATTTACTTCTTTAGTAAAAGGAATATCTTCTTTTAATTGAAAACTCTCTCGTACAAATGGAAAATCTGGAATTTCTTTTAATAATTCTTTTAATGTTTTTCCTTTTCTATTTACCATTTCTAAAACATATGCTATCGTTAAAAGAGAGTCTGGTCCGTAGTGGTATTTAGGCCAAATATATGTACCACTGGTTTCACCACCAAGAATGCCCCCCTTTTCCTTCAATGCTGTTGCAACTTTAATGTCTCCAACTTCAGTTCTAATTACCTCATAACCTAATGGTTCAAGAAATCTTTCAAGCATACTTGAACTATTAATTGGTGTTGCAATTTTTCGATCTCTTTCTGGTATTCCGCCATTTTCTGTCAGTATGTCTTTAGCACATAAAGCAAGTAATCTAATTGGGTCAACTAATTTACCATCTTCAGCAATAAAAATAACTCTGTCCGCATCACCATCAAGAGCAATTCCTATGTCTTGGACATCTGAAATTTTAATAAATTTACTTAATTGGTTTAAATTTTCTTTATTAGGTTCAGATAATCTTCCTGGAAATGATCCATCCATTTGCGAATTAATTGTCATATATTTAATATTATAATTATTAAGAATTATTGGGAGAATATCACATGAGGAACCATGTCCAGGGTCTACGATTAAATGGAGTTGATTATCTCTTGGAATTTTAATTTTTTCTAAGATATCATTTACATGAAACTCGTTAAGATCATATATTGGAGTGGCGCTTCCGATTCCAGTCCAATCAGTTTTATTAAACTTTTTTTTATTATATATATCTTCAATTGTTTCTTCCTGTTCGGCTGAAAACCCTAAGCCAGATGGGTTCCATAGCTTGACACCAATATATTCAGGAGTGTTATGTGATGCAGTAATCATGATTCCGCAATCTCCATTAAGCATTTTACAAGACATTGCAAGAGTTGGTGTTGTAACTATGCCAACGGCTTTAACCTTACATCCTGTGCTAATAAGACCAGCGATTAATGCGTGTTCAATAGGTAATGCGGCAGTGCGGATATCTTTGCCGATTATTGCAACACCCCCATTAATATACGAACCTATAGCTAATCCTAACTTTAACGCCATTTCTGGAGTAAAATGAGCTTCAGTTCCCCCGTAATTTTTGAAAACCTTTCTAATTCCAGAAGTACCGAACAATGTCGGTTTTGTCAATTTATGAACCCATTAAAATTTTAAATAAACAGTTATTTGTATAATCAAATAATTTATATTATAACATATAGTTTTCATTATTTTTAATTGTTTATTAAAAATTTTAATTTTTTTTAATAAATTCAGTAAATAAAAGAAAGGCTAAAATAAAATGACGAATCACCGTATTGTATTAATTGGAGCGGGCAGTACTTCATTTGGACCTTCAATGCTCGCTGATATTTTTTTAAGCAATATTTTACAAGGTTCAACTATTTTATTGCATGACATTGATAAAAAGAAATTAGAAATAATTTATGAATTAACTGTTAATGAAAGTGAAAAATTAGGGAAGAATTTCACGATCGAGCGCACTACAAATCGTCAAAAAGCCCTTGAAAATGCTAATTTCGTTATAAATTCTATAGAGGTTGGTGATCGAATGGAATTATGGAGGCAAGATTATGAAATACCGAGAAAACATGGCTCAATGCAGATTCTGGGGGAATGTGGAGGTCCTGGAGGAACTTTTCATGCATTCAGAATAATTCCACCAATTATAGAAATCGTGAAAGATGTTGAAAGGATTTGTCCAAATGCATTTTTAATTAATTTTTCAAATCCTATGTCCCGTGTTTGCTTAGCAATTAAAAGAAGCACGAAAAATTTAAAATTTATTGGTCTTTGCCATCAAATTGGTTATTTAAATAAATTTCTTCCAAAGATATTTAATAGAAAACTCGAGGATTTCAAAATAACTGCTTTTGGATTAAATCACTTTGGATTTTTAATTGGGTTAGAGGATTTTAAAACAGGTAAAACTTTAATGCCGGAATTTAATAATATAGCGTTAAAATATCTTAATAAAGTTAAAGATCGATTTGAATATTCTGAATTAACATTTGAGGTTTTTAAGAGATTTGGATATTTCTCTTATGCATGTGATAATCATCTAGGTGAATATCTGCAATTTGGAGAGGAATTTACAGAAACTCAAGACATGATCGATTGGATTAACCGGACTGACCAAGAAGGAAAGGCAATTTATGATCGCATTATGAGATTTCATAGACGTTTTAAAAAAGGAACATTTAAAGGGTTGAGGTTATTACCAAAACATTCTACTGGCGAGCGTGCGATTCCGATAATTGAAGCAATTATTACAGGTAAAAAGAGTTATGAAAGTTCAGTAAATATACCGAATGATGGATTTGTAGATAATTTACCTCAAGATTTAATAATCGAAGGATCTGTGTGGGTTGATGGTGATGGGGTTCATGGTATAAAAATCGGTAATTTGCCTAAAGGTATAGCAGCATTACTTCGCATCGAAGCAAGTGTGCAGGATTTATGTATTGAAGCTGTTATAAAAAGATCTCGTGAGATAGCATTACAATGTTTAACCGTTGATCCAAATGTTGGAAATGCGGAAAGGGCTGAAGCAATATTTAACGAAATGGTTGAGCTGCAAAAAGATTATCTTCCAAAATTTAAATAATCACAATAATCACAAAATAAAGAAATACTTTTAGCAGCCTCTTTTAAAGAAAAGAAGTAAAGAACACGATTTTTATGTAAATCTTTCTTAACACCATTAAATTTTTTTGCCAATTCAATAGAATCTGCAATGCTGGGCAAGCAAAAAGCAAATGGTTTTGAAATTCTTTTTTGAATTTTAATCATTCTATTGAAAACATGTCGATACAAATGATCTGGCCATAATGGAACTATAACTATATCAATATTTGGGTCATCAACTACAATCTCTATACAATCTGCAAAAATATCTAATATAAACCCGGAGGCCCCTAAGTCTATCGGATTCTTGATATTCACATTAATATCTGGCAAAATATTTGCAATTTTTTCTTGAGAATTTAGTGTTAACAAAGGAACTTTTAGATTGTGAAATGCAAATAAATCTGTAACATTTACCGATGATCCACCACCAGGGGTGATAATTCCTACATTTCTTCCATTAGAAAGATGATTTGAGAATAATAATTCTAAAGTTTTTATTATATTCCAAAATTCATCATTATTTTTTACTAAGATTGCCCCTGTTTGCTTTACCATTGAGTCCCATAATTTTTGATTTGAAGCTATAGCTCCTGTATGTGAAAAGGCCGCACGAGAACCATCTTCTGTAAATCCACCTTTCCAAATTATAACTGGTTTAGTTTTGGTTGTCTTTTTCAATTCCAAATAAAATTCATGACCATTTGCGGATCCAAAAGATTCTAAATATATAGCAATTATTTTTGTTTTAATATCTCTACGGAAATGCCTTAAGAAATCTAAACAATTTAAATCTATCTGATTACCGAATGAAATACCATATCGAAATCTAAGATCACGTTTGAAACCCACATCAACTAATTGAGTGAGGTGCCCTCCAGATTGGCTCATAAAAGAAACTGAGCCAGGAACTCCAAATGGAGTAGAAAAAGTAAAAGCCATCCCCGTTTCTCCATTAAAAGGTCCTAAACAATTGGGACCGATAACTCTTGTATCAGTTCTTTTAATTATCTCCACTATTTCCCTTTCTAATTTTTTTCTCTCAGGATCTCCTGTCTCAGAAAATCCAGAGGAAAAAATTATCACCCAAGGAATTCTTTTATCAACGCATTCCTTCATTATTTTTGGGATATATTTTGTCTTTGTGGAAATGTAAGCCGTATCAATAGGATATGGAACATCTAGAACAGAGGGATAACATTTCCAATCAAGAATTTTTTCACTTCTTGGATTAATTGGATAAAAAGTTTCTGACCATTGAGAATTTTTAAAAGATCTCAAAAAAAGCATAGATCCGAGAGCTGATTTTTCTGAAGCTCCAATAAAAGCTATATGTTTAGGATGGAATAAAGTATCAAATTTGTCAAAGTCTTGTTGATCATCAACCATTAAGTAAGAAAAAATTAGAAATCTTTTATGTTTTTTGATTTTGCATTAAATAGTGCACATATGTATTTCAACAACAATTTTAAGATCAATTTTTAATATTAGCATATTTAATTAAGAAATATAGTATGACTAAGAAAAAAATTCTTGTTTTGGGATCTATTGCATATGATTATATTATGGATTTCGATAAAAACTTCTTAGATGCTGTTAGTATTGATATAGAGAATCGTAAATATCAATCAGTGGTTACTGCTAGTTCTAGAGTTTGTCAATTTGGAGGGACGGCAGGTAACATTTCTTATCATATTGGTAAATTGGGTGTTCATTGTGATATTTGTGGTTCAGTCGGGAAGGATTTTATAAGCCTTGGTTATAAGGAGCATATAGATAAATTTGATAAGATAAATCAAATTATTGAAATATATGATGATTTATACACCGCAGCATGTTTTGTCATAAATGATAATTCAAAAAATCAAATGATAACTTTCCATGGTGGAGCATTGGACAAAAACGTTGAATTTTCACTAAAATCAAAAATTAAAGATCCCAGTGAATATTTTTATGCTATCAATTCAGTTCAGAGTGTTCCTGCTATGGTTCATTTTGCAGAAGAGTTGAAAGAACTTGGAATACCTTTCATTTTTGACCCCGGACAAGTGCTCCCATTATTTCAACGTCAAGAATTGATTAATGTTATTGAAAAAGCTCAAGTATTAATATGCAATGAAAATGAGATTGAGATTATTAAACAGAAAATTAACCTCTCTGATGAGGAGCTTTACAAATTGGTTCCAATTGTTATAATAACAAAGGGTGAAAAGGGTTCGATTTTATATTCTAAGGAACAAAATATTAAGTGTGAAATTCCCTGCTGTAAAGTTGATGATGTCGTTGACCCAACGGGAGCAGGAGATGGTTATCGTTCTGGTTTCTTAACGGGGTTAATTAAAGGAATGTCATTAGAAGATGCTTGTAAATTAGGATCCGTTATTGGTTCTTTTGTTGTTCAATCAATGGGGGGTCAATCTCAAGAATATACTTTTAAAGCTGTTAAAAATAAATTTAAAGAAACTTATGGATATATTCCAAAGGAATTAGATTAATTTACGGAGAATTTCTTTTAAATTTAATTTATTCTAATATTTTCTTATTTTGAAGTGATACCTTCTCTTTTTTCAATAAAATTATCCCATTTTTCTGATACACTTAATTTCTTTTTAATCTTTAACTCTTTTTCAGCCTTTATGAATTTATTTTCTCTATATTTTTTTGCTGGAATCCCAATATAGACCCAACTTTCTTCTAATTCTTGGTCAACCATAGTATAAGAAAATGCAGAAAGGATACAATTTTTTCCAATAATTGTTCCAGGTGAAATAACTGAATGCGAGCCAATGATTACATTGTCTCCTATTTTAACTTTTTTAATGATTAAATAATCGCCAATAATCATTGAAGATAATATTATCGCAGCTTGACCAACCGATATATTACTTCCAAATTCAATAAATTCACAATTTACCCATCCATCAAAAGTTGAATTTGAAAAATTAGTTTTTACTCCAAATACTTTCATTAAAATTACATCGTGCCAAGGAACGGGGAAAGAATGACTTATCCATGCTGGCCATTTTATAATCATTGATCGAAGACTCCAATAACAATAATCTCTATTTTTCGGATCTCTTTTGAATACACCTTCTCGAGGTTTATGAAATAAATTTACAAAAATTAAGATTATTTTTGCAAAAAATATTGAACTAAAAACTAAAATTAAATAAAAAAGAAGAAATTCTAATGGCAAAAGAGCAAAAAATAATAATTCATTAATATTTAGAATTTTCCAAAAAAACCAAAATTGTAAAATGGGAGGAATGCAACTTCCCCATATTAAAATGAAATATATAATAAAATATCTCTTTTTAGCTATAACACTTGCAGTAAAAGGAGCTATTTTTAAAGATACAGGAGTCGCCGTTATTTTTCACCTTCTTTATTTTCTATTTTTTCATATTTAACTATAGATGTCTCTTTTAATTCGACGTCCTTTTTTATAATAATCTCTCTATTACTCTCAGCATATTTATTTAGTTTAAGTTTTCTTGCTGGAATCCCCATATATACCCAATCTTTTTCTAATTCTTGATTAAAGCTAGTAATTGATGCAGCACCCAATATTGTGTTTTTTCGGATAATTGTTCCTGGAGAAACAACAGAATGACCCCCAACTATAGCGAGATCTTCAAATATTATCCTTTTGATTATTAAATAATTTCCAACAACGATGCCACTACAAACCGTTGAACCTTGCCCAATAAAAACCTTTTTTCCAGCTTCAATAAATTCTAAATCTAACCAGCTGTCTAATATTGAATTTGAAAAATTCACTTTCACTCCCAAACATCTAAAAGCTATAATATCAACATATGGGAGAGGGGTATTTCTTGCAAACCATATTACAAATTTTTTTAGTAATTTTCTGATGCACCAAAAAATATAAACTCTTCTATCTTCTCTAATGTGAAAAATTCCTTCTTTTGGTTTATGAATAAGATTTATAAAAATTAATAATAGTTTAGTAAAAAACAATGAAAGACCAAGAAAAATATAAATATCTCCAAATATCACAAATGGTAATAGTAAGTAAAAAAGTATAGGAATATTAATATAATCCTTCCAAAAGGATGTGAATTGAAATAAAGTTACTGTTCCTGCAAACCAAATAATCGGAATATAAAGCCATAAAAATTTTAAAGCATCCTTAGGCATTCCACTTCCTGTAAGAACATCGATAGTTAGTTCCATAGATTCAGTTGATTCATTCATATCATTACATATCTTCTTTTTTTTTTTTTTTTTATGATTTGGTTTTCGGTTAATCCTGTGCATTCTTTTATTTTCTTAGTGAATATTTTTCTTACTGGGATTCCAAAATAATAGTTATTTCCTTTCAATTGATTATGTTTTGCAGCAGCTGATAATGGGAGTAAAACAACATTATCACCAATCTCCGTACCTGGAGTTGCCATTCCAAATGCTGGAAACGTAACATTATTTCCCACTTTAATGGTAAATAGATTCACATTTCCATAAATTCCTTCTACTAAATGGCTAGCTAAAACACTATTTACTCCAAAATAACAATTTTTTCCCGTTTTGATTAATTTCTCACCAACGACTTGTTCTTCAAGTGTTGTACCTTTTCCCATCTGGTTTGTACCAATAAAATTAAATAATTTAACAGTAAGCCAAGGGAATGGACTTTTTGAAAAAGCCCATTTTGGATATTTCATAATAAATGATCTTACATGATAAAATTGCAATTCTTTATTGGGAAAATCTCTTGGAATTATACCATCTTTAGTAGGAACTTTTTTCTCTGTATAATGATAGATTAACTTTAAATTTATGGCTATTATGAGTAAATGCAATAAATAACATACAATTATAATAATTGGAGATAATATTAAACAAATAAGTGAATTTTGATCTGTAAAAAGATCCAGAAAATTTGAAACATTTAACACATGTGGAATAAAAAAAAAATTAATAAACACAATGAATAGAATTCCTGGAATACCAAATGAAACAAAATAAATTAAAAGATAACTAATTAAATAAAGAAGAATATTATGATTTTTTATTTTTTTCTTATTAGTTTCTGATGCCATTTTTTAAAAAATTAGCTTAGAAATTAATTAAAGGTTACTATTTTAGTAAAAAAAAAGTTCTTTTAGTGATAAATCAAGATATGCAAATTAGAGTAATTTTGTGTTTTATTTTTCGACAAAAATAATAAATATTCAAGGAGTAATAATAATATACGACAAAATTGGTTATCGGTTCATATTATGCGCATATTATGCGCATTTTTTAGGAGTTTTAAAAATTTGAAATATAAGAACTATTATTAAAAATTTTTTGATATAATAAAAAAATATTAAAAAGGTTTGAGTACTATTAGCGGCGGCGGTAAAGAATTGGAAGCCTATGACCAAATTCTAAAATTTTTTAACAAAAAAAATAGAACCGATGAAGAAACAGAAATTTGGGAAGATCAAACTTATATAAATTTAATGGGTTTCTTGAAAAAAAAGAAAGAAATCGAAAATTTATATAATAATTATAAACTTGTTGAAAATGCAATAATCCTAATTCTATCTCTTTTTCATGAAGTTCCCCCTGATAAATTCAACTCAATGGGTAAAGATGCAAAAGATATTGATAATTCAGATCGTGATGATATTATTAGTATGTTAAAAAAAGAATTTCTCTAGATTAATTAAAAACTATTCTTTCTTATTTTAATATATTAAAATGCAAAAGGATCGTTTCAAATTTCGATGTGTTTATTGCGCGAATTGCTGTTCCGATAAAAAAACAATAGTTAATGTAACTTATCTTGATATATTAAGAATAACTAAAGGATTAAATTTATCTTTTAATGAAATTTTAGAAATTTTGGGTTTTTATATATATGAAAAAAATATTTCAAATGATTTTTTTAAAAAGATGGTAATTCCGTCGATAATCACCGAAAAAGGAAACGCTTTTGTTGGGCTATTAAAAAAATCTACTGGGGAATGTATTTTCCTAGATGAAAAAAAGTGTAAAATTTATAATTTACGCCCTATGTTTTGTCGAACATTTCCTTTTACGTTTAAAGTATTAAATATAAATAGTTCTAGTTCAAAAATCAATATTCAGATGTTCTATACAACAAAAGCAAAAGAATATTGTAAAGGCATTTCAGCTAATGCTCCATATATTAGTAATAAAAAATGGGTAAAAATTGGTAAGAGAGTTGTAGAAGAATTAAAGGAAAATAGTAAATTTATTGAAATTTGGAATAATAATGTGGAGAAAGGAAGAATCAAACCTACAGCGCGAAATTTTATAAAAACCATCTTAAAGTATGATAATAAGATGAAAAGATTAATAATTGAAAATTAAGGATTTGGGAATTGAGATAATGCTAATAATATCCAATATAACATCCTAATTTCTATTTTAAATCCAAGATTATCAAGATTCCAATTTAAATTTTTGAGATCTTTTGGATTATTAAAGAGTGTTGTTCCATTTTGTATGTAATTTTTCATTTGATTTATTTCTTCTTTTATTTCATTATTTAAATTTAATAGAGATGCCATTAACAAAAATTTAGCAGTGTCAGTAAGATTGTAACTAATAGACCCATTTATTGTTATATTTTGTTTAAGTTGTCTGAGAAATTCTTGAGAAAAATCGCTTAAATCACCAAAATTATTTAATAATTTAAGAGAAAGAATTTTATCAAATAAATCTATATTTGGATAATAGTCTTCGGCTGTTTTGATATCATATTTTAATAAATTGGATTCTAATTGGGAAAATTTTTGGGAAGAAACTCCATTTTTTTCTAAAATTTTAAGAGTTAATAAAGAATATGTATTTAGATGTAATTTCCAAGGAAGAAAATCAGAAAGCTCTCCATAAATAAATTTTTTTACCTTTCCGATGTCAATACTTTCATGTGATAATAAATTAAACTCGGAAAAAATTGCAGTTCCAAAAAAAACATTTAAAGGATCAGGGACAGAATCAATTCCTGCGCAAAAAATTTTATTAGAGATAAAATTTTGCAATCTATTAACGATCTCATCTCTAGAATAAGGGAAATCTAACCCCATCATCTTTAAAGAACAAATAAAATAATAGAATGTCTCTAAATCTTGAAACTCTTTAAAATTATATTGTTGTAAATTTTCATTATTAATTTTAATATTATTTCTAACAATTGGAGATAATTGAGGAAAATTACCAAAAAATTCAATAAATATTTCACTTCTAATATCTACTGATTCTTTTATTTTTATTTCCTCAATTGATTGTTTAGCTTCAGTTGGTTCAATAAGAGAGAGATCTTCATCTCGAATTCTTCTAATTTTTTTTAAAATCTCCACGGCTTCATCTTTGTTTTCGATAGGAATCTTTTTTTCAAGAATTTTTTCATTATCGATTCTTTGTTGTTTTAGTTTTTCTAAAAGGTCCATTATAGCTTTTTCTGCAGGTTTAATAAATCTTGTCGGTATTTTCTCAATTTCAACTGGAATTGGAGAAGGTTCTTTCTTAATTTTATCACCTTTTAAAAAAACAAGAATTGGAGGTGAGACATAAGATTCTTTAAAATTCTCAACTTTCTCAATAAAACCTCTTGGAAGTAAATTGAAAACATTGAGATTTAAAAGTTGGGTTTTATCTTCACTTATAAGATATTGAATAATAATTTCTATGAGAGAAGCTTCTATTATTGGCTTCAAGATTAAATCTACTATTTGACTATATTTCTCAATATTTTCATATTTATCTTTAATCGAATTAAGAAAATCATTTTTAAATGAGGTAATCTCATCTCTTGAAACACCAACTGTTCTTAATCCTAATGAAATGACCTCAAAAATACTTTCAATATTTTTTTTATACGTTATAAAATCATCATTTTTAGTCTTATTTTCTAATTTGATATAAGCTTCTACAAATAAATCAGATAAATAACCATAAAATTTTCCAAAATAAGTTAAAATATCTTCTCCAAGCACTTGATTAAAAGTTTGAAAGAAATTATCAACATTTTCCATATTTTATAGAAGTATCTATATTTTTTTATATTTTAGTATATTTTCAAACTTGATTAAGAGTTTGAAAAAAATTTTTTATGATTGTTTTGCAAAAGATTTTGATTTAAAAAGGAAGAAGCCCTGGAGAGCGTTTAAAGAGTTTTTTGAATCTATAATAAATAATCTTGACGTTAGTGGAATAGTATTAGATGCTGGATGTGGAAATGGTAGAAATATGTCAATTATTGGAAGTAAACAAAATGATTTTCGAATAATCGGATTAGATAATTCGATCGAATTATTAAAAATTATTAAAAATCAAAAAGATGAATTAATTAGAAATAGGAATAGTCGCTTAAAAACAAGAGAAATCGAAATAATATTGTCTGATCTAATTTTCCTTCCTTTTAGAAAAGAAGTATTTGACCATATCTTTGCAATCGCTTCGATTCACCACTTATACAACAAAAAAATTCGTTCAGATTTTATGCTTAAACTCCCAAATTTAATGATAGAAAATGGTTCATTTATCCTATCTGTATGGCGAAAATGGCAAAAAAGGTTTCGAAAATATTTCATAAAAGATTGGTTAAAAAGGATATTCTTCCCCAAATATAGGAAATCTCAATACGGTAAGGGATTACAAGAATTTGGTGATATAATTATACCTTGGAAAAAATCGAATAATAAAGGATCTTACACTCGCTATTATCACTTATTTTCAGAAAAAGAAGTTAAAAAATTAACTAAACACTTTAAAATCCGAAAATTCTCAATCTTAGGAGGACCCACAAATAATGACAATTTTTTTATTTGGCTGCAAAAAGAAAAATCAGAAAAATAAGAATTTATTTATTATTTAATGACATATAATCGATTGAAGCATTTCAATTATATATTTCTCATAATTTAAGTAATATTTTCTAATCACTTCAAAATGAATAGTTATAACACGCCCAGAAATTTCACAAAAAAATATTGAGTGAATGATTTTTGAAGGATAATAACCTTTTCGTATCATCTTAGTCCTTGCTCCAAACCAATATGTACATTCATGACTTAAGAGCCAAATGGTCTCTTTTTTTGTAACTACAATATTAATGCTATTATAAGTATCAATAGAATCTTGTACTTCTCTAGCATGATAATATTCTTCTCTTTCCTTTTGGTACCATGATAATTCAATTTTTACACTTTTACCAAAATTTTCGTCAAATTCTTCATGAGATTCGAAAAATATTGTTCCTTTTTCATGATTCCCTTCTACTTTTACTTCTTCGAACCAGATGGGAGTTTTATTTATAACTATTTTACATTTATCGTTTGAATAAATGTAATAATTTTTTTGCAATATAATAGCACTAATTTTTCTTTATTTAGTATAATTATTCAACTAATCTTTTACCTTCTTCAATCCATTTAATCACTCGCTCTTCCGAACACCCTGAGACTAAGCTAGCCACTTCCTTAGGATCTTCTTTAATTAATGTTTGAACATCAGGAATTCCAATTTCAATCATTTTTTTTTCAGTAGATGGGCCTAATTTATTTAATAAAGTTAATTTTATTGGGGGTTTCTTAATTACTTTCTTTTTTATTATTTTTTTAGGTTTTTCTTCCTTTTTCCTATAAGGCTCACGTTTTGGTTTTTTCTTCAAATCTAATTTTAAATTATTTAAGTATTCAATATTTTGTTGATATTCTGATTTTCGGCGAAAATCAATCTTTATTTTTGCACTTTTCAAATCTTGCAATGTTTTATTTGATTTATTAACCTCTTTAAGTGAAAAACCGGTTCCTTTTTTAAAATCCTTTTTTCTACTTGGTGATATAACTATTGGTTTTTGTACCATGATAATTCGATTTTTACAGTTTTTCAAAAATTATTAATTGTGAGTTTATTAATTAAGATGAATTTTTGAAATTTTCTTTTTTTTTTGTCAATTTGAGTTTTTATAATTTAATAATTTCTAAATTTTCCAATTTTTTAAGACTCTCTCTTATTTTGCTCTCGACTATACTTAAATTCCTTGAAATTTTAAGAAGGGACTTTTTTCCATTACATTCTAGAGCAATTTTTAGTTCCTTATCATTTATTATACCCATATTTTTGATACGTTCAAGAACATTTTTTGCTATAATCAGTTTTGGTAATATTTCTGCCCCACGACCTCTAACTGATAATATATCTATTTCATCAATAAAACTTAAAAAATATTTTTTTTCTGAGGTTTTTCTAAATTTCTTTAAATCCTTTTCATATTTTTCATAAAATTTTAACCCAAAATTTTGTAGTATTTCGATTAGTTTTTCTTTATCATCATCATCATCAGATATTGAGCAAAATAGCACATGAGACAATGAATGGTAATACATTATTATCGTGGAGTAATCTCCAGAAATAATCCTATTTGTATCACCTAATCTACTTCCCTTGGTCATGGCATCTTGTAAATCATCAATCATCTTATTTACTTCTTTAAAGAAATCAGTTAATAATTCTGTTTTTAAGTTTTTACTTTTATTAAATTCCTTAAAAGATTTTTCTAAAATAAGAATACCAGCACTCCCATCTATCAAAAATACTTTGTAAATCAAACATAAGCCTCTTTTAGATTAATGATTTTTTTGAATGGAATTTACCGATTTAAAATAGTCAATTTTATATTTTTTAACTTTATTAGATCGATAAAAATAAGAATTGATAATACTATGCAAAAAAAATCTATTGTATTAACATTCATTTTATTTGAATTAATTTTCTGTCATCTCTCATTTTTTCACCTTAATTTTGTGAAAGGGCGAGAACAAGTTTCAATTAACTCAGAATACCCAGGAATAACACATTATAATGTGATTCAAAATGTTACCTACGAAATTACGCTAAATTGGACTTTAACTCGTTTAGGTACAAATTCTTATACTTTTTATTTAAAAAACTCTTTTTTTGATAATCGTATTCCTAGCGAATATGTATTTACTCCCCCGATACAAGTATCGTCATTAGAAACTCATTCAATTGAAGGTAATGGAACTGAAATAATTACTCAAACAGATAAATTCGGTAATCATTACTATTTATTTAATAGAACAATTAATAATATGAATAGTGCTCCTATTTCGATTAATCAGAAATACGTTATAACATTGAATGAAATATCTTTTGATGAGGGAGTTCCTGGGGGAGATATTGGTGCGTATAACACTTCAGATATATTTCATGAGCTATATTGTCAAGCAGAACCACTCTTTGAAATGAATGACCCTACTTTAATTGCTCTTTCTGATAGTCTTGTTGGGGAATTAAGTAATCCAATCGATAAAGCTAAAGCAATTTACGATTATGTTTCTGAAAACATTGAATATTTAGGACAAGCCGTAGAAAGGGGAGCTCTGTGGACATATCAAAATAAAGAGGGAGATTGTAGTGAATTCTCTGATTTGATGATTACTTTACTAAGAATCCAAGGAATTCCAGCTAGAAAATGCACGGGCATGATTTTAAGCAATGTTACTGCTTCTGGTCAAGCTCTTTCAAACAATAATCCAATAGTTGGCACAGAATATGGTTATTATAGCAATTATCTTAAAAATTCACAACTTTCTGCAGGAGATCTTGATTCTAATGCTTTATTACATGCTTGGTTAGAATATTACGTCCCGAATCTAGGATGGATACCATGTGATCCAACTTGGGGTAGCGCTGGATTTAACTATTTTAATTATATGGACTTTATTCATTTAACCGCGAACATTGGAGCATGGTTCGAAGTTCCATCTTTATCATATAATGTTAGTGAATATTCGGTTCTTCCAAGTCCTGTATTTCAATCTAATGCAATTTTCAAGTATGATACATTAATAAACGTTAAAGTGCTTGAAGTAAATTTAATAGAAGATAATACTATGATTTATATTATAGTCGGATTAATTTTACTAATAACTCTATTAGTTATAATTTACATTTTTATAAAAACTGGTAAAAATAAGAAGAAAAAGGAAGCAATGTATCAAAACTATTCTTATCCTAACAATTATTGAATTTTAAAAATAGGAGTTAAATTATTTTTTCCTAAATGTATGTTTGTATCAATACTTCAATTCTTGAAATAAACTCTTCCAAATTTTCATCAATTTTCTCAATATAATCTTCGCTACTAATGAATAGGAGAAGATATAAATTAAATTTCCCAATATTAAGTTTCTTAAATAATATCTTTTTAGTTTGAGAAATTCCAGAAGATACAAGGAAATCTTTTTTCAAAATCTTAAATTCTTTAAATGTCTTATATAATGTTTGAAAATGAGGGGCGGAAATCTCGAAAACTTTTCCTGAGACATCATCTCTTGAAAAATTTGATAAAATTATTGCTTTTTCATTTAAGAGTAAAATAGCTTCAGAATCTGTTTTATTAGCAAACCACTCCAATTGCTTTTTAAAAATCTCTCTATTTGGAGATAATCTACTAATACCGTAGGAAAAGGCAGAGACTAATGACCAGTGGTCAAATATTGATGTTTCAAATATTTTAATATAATAATTTTGGGTAAATTCTTGAATTCTCATAATTAAGAATTCAATGTTTTCACGAATTTTTTCTTCATTTTTTATGTCTGGGTCTGTCTTATGGAAACATAATACAATAGGAGGGAAATCATCAATGTTTTCAAGAGATTCAATTAATTTTTTAAAATATTTTAATCCTTCTTCCCTTCTTTTTAAATCTTGAACATCTATCAAGAAAAATAATAAATCAACGTTATATAAATAAACTTCGCTTTCCTTAAGATACTGATCTCGGTAGCTTTTCTGACCACCAAGTTCCCAGCGTATGAGTTGAGCACCAAATAACTCACTTATCTCTCTTGATACACCTTTAGTTGGTAAGACTTTTATTATTTCAGAATATTTTTTCTGTATTCCAAGAACAAATGAACTTTTACCTGACCTATCCAATCCCGCAAATAAAATTTTTATTTGTCTGGTTTGAGAAAATGGGTGTTTTAAATCTTTGATAAAATTTAATAATTGCATACGTAGAGAATTTAAAATGTTTTTCATTTCATTTGAGTCCTGAGCAGTTTGGATCTGAGAAGCAGCTTTGTCAATAATAACTCGTAAATATTTAATATTATCATAGAAAAATGATTTGTTTTCCTCGTCAACTAAAATAGTAATTGTAGATGCTTTTGCTTGACCTCTTGCTTCAGGGTCATATATAAGAAAAAAATAGGTCAATCCATTTAATTTTATATCTGGGAAAGGTAAAATGCCAAAATAATTAACGCCTTCTATTGCATTGCCATCTTGATATGTTGCCTCCCCCATAAGCAAACTTATGGTTTTCATTGCTATTAAAAGCCGTGATTCTTCATTTAAATTTTCTGGATAATAATATTTAGGTGTTGGCCCTTCCGCATCAAAAATGGATACAACAATAGCTTTAATAATAGAAGAATCTTCTATATTCTTTACGTTATTTGAATTTTGACTATTAGCCAACTTATACCCTTTCCTATTAATTATTTCAATTAATAGATTTTTACTAGTTTCATCTATTTAACTTATTTAAATCTTCAATTATTTTTAATTTGTTCCAAAAAATAAATTTAATTTAATTAAAGAATCGTTAGAAATCATTAACTCTTTAAAAAATAAGATTATCTTTCCTTAATCTATTATAACACAACTTATAATTTGTCCTTAAATTCTTTATTTTTTAATTTATTTATTAATTTTTTTACTTCCACATATTCGGTTTTTAAATGATTAAAAATATCTTCACTACTAATATTTTGAGATTCTAATTTCTTACCAAAATCATAAAAAGGTAATCCTAGTCTAGTATATTGATATCGATATAATTCAAGCCCTTTTGATAATAATGTAGCATTGACTAATTCCCTGATTAAGGGTGCAGTTAAAATTTTTAGATTTGCAGAGATAATCTTTCTTATTACCTCTAGAGTTATAAGATTTGCTTCATCTCTTGTTGCATCAGTTTCAAGTGATAAAGAATTAATAATCGCCTCGGGTTTAAATTTGACAACCTCTAATTTACTATTTATAACATTTGGCAACATATGCTTAACTAAATTAAACTCTTCTTCCAATTTTTTACTTTTCACTCTATATTCACATATTATCTATTGAAATTTTATACTTATTGAATTGTCTCGTTGTATTATAAATTATCTTACGATTAAAAACATTGATTAATAAAAATTTTATATGAAATTTCAACCTTGAGATTTAATGATTTCTAAATTTTCTGATAAATATAAAACCATTTCTTTATTTTTTCGAAAAATTTATTACAATATAAGTAAATTGGACCAATATAGAACTCAAAATACTTATATTAATATCTCCCTTGAAGAAAATTTTTTTGAGAATTTCTCACAATATGATATTGAACTAATAAAAGATTTTTCGGTATCAATTGAATGTGGTCTTACATTTTATAAGGAGTACATTAAAGTTCAAAAATCTCTTTTTGTTTTGGAGGCTGCTAAATATTTAGATATAGATATAATGAAATTGTCAAAATTATTGAATTGGAAAGAATTTGAAGATTTAATTTCAAAGATTTTTGAAAAAAATGAATTTAAAGTAATAAAAAATTTTAGATTTACTGATCACTCAAATTATTATCGTAAAACTAATCAAAAACGGTATGAAATAGATGTAATAGCCATATTGGGAAGATTGATTCTTTTAATTGATGCAAAACATTGGAATTGTAGGACAAATAATTTATCAGCAATTAATAGAGCAGCAAAACTTCAATCAAGAAGAATGCGAGCCTTAATAAAAAATCCTGATGTTATATCAAAATTAATTACTATACTTTTAAATCAGAATGAGCTTCAAAAAATAAAAGCATTTATGCCCTTTAAACTTATTCCAATGATTGTAACATTAATTGAGAATAAAGTTAAATTAAGTTACATTCAAGTTCCTATTGTATCTATTTTTCATTTAAACAGATTCATCCAAGAATTTGATTTCAACGAAAAATTTTTTATTTATGAAATAATAACTAATATAACAATTCAAAAAAATTTAACAAATATTTTTTAAAATTCAGCAATTAGTGATTATTATTTTCTCTTTTCCGTATATGATTTAAATTGCTTTTTAAATAAGCTAACAGCTAAATGTATGATTCCTGCTTTTCCTCTCGGACCAGTTAAAATTAAAAGAAGAACATCACTGACTATTGGCGCTAAACTAAATTTTCCATGAGTTCCATTAATAGTAACGGATTTTAAGGCTCCTGTATTTAATGCATTAACTATATCATTACCAATGACCGATAAAGTTTTTCCAATTGAGACAAATAATGAATCATTTACTCTTCCTGAAAGTGCGGAAGATAATATCACTCCATCAGGGTTAATAATTGCCGAAGCTTCTATATTCTTGTCTAATCTTGATATGTTTCTTAATATTTCATCCAAATTATTAGAGATGATCTCTTCATATTTTGTATCTGGTTGAGTTTCAAGAGATTCTTGTGAAGTTCTCATCGGTTTCTTTTTAGTTGTAAGATTTTTTGTAAGGGCTTGCATTGCATTCGTCATAGACGAAGATATTTCTTCTCTTTTTGCAGGCTGAATATTTTGAACTTGGGAAGATTGCTTTTTACTATTAGTTAATGGAATACTTTGAAGTGAAAAGGGTTGTGGGGGTATTTCTTGTAATATTGAAGCAGGTCTCCCTTTTCTTGTAGTAGGTTCATCAATTTCTGAAACCTTTGGTATTTTTCTAAGATTAAAATCATGTTTATTATCAATTGAAACATCTGGAGTCCATGTAGTTTCTTGCTCTTTTTGTTTTGGTGGTACCTTAGTATCTCTCTGAATGGGTTTTAAATCATTTCTAACCTCTTGTTTATCCCCAATAATTTCTTCATTTGCAGAATTAAAGAACGGAATTTTTACTTTTGGAGGAGAAAAAACATTCGAAATTGCGGTACCACATTTTCGGCAGTATTGGGATTGATTATCGTTGGTAAAACCACAATTCGGACAAATTATCAATCAATCTTCACTTCGGACAAATTTTTACTGATTTTTAATTTAGAAAATTTCTCTAACTGAAATATAATAATTAAAAGTTAAATATTTTTCTTCTATAAACTAATAAAAGAGCAAGTATATTCGAATTTATAGAACAAATGAGTTTTTCCTGTTTTAAATTGTAAAAATATCTTGGAAAATTTCTACGAATTCGTTTATTAAATTTATATCAAATTCATAAGTATCTTTCGCAATCAACAAATAATATCGTCCCCCAGGATCAGAACGGAACTTAATTTCTTTAAATTGAAAATATTTTCCAAATCTTTGTACAACCATTCCCTCATCCTCTTTTTTTGGAGAACCTTCCATATCTGCCTCATTAAACCTATCATGTAATGTTAAGAAATATGGAGAACTTGCACTTAAAATCTGCTTAATTTCATCATTCGAGTAATATCTCCCTACAAGTAATGAATTATCATCTATGATCATAAGTCCTTCGGCTTCAATTTTTTTCCCGAATTCGGAAAGAGTCTTATCAATAAGGTTAGATTTCGGATAAAGATTAAGTAAAATTTCCGAAATAGCTGCCATGATGGAAAATAAATCATAAATAGATGTCTCATAAAAATTAATTTTTTCATATTCTGTGGCATTATTAATTTTTTCAGTAAGATCTAATATTAAATTGTTTAAATCTGTCTTTGATTCTTTAATTAATGCTGGATCAACTTTATGGAAAAAGATATAGAGTGGAGGTTCAATTTCAAGTTCTTTAAATTGCTTAATAACATCCGCTAAATATCCAATTGCATCATCAAAGCGTTCTGGATCTTGAATATCAATTACATAAATTGCTATCTCAGTCTTATCAAAATATTTAGTCGGATTTCGCAAATAATTAATTCTGTAAGCCTGTTGCCCGCCAAGGTCCCAAGTACTAAATTCATATCCTAAAAAAGAGAATACACTCCTCTCTGCGCCTCGAGTAGGTTTGAGTATAGCTATCTTTGAAAATTCTTTCTGTAGAGCAAGAATAATTGAGCTCTTTCCTGCGAAGTCTAAACCTGTAAATAATATCTTTTTTGCTAATTCTTCACTCTTGAGGTATTGCATATTTTATAATTTTTAACTATATATTTTTAATAAAACAATTTCGCTTATATTTATATTACGATAATAAAATAAAAATTTTTTTTTATCTTACTGGTATTTTTTAAAAAAAAATTAATTTAAAATTTTTTGATCAATAACTTTTTAAATCCAAGAATGATAATAATTTAATTATCAATTTAATAGATTTTTAGGGTTGTTAAAAATGGTCTCTAAATATATTCTTACTGATTCTAAACGTAAAGTATTTTTACAAAAAGTAATGCCAACAATATTTATTGGATCTTTAATTTGGTTAATTAGTGAAATCTTTTTTGGCGTAGTTTTCACAGAAATAGCGTCATTATTGGATATTGGTGCTATATATGTTATAATGATTATCCTAAATGCTATTTTATTCGTTATGTTTTACGTTGTTTCCCGGAAAGGAAAAAATATTTCTGGACTCATTATTTATTTTATGTTCGCTTTTACTGCAGGAGTCCTTAGCGTTCCTATATTCATATGGCTTTCGGATTTTTCGATATATGTTCATGTATTTGTGAGTTTGGCGGTATGGGGAACAGCAATTATATTAATAATGGGGCTTATCTTAAAGGATAAATTTCTTGCAGCTGGATACTTTTGGCCTCAATTCCTTTTAATAGCAATAGGTATAATTTTGGTGTTATTATTTTATATTTTTGTCATGGCAATCACTAATTGGATTGTAATTCTAGTTTCTATGATATATTTAATTAGCATATCCTTAATCATTATGTTGTATGGTACAATAATGACAAAAAAAATAAAAGATGATTTTTGGATATTTATTGCATTCAGAATCTTATGTTTTTTATTGATTTTTCTTGTTATAATTCTAATTGTTGTTCTCATTATTGTTGCAGCAATTGCTGGTGCTGATTCTATTGATGGTTCTGGTGGGTGGTCTTCGTCAGGTAAAAAGAAGAAAAAGAAGGAATATCATACCTAGGACTTTACAAATTTATTTTTGAAATATTTCATTCATTAGATTCAATTAGTTCAATAATCTTTTTTACTGCCTCTTCTGGAGTATTAGCTCCATGAATTTTTTCTTTTCTTCTATAATCTAATTTTTGATTTGCCATTTTAGATGACCATCCCTTTACACTAGTCAATACACAAATTGGTTTATTATATACCCATGCAAAACAGATTTCACTTAAAGTACCAGCATTTCCAGCTACAGCTATAATTCCATCACCTGTTAAAGCAACTATTGTATTTCTCGCATGCCCAAGCGCTGTTGGAACTTTAATATCTACATATGGATTGGCGTTATTTTTATTTCCTGTCGGCAAAATTCCGATAGTTAAACCATTTTCTTCTTTACACCCCTTACATGCAGCTTCCATTACTCCTCCCATTCCACCACATGCTAGAATATAATTATTCTTAGCTATTAATTTTCCAATTTTTCGAGCCTTTTCAGCGGTTTCAGAATCTATTTCGCTAGAACCTATTACTGAGATTATTCCTTTATAATTAAAATTCATTTTTGATTCACGTCACAAATTCTTTAAAATTTTAAATTAAAAAAAATATTATTAATTCAATTTGTATAGACAGCTAACTAGGAACAGTAGTTTCCGGACGATATCTAAGGAATTCAGGAATCCGTTTTCCGCATTCCGGACAAAATATAAGTCCTTCATCGATGACTTTTTTGCATTCTGGACATTTAATCTTACCTTGAGGTGCATCCAAAGCATCTTCAATTTGTTTTTCTGGCTCATAGGCTAAAATCTCTTCTTTTATGGTTTCTTTTTTGGTAAGAATTAATGTAAATGATATTCCAAATATAATAATCAGCACTATCAGCATTGGAAGCCCTAATCCAACATTAATCTGCAATTGGCTAGAGAATATAGTAGTTTCATCAGTTGAATTTATTAATGGAATATAATTAATAATAAATGATAAATTATACACTCCGGGAAACAGATACATCTGAGGGATTATTGGAATTTCAGAAATCTCATTTTCTGAAGTATTGGAAATTGGAATTATTTGCTGTAAATTCTGAAAATAACTTCCTCCTAAACCGTCTGATAAACCAATTTTTAAATATCCTGATATATTACTGGATGTTTCTATTACAATATTGCCACTAAACCAAATTAATTGACTATAACTTTTAATTTCCACACTTACATTTTCACTCGCTTCAGATTGAGAAATTTTCGGTATTTTCTGAGTTTCATAATTAATTTCAAATGAATTAGTATTATCAAAATTGAGAAATAGTAGATTTATTAAATTAAATGAGAAAAGTAGAATAATAAATATCGATAAATCTCTTTTTGAGATATTAAATTTCATACGAATTTTCACAAATAACTTTATAACTATAGATCAAATAAAATAGTTTCATCCTTATTATTATATATTTTTACAATAGGTTTTTTAATTACTTTACCAATTTTATGTGCTTCTAGATTATATCGTTTAAACAAATTAATTACCTCTTCTGTATTTATCTCCTTGCATGTAGTTATAAAAGAAGTAGTTAAATACATTTTAGAATAATCAAAAATAGAATAATTTAAATCTTTCAGAAGCTCTGGAAGAATAATTAAATCTATGTCGATTTTAGCACCTACTTTAGAATATGTTAGTAATTGATACAATGTACCAAAAATTCCAGCGTTTGAGATATCTTTAGAAGAATTTAATAAATGCTTAGTAGCAATTTCATTCATACTTTTTCTTGAATACAATATTTGTTCAGAAGTTTTAAACGTAGCCGTATCCCAATAATATTTGCTAGCATTCCCAGGTTTTCCATCAAAGTCTACAATTAATATTATATCATCATCAATTTGAGCATTTCCTGCGGAAATATAATCTTCCTTTTTTATTTCTCCAACCATACTAATTGCTAGACAACAAATCGCTGAGTTTTGATTTGTATGTCCCCTAATAATTGGAACTTTAAATTTTCGGGAACTTTCGCAAGCTCCTCTAAATATTTCGTTACCAATTTTTTCTTTATTATAATTGACCACTAAACTTGCTGCTAGAGGAATTCCTCCGCATGCATAAATATCGTCAACGCTTACCATTATTGCACTAAATCCTGCTCCATATGGAAAATTTTCAACAAATTCGGAACGAAGTCCATCAGTTGTGAATAATAATAACTTCTCATTTTCTTTAATAGAAGCACTGTCTTCACCGTAATCGCTGTAAATCCTTTCACTTTTATATGATTTAGTCCTAACAAAATCTATAATAGGATCTAATGATTGTTTTTGGATTATTTCAATATTGTTTCTTATATTTTCAGCTAATTTCTCAATCATACCTATGGTTGATATAATTATTCAATATTTTTATGCTTATTAGAAAACAAATTTTTTTTAGCCTTTGTTTATATAATATTAACTAATGAGAGAGATACCTAAAGATAGTTGTATAAAAGGAGTTATATTTTCTATTTATGGTGACCGTGGTCCTGAACCTAAATATATTTTCCCTGAATCAATCTTGTCCAATTTAGATGAATGTAATACTAACCAAAATGAGAATGGGGCATTTAGGCAGAGTTTAAGAGATATTTATCAAATTTCGATTAAAAGTCTTTCTTTATTATTTACTGATAATGAAATTTCCGATTATAATTATTTCGGAATTATACCCTTTCCTGATTTTGGAGTTTCCAGTTTAGTGTTTTTTCATTTTATTAAAACTAGCTTTTCAGAGAGACCAATTGCCTCAACCTTATCAATATTAATTGATGAAAATAAAAGGAGTTTTATTTATAATAATATTGAGAGGTTAAAACCATTTATTTTGGAAATTGAAACCGAAATTGACGAAAAAATTAATAATGGTTATGTAGAAAACAATATATTAGAACCAACATTTTCAAAATTAACCAATAATTTGCTTGAAATTGAGGAAAACCCCACTTTACCTCTAACATCTTCAAGAAAGTTAAAAATCGTTCTTGCTGGACTAGATAATTCTGGAAAAACATCCTTTTTGTTAACTATTGATCGAAAATATTCCAAATTATTAGGTTTAAAACCTACATTAGGAGCAGAAATTAAACATCTTGAAACATTCGGCAGCCATGTTTTCACGTGGGACTTATCTGGCCAAGAAAAATCAAGAGATAAATTTCTTAAAAAGGCTCCAATCTATTTGTATGATGCGGATTTAATTTATTACTTCATAGATGTCAGAGATCCCAAAAGAATCGGTGAAAGTCTTCATTATTTTAACCAAATTCTCGAAAATGTCAAAACATATGTACAAGAAATTCCTGTGTTAATCATAATTTCCAAAGTTGATCCAGATATAAAAGAAACAACTGAAATAAAAAATTTAGTTTATCAAATTGTCAAAAAAATTGAAGAGATAAATCAAGAAAAGCAATTAAATATTGAATATTTCTTAACAAGTATTTTTTCAGTATATACGATACTGGCTTCGTATTCTCATGGATTATCATTATTGTCTCCAAACAGAGAATTAATTAACTTTAATTTAAGTAGGTTTTCAGAAGACATTGGAATTGAGATTTCTATGTTGATGAATGAACAAGGGCTAGTACTTGCTGATTTTTATAGTCCTTCATTACTTGGCGAAATAAAATATATCTTCTCTGAATCACAACCTTTAAAAGCCTCTGTTAAGAGTTTTTTTGAAATTCTGGCGCCTCAAATAGCCAATTTGTATAAAATTTTGGAAAAATTCAGAGAAACTGATATAAATGAAGCAATTTATAAAATAAGTCCTGATGATATAATAATAATAAAAAAGACAATAATTGAAAATAATCCAATGTTCTTTCTTTTTTTCGTGAATAATGAAGAAAAAAATGAAAAAATTGATGAGTTCTTACCTTTACTTTTAGAAAAAACTCAAGATTTAATTATTCGATATATTTCCTGAATCTTTTTAGAATCATAATTATCTTTTTTTTATTTTAAATAAATTTATTAATAAATCCCACTTAGGTACACTTAGTGGTTTATTATGAATTCAGAATCAATTATTGATAAAAAGGGGAGAGTATGTATTCCTGTGGAATTAAGAAAAAAACTTAACCTTAGAGCTGGTGAGAAATTGTTATTTCAAGTAAAAGAGGGAACAATAATTATGATAAAGGCTACAAAACCAGAGGAATTTATAGAAAGGTCTAAAATATTTAGAAAGCATTTACAAGAAGTAACAGATGAACCCATTCCTGTAAAAAAGATTTTTGATTAGAATTAAATTGTTGTCGATTGATTCCCAAATTTGGATTTATTACTATGATACAACAGCCAAAGAACATAGTAATGTGCTCAAATGGTTAGATAAAATCTTATTAAAAGAAATTATTATTCTTAGTTCTATTATCCCCATCGAGATTGCTCATAATCTTTTTAGTATTCATGAAAAAAATAAAGAATTAAATAAAACACAAGTAGAAGAAATACTTCTATCATTAATATCATTAGAAAATTGCCAATTAATTGATATTGATCAAAATTTAATTATTGAAGTAATAAATATATTAAAGAAATATAGAACAATAGGAATCGGAGGGCGTGATGCTTTAATAATAGCAACAATGGAGCGAATGGAAATTCAAACCATAGCGACCCATGATAAAAACATCTTATCTCTTAAAAAATTTCGACGAATAGACCCCGTGTTTGATCCTCCGTTGATTCTTGAAAGTGGGGAAGTTTTTGATTATCTTGATTTCAAGCAAAAAATTGAGCAAATAAAATAAAAATAGTAATTAATTTTGGCCTATTTCAACATTAGTTTTAGAAAATAATTATTTTACTCTCTAAAGATTTTATATAATGGATTATTTTCTGCTATCTCTTTTCGTAAAACTCTTTTTCTATAATAAGAATTCATTGATACTATTAAAGCAATTGATGGAACTATGTATTTTCCAAATTTAATTGGTCCAAATAAAATAAAATCACTTCCTGAAACTATACAATATATAGAAGCGGATGTAATTGCGCTTATCCTTGCTTCGTTCCCGAATTGTTTAATTGATTTCCATGCATAAATAGCATTTGCTGGAGCGCATCCAGTGGGCAATCCGAGTTCATTTTTTATCATAAATGAAGTATTTGCATTTATGGAGATTGAAGGCAAATCTAATACTCCAGTATCAATAATACAATTATCTATACCCGCTTTATTTGCTTTTGGTAATAGAGTTTCTCTTAAAAATTTTAATTTCTGCTTTGGAAAAACATAACGACTCCCAAATGTTAGAATAACTGCATTTTTTACTCCAATCTCTTTAAATTTTTCAAGGGATTCATCTTTAGTACTTTCATCTATACTGTTCAAAATCGCCCGATCTAACAGTCCATTCTCAGCCAATTTCTCCATAACTGGAATTCTTGATGAATCATTTAATCCATCCACTAAAAATGGACAATCCACCAAATCCGCTATATACATACATTCTTTATATAACGGATCCTCATAAGAACCAACAACATCTATGATAAATGGAATTGAATTTTTTTCACAAACATCAACAAATTCATTAAGTTCTTGTTCAACTAATTTTTTATCAATTTTACCGGTTTTTTCATCAAGAAGAGCAGAGTGCCCTGCATAAAAAACAGAACCGACACATACATTTGGATTTTCTCCCGGTTGACCACCAATTTTAATATTTCCAATCGTTAATACTTTTTGTTCTTTTTCAAATTCTATCATATTAGCAATTCACAGAGTTTAAATCTTTTCAATTTTATTTTGTTCATTTGATAAAGTATTTAATTCAACCTCTTTGGAACCTTTAATTCTTCTTTTAATTAATATTCCCGCATAAATAATTGATATGATAAATTCCGGAATCCACTTATGAAGTAATAGGATTATAATCGCTGCAATAAACGAACTGGCAGCAGAAATTGAATAATGTATATCATCCCAAGCATAGCCAATATAATATAAATAGAGTTGTATAACCATCCTAATAATATTTACAATATAAAATATTAAAGAAGAGATAATTAGAGCTTTAAGTTTTCTCCACCAAATATTTTTACTTGTGGTTGGATCTTTTGAGTGTGGAATAGTGATAATAATTCCTGCAAATATAGCGATTGCTTGAATTCCGGTGCAGAACGTTTCGAAGCCAATATTAGGCTTTCCAGGGATATCAAAATACCAATAGTGAGGCCCAAAAGGGTTATAAACGGCTTCAACCCCCATCCCTGTCAGAAGGTTTATAAAAAAAACGGTTTGTTTAATTACAATTTCATGGAGCCAAACCCAATCATGGCTAAAATATATAAGGAATGAAATTATCGGCGTTCCTACTGCAAAAATAACTAAAGATTTTACAGAAAAAATATATTTTTTACCTTCAAATTCTATTTCTGGTGGCTTCATGAATGGATAATTCTGTTTTTATTTAATTTATGGAAGATTGATTTTTCTAATTAAAAATTTTTTAACTTATTTATTTTTAATGATAAAATTTTTTAAATCAATTTAGTAAATAAATTATAGTATTTTTTCTTTTTGAGATATATTAAAATGAAAAATGTATTTATACGTGGTATATATTCAACTGCTTTAACCGACCTCTTTTTAAAGGCTGGATACAATATAATCTATCCATCTCCTCTAATTCAAAAAAGATTTAATTTATTAACTGATAATGAAAATAAAATAAAGGAAATAACTATTCAAGATCGCAATGATAATCAAGGGATTATTGTTTATATTTTTTTATTTAAAAAACACATTGAAAATCCTATAGAATTGATCTCACAATTACCTTTAAATCAAAAAGATTTTCCAGATTTGATTACTCTTATTTCAAAATATTCACGTAATTCAATATATAAAGGAAAGGTTATAAGAACGTATAAAAATCGGGGTTATTCAATTGTAGATTTAAAAACAGAAAATGATTACGGTAAAGATAATCAGCATCTCTCATCAACTGATTATAAACCAGATTATGGAATTATCTATTCCTATTACGATAAAAATTACGAGGGCTTTTTTCAAGTAATTCAGGAAGATTCTGGAAGAAATCCTGCTATTTTAATGCCGTTTAACTCATTAAGCGGAAATTATCTTGTATTATTAATAAAAGGTAATTCAAGAATCTTATTTAGCAAAAAGATCCAATCATCAAATCTTAAATCAAAATTGTTTAATTTAGGAAAATCATTTGAATTAACAGGAATTGATATCATTTTTCGGACTGCTACTATGCAGGCTAATGAGGAAGACCTTCGAGATGAATTTAATGAGATATTAGAATTAAAGAAATCAATAGATTTAAAAATGAAGCAAAAGCAAGATATTGGACTTGTATATCGAGATACAATTTCATGTCATTATTTATTTTCTGGAAATATAAAACTAAAAATGGATGAAATTAGGCGAAAAACATGTAAAACTATTCAATTTCATCATTCATTTAAATCTGGCTTTAACCCCCCATCTCAAAAATTTGAAATGATTATTGATTTCAATGAATATTTATTAGAAAAATTTCCTGAAGAAGAACAAAGAATAAATTCTTCATTTATTGAATTTATTTATAAGAAATATTTTCAAAAAAACATATATATTCCAATAAATCATCAAAAAATTTTACTTAAGGTTGAATCTTTATCGCCAGGGAAAATAATTGAAAAAAGTGAGAAAACTCCATTCGAACTCAAGGTAAAAAGGGGATTTAAATCGGAAGGACATTATGATGGTTTAAATATTCCAATTGAAAGAGGAGATTATGCTTTAGTTCATTTCATTGAAGGAGAATGGAGTTATAAGAATGAGTATTTTGATCGTCATGATTCCTTTAAGGGTGCATATTATAATATTAATACACCTATTGAAATTCGACCTACGGAAATTCATTATTTAGACTTAGAAGTCGATGTTGTTGAATTCAATGATGGTAGAAAAGAGGTTATTGATAAGGAGTTATTTAATACTTTATGTGAGCACCAAATAATATCAAAAGAAACCTATAAAAGAGCTAATCAAGAAATCTCAAGAATTTTAAAGGAATAATTTTATTTTTAGTTTCTAAAAATTTATGAATTGTTATCTTAATTACAAGATTAATACCCCGGTTAGATCACTTAATAGAAAAGATTTCAATAAATTCACTGTATGAATTATATCTGAATATTGAATCGTTTCTACATTTGTATGCATATATCTTAGTGGGACTCCAACTAGCGCACATGGAACACCAGATTTAGTCATTTGAATTACTCGTGCATTTGTAGGGGTTATACCTGGCTCTGCTCTTAAAGTATAGGGAATATTTTCTTTTTTAGCTAGATCAATTAACGTTTTACTTAATTTTGAATGCATATTTGGCCCTACTCTTATTGCTACTCCAGATCCTAATGAACATTCAAAATATTTTTCCTTATCAATTCCGGGAAAATCAATTGCGTGATTTACCTCAACCGCCAATCCTATATCAGGAGAAATATTATATGATCCAACAGTTGCCCCTCTTGTTCCAATTTCTTCCTGACTGGAAAATAAAAATATTAAATTATGAGGTAATTTATCGGAAATCTGAGAAATTTCCATAATTAATTTCATAAGGACAAAGCAGCCTGCTCGGTCGTCAAATGATTTTGCAAAGATTCTCTGATTTTTTATCAATCTTGAACACTCTTGCTTGAATGTAATGTAATCCCCTACAGAAACCAATTCTTTACATTCCTGTTCATCTTTAGTGCCGATATCAATAAATAGATCTTCTATCTTACTTGTTTTTTTTCTTTCTTCTTGTTTAAGAAGATGTAACGGTTTTTCTCCAATAATTCCAATAATATCTTGTCCCGAACTCGAATGAACAGTAACTATTTGCCCAGGTAGAATTCGTGGATTTTGGCCACCTACTTGAGAAAATCTGATAAAACCTTTTTTATCAATGTATCTTACCATAAATCCAATCTCATCCGCGTGTGCATCTAATAAGATATTTAATTTTGCTTTAGTTTCTCCTATTTTTTCTCCATTAATGAAACCAAATAAATTACCAATAGAATCGATCTCTACCTTCGAACAATACGGTGTAATTATTTTTTTAATATATTCTCTTATTTTTCCTTCATTTCCTGAGCATCCTTGGATCTCAGTAAGATTTTTTATAATTTTAAAATCTTCTTCAAAACTCATTTTATAAACCTCAAATATTATTAAATTATAGAAATTAACATAGTATTTATTTTTAAAAATAAATCTAAAGGTAAAAATTTTTTTTTGATGTTATGTTTAATTAATTTATAATAATTGAGGAGTTTTTTAATATGTCTGAAGGTTCAAATAATGAAAAAAAAGAAGAAAATGAAGAAGTAAATTTAAATGAAAGTAAAGATACTGAAGTGAAAAAGGAAGAAAAGAAGAAAGCGAAATTTACGTTTAATTGCACAAGATGTAATAAGTGTTGCGCTGCTAGGGGTCCTATCCCACTAACATTTTGGGATTTAGAAATGTGGGCAAGAAATGGTGTTTTGATGAATTTTATGCCATATTTAGAATTGTATAAAAATCCCACTGGAAATTTGGATCTTATACTAAAACCAATCCCAATCCCAAAAGATGATGCAGATCAAAAAGTGACTCCATCAGATCCGTTCTCATCTACTCCAATTGAAGAATTACTGGAAGAGAAATGTCCTTTATATAATCTAGAGAAAAAAGAATGTTTGATTTATGAGAATAGACCTCTCAGTTGCAGGACTTATCCATTGGAATTTGACGGAAAAAACTATTCTAATGTCGATGTGGATTGCCCCGGAGTAGGTCAAGAGGGTATGACTAAAGAAGAATTAGAAAAAATGAGAGAAACTGCCAAACTGATGTTTACTGAACTTACAAGGATAAGGATTAATATTGCCGTATTGCATCAAATCATACAAAAAGATGTAATGATGGAATTAATCAAACAAAATAAAGAAGCAATGGAAAGTATGAGCGAAGAAGATAAAAAGAAAATTAGTGAAATATTTAGCAAACCTCGGGATGTTTCTGAAAAATAACCATTTTCACAAAAAGTATTCAAAACCTAATTGAATATTAGCTAGTAATCAATATAACCTTAAAATTTTTTATAGAAAATAAAGATATGGACAGTTTAAAGATAGAAAATTCGGTTATTGAATTAAAACAAGGCGATATTACAGAATGTAATACTGATGCAATAGTAAATGCAGCTAATTCTCAATTAATACTTGGTGGTGGTGTTGCTGGAGCTATACGTCGCAAAGGTGGTCCTACAATTCAAGAAGAATGTAATAAAATTGGTGGAACTCCAGTTGGCACTGCAGTAATTACCACTGGAGGAAACTTGAAAGCACGATTTGTTATTCATGCTGTAGGACCTCGAATGGGAGAAGGAAATGAAGATGAGAAGCTGAAAAATGCTACTTTAAATAGTCTTAAACTAATGGATAAACATAATTTGAAATCAATAACATTTCCAGCGATCTCTACAGGAATTTTCGGTTATCCAATCGATAAATGCGCAAAAATAATGATTTCTTCCACTAACCAATATCTTAAATCAGAAACTCAAAATCTTAGAGTAATATTTTGTTTATACACCAAAGACGATTATGATAGTTTCAAGCGAGTATTAGACAATTTTGGATAAAATTATCATCTAAAAATAAATATATATTTACAAATTTTTTTGGAATTAATACTCAAAAAAATAAATTTTAAATTGATATTTTTTGCCTTACAACGCTTCTATTGATGTTGTAGTCTCAGATATTACCGAACTCGAAGTAGATGCAATAGTTAATCCTACAAATACAAAATTATTACCTGGAGGCGGAATATCTACCCAAATCTTAAGAAAAGGTGGAAGTGTTATTCAGGTTCAATGTAATGCAATTATCAAAAAAGTCACAACATTACCTATTGGCTCATCGGTAATTACAACTGGTGGAAAACTCAAAGCCCTCAATGTCATTCATGCTGTTTGCCCTTATAAGGGTTTAGGGAATGAAAAAAACAAGCTAAGATTATGCACCATAAATTCCTTAAAACTTTTAGATAAACATAAATTAAAATCAATTGCATTTCCATTAATTTCCATAGGGCTACATGGATTCACAGTTGAACAAAGTGCCACTATTATGTTGGATTCTATAAAAGAATATTTACAAACGAATATTACAGTAGAAAAGATAATTTTTTGTTTGGAGGACGATGATACATATAAAGAATTTGAGAAAGTAATTCTTAATTTTGAATTTTAAAAAAAAGTAATGCTTCTTTTATAAGATTTTTATCAAATATTTAAAAAACATATCTATAAATATTTAAACGAACATTTTAATCTAAAAAGACAAAGTTTGTATAGACAATGAATGAAGATAATGAATATGTGAAAAAATTGTATAACTGTCCTGTGTGCAAGGAAACACACACTGTAAATCTTCCTAAAAATTTAGCTGATAATCGAAAAAAATATCCATTTACTTACATTTTTCTGCATGGAGAATTAAAGGATTTATTAACTACACTTTACATTGATAAAAATTTGCAAATACGTGGAGAACGTGTAATAAAATTGCAGGATGATGATATATTTTCTAAAGAGCAAGTTTTAAAGATCACACAACAATTAATGAATGAGATAGTAAACTTACAAAATGAAAATAATCACCTCCGAAATGAACTAGATAAATTGAAGAAAAGAACAATCACTGAAATTCATTAAATTAAGAATAATGTAAAAATCAATCTTTGTTTTAAAAGAGATTTACTTATTAAGACTTTTTTTTTAGTTTTGTCCTGAAGACATTAAAAAAGATATTAAGTAAAATTGGTAAATAGATCTATTAAATCTATAATATTAAGATAAATAATATGAAAGAGATAAGTAAAAGGGAAAAATGAATAAGAAATAGCTTAAAAAACTAAAACAAGAAATAAGAGATTTACATTTTGAAAAGGGATTAAGTGTTTATGCAATCGGAATTTCAATAAATAAAAAGTAGAATTTAGATTGGATAGACAAAAATTATAAAGAATTTTTTATGTTAAAAAGAGGAATTTCTAATTTAATTCGAAGTTTTTTAGGTTATAATACTTGGGAAGATTATAAGAAGTGATATACAAAAGTTCATTCAAGAGCAAGATATAAATCTGGTTTTACTGATAAACTCAAAAAAGAAATAAAAGAATTATATAATTATGAATGTGGAGAATGTGGATTAACAGAAAACTTAGAAGTACACCATATAGATGGAGATTTTACCAATAATGAAAAAAGTAATTTAAAATATCTCTGTAAAAAATGCCATATAGAGTACGAGAGGCTTCAAAGAGGGAGTTATAGTTCTTAATCCTGAGCTTTTAAATTTATAATATTTTGTTTCTGATCCATTCATAATTTCTGTTATAAAATTCATAATTATAAATATTGATCTTATTTTCATTGATATTATAATAAATGTCATCATACTAGAGTTAGAAAATGAAAAAACAGAAAAGAAATAATTAGGATTATTTAAAGTTCATATCCACACTTCATACAAAAGTTCTCTCCTTCATTTAATTTCCTTCCACAATTAGGACAAAAAGCAATAATCTCTTTTATTTGTTCAGATCTCTGAGTACTAGCCTGTTTCGGTTGATTTTCAAATGAACTTCTGCTTAACTGCTCTGGTTTCGACTGTCTTTTTTTAATAAGAACTATTACAATTGCGATAAATCCTACAATGATGATAACTGGTAAGAAGATCCATAAAAGGATTAATCCACCTAAGAAAGTTGTTGTGGGATCATTACCTCCGACATTAATTGAAAAATAATCACTATAATCATATACTCTCGAATCATCGTGATCGGCTATTTTAATTCGATAATCTGTTCCATAATAATCTTTGGAACTCCATACATAAAAATCATATTCTCCATTATTATCAGTATAACTGTATGTAATATCCTCAACAAGTGAATTTCCCTTAAAAAGTTGGATTTTTACTTTTTCAATTGACCCCTTAGAACTCCATCTTATAGAATAATCATTAAAATCCTCCCATTTATCATTTTCTTTTGGACTCTTTATAGCAATTTCAGCTATTTCCGAATAAGTCCAAATTAATTTTGGGTGATCACTATAAGAATAATCTTCTCTAGATGAGATAATAACATAATCACTAATATAATTAGATATATCAACATAAGCACATATAGAGATATTATTTCTTCCTTCTATATATTCCGAAACATCGATTTTATAACTCCCTGATTGTCCTACAATTAAATTTGTTATAATCTCTTCTTTTTGAGGTTTATTTTGCCAAGTAATATTATATTCGTTCCAACTCTCATTTATTAGACAAAATGTTAAGTTAATTGTTTGCTCAATACTCCAAATATCAAAAAAGATTTCTGATTTAGTCCAATCTACCGGTTTATCAGTAAAATTGAAATATAAGTATGATTTTAATTCATTTGACTTAGTATAACCAAAACCTGCTTTTAACCAATCTTGTCCTCCATAATTTGAAGTTGGGTTTAATTCACTTACATAACTATCTTTTTCCGCTACAGTTGATATTGTTGCATCTCGAGTTATTCCTTTTATAGGTATTATAGAAAATATTAAACCAAATACAATTAACATCCCAAAAAATACTGTTTTTTTATTTCTCATTATTATTTTTCATTTATCGGATTTTTATTAATCGTCATTAGTTTAATATTTATATTATTTAACATTTACCTTTTTATAGTGTCTTTTTAAGAAATAATTGGGAAATCAATAATAAATAATTTTAAGGAATGATACTTTCTAATAGAATCCTATTACGTTATAAGATATTAAAAAATTAAAAAAAATTAGAGATTTAATTCTTTTTTTTAAATCTTCAGAATATATATTTTTGTATAGAACAATCACTGAAATTCATTAAATTAAGAATAATGTAAATATTATTCTTTATTTTAAAAGAGAATTACTTATTAAGCTTCTTAATTTAATTAATATTAAAAGATATTTAAGAAAATGTGAGTTACTAAAGTCTAATTTAATAGAATTTTGCAAAGAGATAATTTAATAAAGTTATCTTTACATTATTCTTAAGAAATTTAAAGTTCTAAAAAATTAGAATTTAGTCAGAGGATTTATATAGTTTCTATATAATTAATATTTTAGGTGAATTAAAATTGCCTAAAAAAAATGTTAAAGAAAGGGATAAGGTCTTAAAGACCTTTGAATTATCTGAAGCAGAAAACGAGAAATTAATACAGAGCTCTGAGAAACTCGGCATATCACAGGCTCAATTTATTAGGAGAGCAATAGAAGAGAAGATAAAACGATCTCAAAATGGTAGTAATAATATGAATTTAACAGGGATACAAGATATTTTAGAATCATTACTTTTTAATCAAGAAAAGGCTAATAAGGAGATATCTCAGCTAAGTAAAGAGATTAAAGAAAGAGAGCATAAGATTAATGAAGTAATAAGTATTGATAAACAAATTGCAGGATTAATTGAACAAAATGGAATTTCAAAAAGTATTGAAACTGTTAAAAATGCTTTTGTTTCTAATGAAAAACCTTTAACTATGATTGAATTACAGAGAATTACTGGTCTAACAAAAGCTTTAACTGTAGGAGTTATAGGTAAAATGAAAGAACAAGAATTAATTCAATACACAAGAAATGGAAAATTGAGGATGGTAAAAAATGAATAATGGTGAAATAAATTTTTTTATGGATAACGGAGAGAGAATAACTAATGAGGATCTCCTAAATCATTATTTAGAAGATTATAAACGATCTAAAGATTCGGTAGCTACTAGGATAAATATTATAAAACAATTTTTTAAATTTATACATCACAAACATATTTTCAAATGTACTAGGAGAGAATTGAAAAATTATTTTACGTATCTTAAAAACAAAGATTTGTCTTTTAATACAAAGAAAAATAGATGGGCGATAGTAAAAAACTTTATTGAAGAAATAAACGATTATTATTTTGATAAATTTCCCGGTATAATGATCCCCAAAACCCGTAATAAGTGGGGAACTTATCATAGAGAAACTAAATCTAATGGAAAGGCGACAAAAGAGGAAATCGAGAAGATCTTGGAACATCTTTATGATACCAATTACCAACACTACTTGATGATTCGAACTTTAGTGGAGACAGGAATGAGAGTTAAAGAACTTGTAGAGATTGAAATTGATAATATTGACCTAGAGAATAGAAGTTTTAATGTTAAAGAAAAGCGTAAAACAAGTGGACACAAATATAAATATACTAAGAATTTTAAGAAAGAATTGGAGTATTTTATCAAAGGAAATAAAGGACAAAAATACTTATTTATATCCACTTATAAACGACATTACTGTACAGACACAGTAAGAAAAACAATTCATAGAGCTTGTGAGTATCTAGAGATTAACCATAGAATAACTCCTCATTCATTCAGAAAATCCTTAATCACTTATTGGAGACTAAAAGGAGTTTCAAAAGAGAACCGATTCTATTTAATTGGGCATGCGTTAGATGATGTAGAAGCTAAGCATTACATAGATTTCACAGAATTAGATGATTTAGAACTATATGATAAATGTTTTCCTTATTCAGATATAAAATTATAATTTTTTTTTTATTTTGATGTTTATTTTTGTCGGAATATTATTGTTGGATTAATATATTAATATTAATTCAAAAAATAGTGAAGAATTAATCCATATTTTCTCTTTCTCAAGTTTTACACTCCCGAATTTTTTAGTGTATGTTTTTAGGGCAATCTTAAATTTGATTTAAAATTACTCAATATTGAGTAATTGTTTTTTATTTTTCAATATTAAAGAGATATTTAAGAGATATTCAAAAATTGGTTTTGTATATAATATTATCTCTCATTTTATTAACAAACTTTGTGGTGAAGTTTTATAAACAGAAGAAATTATATAATATTTATAGAAATAAATAGAAATAAATAAAAAAATTAATAGGAAGGAAAACAATATGGGTAAAATTAAAGTCACAACACTCCACTTAGATAAAATGAGAGTTAAGAGCTTAAGGAAGAAGGGGTATAATCTAAGTCAGATAGTCAGGAATTTTCTCGAAGAATTAGATATAAAAACCAATAAAAAGGTGTTAATAATTGAAAAATAAGAAAGAGATTATTGATAATCTTTTAGAGTTAAGAGAAATTAAAATGGGGGAGATAGAGAGGCATAATGAGATAATTGGAGAGTTAAAGGATAAAATTGAGAGAAAGAAAAAAGTACTTCATTTATTTTCAAATGTGGGAGGTTTAAAATAAGAAAGAAAAAGGTAGGAAAAACAAACTAATACAATTATGAATAATCATTCATTATATTTATTTGTTTCGCTTCCTGCTCATTTTGTTTTTATTAAAAATAAAAATATGGCGAAATTTAAGTGGGTTGCAATGAAGGATAGATTTTATAGGCTTTTCAAAAATATTGACTTTGAAAATGTGGAAGACCTGATTGACAAATCCGCCTTTATTAATATGTGCATAAGAATGAGAGCCGAGCAAAAAGGTTTGAACAGAGAATTTATTAACTCAGAACTAGAGAGAAAAGCATTGAAATTTTATAATCTATATAAAATGGAGGATAGGATAAATAGAGGATAGGATAAATGGAATGTATAATCCCTAACGTAATAGATAAGACTCTCAAAAAAAGGAGGTTTGATGGCACGTTCATATATAACTCTTTACTTAAGGAGACAGATATCACAAAAGAGGATGCTCAGCACACAACTAAACAAGTAATTAGAATACTTATTGGGGCTAATTTAAAGGTAATAACTGCCCCACTAATTCGTGAAGTTGTTAATACAGTATTGCTACAAAAGGGATTGGAAATAATTCGATTGCAATATACCAGAATTGGTTTTCCATTTTTCGATTTAACTGAAAAATATAAAGAGAAAGAAAATTCATCTGATGAAATTATTAATCATGTGAAAAATGAATACGAGAATGTGTCAAAGTTAATAAAAACAATCCAGACTGCGAATCGAATCGATTTGCGGGGATTAAATAAAAAATAAAGAAGGAGTGTGAATAAAGACGGAAAATGTATTAGAAATATTAGATCAAAAAGTTGGAAAGGGTTTTTTTAAATTAGACAAACCACCAATAGGAATGGTGTATAACGCCCCTGAAATGTATATGGATAAAAATAGAACCATTGGTGTATCTAAGATTTCAGAAAACTCTTTAAAATCAACATTTGATTGTGTATATAGGGAAAAAGTGAGTTTAAATCAATTTTCTAAAGAAATAAAACGAGAGTCTAAAAATATTTATATAATTAAAAAAAATGAACTCGAATACAGCAGATTTTACATATGGATAGCATTATTGATCCTTGATAGGGAAAAAACAATGGTTGATATTCCAAATGAACCATATCCTTTGAGGATGTATGATGATAACTTTGATATTTATCTTGCACCTAGGGTACCTGATGATAATGTTGAAGAAATGTCGGATAGACAAAAATCTGTATTGATTCAACTATGGGATTTATTAAACGATTATTTTGATTTAGAGGAAAAGGGAGAATATATTGAAGCTATTAAGAAAATGGAGAGGGATATTTATACGATGATAAAAATGATAGCGAAAGACTCAATACCATTTATTCTTGATAATATGGAAATCAAATTAGAGAAAGAATAAAATATGAGTAAAACAAAATTAAATAATCCAGTAGAGAAGCAGCTTCTAAAGGCAAAATTAAAAAAGTTGCACGAAAATCAGATAAAACTCAATTCAAACCAGAGGAAGATTTTCGAAAGGCAAAAAGAGATTTATTCACAGATTCAAGAGATAACCCAAGAGCAGAAGGAAATCTACACTACACAGCATAATCTTTACGAGGAGATTAAACAATTAGGAGAACAAATCCAAGAATTGTCTATAAAATTATTGTGAGAGTAATAAAAATGCCTAAGAATAGAGAAATTGAAATTTTAGAACAACTAAGAGAGCAAGCTCCTGAAATGTATGAAGAAGCGGAGATTGTAATCGAATTAATGAAAACTCCTACTCCTAATCTTGAGATTTATAAAAAGATCTTTGGGTTTATTGAGAAATTAGCAAATTATGAAGAGAAAAAACGAAGATTCAATCAATTGAGAAAAATATTTAGAAAAAATAAAACTTGTTGGATGGGAAATAAAACTTCCGATGAGATGGCTGAATTAATGTTCGGTCTAATTAATGGTTTTAAAGAAGCAGACAGATTTTTTAATGAATTTGGGGTTAATCAAAAATGAAATCTAAAAGGAATGTATGCAATCAAAAGTATAAAGAATGTAAATTTTACACCTCTACAAACCCCGTTAATTCGAGATGTGTGAGAAATGGGGTTAGTGGTTCTTGTAAGATTGAACAAGAATATTTAGAGAAATTTTCAAATCAGGTTAATGAATATTTTAAAAATAATTTAAAATAAGAGAGATTAATTATGGAAGAAACAAAACAAGATAAGGAAAGATTGGATGATAAAATCCCAAAGCCTACAATTCCAGGTAGTTTGGATTCAATAAAACAGAGAGCAATATTTCCAATTGAGGAGAGAGGGTATCAATCTGTTTTAGTTGATTATTTCGTTTATTATTATATATATAAGAAATTATATGAGGAAATAGAACAACAAAAATTGCTGAAAGGTAAAGTAAAATTACAAATTGCTCTTAATCCAAGTAAATATGAATTTACTAAACATTTCCCAAAACATTCAGATATTCTTAATGAATGTATAGCGAAATACCCATATGAATCGTTAAGAATGTTTAAAACAGTAATAGAGAATCAAATAAAGCCCAATACAGATAAAATTCTTGTGAGTTTCATCTATGATATTAAAAAGGATAAATCCTTTCTAAGATATATTCTTTTTGATGATATTAAAAAATTAGAGGATAAATTAGATAAATTTATTATTTTAAAAGGATTTTCTCAGAAAAGTAAAAAAAAGTCAATCATTGAAATACCTGAAGAGCGTCAATATGTATGCTTAAAATGTAATACTGAATTTTCATGGACTAAAAAAATACCTCCAAATAAATGTTATAATCCAAAATGTAAAGCGAATGCTCAGAAGCATTTTGAATTAAAGCA